>Ga0208851_1000041_pt1 | contig 52611 bp, 49 predicted proteins | sample NGESurshal092012_FD_184481 | JGI IMG/M metagenome (GOLD analysis project Ga0208851, IMG submission 184481) | Arctic peat soil microbial communities from Barrow, Alaska - NGEE Surface sample 415-2 shallow-092012 (SPAdes) | ecosystem: Environmental > Terrestrial > Soil > Wetlands > Peat ... | reverse complement strand
CGCCCGCCGATCACCGCCCGATTGCCGCGGGCCGGCTGGGCTGCAGACGCACGACGTCACCGGTCCGGACCACGTCCAGACCGCCGGAGATCCGCACCTGCGGTGGGCCGGCACGGTCCCTGACCTGCGCGACCATCCTGGTCAGCTGCTGATGGCCGAGCGGTCGGGCGCCGCCGGCCGCCGCCCAGTCGCGCAGCACCCGGCCGATGATCGCGGCGGGCTGCGCGGCCAGCGCGGGCGCGTCCAGCGATCCGTCCGGGGCGGTGACGCCGGCCAGTACAGCCCGGGCCAGCTCGTCCAGCGCGTCCAGATCCTGGGCCATCAGGCCGGCGGTCCTGGCCAGCGCACCGCGCACTCCGCCGCCCAGCACCTCGTCCAGCAACGGCAGCACCTCGCGGCGCAGCCTGACCCTGGTGAACGCGGGGTCAATGTTGTGCGGGTCGTCCCAGGGGGTGAGACCGGCCGCCCGGCAGGTCGCCTCGGTGTCGGCCCTGGTGACACCGAGCAGCGGGCGGCCCCACGGCGGCCGCCAGGGCCGCATACCGGCGATCGATCGCGGCCCGGAGCCGCGGGCGAGCCCGAGCAACACGGTCTCTGCCTGGTCGTCGGCGGTGTGCGCGAGCAGCACCGGGCACGGCGGGCCGGGCCGGGCAACGCGCTCCGCCAGCTGTCGCAGCGCGCCGTATCTGGCACGGCGCGCGGCGGCTTCCAGGCCGCCGGAGCCGGACACCTGCACCGTCAGCACCCGGACCTGCTGGTACCCGATGCCGGCCAACTCGTCGGCGGTGGCTGCGGCCCGGTCGGCGGAGCCTGCCTGGAGTCCGTGGTCGACTGTCGCGGCCAGCACCGGGCGCCCGGTCCCGGCCAGTGCCGACCTGGCGGCCAGCGCCAGGGCCAGCGAGTCGGCGCCACCGGAGCAGGCGACGACGAGCGGCTGGTCCGGGGCACCATGCCGGGCGACGAACGATCGGACCGCCGCGAGGACCGCGGCCGGCCCGGGATCCTGCAGCATGGCAGCGCCGGTCAGCCGTGCACCCTGCGGACCCAGGCCGACGGGTCGGTGATCTCCGCGCGGGTCGGCAGGGTGTCCGGTGACGTCCAGACGGCGTTGAACGAGGCCATCCCGACCTGGTCGACGACGGCCCCGACGAACGCCCCACCCTTCACGTACTGCGCGAGCTTCATGTCCATCCCGAGCAGCGCGCGCAGCAGCCGGTCGATCGGTCCCTTGGTGCGCTGCCGCCGCTGGCTGAACGAGGAGCGGATGGCCGTCACCGACGGCACGACCGAGGGGCCCACGGCGTCCATGACGTGATCCGCGTGCCCCTCCAGCAGCGTCATCAGGGCCATCAACTGGTTGAACACGACCCGCTGTTCCGGCGACTGGATGCCCTCGATCCAGGACTTGCCGCTCCCGTCGCGGCCGGCGCCGTCCGGGCTTGCCTTGTCACCGCCGCGGATGGAGTCCACCGCGCGGCGCAGCATCTCCGACGGGTCGGTGTCGGCCTTTTCGGCAAAGTCGGCGACCAGCGAACGGAAATAGTCGCGGAGCCAGCTCACCGCGGTGAACTGCAGTCGATGGGTGCTCTCGTGCAGGCACACCCACAGCCGGAAGTCGGTGGGATCGGCGGCCAGCTCCCGCTCGACCTTGACGATGTTGGGCGCCACCAGCAGCAACCGGCCCGGGCGCGCAGGGTCGCCGCCGAGCGGGTCGAACTGGCCGAGCACCTTGCCGGACAGGAAGCCGAGGATGGCGCCGACCTGCGATCCGGCGACGTTCCTGGTCCACCTGCCCGGTGTCTTGCCACCTGCCTTACCGAGCTTGTCGATCAGCGGCGCGGCGAGCAGTTCCATGCCCTGGGCGGTGGCCTTCACCCAGCCGGGCCGGTCGACCACGTCCGCGTCGTCGACGGGGAGGCCGTGGCCGAGGCCGGTGGTGTCGCGGACAACGAGTTCTGCGCGGGCGGAAAAGGCCCGCAGGTCAGCGACGACCGCTGCGGCCTCTGCGGGGGTCACGGTCGGCCCCATCGGCGCCAGCCGTTGGCCGGCCCGCACCGCCGCCGGCCAGTCGATCGGTGCCGTCACTACGTCTACGCCCACGACAGCCACGGTAGAGCACCGCCCTGCGGGCCAGGTCCGCCTAGGCCCCGGCGGCCGGATCGCGGAGTGTCGGCGCTGCCGGTCAGGTCTGACCGTGCCGTCAGCTGCAGCCGCAGCCGCGGAGCCCCGCAGCGACGGCGTCCTGCGCAGCCCGGGTCCTGCCGTTGACACCGTTGGAGTTGAAGGCGAACACCAGTATTCGGCCGTCGACGTCCGGCACGTATCCGGCCAGTGCGTAGGTGACCTCCAGGGAGCCGGTCTTGGCCCGCACCCAGCCGGCGCCGGACTTCGACCCGTCGTCGGTGAACCGATCGGCGAGGCTGCCGGACACCCCGGCCACCGGGAGACCGGTGAGCAGGTTCCGCAGCGCCGGCGTGGTTCCCTGCACGGCGAGCGAGACGACCTGGGCCAGGATCGCGGGTGGCACCCGGTCCTTGGTGGAGATGCCGGAGCCGTCGAACAGCTCGACGCCGATGGTGTCGATCTTCAAGGCCTCCATGGCCTCGATGATCGCCGCCGAAGCGCCGGTGAAGCTCGGCGGCGCACCGCGGGCGATCGCCACCTGCCTGGCGAGCGCCTCGGCGAGCACGTTGTCGGACTTCTCCAGCGCCTGCGCCAGCAGCACGGACATCGGCTGCGAGGAGACCTGGCCGATCACGGTGCCTCCCTCCGGTGCGGTGCCCGCGACCAGCGGGAGGTCCGGCGTGCCGAGCAACCGGGCCAACGCCTTGCCTGCGGTGTTGGCCGGATCGCCGGTTCGGACCGACTCCTCGTTGGCCGGGTCCTCCCGGTCACCGTCGACCATCAGCGGCGACATCCGCGTGATGAAGCCCTGTGCGCTGCCCGGGGTACCGCGGATGTCGCCGGTCTGCCAACCGTCGGCGAGATCGGGGCCACTCCAGTAGTCGGTGTCCAGCACGATGCGTTTGACGTCCACCCCGCTGGCCTTGACCTGCGCGGCCAGATCGGACATGAGCGGCGCGCCGTCGTACACCGTTCCGACCCCGGCGTTCCGGGCGGACAGGGTGACGTCGCCGCCGCCGACCAGCACGATGTCGCCCTCCTGATCGCCCTGGACGACCTTGGTGACAAAGCGGCTTGTCGGGTCGACCGAGGTGAGCAGGGCGGTTCCGGTGAGCATCTTCGCCGTGGACGCCGGGATCTGCGGAGTGTTCGAGTCCTTGTTCCACAGCACCGATCCGGTCGCCGAGTCGATGACGACGCCGGTGAACTGGGCGAGATCGGGGTTCGCCAGTTGCCCGGCCAGCTGCGCTTCGATGCCTGCGGTGCTGGGCACCTTTTCCGAGGCCGCCATCGGGGCAATCCTGGGCGGCGGCGCCGCCACGGGTGGGTCGACGATCTCGGCGGTCGACGTCGACGAACCGGACGCCGTGGTCGTCGAATCGCGGGATCCGACGAAGACCACCACGCCGATCACCACGACGGCGAGCACCACGATGGACGCGACGATGATCGCCAGCCGACGCGATCGGGGAAACGCGGCCACGGAAACTCCTCTTCACCGACCTACCACAGGGTGGGATCGCACAGCACGGCACGTACGGCGAGCCCGCCGGACCTGGTCCAGACTAGAGTCTGACGAGGCCGCGGCCGGGCCATCGATCGGCGACATCACCGGATCGCGCCCGACATACGGGCTCGTGGTGGGGATCGCCCGGTTGCCGCTGCCCGGATCGACGCACAGGCGAAAGGTGACACTCGTGGACTTCGACGTGACCATCGAAATCCCTAAGGGCAGCCGCAACAAGTACGAGGTGGACCATCATTCGGGTCGCATCAGGCTCGACCGGACCCTGTTCACCGCCACGCAGTACCCCGCCGATTACGGCTTCATCGACGACACCCTGGGCCAGGACGGCGACCCGCTGGACGCCCTGGTGTTGCTTGCCGAGGCCACCTTCCCCGGCTGCCTGGTCACCGCGCGGGCGATCGGCATGTTCCGGATGACGGACGAGGCCGGCCCGGACGACAAGGTGCTCTGCGTGTCGGCCAACGACCCACGGCAGGAGCACCTGCAGGACATCGGGGACCTGAACATCTTTGAGAAGCTGGAGATCCAGCATTTCTTCGAGGTGTACAAGGATTTGGAGCCCGGCAAGAGCGTCGAGGGCGCGAACTGGGTGGGTCGGGAAGAAGCCGAGATCGAGATCGGCATCTCCTACGACCGGGAGAAGAAGCGACTGGTCGCTGAGGCAGCCATCGCGACCGGGGACCGGCACACGCACCGGGGCTGACTTCCGGTCCGGTCCAGCCGGGAAAGGCCGCATCCTCCAGCCGGATCGGCGCCGGCTGGACGAGTTCGGCTGGTCCGGTGACCGCTTGCTACCAGCGTCCGCCGCGCTGCACCTCGCGCAGCCGGGGTCGGACGTCCAGGAGGTAGACCAGACTGCCGGTCAGGCCCGCGAGCCAGAGCAGCCCTTGCGGGGCGAAGGCACCCCCGAAGAAGCCCAAGCCGAGCACAACGGCGCAGGCCACGGTGATGCCGGCCCAGGTGCCCTTGGTCTGCTTGTCGGCAGCCGCGAAAGCGTCCGACCGGCGACTGGCGGCATCAACCGCCGCGAAGACACCGGTGATGGCGCCGCCCACGGCGAGTATCCAGGTCACGATCTCGATGATCGGCAAGATCAGTCCCACCCGATAAGGGTACGTGCAGAGCGGGCGGCGTCCAGCATGCCGTGGTGATTCACCGCTCGGTGGAGCTTGCGTGTCGCTGCGACACCGCCCGGATCGGCCGGAAGAGTCGCGCTGAAGGACCGCGCCAAGACCCACCGATCGCCGACGGCAAAGGCCGGGAATCCGATGGATTCCCGGCCTTTGGTCACTCCGCCTGCGCGAACAGGCAGCTCCAGGTCACCGGTCGGTGGTGTCGGTCTTCCGGGTGACCGTCGTTGCGGGTGCCGGCCTTGGCAGGGGCTGCCCTAGGCGCTGGCCGGCTTGTGGGTAGCCGTCTTTCGGGTGGCCGTCTTTCGGGTGGCCGGCTTTCGGGTGGCCGGCTTGCGCGCGGCCGCTGCCTTCGGCGCCCCGGCCTTCGGCGCCCCGGCCTTGGCGGCCGGCTTGCTCGCACTGCTGGTCGCGGTCCGGACCCGCGGCGCCCTGGTGGCTGTCGTCTTCGGGGCGGCCTTGGCAGCAGCCTTCGGAGCCGATGCCTTGGCCGGCGCGGCCTTGGGAACAGCGGCCTTGGGAACAGCGCCGTTGGTGGATGCGGCCCTGGCGGTCGCGGCCGTGACGGTCGCGGCCTTCTCGGCGGCGACCTTCGAAGCCCGGGCGGCCTTGGGAGCCGCCGTGGTCACGGTGCCGTTGACCGTGGCCGCAGCGCGGGCGCGCTGCGGTGCGACGACGTCGGCGTCCACCACGGTGCCGGGCTTCAGCGACGACGCGCGCACCTTGGACCACGTGCGGTCGCCCCGGTCGGCCAGGCTGTCGTAGATCGAGGCGACCAGCTGGGTGTAGGCCTCGAGGGTGTCACGGACCGAGTCGGCGGACAGGTCGCTGGTGAACTCGGACACCTTCCCGGGGAGCTCGGCGACCAGTTCCTGCGCCCGCGCGGGGATCTGCGCGGCGAAAGCCTGGATCGCGTCGGCGACCTCCATGGCCACCTTCTGTGCGCGCTCCGGCAGATCGGTGGCGGAGCGCTGCGCCTTCTCGGGCAGGTCGGCAACTGCATGCTGGGCCTTGCCGGGCAGGTCGGCGACCGCGTGCTGGGCTTTTGCGGGCAACTCGGCCGCAGCTTCCTGGGCCTTGCCGACGTACCCGGCTGCGGTCTCCTGCACCTTGCCGACATAGTCGGTGGCCACCTGCTGCGCCTTGCTGACGTACTCGGTTGCGACGCTGACGTAGTCGGTCGCCACCTGCTGCGCCTTGGCGGGCAGCTCGGCGGCGAACGTCCGGACGTCGACGTTGCGCGAGGTGTTCTCGGCGTACTGCTTCATCAGGCTCTCGCGCAGCGCAGCCAGTTGTTCGACAGCGAGATCGCCGGCGCCGATGGCGGCCAGCAGTGGCCTCGGCAGATCGTCGAAGCGATCAGCGAGCTGCTCGATGGCATTCTCGGAAACGGTACGGATATCAGTGACGATGGACATGTGGTGCTCCTTCCGGCATCAGGTCGATGCCTTGGTGATGTGGTTCTCCTCGATGGAACGCTCAGCTGCGTCGGTCTGGCCGACGACGGTGCCCGGATCCGGTGGCAACAGGTCGACGACCGACGGTTCGACCGCCCGTGGTTCGCCGATCGACGGTGGCTCAGCCAGTGCCGGTCGGGCAGTCTCCGCCTCCCGGCGAAACGCCGCGTAGATGTCGATCAGCGCCGACTTCTGCCGTTCGGTCAGCACCTCGTCCCCGCGGATCGCCAGCACAACCTCGGGGGCGTCCGCGGTCTCCAAGATCCCGGCCTTGGCCAGCAGCGACTCGACGGAGATGGACAGCCCATGGGCGATCTGGGCCAGGATCTCGGCGCTCGGTCGTCGCAACCCCCGCTCGACCTGCGACAGGTACGGGTTGGAGACACCGGCCTTCGCCGCGAGACCCCGGATCGAGATCTGCGCGGCGGTCCGTTGCTCCCGGATGAAATCACCGAGATCGCGAACCGGCGTCAGCATCGGGTTCAGGTCCATGACCCCTCCCGAGTAGTCGCCGTGTCCCCCACAACATCCATTGTACGCGCCGTGCTTGCAATTGCAAGCAGTACAGTTAGCGCAGCTGGGACGGGTGACGCCGGCCAAAGGCGGGCGCAGTGGGTCAGCGGTCCACCGACCAGCCGATGGCGGGTGCGGCGGGGTGGTCGTAGGCCACGACCACCTGGGCGTGGTCGACCGGCCGATCCTGCGCCCGATAGCGCGCGAACCCCGCGAGCCACCACTGCCGGTCGGAGGGCAGCGCGCGGGCCAGCCGGGCAGGCGACACCTGCAGGTGCACGACGGCATCCAGCGCAAGGGTGCCGACCTGCAGGAAGGGTCCGTCGAGCAGCAGGGCGGACCTGGGGTCGGCCACCGCGGGCGCCCCCCGAACCGAGCGATCTGTTTCCGGATCCCGCAGCCGCCGCAGATAGCCGCCGGAACCGCCCGGTCCCAGCGGGTCGAGCACCTCGCGGCGCAACGCGGGCGCGTCCAGCCATCCGCTGACCAGCATGTCGACGTCGGTGCGGCCGAGCTCGAGGCGCAGCGATGCCGGCCGCCACCACCACCTGGTGGAGACCCTGATCGCGGGCCGTCCGAGAATCCGGAGCCGGGCGGCAACCGCATCGGCCAGCTCCTGCGCACCGATCTCGGCAGCGCCGTCGAACCCGATCCGCGGATGCTCGGCGCCCAGCCCGCGGATCCAGTCGGCCAGGTCGCCCACCAGCCGGTCGGGCGTCACCGCGGTGAATCGCACCCGACCACAGTGCCTCAGCCGTTGTTCAGGCAGAGGCAGAACGGATGACCGGACGGATCGAGGTAGGCGCGGAAGCTACTGGGCGTCTTCGGTTCTCCGGTCGGCCTGGCACCGATGGCCACTACCTGCGCTTCGGCAACGTCAAGATCATCGACCGTCACGTCCAGGTGGAACTGTTGTGGAACGGTGGGATCCGGCCAGGTCGGGGGCACCAGGTCCGGCGCGAGTTGGAACGCCAGGCCCGCGGCCGAATCGCCGCGGACGGTCACCCAGTCGCCGTCCTCGCGGACGATGCGCCAGCCCAGCAGCGCGCAGTAGAACTCCGCGAGCCCACGCGGGTCGGGCGTGTCGAGCACCACCAGGTCGAACGTCGCGATCGGGCCGCCGGGCGGTGCCGTCCCTAACGGTGTGGTCCAGGCCGGTGTGGTCGAGGCCGGTGTGGTCGAGGACGGTGTGGTCGAGGACGGTGTGGTCGAGGACGGTGTGGTCGAGGACGGTGTGTTCGGTGCCGGTGTGGTCGATGCCATGGCTGACATCACAGCACCCGGCACCGACAGTCAGCGGAGCAGCAGCTCGGCGACGGTGTAGATCACCAGTCCGGCGAGTGCGCCGACGACGGTGCCGTTGATCCGGATGAACTGCAGATCGCGGCCGACCTGCAGTTCGATCTTCCGGCTGGTGGCCTCGCCGTCCCAGCGGGCGATGGTCTCGTCGATGATCCCGGTGATGCTGCGGGCGTGGTTGCGGGCCAGATACCCGGCCGTGTCGGCCACCCACCCGTCCACCTTGGCGGCCATCGGGCCGTCATCGGACAGCTGCCGGCCGAAAGCGACGAGTCCGTTGGTCACCGATGTACGCAGCGGTGAGTTCGGATCCTCGGCGGCCTGCACCAGCGCATCCTTGATCGACTTCCACGCGCCGGCGGCCAGCGAACGCACCTCCGCGTTGGTGACGATCTGGTCCTTGATCGACTCGGCCCGCTCGATCGTCGCGGGGTCGGTCTGCAGGTCCTCGGCGAACTCGGCCAGGAAACGGTCCAACGCGATCCGGAGCTGATGGCCAGGATCGTTCTTCACCGCCTCGGCGAAGGCCAATACCTCGTTGTAGATGCGGTCGGCGACAAACCCGTCCAGGAACCGTGGCGACCAGGACGGGGCCCGCTGGGAGACGACCCTGGACACGGCGGTGTAGTTGTCCCGAATCCACTCGTAACACCGCTCGACGACGAAATCCACCAGCGGGTGATGATCGCCGCGTTCGAACACCTCGGCGGCGATACGGCCGAGCGGCGGCCCGATCTTGGTCTCAGCGATCTTGCGGCGGGCCATCGATTCGAGGAGGTCGGCGATCTGGTCGTCGCTCAGGACGTTGCTGATGCCGCGGACGGCGGTGGCCAGCTCCGCCGTCACCCGGTCCGCCGATTCCGGGCGGGCGAGATACTCGCCGATCCGCTTGGCGACGGAGAAGCCGGCCAGCTTCTCCCGGACGACCGCCTCGGACAGGAAGTTGGTGGCGACGAACTCCGACAGCGACGAGCCGATGGCGTCCTTTCGGGTGGGGATGATCGCGGTGTGCGGGATCGGCAGGCCCAGCGGCTTCTTGAACAACGCCGTCACCGCGAACCAGTCGGCCAGCGCGCCGACCATCCCGGCCTCGGCCGTCGCCCGCACGTAGCCGAGCCAGGGGTAGCGCGCCTCCAGCGAGAAGGCGATCACGAAGATCACCGCCATCAGCACCAGCGCGCCGGTCGCGACGGCTTTCATCCGGTTCAGCCGGCGACGGCGCTCCTGGTCGGCGGGGCTGAGCTGTTCGGAGTCGAAGGCCGACCCGGCGGTAGCGGAGCGTCCCGCGGTCGGCGGCGCCGCGGTGGGTGCGCCGGTGCCCGCCGCCGGCCGATCCGGATCCACCGGCGGAAACGACCGGGGCGGCGGGCCGGGACTGGGGGCTGACTCGGTGGTGCTCATGACCTCATTGTTCCCGTCCCGGCCCGCAACGACGCCGGCCGTCGACCGGACACGGCAGGAGACACGGTAGGAATAGCGCATGACCCTGGCATCGGAACATCCGGCTACAGTGCACGAAGGGGCCGGGTCGCCCGCCCACCGGCTGGCCGATCCGCTGGTCCGCCGGCTTCGCCCGTATACCACGACGATCTTCGCGGAGATGTCCGCGTTGGCCACCGCCACCGGATCGATCAACCTCGGGCAGGGCTTCCCGGACACCGATGGCCCGGCCTCGTTGCTGGCCGGCGCCCGGCAGGCCATTGCGGACGGCGCCAACCAGTACCCACCTGGACCTGGTATCCCGGCGCTGCGACGGGCCATCGCGGACGCCCGGCTGCGCGATCACGGACAGCGGTTCGACCCCGACACCGAGGTGCTGGTCACCGTCGGGGCGACGGAGGCGCTGGCGGCCGCGGTGCTGAGCCTCGTCGAGCCCGGTGACGAGGTGCTGATGCTGGAGCCGCACTACGACTCCTACCCGCCGATTGTGGCGATGGCCGGCGGCACCCACCGGTCGGTGCCGCTGCGGCCGGACACCGGCGGCCGGTTCGCCCTTGACGTCCACGAACTGGCCGGGGCCGTCGGTCCGCGGACCCGGCTGCTGATCCTGAACTCCCCGCACAACCCGACCGGAACGGTACTCAGCCGTGAGGAACTGGCCGGCATCGCCAGGGTCGCGGTCGACAACGATCTGATCGTGCTCACCGATGAGGTGTACGAGTACCTGGTCTTCGACGATGCCGTGCACCTCCCGCTGGCCACCTTCGACGGCATGGCCGAGCGGACCGTCACGATTTCCAGTGCCGGAAAGACGTTCAACGCCACCGGCTGGAAGATCGGCTGGGCATGCGGTCCGGCCGCGCTGATCGCCGCCGTCCGGGCCGCCAAGCAGTTCCTCACCTACGTCGGCGGCGCGCCCTTCCAGCCGGCTGTCGCCCGGGCGCTGCACGATGAGATGGCCTGGGTCGCCGCCCTGCGGGACAGCCTGCAGGGCAAGCGGAATCGGCTGTGCGCGGGGCTGTCCGCAGCGGGGTTCGGGGTCCACCGGCCGCAGGGCACCTACTTCGTGATGACCGACATCAGGCCGTTGGGCGCCACCGACGGCATGCAGTTCTGTCTCGACCTGCCGGAGCGAGCCGGTGTCGTCGCCGTGCCGGACGAGGTGTTCCACGACAACCCACAGGACGGGAAGCCGTTCGTGCGCTTCGCGTTCTGCAAACGGGACGAGGTCATCGAAGAGGCCGTCGGCCGACTGGCGGGCATGCGATGAGCACCACGACCGACCGCATCGCGAGTCTGCTGGCCCGCTCCCCGGTGATCGACGGCCACAACGACCTGGCCTGGGCGCTGCGCAAACAGGTCGCCTACGACCTGAGCCAGCGGGACATCGCCGTCCACCAGGAGGCCCTGCACACCGACATCCCCCGGTTGCGGGCGGGCGGGCTTGGTGCGCAGTTCTTCTCGGTGTACGTCCCGGGAACCCTGGTCGGCGGCGCGGCCGTCACCGGAACCCTGGAACAGATCGATTGTGTGGCACGAATTGTCGCTGCCTATCCGGAGACGTTCGAGGCCGCCAGGTCGGCCTCCGACGTCCGGCGGATCATCGCCGACGGGCGGATCGCGACCCTGCTGGGGGCCGAGGGCGGGCACAGCATCGACAACTCGCTGGGCGTGCTGCGCGTGCTGCGCCGGCTCGGCGTGGCCTACCTGACGCTCACCCACAACCAGAACGTGCCGTGGGCCGATGCCGCCACCGACGTGCCCGCGGTCGGCGGGCTCACCGCGTTCGGCCGCGACGTGGTGCTGGAAATGAACCGGATCGGCATGCTGGTCGACATCTCGCATGTGGCGACGTCGACAATGCGCGCGGCACTGGACGTCTCGCGCGCACCGGTGATTTTCTCGCACTCGTCGTGCCGAGCGCTGACCGACCACGTCCGGGACGTGCCGGACGACGTGCTGGAGCTGCTCACCGGTAACGGTGGGATCGTGATGATCACTTTCGTCGACGATTTCGTCTCGCAGGCCTGCGCCGACCGGTCCGCCGCCGAGGATGCGAAGCGGCACGCGCTCGGATTGGACAAGGTGACGATCTACACCGAGCACGCCGGCGAGCACCTCGACCCGGCGGCGGTCGCCGAGCTGGACCGATGGCGGGCGGAGAACCCCGCTCCGGCGGCCACTCTCGCCCAGGTGGCTGATCACGTCGAGCACGCACGTGAGGTCGCCGGCGCCGCGCACATCGGCCTGGGCGGCGACTACGACGGCACCACCGGGCTGCCCGTCGGCCTGCAGGACGTCTCCACCTACCCCGCGTTGCTCGCCGAGCTCGCCGACCGCGGCTGGTCCGACGCCGACCTCGCAGGCCTCACCGGCGGCAACATCCTACGGGTGCTGCAGGCCGCCGAAGACGTCGCGGAGCCCGGGTTCGGCGCCTGATCGAGCCGGCCCACCTTGGTTAGCCGGGCCAGCAGAGCGGCCGGGCCGGTCGGGCGCGCCTGACCGAACACGTGGCCCCGGGGTAGCCGGGCCAGCCGCGCCCAGCGCGCCGCTATCAGGGTTCGCCACACCCGCCAGGGCTTCGGGACAACCGCCGCGCCGGTTGTCCAGTGACCGCCCAAGTTGTCTCGATCAGGCTCACCAATTCAGAGCTGGGAAAGCGCCTGCAGGACACCGGCATGGACCGCAGCGTGAAGTTCAATCGCGGATCGCTCTACATGGTGGTCGAGCAGTTGACCAAGGCCGGGTTCATCGCGGCGCAGGAGACCGTGCGGGACACCCAGCGCCCCGAGCGCACCGTCTACGCCCTGACCCAGCGGGGTCTCGCCGAGCTCTACGACTGGATGCGGGAACTCGTCGCCGAGCCGAAGCACGAGTACCTGCAGTTCGGCGTGGCCCTGGCACTGCTCAGCGTGCTGCCGCCCGGGGAGGCCGGCGAACTGCTCGGCCGGCGGCTCACGACGCTGGGCGCGGACCTCGACGAGGTCAAGGAGAACAAGCGCACCGCTACGGAAAGCGGCGTCGGCTGGCTGTTCCTCATCAAGGAGGACTACCGACTTGCTTTGCTGGAGGCAGAATCCCGGTTCGTCACCGGGCTGATCGCCTCGCTGTCACAGCCGGAACACGTCCGGAAATGGGAAGAAGACTTCGGGAGACTGACATGACAGAGGTACGCACAGCACTGGTCATCGGCGGCGGTATCGCGGGCCCGGTGATGGCCTTGGCCCTGCGGAAAGCGGGCATCGACGCGACCGTGTTCGAGGCGCACGACGGCGCCGCCGACGGCATCGGGGCCATGCTCACGGTGGCCCCCAACGGGTTGGCGGCACTGCAATTGCTCGACGGTGCGCACCCTGATCGATCCGCGGGCCCCCGGGCCGCGGATCGTCCCGCTGCTGAATTTCGGCGCAACGGCAGCGATCTCGGTCCCGACGGACCCCGAGGCGATGTACTTCGTCTTCGGCCGGCGGGGATTCATGGGCTACTGGGCGCAACCCGACGGGACCACCCCATGGTTCAGTAACCTGCCGTCTGACCGGCAACTGACGATCGCGCAGGCCCAGCAGGTGCCGGCCCAGGAGTGGTTGGCGCTGCTGGCAGACCGGCACTCCGACGACCTTCCGGGGTGTGAGCTGATCGCGAACACCGCACCGGAGCAACTGGTCTCACTCGGTTCGATGGAGATCATGCCGTCGGTGCCACAGTGGCATCGCGGCCGGCTGGTGCTGGTCGGTGACTCGGCCCACGCGCCGTCATCCAGTGGAGAAAGTCGCCCTCCGCGCCGCGAAGACCAACAACAGCAAGGGTTTCGGCCCGCTGGCCGGCGCCCTGATGGGGCTGCTCATGCCGCTGGCGCTCAAGACCGTCATGAGTCCCGAGCGCACCCTGGGTGCCGAGCAGCGGTTCACCATCGACTGGACCGCGAGGGTCGGCGCCGCACGCTCAGTCGCCTAGCGTCGTCACGCCGGTGCGCATCACCAACGCCCCGGCACCCTCGTCGTAGTCGAGCCCCACCGAGATCGAGGCGACCTCCGCCAGCGAGTGCAGATGTGTTCCACCGCAGGGGATCCGGGGTGACGCGGAAGGCAGGTGGCAGACCCACTCACGCAGGTCGGTCAAGGCCGGGCCGCCGGTCTCGACGGTGATGGCCGCCCCGGTCGCCACCCAGCCGGCGAGCAGCTCGTTGGCCGACGCGACGACGTCCGGCAGCGCCGCCGCCAGGCCGTCGGTGTGGAAGCCCTTCTTCCGTAGCGAGCGGCCGATCCGGTAACGGTCGACGGCGGCGAACGGTTCGATCCGGGATGAGGTGATGGAAAGTTGGTCGAAGGACGGATTCCCCAAGCCGTCGGTGGCCACCTGCTTGCGCCAACGGCCGGCCATCGCGGCGTTGAGGGCCAGCGCGGCGGTGTGGCAGCCGGTGTGTCCGGCCGACAGCGCGGCGCGGTGGTCGGGGTCCACCGTCAGCGTCACCCGGTCCCCCTCGGCGATCACCGACCCGCCGGCGGGCACTACATGCACGACGACGAACGCCCAGCCCGGCTCGCCGCGCCGGACCGGCACCGCGTCCCCGACGTACAACGCGGACCCGTCGGTCGCCCCGACGACACAGTCGACCAGTGGCAGTTCGCGGTCGCCGACAGTGACCGTGCCCCGGTCGGGTCCCTGATCAGGCCAGCGGAAATCCACCGGATGGCACGGGGTGCTGTCGGTGACGATGAGCCTTCGATCGCCCTCGGTGGTCACGGACAGTGCCGTCGCCCGACCAGTGAGCATTCCGCTCGGAAAGGTGACCAGAGAGTCGTTGTGAGGCAATGGCATGACGGTAGTGTCTCCCGTCCGTTCGTTGACCGACCAAGTTCGCGCGCAGCACTTGCGACCGTGCACCGACGGGGGTAGGAAGGGTCCACACGAGGGGCGGCCGCGACCGCGTCGATGGGAACACCGGCGCGCGGCGCACCACCCCGAGTGAGCCGAAGAACAGGACCGGACGATCGGCTCGGGCAACCGAAGCTCCCCCGACCGTGGCATCGGATGCGGGTCCGGGCTCTGTCTTCGACGCGGAGGGCGGACGTCGCGCAGTCGGATCCGGAAGGGTCGGACGGCTGCGATGGGACCGGGGTCACACCGGCGCCCGGCTGTTGGCGCATCGTTGCGCCGACCCGGGTCCCCCACCGCACAGCGGGGCCCAGCGGACACGCCGGGCCCCGCTCCCACGTCCGGAACCTGCCGCCGCATGGGCCGCCAACTCGGGACGCGGGCGACCCGCCACGCCGCTAGCGTGATCCCGGACCGGCGCCCCGGTCACCGTCGAAAGGAGCGCAGGATGCGCATCGCCATGGCCAACGATCACGCCGGGTACGCCCTGAAGCAGGAGATCAAGGAGCTGCTGCGGGTCGCGGGTCATGAGGTGGTCGACTCCGGCACGCACGATGAGAATGCCTGCGATCTGCCGGATTTCGCCTACCCTGCGGCGCTGGCCGTCGGCCGCGCCGAGGTCGAGCGCGGCATCTTCGTGGACGGCGTCGGATACGGCAGCGCGATGATCGCCAACAAGATCCACGGCGTGTTCGCGGCGGTCTGCCAGGACCCCTTCTGTGCCGGGCTGACCCGGTCGCACTCCAACACCAACGCGCTGTGCTTGGGCGGCAAGATCATCGGCTCCGCACTCGCGCTGGAGATCGTCCGGGCGTGGATGAGCACCGCCTACCTGGGCGGTCCGGGCGGCGAGGAGAAATATCGGCGCCGGGTGGACAAGGTGAATGCCATCGACGCCCGGCACCTGCGGCCACCGTCCACCATCCTGTCCGATGGGGCGCTGCCGGTGGACGGGTCGACCGGCACCTGACCGCGTGCCAGATTGGTGTCATGACGGGGCGGGAAGGTCGTGGCCGGTGGTGCCGGTCCAGAGCTGTCCCGGCAGTGCTTGCCATCGCGCTGGCCCTGACGGCATGCTCGCCGGATCCGAACAGCAGCGTCGCGACCAGGACGACCAGTACGACCGGCACCCAGGCACTGACGTCCAACCCGACCACGCCGACCGGCACCGGTCCTGCCCCCACCCCGCCGACGACGGCAGCCGACGGGTCGGCGCCGCACAGCCCCGCCGCGGCGCCCGCCCCACCGGCGCCGCCACCGCCTTCCGAGGCTCCGCCGTCGCCGCCGTCCGCCGCGGAACCCACGCCGCCACCGCCACCGGTGGTGCCGGAGCGCGACACCCCGGCCCCGGCGGCCGGCTTCCACAGCTCGATCAGCGACATCGACCCGGTGACCGCGGAGCGGATGGCCAGCAGTTGGCGACCCGGGTGCCCGGTGCCGCTGTCGGACCTGCGCTTGGTGACCCTCACCTACCGCGGGTTCGACGGCGCCGATCATGACGGCGGGCTGGTGGTCGCGGCCGCCGTTGCGACCGACGTCACCGGGATATTCCGGCGGCTGTATGACGACGGCTATCCGATCGCCTCGCTGCGGCTGGTGGAAGATTTCGCCGGGGATGACGACGCGTCGATGGCCGCGGACAACAGCTCGGCGTTCAATTGCCGTCCGGTGACCGGCGGCGGCGGCTTCTCCGAGCATTCCCACGGCACGGCGATCGACCTGAACCCGGTGCAGAACCCCTACCTCAGAGGCACTCTCGTGTTGCCGGAGCAAGGCAGGGCCTACCTGGACCGACCGGCAGAGCCCGGGGTGATCCGGGCGGGTGATGCCGTGGTCACCGCGTTCGCCGACCACGGTTGGAGCTGGGGCGGCAACTGGACCGGACCGGTCGACTACCAGCACTTCTCGGTCAGCGGCCGCTGAGCAGGCAGCGCCCGCGGGGACACCGGGGCGCCGGCTGCCGACCATCGGCACGGTCCAGAGGCACGCGGCCGCGCTGCCGGGGGGTGATGCTTCTTCTTGCCGGACCTCCTGGCGGGCAGAGTGTGCCGCACCGTGCCGTCATCGGGTCGGCAGCTGTTGACCCTGACACCGTGTCAGGCCGTAGACCGGAGCCATCATGTTCACCATTGGACAGTTCGTCAGGCACGGCCGGGTGTCGGCCCGGATGCTGCGCCACTACGACGCGGTCGGGCTGCTGCAACCGGCGTCGGTCGATCCGCTGACCGGGTACCGGTGGTACGCGGCCGGCCAGTTGGCCCGGCTCAACCGGATCGTCGCGCTGAAGGAGCTGGGCTTCACGCTGCAACAAGTGCAGCAGATCCTCGATGACAAGGTCAGCGTCGAGGAACTGCACGGCATGCTGCGGTTGCGGTAGGCCGAGTTGCAGGTATGGATCGACACCGACGCCGCCCGGAAGGCCAGGTGCGGGCAAGACTCCAGATCATCGAACGGGAGGGCGCCATGCCAACCGATGACGTGCAGATCAAGCGCATTCCGGCGGTCCGGGTCGCCGAACTGACCGGGCTCGCCGCCGGTTTCGCACCGGAGGCCATCGGGCCGCTGATCGGACCGCTGTACGACGAGCTGTGCCGCCGGCTCGACCGTGCCGGGGTGCAGCCGGTCGGTCCTGCGCTGGCCTACTACCAGGACACCCCGGACGGGCAGGTGCAGGTGCACGCCGCGATGCCGGTGAACGCCGATCGGGCCGACGTCGCCGGTGTAGCGGTCGTCGACCTGCCGGAGATCGACCGGGCGGCGACCATCGTGCACCGCGGATCGATGGACGAGGTGATGCCGACCGCCCAGGCCCTGGCGAGCTGGATCGAGAACAACGGCTACCGGTCGGTCGGCCGGATACAACCGTGAGCTGTACCTGCAGGCCGGGGCAGACCGGACCGGGTGGGTGACCGAGTTGAAGGAACCCATAGCGAGAGCCGGACGGGCGACCGGAGATGACTGACGAAACGCTGTTCCGGTCGGCAACCAGCGCGGCGAAGATGCTGCGCTGCAACGAGATCTCCTCGACCGAGCTCACCACGGTGCTGCTGGAACGGATCGAGGCGGTCAACCCGATGGTGAACGCCATCGTCGAGCTGGCGGCGGACAAGGCAGCGAAGGCAGCCCGGGATGCCGACCGCGCACTGGCCCGGGGCGAGCGGGTCGGCCCGCTGCACGGGGGGCCGATGACGATCAAGGACAGCTTCGACGTCGCGGGCTTGCACGCCACCTGGGGCAACCCCGCCTTCGCCGACTTCGTCGCCGGCACCGATGCCGCGGTCGTGCGCCGGCTGCGGCGAGCCGGCGCGATCATCGTCGGCAAGACGAACGTGCACGTCATGCTGGCCGATTTCGGGCAGACTGCCAACGAGGTCTACGGCCGGACCAGCAACCCGTGGGACGTCACGAGGACTCCCGGCGGTTCCACCCGTGGCGGCGCGCGTCGCCTGGGCGCGGTACTTCACCGACGTGGATGTGTTCCTCTGCCCGGCGACCTTCACCCCGGCGTTTCCGCACGACGAAAGGCCGTTCCCGGAACGCACCATCAGCACCCCCGAGGGCGAGAGACCCTATGATGCGCAACCGTTCTGGATCTCGCACGCGTCGCTGACCGGCCCGCCGAACGTCGCCGCAGCGGTTGGTCACACGGCCGGCGGGTTGCCGGTCGGTGCGCAGATCATCGGCCCGGAGTTCGAGGACGACACGGCGATCACCTTCGCCGATCCTGGCCGATGTGGTCGGCGGCCACCGGCAGCCGCCGCTGTAGCGGGTGCAGCGTCGGGCCCGCACCGTGACCGTGAGCAAGCACATTTGCAGGGGGAGCCGCATTCCGGTCGAGCCCGTGCGGGCGGCGGATTCGCTGGACAACTCGTTCGTGGGGTTCCCGGTATTTGCCGCCCGAGGATGTGGCTCAGCCGCTGGCCAGGACGTCGGCCAGGTTGAACCTCACCGGTCGGTCGAGCTGTTCGTAGGTGCATGACTGGGGGTCGCGGTCGGGACGCCAGCGGACGAACTGCGCGGTGTGCCGGAAGCGGACGCCTTCCATGTAGTCGTAGCGGACCTCGACAACCCGCTCGGGCCGGAGCGGAACGAACGACAGGTCCTTGCCGGCGTTCCACCGGCTGGTCTCGTTCTTCCGCGGCGTCCGCTGGCCCCCTTCGTGCGCTGCCCAGTTCCACGGGTGGCCGTCGAAGGTGGTGACCCATGGCTGGAGCTCGTCGAACAGCTTCTTGCGCGTGGCCATCGGGAACGCACCGATGACGCCGACCGATGCGAGTACCCGGCGGTCGTCGTACAGGCCGAGCAGGACCGACCCGATGGTCTCCGGCCCTGATTTGTGCACCCGATAGCCGGCGACCACACAGTCGGCCGTGCGTTCGTGCTTGATCTTGCTCATCAGCCGTTTGTCCGGCTGATAGCGCAGATCCAGCTTCTTCGCGATCAGCCCGTCGAGGCCGGCGCCCTCGAACTCGTCGAACCACCGCTGCGCCTCGGTGAGGTCCTGCGTCGCCGGCGTGATGTGGATCGGCGGCTCGGCGCCGGACAGTGAGTCCAGCAACGCTGCTCGGCGCTCGATGAGGGGAATGCCCATCAGGTTGTCGTCACCGACGGCGAGCAGGTCGAACGCGACGAAACTGGCCGGGGTGGCACCGGACAGCATGGTGACACGGCTGGCGGCGGGGTGGATGCGCTGTTGCAGGGCTTCGAAGTCCAGGGTGTTGCCCTCGATGTTGGCGACGATGATCTCCCCGTCGATCACCGCCCTGGGTGGGAAGTTGGCCAGTACGGCCTTGACCACCTCGGGGAAGTAGCGAGTCATCGGGCGCTCGTTGCGGCTGCCGATCTCGACCTCGTCTCCGTCGCGAAAGATGATGGATCGGAACCCATCCCACTTCGGTTCGTAGAGTTGGTCGGCGGGTATGGCAGAGACCGGCTTGGCCAGCATGGGCGATAAGGGGGGCATGACGGGTAGCTGCACCCGCCTAGTCTGCCCCGCCTGACGCCCGCTCCGCTGCCGGGTGCCGCGCGGGTCAGCTCACCGTCCGGCCCAGGTAGGCCGCCAACCGATCGATGGCGGGAGCGTCCTGGGTGACCGGCTGGGCCGGTCCGAAGGCCTTCCCGCGGCGCGGTCCCTCCGGCGGCATCTGGCGGCGACTGAACTCCAGTTCGACCTCCGCGATGTCGTCGGGCAGCGCCGCGGGCTGACCGGTAGCGCGGGCCAGATCCCAACCGTGGACGAGCATCTCGGTGGTCGCAAGATGGAGCACCACGGCGCCCGGGACCGTCCCGATCGGCACGGTGAACTCGCGGGCGAGCACTGCAGGATCATCGAACCCAGCGAGCAACGCAGCGGCGGCGGTGCGAAATGGTTGCGACAGCTGACCCGCAGGCTGATCGCTGTCGCGCAGTGCGGCGAGCTGGTCAGGCGAGAGGGGCGCCTGCGACACGATGCCGGCCAGTCTTCGACAACTGCCGATCAGGTGCTCGACCAGGTCCCGCACGGTCCAGGGGGCGCACGGGCTGGGTTGCCCCCACTGTTCGTCGCGGACGCCGTCGAGCAACCGGCCGGTGGCCTGGGCCGCCGTCGCGAGATTGTGCACCGCAGGATGATCGATCGCCGGCGTCATCGCTGATCCCCCCGTCCAGGCACCCCGTCCAGCGGCGCCACCCGACTACCGACCCGCCCGGGCGGCGCCGACGGACCCGTCCCATTCCGACAGCGGCGCCGGGTAGGGGTGCCAGTGCTCCTGCCGCCCCAGCCCGGGCAGGTCCCGGCGGCCGTTCGCCCACAGCAGCGTGTCCCAGGTGTCGGTGTTCGTCGGGGCCCACGGGAAGATCCGGTGCACCACCGCCTGGCTCAACACCTCTGAGGGTTCGAACGGCAGGCCCAGCCCGTGCCCGGCATCCCAGGTGTGCACCAACAGTTCGTCGCACGCCATGGCGGCGAAGCCGGAGGCGTCGGCCAAGCCGTCGGGGTGCCAGCCACGCTGCCCTGGCGGCACCCCGTCGACGACCGTGCCCAGCACGGCGGCGTACGCGGTGATCGTCTCGATCAGCGCGGCGGGGTTCTCGGTCGGGCGGACCTTGAGGTCCATCGTGTTCAGCTCGTGCGGACCCGCGGACAGGTCGGTGGAGTACCAGAGCAGCACCTCGGAGATGTACGCCACCACTTCCCGCACCGACCAGGTCATCTCCGGGATCGCACCGTCCCAGTCGCCGTCGACGGCGGCGGAGAGGAAGTTCGCGCTGGCCCGCGCCGATTGATGCACCGTGGATCCGTCCATCCGGTTAATTGTTCCCCGCCGCCGGCCGGGCGTTCACAGCGACCCGGAAGGTCGCCTTGCCATACTGGCCGGAGGTGGGAGCGCCGAGAGTGTTCGAGGCGATCTGGCGACGAGCGCCCGAGGAGGGGCGGCTCGGAAAAGCGTTCGGCCGGACCGGCTCGCTGTTCAGCGCGATCGCGTACCTGACGCTCGGCATCAGCGCCGCCCGGGTGGCGCTCGTCGGGCACGCTGCCCGGCATGGCCGGCGCACTGTCGAGACCACGACGGCCTTGGAAGAGGACGGGCTGCGCGTGCTGGCTGTCGTCGTCGGCATCATCCTGATCGTCCTGGCGGTGCGGGCGATCTACCGTGGCCTCCGGGGCCGGTTCGTCGAGGACCTGAAGGACTCGGTGAACGGCAAGATCGTGATCCTGGGACGGGCCGGGTTCGTCGGCAAGGGCATCACGTTCGCGATCATCGGGGGCTTGATGATCGTCACCGGGTTCGACGGCCGAACGGGCCCGCCGGGCCTGCAAGCGGTGCTCAGACTGCTGAACCTGTCCCCCGCCGGCGGGGCATTGCTGGTCCTCAAGGCGATCGGCCTGGCCGTGTTCGGCATCTACTGCTTCGCCTGGGGCGGCCAACCGGCGGCGGTGAGCCGGCGCACCGCACCACCAGGGACGCCGGGCAAGGGGACCCGTTGCGGGTCAGCCGTTCTCCCAGTTGGCGGCATTCTTCCGGCTGGGTTGCACCCTGGGCGGTTCGCCCGGCATCTTCGGGTACTCGGGCGGGTAGGGCATGTCCCCCTGACCGCGGTCCCGCTGATCCCTTTCTGCCATTTCCAGCAGGCCGTCGAGCGAGTACGTCTCGCTGCCGACGGCGGCATGCAGGTCCCCGACTTCGGCGAACCGGGCGGGCATGGTGAGCACGTCGAAATCGTTGGGTACGACGTCGGGCACCTCGTCCCAGCGCAGCGGCGCGGACACCCTGGCCCTCGGGTTGGCCCGGACGGAGTACGCCGACGCGATGGTTCGGTCCCGCGCCATCTGGTTGAAGTCGATGAAGATCCGCTCCCCGCGTTCCTCCTTCCACCAGTTCATCGTCACGTGGTCGGGCATCCGGCGTTCCAGCTCACGGCCGAAGGCGATCACCGCTCGACGGGCCTGGACAAACGTCCACCGCGGCTCGATCGGCACGTAGACGTGCAACCCGCGACCGCCGGAGGTCTTCGGGTGCCCCGCCAGCCCGAGTTCGGTCAGCAAGACGCGCGCTTCGCCGGACACCCGGACAGCGTCGGAGAAGTCGGTCCCCGGCTGCGGATCCAGATCGATCCGCAGCTGATCGGGCAGATCGACGGCCGGCCGCCGGACCGGCCACGGGTGGAACGTCAGCGTGCCCAGATTGGCGCAGTACGCGACGACGGCGAGCTCGCTCGGGCAGATCTCGTCCGCGGTCCGGCCGCTCGGAAAGGTGATCGTCGCCGTCTGCACGTAGTCGGGAGCACCCTGCGGAACCCGCTTCTGATAGAACGCATCGCCGCGGTTGTCGGCCCGGGTGGACAGCTTCGCGCCCTCGAAAACTCCGCTGGGCCAGCGCTCCAAAGTGGTCGGCCGATCCCGCAGCGCTCCGAGAATGCCGTCACCAACGGCCAGGAAGTACTGCACGACGTCCAGTTTCGTCACTCCGCGCTCGGCGAAGTACACCTTGTCCGGATTGCTGATCCGGACGGTTCGACCGCCCACCTCGAGTTCGACCGCCGGTGTCGTCCGCGCCATCCCCGCAACCTACCGGCCGCTCCCGACACCCGCCGTTCCTTACGGACCCGTAAGGAACGGCCCGGGAACGTGCGGAGCCGCTCGGGTGTTGACCAAGACATGACCACCAACCATGTGAACTACGACGTCCAGAAGTCCGACGACCAGTGGCGCGCGGAGCTCAGCCCGCAGGAGTACCGGGTGCTGCGCCAGGCGGGCACCGAGCGGCCCTTCTCCAGCTCCTACGAGACCGACAAGACCATCGGGGTGTACCGCTGCCGGGGGTGCGGATCCGAGCTGTTCCGCAGCGAGCACAAGTTCGACGCGCACTGCGGCTGGCCCGCGTTCTACACCCCGCTGGCCGAGGATCGGGTAGAGCTGCTGGAGGACCGCTCCTTCGGCTCGGTGCGCACCGAGGTGCGCTGTGCCACCTGCGGTTCACACCTCGGTCACGTCTTCTCCGGCGAGGGCTACGGCACCCCGACCGATGACCGGTACTGCATCAACGGGGTGTCCCTGCAGCTGGAGCCGGAGGCCGGCTGACGCACGACCAGCAACCGACGCCGGGCCGCGCTGAGGCGCGACCCGGTTGGCCTACTGCCACGGCGAGGCGCATTCGACCCCGCTCGATCGACCTCCCGGTCTCCCGGTGCGACGGCGCCGGATTTCCATCTGGTTCTCGAGATCTCGCTGCGCGCACGGTCAGGCCCTACCGGCGATCCCGTCGAGCAGGGCCTGCACCGACCAGACAAACTGTTCGGTCGAGATCCATTGCGCTGTGACGTCTTTGGTCGCGGCCGTCATCGGCCAGTCGGCCGGGTCCAGCCATTGCAAGGCCGCGCGCCGACCGGCGATCCGGTCCCGCTCCGGTGGCAGCGGCGGCTTGCCGTCGGTCTCGGCGACCTCCAGCGCAACCGCCCCGAGCACCTGCACGATCAGCGCATAGGACGCCCGGGCCGCGTCGTCGGGGGCCAGGCCGCCCTCGATGATCGCCCGGATCAGCCGCTCCCCCACCAGCAGTGCGGTCGGGCCGTCCATCGGGGCGGTCATCATCAGCCGGGCGACCCCGGGATGCGCCAGCAGTGACGTCCGCAGTGACGTCGCGTAGTCCAGCACTCGTTGGTGCCAGTTTCGGTTGGCGCCGTCGAGCAGGGACAGGTCGGAGTCGGCCAGCACCCGTTCGACGATCTCCCGCTCCAGTGCCGCCCGGCTCGCAACGTAGGTGTAGAGCGCGTTCGGGTTGACGCCGAGCCGGCCGGCGACCGCCCGCACCGACAGCGCCTCCGGGCCGCCCTCGTCCACCACGTCCAGCGCTGCATCGACCACCTGGCGCAGCGCGAGGCTGCGGCGCGGCCCGCGGCGGGCCTTCGGTTCCACCTCCCGGGCGACCGCGGCCGTCTCCGCCGTCTCAGATCTGCCTCTTGACGTCCCCGACTCCATGGAGTTACTGTACATCGTACAAATCCTGTACGCCGTACAACACAGGAGCAGCCATGACCCGGACGTCAGCCACCCGGACCGCCAACGGCCCCGAGACCCGACGCCCCGCAACTGCCGTCCCGCACCGGCGGCTCACCGCTGTACTGCTGGTGGCCGGCGCCGTCGCGGTCAACGGCGCGTTCCTGGCGCTGGGTGCCGCGTTCGACTACCCGGCGGTGCTGAACAAGGAGCCGGGCGAGGTTCTTGCGACCTTCCATGCCAATCAGCTGGCGATCGGCGGGTGGTTCGTGCTGCTGGCTGGTCGCGCTCGCCATCGTCGTGCTGCGAGCCGGCCGTCCGGCCGGCCCCGGCCGACTACCGCTGCTTGACTCGACGGTGACTCCAGACATGCCCACCAGCAACGTCTCTCGGAGCGGCGCGGCACTGCCAACGCTGCCCGGCAGCGACCTGTCGGGCGGGCAGTCGGTGCTTCCCCTACCGTCAGCAGGGACCGCGGCTCGCCATGATCTGCGGTCCATTGCAACGAATGAGGCGTCATGAGCGAGCTCCATGTGATCTTCGGCACCGGCGCCATCGGGCTCAGCCTGTTCGAGGTGCTGCAGCGCCGCGGTCGGGCGGTGCGACTGGTCAACCGGTCGGGGGTCGCCGCCGTGCCGGCCGGCGTCGAGGTGATTGCCGGTGACGTGACCGACCCAGCCGTCGCCGTCGCCGCCGCCGCGGGAGCGGCGGTCGTCTATCAGGTGCTGAATCCGCCCTACCCGGAGTGGTCGGGCCTGTTCCCGGGATTGCAGGCCAGCGTGCTCGCGGCGGCAGAGGCCGCCGGAGCGCGGCTGGTCAGCATGGAGAACGTCTACATGTACGGCCGGCCGGACGGCCGGCCGCTCACCGAGGACCATCGGAATGCCGCGCACACCAAGAAGGGTCAGCTGCGCGGCCGGATGGCCGACGAGTTGCTGGCCGCGCACCGGGCATGCCGGGTCGAGGTGGCCATCGGCCGGGCATCGGACTATTTCGGTCCCCGCGGCGGCGCGCAGTCCAACCTGGGCGACCGGGTGTTCGGCCCCGCACTGGCCGGAAAGACGGCGTCCGTGCTCGGCGACCCCGATCAACCGCACACCTACACGTTCATCCCGGACATCGCCGAGGGGCTGGCCGTGCTCGGCGAGCACCCGGACGCGGCAGGCGAGATCTGGCACCTGCCCAACGACCCGGACACCCGGACCACCAGGGAGCTCGTCGAGATCGTCTATGGCCTGGCCGGCCGGCCGGCCACCAAGCTGCGGTCGCTGCCGGCGCCGTTGCTGTCGCTGATCGGGCTGGTCAACCCGGCCGTGCGTGAACTGGCCGAGATGCGGTACCTGTTCGCGGAGCCATTCGTGGTGGACAGCAGCAAGATCGCCGAGCGGCTGGGGGCGACGGCCACGCCCGTCCGGCAGGCCCTGGACAGGACCCTCGCGACCTACCGAGGGCGGCAGTAGGGAGCAAGATGCAGCTATGAGCCCGGCGGAAACGTACACCCATGGCCATCACGAGAGTGTGCTGCGCTCGCACCGCTGGCGGACGGCGGAGAACTCCGCCGGCTACCTGCTGCCGCACCTCACGTCCGGCCAGCGACTGCTCGACATCGGTTGCGGTCCAGGAACTATTACCCTCGACCTGGCGCGGCGAGTGGCTCCGGGGCAGGTCGTCGGGCTCGACCGGGAGGTGACCCCGCTCATCGCCGCGCGGGCCTCCGTCACCGAGCAGGGGGTGCCCAACGTCGGGTTCACGGTAGGCGATGCCTACCAGCTGGATTTCGGGGACGGCTGCTTCGACGTGGTGCACGCCCATCAGGTGTTGCAGCACCTCACCGATCCGGTCGCGGCGCTGCGAGAGATGGGCCGGGTGTGCAAGCCGGGCGGGCTGGTCGCGGTCCGGGACGCGGACTACGCGGCGATGACCTGGTACCCGGCGGATCCCCGGCTGGATCGGTGGCTCGAGCTCTACCAACGGGTGGCCAGGGACAACGGCGGCGAGCCCGACGCCGGCCGCCGACTGCTCGCCTGGGCGAAGGCGGCGGGCTTCACCGACATCACCAGCACCGCAACCGCCTGGTGCTACTCGACCGCCGCCGAGCGGGAGTGGTGGGGCGGCATGTGGGCGGAGCGGATCACGCAGTCGGCGATCGCCCACCAGGCGGTCGCCAGCGGCTTCGCCGACCGGGACGAACTGGACGAACTGGCCGCCGGATGGCTGGACTGGACCAGAGCGCAGGACGGCTGGTTCGCCGTGCTGAACGGCGAGGCGCTCTGCCGGGTCGGCTGACCCCGCCAGGAGCTGCGCACCGGGCCGGCTCAGCCGGCCGGCACCGATGCCCGGAGCCGATCCATGAACGCGATGCTGGCCGTGGCGATCTGCTGCGACGCGGTTGCCCGGTCGATGGTGGGTTGGCCGTCGCCGGGTTGCTCGCCGTAGTCGGCGAAGAAGGCGTGCACCCCGCCCTCGATGACGGTGAACGTGGTGTCCGGCGGCAGGTTCGCCGCGGATTTCTCGATGTCCGCCGGGGTCGCCAATGCGTCGTTGCTGCCGGAGATCGACGCGACCTGCAGGGTCACGTCGCCGGACATGTCGTCGTTGGAGTAGGACGCCCACAGCAGCAGTCCGTCGACGGTGTCGCGATGGTCGGCGGCGAACCAGGCCGCGCTGACCCCGCCCAGTGAATGACCGCCGACTGCCCAATCAGCGATCTCCGGGTGATCGGCGATCGGCCCCGCCGCCGCGTTGATGCTGGTGATGGCCAACCCGAACGGCTCCTTCAGGATGATCACCGGGTACCCGGCCTCCGCGACGGGCCGCAGCGCTGCTGCATAGGCCCGCGCGTCCACCCGCGCACCGGGCGAGAAGACCAGCCCCACCTGCGGTGTCACCGGCGCCGACGGCCTCAGCTCGATGCTGGTCGACATGTCGACGACCGTCACCGCGGCGTCGCTCTGCAGCGCGGCCAGCGCGTCGGGGCCGGCGGTGAACGGGCGGAGCCAGCCCAGGAAGCCGACCCACACCAGTGCGACGATCGTCAGCGCGATCCGGCCGGCGATCCGCCATCCATGGCGGCCCCGGGGTGGGGCGTGCACGGTGGGGTCGGCCGGCGCCGGGGTGGGGGCCGAGTCGCGGCCGGACGCCGTTTGACCCGCCGCGTCGGCCACCACACCGTCCGCCGGGTCGTCCCGCTCCCACGGCGGGCCGGCCGGCTCCGGGTCGCGGCGCCAGGGCCACAGTGCGAAGGCGATGAACGCGAGCCCGATGGCCACCGTGACCAGCAGCGCCGTCGGATAGGCGGGGTGGCCGTTCCAGATCGCGTCCAGCCGGGTGAACAGGGCCCACAGCGGAACGATCACCAGCAGCAGCCCGATACCCAGCCGGAACCACCGGGCGAATCCCATGGGTGACCTGTCCCCTACTTGTCGGTGTCGCCGCCTTGTTCGTGTCGCCCCGGGCCGTCGGGCGCCCGGTCATCATGAGTCATCGCGACCGGCCGCGCAGGTCATCAGCGCCGGCGGTACCCAGCGGGGCGCCGGTCCTGGACGAAGCCGGGGTTGGCGCCGAGCGGCGCGCGCGGTCTGCCGTGGTCGGTCGGCGTCGGTCCGGGCTGGCAGGTCGGGCAGTAGAAGGCCGTGCGTTCCTTGAGCGGTGGCCCGATCGGCGCGACCCTGACGGTCGTGCCGCACCGCTGGCAGGGCCGGCCGGACCGGCCGTGCACCCAGGTCCCGAGACCCCGTCGGGGATTACCCGTCGTCGACGGCACCGCCTGGGCTGCGCCGCGCAACAACTGCCGCCGCGCGGTCGCCAGCAGCGCGGGAACGTCGACATCGCCGACCGGGGTCCATGGCGAGATGTGTTGCACGAAAAGCGATTCGGCCATGTACATGGTGCCGATCCCGGCGACCGTCGTCTGGTCGAGCAGCGCGGCGCCGACGTGCCGCTGCGGATCGGTGGTCAGCCGGCGAGCGACCTCGGCGGCGCCCCCGGCGGCGAACTCGTCTGCCATGATGTCCGGCCCCAGGTGCCCGATCAGCGAATCCTCAGCCGCGGTCGGGACGAGGTCCAGCAGGCCGAGCCAGTAGCCGACCGCGGTCCACTCGGTGCCGCCCAGCACCGCCCGGACGCTGCCCCGGTTGCGACCCGGCCACGGTTCGGCGTCGCGGGCATGCACGTACCACGAGCCCTCCATCCGCAGGTGGGAGCGCAGCGTGAGGGGGACCGTGGGGACGGTCGGGATACGCGGTTGGGGTGCCGCCGGGTCGGCGGCAGCGATTCTGGTCAGGATCTGCTTGCCGTAGGCCAGCACCTCGGCCACGGTGCGGCCGGCGAGATCCGCCTCCCCCAGCGTGGGCCAGCGCAGTTCGGTCCGGACCAGCGGTCGACCGGCCAGCGCGTGGTGCAGCCGGCGCGCAGTGCGCAGCACGGTGTCACCCTCGGGCATCGCGCACCTCCGGCACCGCGAACTCGACCGGTGAGAACTCGGCCCGCCCGGTCATCGGACCGGGCTCCGCAGCCGCAGGCCGCGCGGCGTCATGGTGAAACCGGCCGCCGTCAGTGCGTCCACGACCGCACCGCCCACGGTGAGGGCATCGGCGCCGTCGATCTTGGTGATGGTCAGCGAGCCGATCCGGCCGGACCGGACCCGTTCGGACAGTGCCTCCGCGGCCACGAGCAGCAGGTCCGGATCCGCCGAGAAGCTCAGCACGGAGCGGCCGCCCCGTTCGGCGAAGAGGACCGCCTCGCCGTCGACCAGCACGGTCAGCGCGCCGGCCCGCCGGGCGGGCCGATGCCGGTCCCCGGCCGAGCCGGCGTTGCCCGCACCGTTGCCGCCGCCCACCGCGCCGTTGCCCGCGGTGCCGGTCTTGCCCGCACCGCTGCCCGCGGCGCCGTCGCGGGCGCCGGCCCCGCCATTGCCGGCCCCGCCATTGCCGGCGCCGCCATTGCCGGCGCCGCCGTTGACGCTCCCACCACTGCCGCCCCGTTCCGCGACGGTGTCGCCACCGCCGGTAGCTCCGGGCCAGGGCAATGCGGCACCGTAGGGGTTGGCCGGGTCTGCGGCGGCGAGCACCAGACCCTGGTGCGGCTCCCCGTCATCGGGCCGGGTCGCGAAGGCGCGCACCCGGTCGACCGCGCCCGCCGAGGCGAACTGCGCCGCACCCAGCCCCTCGACGAAGTAACCGCGGCGGATCCGGCCGGTTTCCTCCAGCGCGGCGAGCACCCGGTACACGCTCGCGAACCCGCCGACAGTGCCCTCGGCCACCACCGCGCCGCGGGTGACGATGCCATGACGATCCAGCAGCACCTCCGCCGCGGCGTGGGTGCGCACCGTGGCATCCGTCTCCACCGCCGGCACCAGCGACCACCTGCCCACCACCGAGGGCGGCACGCCGCGCCGGATCCCACCGGCCGCGGTCGCCGCCGGCCGGCCACGCTGCCGTCCCGCCGACAGCAGCGCCAGGCCCGACGGCCCGCGCATCCGCGCCCGCGGCCTGGGCGTCCGGGACCGGTGCGCGGTCCGGCCGCCGACCAGCCGGGCCCGCAGCGGCGCCAGCGTGTCGCTGGTGACCGATCCGGCAAAAACCAAGTCCCACAAAGCATCTGCGATCGCGGTGTCGTCGACGTCGACCGAACCGGACGCCGACACCGCAGTCGCCGACGCCGAAGTCGCCGACGCCTGGCCGCCAACCACTGCCGCCACTGCCTCGGCCAGCGGCCGGAAGAAGAACGCCCCGCCGCCGCCGAGCAGCTCCAGGATCGCCCGGTGCAGGTCACCCGACGGCGGCCGCGCGTCCACGTCGGGCAGCGGGATGGTCAGCGCGGACGTGTCGGCCAGATGCAGCGAGATCCACCCGTCGTCACCGGCCAGCGACCCGTGCCCGGTCCACTGCACCTCGCCCGCGGTGGTCAGTTCGTCCAGCAGAGCCGGGGTGTACCCGGGGATCCGCGCGGGCAGCACCAGTGATTCCAGCGCCGAGGCCGGGATGAGCGCCCCGGCGAGCTGTTCCACCGCCCGCAGCAGGCCGTCCGTCCCGCGCAGCGCGTCGGAGCCGCGGAGCACGCCGATCCCGTTCCAGGCCGGCAGGAACCGGGCCAGCGCCTGCTTCTCGACGGGCTCGACCTCCGCGCGGAGCGCCGCCAGCGACCGGCGGCGGAGCAGCCGGAGGACCTCGGCGTCGACGAATTCCGGGCCGCCGCCGGCGTCCGCCCTGTACTCCGAAGAACCCAGCGGCCGGAACTCCCCCTCGGCGAGCCGCCCGGAGCCGGCCAACCGGCGCAGCCCGTCGGTGACCACGGCGATGCCGAGGCCGAACCGGGACGCGGGCTCGGTCGCGACGAACGGCCCGTGCGTCCGGGCGTACCGGCCGAGCAGCCGGCCCAGCGGATCGTCCGCCGGGTCCAGCAACGATTCGGCAAGGCCCGGCGGCAGCGCCGTGCCGAGCGCGTCCCGCAAGACGGGCGCATCCGTCGGATCGGCCCACATCAGCTCACCGCCGACCCGCACCTGCATCACCCGCCGCGCGGACTCCAACTCCGCCAGGGCAGCGCCGACGTCGGCCAGCGAACTCCGCAGGTCCACCTCGATGGTCGTCAATGGACCGAGAATCCTTAGCAGGTCAGCGATCTCGTCCACCGTGCGGGCCCGGCGGTCGTCGGCAACCCGTTGCAGCTCGGCCTCGATGTCGGCCAGCGCGGTGGGGTCGAGCAGGTCCCGCAGGGCCAGCCCGTCGCCGTGGCCGAGCAACTCGGCGAGCAGGGTCGGGTCGACGGTGAGCGCGGCGGCCCGCCGTTCGGCCAGCGGCGAGTCGCCCTCGTAGAGGAACTGCGCGACGTAGCCGAACAGCAGGGAGGACGCGAACGGTGACGGCGAGGCGGTGGTCACCTCGGCGATCCGCACCGTCCTGGCCTCCAGCTCCCGCATCAACGCGACCAGCGCCGGCACGTCGAACACGTCGGACAGGCACTCGCGGACCGCCTCGGCGACGATCGGGAACGACGGGTACGCCGAGGCCACCTCCAACAGCTGGGTGGCCCGCTGACGTTGCTGCCACAGGGGTTGCCGCTTGCCGATCTGCCGGCGCGGCAACAGCAATGCCCGCGCAGCGCATTCCCGGAACCGGGCGGCGAAGATGGCCGCCCCGCCGATCTCGGCGGTGACCTCCGCCTCCAGGGTCTGCGGGTCGAGCACCACGAACTCGGAGAAATCGGGGGGGCCGTTCTCGTACTCGACGTCCGGCAGCCGGAGCACGATGCCGTCGTCGGCGTGCATCGCGGCGACGTCGACGCCGTACCTCTCCCGCATCCGCGCCGAGATCACCAGTGCCCACGGCGCGTGCACGGCGGCGCCGTACGGCGAGTGCAGCACGATCCGCCAGTCGCCCAGCTCGTCCCGGAAGCGTTCCACCACCAGGGTTTTCTCATCCGGCACCACCCCGGTCGCGCCTCGTTGTTCGGCCAGGTAGTCGACCAGGTTCCGCCTTGCGTACTCGTCCAGTCCTGCGGCGCTCAGCCGCTGATCGGCGACATCAGCTGCGGCGGAGGAGATCTCGCGGACGAACTCGCCGTGCGCCCGGCCCAGTTCGGCCGGCCGGCCGAGGGTGTCGCCCTTCCAGAACGGCAGCCGACCGGGCAACCCGGGGGCCGGCAGCACCAGCACCTGGTCACGGGTGATGTCCACGATCCGCCACGAGCTGGACCCGAGCGCGAAGACGTCACCAACCCTGGACTCGTAGACCATCTCCTCGTCCAGCTCGCCGACCCGGCGGCCGGGTCCGTCGCCGCCGGCCAGGAAGACGCCGAACAGCCCCCGGTCCGGGATGGTGCCGCCCGAGGTCACCGCGAGCCGCTGCGCCCCGGGGCGCCCGGTCAGCAGGCCGGTGGTCCGGTCCCAGGTCAGCCGGGGCCGGAGCTCGGCGAACTGCTCGCTCGGGTACCGGCCGGACAGCATGTCCAGCACGGATTCCAGCGCGCCGCGGCCGAGCGCGGCGAAGGGTGCCGATCGGCGCAGCAGCTCGAGCAGGTCGTCGACCACAATCGGTTCCATCGCGCAGATCGCCACGATCTGCTGTGCCGCGATGTCCAACGGATTCGCAATGACCGCGAGGGACTCGATCGCCCCGACCTGCATCCGCCCGGCGACGACGGCCGCCGAGATCAAATCGCCGCGGAACTTCGGGAACATCACCCCGTGGCTGGGCGCACCGACCTGGTGCCCGGCCCGGCCGATCCGCTGCAGGCCGCTGGCCACCGACGGCGGGGACTCGACCTGGATCACCAGGTCGACCGCGCCCATGTCGATGCCCAGCTCCAGTGAGGAGGTGGCCACCACGGCCGGCAGCAGACCGGTCTTGAGCTCGTCCTCGATGAGCGCCCGCTGCTCCCTCGAGACCGAGCCGTGGTGCGCCTTGGCCAGCACTGCGGGAGCCCCGACTGCCGTCCCGGACTGGGCCATCACCTGGGCGGCCGGACCGGCTCGTTCGGCCTCTGCCCGCAGCGCGGTGGCTTCCACCCGCTCGGAATGGATCTCGTTCAGCCGGGCGGTCAACCGCTCGGCGAGCCGCCGGGAGTTGGCGAAGACGATCGTCGATCGGTGCGACTCGATGAGGTCGACGACCCGTTCCTCGACGTGCGGCCAGATCGACGTCCGGGCCACCTCACCGGCGGCCTTGCCCGTCAGATCCCCCGTCGTCGCACCGAGCGCGCTCATGTCCGGCACCGGAACGACGACATCGACGTCGATCTGTTTGGTGGACCGTGGTTGGACCACCGTGACGGGCCGGCCGCCGGCCAGGAACCGGGCGATCTCCTCCACCGGCCGGACAGTGGCCGACAGCCCGATGCGTTGTGCCGGGCGGTCCAGCAGGACGTCCAGTCGGTCGAGCGAGACCGCAAGGTGTGCGCCACGTTTGGTGCCCGCGACGGCGTGCACCTCGTCGATGATCACGGTCCGGATGCTGGTCAGCATCTCCCGCGCCCGGCTGGTGAGCAGCAGGAACAGCGACTCCGGGGTGGTGATCAGGATGTCGGCGCCGTCCCTGGCGAAGGCTCGCCGATCACCGGACGGGGTGTCGCCGGAGCGGACCGCCACCGAGATCTCCGGCAGCGTGACCCCCTGCCTGGCGGCGACCGCGCCGATACCGGTCAGCGGTGATCGCAGGTTGCGTTCCACGTCGACCGCCAGCGCCTTCAGCGGTGAGAGGTACAGCACGGTGCACCGCTGCGCCGGCGCCGGGGAGGGCTCGGTCGCCCCGCGGGCCACCAGGTCGTCGATGGCGGACAGGAACGCCGCCAGCGTCTTGCCCGACCCGGTGGGGGCGACCACCAGGGTGTTCTCGCCCCGGCCGATCGCGTCCCAGGCGCCGGCCTGCGCGGCGGTCGGCTCGGCGAACGCAGCGGTGAACCAGTCCCGGACCAACGGGTCGAACCGGCTCAGCGCAGCGAGCGGCGGCCTCTCGCCGTCGACCTTCCTGGAGCTCACCCCGCCATTGTGCTGGTGGACACCGACAATGCCGCGGGTGGGATTCCTGGCTGATCATGTCCACCACCCACCACCTGGCACGACGAGTCGTGGGCAGGGCCGTTGGGCGTCGTCGGGTGGCAATCGGGCGCTGATCATCGACCGGCGGCTCCCGCCGGGCTCCGAGCTCGGCGGATCCCGGGGTCAGGGGTAGACGCCGGCGAGGCCTACTCGACGGATCGAGTACAGCGGCCCCCGGAGGCCCATGTGCAGGCAACGCTGCAGGTCGAGCAGGCCCTCCTCGCTGGCCCGGCGGAACGGTGTCCCGTGCGTGTAGGGCGCGCCGAAATACGTGTCCCAGGTGTCCAGGTGGGCGTCGAAGTGCAGCACGGCGATCTTCCCGTGGTTGCGGGACAACGACCGGAGCAGAGGCAGCGCGATGGTGTGATCCCCGGCCAGCGTCAGCAGTTTCGCACCGTCCGACCGCAGATCATCCGACGCCGACTGGATCTGGGTGATGGCCTCGCCGAGATCGAAGGGGTTGACCGCGACATCGCCGGCATCGGCGACCTGCTGCACCCGGAAGGGTTCCACTCGCAAGGCTGGGTTGACGGGCCGCAACAGCTTGGACGCGGCGCGGATATGACCCGGCCCGAACCGTGCGCCTGGCCGGTAGGACACCCCGGAGTCGAACGGCACACCGACCACGGCGACATCCACCGAGCGCACCTCGTCGGCACGCGGCAGCCGGGCGAAGGTGGCCGGCCCGGCGTATCTCGGGGTCTGGGTGGCGTCCACCGGGCCGCGAATGCCCGCCGGCAGGTCAGGCATGTCTGGAAACTCCGTGGCCGTGCCCGAGCAGGACATCGCTGGCCTGCTCAGCGGTCCGCTCCGCGGTCAGGTCGAGCGAACGACTCAGCAGCAAGTAGACAACGCCGCTGACGACAAGGCCGACCAGCCATGCGATGTCGACATCGTCCATGGCCGCGGCGAAGGGACCGACGTAGCTCCAGGAGCCGAGCGCGGGCAACACCATGAACGGGATCTCGACCGCCAGCCCGACCGCGTAGGCCGTCAGCCCGCGCCACCCCCAGGCGCCGTAGATGCCGTCCGGCCGGAAGAGGTCGGTGATTGCATAGTGGCCGCGCCGGACGAAGAAGTAGTCGACGAGGTTGGTCGCGGTCCACGGCACCAGCAGGTACAGCATCAGGGTCAGGCTGGTCGCAACCGTCGCGACCGCACCGCCGGTGATCACCTGGCTGATGACGAACCAGACGGCTGTCAGGACGAGGATGGTCACCACCCAGTGGAACCGCCGCGGAACGATCACACCACGGTAGCCGAACTGGGCGCGGGACTGGATCATCTGCGGCAGGCCCATTGTCGGTCTCTGCGAGGCATGGAACGCCATGAACAGAGTACCGAACAAGATTCCCGACGCACTGGCGACGATGGTCCAGCCGAGGGACAGTCCCATGGCCGGCCCGATGAAGCCGATCGGGATGGAGAAGTACTGGAAATTGCCAAGGAACCCAGCGGCGTTTGGTGCCAGAGCTTTCCGTGCCGCTCATCGTCGGGCACCCAGTCGATCGACCGGACCTCGATCAGCGGCGCGCCGGTTTTCACCGACCCCGCGGCCACAGCGTCGTGCGTCCTGAGCGTTGCCTCCTCGCCCTCGGGACCCTCGCGAACCAGCAAGAGTTGTCCAAGACTAAACTTATGATGTCTATTTGACAACCCTCGTCGGGGCGCGAAACCACTATTTAACACTCGGACGCAGTCCCTCCTGCGCGGAGCTCAGGCAGAGGTGTCCCAGGGCGCAGGGGCGACGATCCAGATGACCTCGGCGGCGCGCACCGGATCGGGGTTCACCCAGGTGTGCGGCTCCCGTCCCGAGAACGTCATCGTGTCACCGACTGTCAGCACCTCACTGTGCCGGCTGAACTCCAGGCGGAGCTTGCCCTTGAGGATCAGGACCACCTCGAGCTCGCAGTTCAGTGTGAAGAGCTCCTCGCCGCCGGTGCCACCCGGCTCGATCACCGAGCGGATCAGCTGCAGGCGCGCCTGACCCCGCGGCGTCAACAGGTGCTCATCCGCGCCGGACCCGGTGAGATGCACCCGCGGTGCCTCGTCCCGCCGGATCACGGCTGTCTTCGCGGACTCGAACAACTCACCGACCGGCAGCGACAGTACCTCGCAGAGGGTGACCAGAGAGCTCACGCTCGGCGACGTCAGATCGCGTTCGATCCGGCTGATGAAGCCCTTGGTCAACGCCGTACTCGTGGCGACCTGATCGATCGTCAACCCCTGGCGCAGCCGGGCATCGCGGAGCCGGGCGCCGATCCGCAGGATGTTGTTGCTCGGCGCCAACGGAACGGACTTCACGCGCGACCCCTGCCTGTTCCCACCGTGCTTGCCTCCACGGCAACATCCTGCCCCGCCACAGGTAGCTCTACTCAACTCCGCGACGCGCGCGAAGTCCGCCCGCCGGGAAGACCCCCGGCGGGCGGACCGTCACCCGTCACCCTGCGGCCGCGCTACAGCCCCCGCCCGGACGGCGAGACCAGGATCTTCACGGCGGTGTCGTTCCGGTGGATCAGGGTGTCGAAACCCTCGTCGATCAGGTGCTCCAGACTGATCTTGCCGGTGATGAACGGAGCCAGATCGACCTTGCCGTCCTGCACCAGCTTGATCACATCGGGGTGATTGCCCATGTAGGCGATGGTGCCGCGCATGTCGACCTCCTTGAGCACCAGCTTCTGCAGCTCGACCTGCGCTGGGTGGCCCCAGATCGCCACCACCACAATCACTCCGCCCGGCCGCACCGCGTCGAACAGGGTGTCCAGCACAACGTTCACCGAGCTGCACTCGAAGGTCACGTCGGCGCCGGGCCCACCGCTGATCCGCCGCACCTCCTCGGCCACATCAACCTTGGTGGGATCGAGGGCGTAGTCGGCGACCTTGGTGTCCACCGCCTTCTGCCGGCGCAGCGCGCTGGGCTCGCTGACGATCACCGTCAGGCCGTTCGCCTTGAGCACAGCCGCGGTCAGCAACCCGATCGGACCGGCACCGCCGATCAGCGCCACATCCCCCGCCTTTGCACCGCTGCGGACAAACGCGTGGTAGCCCACCGACAGGGGCTCGATCAGTGCCGCCTGATCCAGCGGGATCCGGCCGATCGGGTGCACCCAGCGCCGCTCGACGACGATCTTCTCGCCGAGTCCGCCACCGCGGCCGGCCAGTCCGATGAAGTTCGCGTTCGCGGTGAGGTGGTAGTTCGAACCGGGCTCGGTGGATTCCCTCGGATCGATGATGTACGGCTCGACGACGACGTTGTCGCCGACCGCGAGGTCGGCGACACCCTCGCCGACGGCGTAGATGGTGCCGGACATCTCATGGCCCATCGTGATCGGCGCCGACTCACCGGAAACCGGATGCGGATGGCCGGCGGGCGGGATGAAAATCGGGCCCTCGAGAAACTCGTGCAGGTCCGTGCCGCAGATGCCGCACCACGCGACATCGATGCCGACCGTGCCCGGCTGCACCTCCGGCTCGGCGATGTCCTCGATGCGGATGTCCCCGCGTGCGAAATACCGTGCTGCCTTCATGGTGTACTCCTTGACGATGTGACAACTGTTGGGGCAAAGGAATTGCCTCGGCACTCTCAGCGCAGGTGGTGGACCTCCTGCAGCCCGTACACCGGGGTCGGGATGCCTTCCATCCGCGCCTTCAGCTGCAGTGCCAGGTACAGCGAGTAGTGCCGGGACTGGTGCAGGTTGCCGCCGTGGAACCACAGCGCCTGCTGCTGGGTTGGCTTCCACATGTTGCGTTGCTCGCCCTCCCACGGACCCGGGTCCTTCGTGGTGTCCGAGCCGAGACCCCAGACCTTGCCGACCTTGTCGGCAACCTCCTGGGAGATCAGGTCGGCCGCCCAGCCGTTCATCGAGCCGTACCCGGTGGCGTAGACGACGAGGTCTGCTGGCAGTTCCTTGCCGTTCGTCAGCACCACCCCGGTCTCGGTCAGCTGGACCACGTCCACCCTGGACTCTAGCTTGATCTCGCCGCTGGCCACCAGCTCGGAGGCACCTACGTCGATGTAGTAGCCGGAGCCACGCCGCAGGTACTTCATGAACAGGCCGGAATCGTCGTCGCCGTAATCGAGCATGAAACCTGCTGCGCCGAGCCGGGAATAGAAGTCGGCGTCGTGCTTGCGGATCTCGTCGTACACCGGGATCTGGAACTCGTGCATGATCCGGTATGGCAGCGACGCAAACGTGAGATCAGCCTTCTGCGTTGTCATTCCGGCCGCGACGGCCTCCTCGGAGTACAGGCCGCCGAGGGCGATCTTCATCAGCGAGTCGGATTTCACGATGTGCGTCGATGACCGCTGCACCATGGTGACGTCCGCGCCCGCCTCCCAGAGCGCGGCGCAGATGTCGTGCGCGGAATTATTCGCCCCGATCACCACGGCCTTCTTGCCGCGGTAGGCGTCCGGTCCCGGGTGCTGTGACGAGTGGTGCTGGTCGCCGGTGAAGACGTCCATCCCCTCGAACGTCGGCAGGTTCGCCTTGCCGGACATCCCGGTGGCCAGCACCAACTGCTTGGGCCGCAGCGTGATCTCCGTGCCGTCCCGCACGACGACGACGGTCCACTCCCCCGCCTCCTCGTCGAAGGTCGCGTTCTTGCACTCGGTGCTGCCCCAGTAGTTGAGCTCCATCACCTTGGCATACATCTCCAGCCAGTCGCCGATTTTGTCCTTCGGCGCGAAAACCGGCCAGTTCCTGGGGAAGTCGATGTACGGCAGGTGGTCGTACCACACCGGGTCGTGCAGGCAGAGTGACTTGTAACGGTTGCGCCAGGAGTCACCGGGCCGGGGGTTGCGGTCGATGATGATCGTCGGCACGCCGAGCTGCCGCAGCCGGGCACCCAGCGCGATGCCGCCCTGGCCGCCGCCGATGATCACCGTGTAGGGCTGCGTCGTGTAGCCGAGTTGTTCCGCTTCGTCCTGCCGGCGCTCCAGCCAGGTGCGGCGCTCCTTGTTGGCGCCGTGCTCGGCACCCTTGGGCCGGCGTTCCCCCCGCGGCTCCTCGTAGCCCTTCAGCTCGGTCATGGTGGTGAGCAGGGTCCACGCCCGCCCGTCCTTGAGCCGCAGTTGGCCGATCCCCCGGCCGACGGCGGTCTCGAACCGGATCCAGCTCTCGACCACCCCACCGCTCTCGGTCGGTTCACCGAGGTCGTCGGCGACGGCGAACCCGCTGGGCTGCATCCGATCCAGCGTGCTGGACAGCAGGTCCCGGACGCCGTCGGGGCCTTCGACGGTGACGATGTTCCAGCTGAAGGCGACCAGGTCCCGCCAGTGCTGTCGGAAGCGAACAGCGCCGACGCGGCGTCGGCATCCTTTGCGGCCAGGGCGGTCTGGAATTCGGACAGCCAGTCGGTGATGGTCGTGCGGGCGGTGAGTTCTTGGGTCGAGGTCATCGAGTTCCCTTTCCGGGCATGGTCAGAGCGGGCCGGGCGGCTGCGGCTCGGTCCGCATGCGCCGAACGGTGGGGGCAAATGAGGTCGGTAGCAGATCCAGCGGCGAGACCGGGCGGGAAAGCCGGACGTCCACCCAGTCGGCGAACCGGTAGGGACGTTGCAACAGCACGCCGCCCAGATGCCGGCGCAACCGGGACGCCTCGGCGCGAACGGCGACGGCATGCTCCGCCGAGCCGAACAGCTCCGCGGACAGATCGGCGGCACTGAGCCCGTCCGGGTTGACGGCGAGCAGCAACAACAATTCGGCGTGCCGCGGGCTGAGCCGGTGCGTCCAGCTGCCGGACTGGGACTGCATCGTCAGTCGCGGCAGTCGCGGGTCGGACAGGTCGATATCGATGACGGTGGAGGATCTTTCGGCCACTGCCTCGTCCAGCACCCGGATCAACCAGCCACCCGGGACGGGCTCGAGCCGGCACGACCCGAGAGCGGGCAGCCAGACCAGGTCGGAGTCCCGGCGCTGCGGCAGTGCGATCCGGTCGACGGCCGCGATGCCGGTCGCGGCGGCCACCCAGCCGTCGGCGTCGATGACCATCATCGGCTGCCGGCCGCCGGTCAGCAGCGGCGCCGCGATCGCCCGGAGCGCGCCCAGCGCCGCGTGGTGCTCCTCCCGAAGGTAGGACTCGGCCATCCGGGCCGCCGCGTCCACCAGGGCCAGGGTGCTCGGATGGACGGTCGCCGCCGCCCCGCTGACGTCCACCACCCCGAGCAGCGACCCGTTCACCGGGTCGAGAATCGGTGCGGCAGCGCAGGTCCAGGCGTGGTGGGTCTTGACGAAATGCTCTGCCGAGTAGATCTGCACGGCTCGGGCCACCACCAATGCGGTGCCGATGGCGTTGGTCCCGACGCTGCGCTCGCTCCAGTTGGCGCCTACCGCGAAGCCGAGCCGCTCGGCGTGCTGCTGGATCTTCCTGGGCCCGTCCCGCCAGAGCACGGTGCCCTGGGCGTCGACGACCACCATCACATGACCGGCGTCCTCGGCGGCCGGCAGCAGGACGTCACCGAGCACCGGGAGCACCCTGGCCAGTTTTCCGTTGTGCCGGCGGAACTCCACTTCCTCGGGATCCAGCGCCGCCGCCAGGTCGCGGCCGCGGTCGGGATCCATGCCGAACCGGATGGTGCGCCGCCACGAGTCATCGACCAGCGGCCGGGCGGCCGCCGGTGCCCGCTCACCGGCAAGCGCCGCGTCGCGGATCCGGCCGAGCAGGTGGGCGTAGCGGACCGGGTCCTCGCCGGCCGGCACCGCAGCCTCGAAGGATCGATCCGCCGCACCCGTGGCCGCGTCGCCTCGCACAGGGCGATCATCGCCCCTTTGCGGCAGGGAAACCAGCGGGCGGCGCGTGCTGGACGCGCCGGCCACGATCTCGGCCACTGCTGTGGACATCGTCACCTGACCTCAATGCCGGGGTCCCTGGGATGGTTGCGGCTCACCATGCTGGGCCCGGGCGGCGGCGGCAACGGTTGCAGGGGGGTTGCAACCACGCGGACGGCGTCGCCTGCCCGCGCGAAACCCGCGCGTACCGTTGGCGAACATGCGAATCACCCCACCCGCCTCGCTGCCGTCCACCGTGGGCGAACTTCGTGCGTCCGGCCACCAACTGCGTGGCGTCAAGGCCGAGCTCAGGGCCAACCTGCTGGCCGCGCTGGGCGCCGGGATCGACCCCTGGCCAGGCATTGTCGGGTTCGAATCGACCGTGCTGCCGCAGCTGGAACGCGCACTGATCGCCGGTCACGACGTCGTCATGCTCGGCGAGCGGGGCCAGGGCAAGACCCGGCTGCTGCGCACGCTGACCGGCCTGCTCGACGAGTGGACGCCGGTCATCGCCGGCTCGGAGATCGGCGAGCACCCGTACGACCCGATCACCGTCGGGTCGGCCCGGCTGGCCGCCGAACAGGGTGACGACCTGGCCATCAGCTGGCGGCACCGCAGCGAGCGCTACACCGAGAAGCTGGCCACCCCGGACACCGCGGTGGCCGACCTGATCGGCGACGTCGACCCGGTCAAGGTCGCCGAGGGTCGCTCGCTCGGCGACCCGGAGACGATCCACTTCGGCCTGATCCCGCGGGCGCACCGCGGCATCGTGGCCATCAACGAACTGCCGGACCTGGCCGAGCGCATCCAGGTGTCGCTGCTGAACGTGATGGAGGAACGCGACATCCAGGTCCGTGGCTACACCCTGCGACTGCCGCTGGACGTGCTGCTGGTCGCGTCGGCGAACCCGGAGGATTACACCAACCGCGGCCGGATCATCACCCCGCTGAAGGACCGGTTCGGCGCCGAGATCCGCACCCACTACCCGCTCGAACTGACCGACGAGATGGCCGTCATCGAGCAGGAGGCCGAGCTGGCCGCCGCGGTTCCCGACCACCTGCTGGAGATCATCGCCCGGTTCACCCGGTTGCTACGCGAGTCGACGGCGGTGGACCAGAGCTCCGGGGTGTCCGCCCGGTTCGCGGTGGCTGCGGCGGAAACCATTGCGGCAGCGGCCCTGCGCCGGTCCGCGATCACCGGCGAGGCCCTGGCCACCGCCCGGCCCATCGATCTGGAGGCGGCGCTGCCGGTGCTGCGCGGGAAGCTGGAATTCGTCAGCGGCCAGGAGGGCCGGGAGGACGAGGTGGTGGAGCATCTGCTGCGGCGGGCGACGGCGGACACCGCGCGCAGCAAGCTGCGCGGCGTCGACCTGACCCCGCTGGTCGACGCGGTGTCCAGGACGCCGCTGCGGACCGGAGACCGGGTCACCGCGGCCCAGGTCGTTGCGGCCCTGCCCCGGGTGGAGGTGCTGACCGTCATCGCTTCGCGCCTCGGCGCGGCCGGCACCGAGGACCCCGGCCCGATGGCGTCGGCTGCGGAACTGGCCCTGGAGCTGCTGTTCCTCACCCGCAAACTGACCAAGGAGCCCAGCGACGACGGTGACACGGTCAGCTATGGCTAGTCGCGGCAGGCGGCGGGGCTACTCCTACGGCCCCTACCTGGACGGCCCCGATCCGCTGGCTACGCCGGTGGACCTGCGGGCGGCGCTGGACAAGATCGGCCGGGACGTGATGGAGGGCAGTTCGCTGCAGCAGGCGCTGCGTGAGCTGCTCCGGCAGGGCACGGCGGACCGGCCGGGGCTCGACGAGCTGTCCCGAAAACTGTGGGAACGGCGCCGGGAACTGCAGCGCACCAACCGGATCGACGGCACCCTGCAAGAGGTCAGGGCACTGCTGGAGAAGGCGCTGACCGCGGAGAAGGCCGCGCTGGCCCGGCAGGATTCCGAGCAGGCCCGGTTCGCCGAGCTGGACCTGGAGACATTGCCGGACAACACCGGGCGGGCCGTGCGCGCGCTGGCCGAGTACGACTGGCAGTCCGCCGACGCCCGGCAGGCCTATCAGCAGGTCCAGGACCTGCTCGGGCGGGAGATGCTCGACCAGCGCTTCGACGGGATGAAACAGGCGCTGCAGAACGCCACTCCGGAAGACGTGCAGCGGGTCCGGCAGATGGTGGACGACCTGAACGCGCTGCTGGCGGCACACGCCGCCGGCCAGGACACCACCGGGCAGTTCACCGAGTTCATGAACAAGCACGGCGGGTACTTCCCGGAGAACCCGGAGACGGTCGACGAACTGGTGGACCTGTTGGCCGCCAGGGCTGCCGCGGCGCAGCGCATGATGCAGTCGCTGAGCCCGGCGCAACGGGCCGAGCTCGCCGAGCTCAGCCAGCAGGCGTTCGGCGACCCGCGGCTCGGGCAGTCGCTGAGTCAACTGGACGCGCAACTGCAGGGCCTGCGGCCGGCCGAGGGCTGGTCCGGTTCCGCACGGTTCCGCGGCGATTCGCCGATGGGGCTCGGCGAGGCGACCTCCGCCATGGAGGAACTCGGCCGGCTGGAGGAACTGGGCGACCAACTCGGCCAGAGCTACCCGGGCGCGCGGCTGGACGACATCGACCTCGACGAACTGGAAGCAGCGCTCGGTCGGCAGGCCAGGGTGGATGCCGAAGCGCTGGCCGCGCTGGAGCGGGAACTGCGCGACCAGGGCATCTTCGAACGGGCCCAGGACGGATCACTGCGGTTGTCGCCCAAGGCACTTCGGCGGCTCGGCGAATCAGCGCTGCGCGACGTGGTGGACCAGATGGGCGCCCGGCGGGGCGAACGGCAGACCCGGAATTCCGGGGCGGCCGGCGAGCCGACCGGCGCCGGCCGGCCGTGGGCGTTCGGGGACACCGAATCCTGGAACGTGCCGCGCACCCTGCTCAACGCCCAACTGCGCCGCGCCGGCGGCGACGATCGGGTGCTGGACGTCGCCGACGTCGAGGTGACCGAGACCGAGCAGCGGACCAGGGCCGTCGTCGCGCTCTGCGTCGACACCTCGTGGTCGATGGTGCAGGACGGCCGATGGATACCGATGAAGCGCACCGCATTGGCGCTGCACCAACTGATCTCGACCCGGTTCCGGGGCGATGCGTTGCAGCTCATCACGTTCGGCCGGGGTGCCGAGAAGGTCGAGCTCGGCGAGCTGATCGGTCTGGAGGGCACCTACGTGCAGGGCACCAACCTGCACCACGCGCTGCTGCTGGCCGGTGATCACCTGCACCGGCACCCCGATGCGGTGCCGGTGGTCCTGGTCGTCACCGACGGCGAGCCGACGGCGCACGTCGAACCCGATGGCGCACTGGAGTTCTCCTACCCGCCGCGACCGGAGACGGTGTGGTTCACCGTGCAGGAGCTGGACCGGCTCACCGCACAGCGGGCGGCCATCACCTTCTTCGTGCTGGGCGGTGACCCCCGGCTGGCCGAGTTCATGGACACCCTGGCGCGCCGCTGCCGGGGCAGGGTGGTGGCCCCGGATCTGGACGGGCTCGGCGCCGAGGTCGTCGCCGACTACCTGCGCAGCCGCACCTGACGGCCGAGGGCCACCGGACCGAGCTGACCGGGCCCCGTGCTCCGTGGGCTGAATCGGCTTGTGAGTGAGCACTCACTCAGCTAGGGTCCTCTCTTGTGACCCCACCCCCGAGCGCTTCCGCCAGCAGGGCCGCGCCGCTCCCCCCCGACGAGCGGCGGGCCGCCATCATCGCCGCCGCGCTGCCGTTGGTGTGCGACCACGGCGCCGCCGTCACCACCCGGGAGATCGCCGAGGCCGCCGGTATCGCCGAGGGCACCATCTTCCGGGTCTTCCCGGACAAGGACGCGGTGATCAGTGCGGTGGTGAGCAACGTCTTGGACCCGGCGCCGTACGTCGCCGCCCTGCGCCGGATCGACCCGTTCGACTCGATCGAGCAGGTGCTGACCCAGGCCATCGACGCCATGCGGTCGCGGCTGGAGAGCGTCTGGCAGATCATGTGGATGCTGCGGATCTCCGGGCCGCCGGGCCAGGAACCCGACTCCTCGAAGTTCGTCCAGGTCACCCGCCCGGACCACACCGAGGCCACCGCGGCGCTGGCGGCGCTCCTTGAACCGCATCGCGACCAGCTACGGGTGCCGCCCGCGGAGGCGGCCCGGCTGTTCCGGCTGATCACCTTCTCCAGCGCCCACCCGGCGGTCACCGACGGTCAGACCCTGCCCACCAGAGAGATCGTCGATCTGCTGCTGTACGGGATCAGCGCACAGAAGACCGCTTCCGCGCAGTCAATTCCAGGACATGCTGTGCCGGCGGGCTCACCACCCGAACGATCCGGCAACACCCGGCACGAAGCCTTTGATTCCTTCTCGGTTGGAGCTCCCTGATGTTGCTCACCCTGCTCCGCACGTATCTGCGGCCCTACCGGGGCCCGCTGATTGCCGTCGTCGTCTTCCAGCTGATCGGCACCATCGCCTCGCTGTACCTGCCGGCGCTGAACGCGGAGATCATCGACGAGGGCGTCGCCAAGGGCGACACCGCCTTCATCGTCTCGACCGGCGGGATCATGCTGGCGGTGACGGTGCTGCAGATCGTCTGCACGATCATCGCCGTCTACTTCGGCGCCCGGACCGCGATGGGTTTCGGCCGGGACGTCCGCGGCGCCCTGTTCCGGCAGGTCGGGACGTTCTCGGACCGGGAGATCGCCAAGTTCGGCGCCCCGACGCTGATCACCCGCAACACCAACGACGTCCAGCAGGTGCAGATGCTGGTGTTGATGACCTGCACCCTGCTGGTGTCCGCTCCGATCATGTGTATCGGCGGCATCTACATGGCGCTGCGCACCGACCTCGGACTGGCCTGGTTGCTGCTGGTCAGCGTGCCGGTACTGGTCATCGCGATCAGCCTGGTGGTGGTCAGAATGATCCCGCAGTTCAGGCTCATGCAGGCCCGCATCGACGTCGTCAACCGAGTGCTCCGGGAGCAGATCACCGGTGTCCGGGTCGTCCGAGCGTTCGTCCGGGAACCGCTGGAGACCAAGCGCTTCGCCGAGGCGAACCAGCAGTTGACCGACACCGCCGTGCGCGCCGGCCGGCTGATGGCCCTGATGTTCCCGATCGTCATGCTCGTACTGAACGCCTCCAGCGTCGCCGTCCTGTGGTTCGGCGCGCATCGGATCGACAACGGCGACATCGAGATCGGAGCGCTCATCGCGTTTCTCAACTACCTGATGCAGATCCTGTTCTCGGTGATGATGGCGACGTTCATGGCCGTGATGGTGCCGCGGGCATCGGTCAGCGCCGACCGGATCAGCGAGGTGCTCGATACCGATTCCTCCGTCGTTCCCCCCAGCGCGCCGGTCTCCCCGAAGTCCAACACCGGCGAGATCGAACTGGACCGCGTCGAGTTCAGCTACCCGGGAGCGAGCGAACCGGTGCTGCGCGACATCAGCCTGCTGGCCCGACCCGGCACCACCACGGCGATCATCGGATCGACCGGTGCCGGCAAGACGACGTTGCTCTCGCTGATCCCCCGGCTGTTCGACGCCACCGGCGGCAGCGTCCTGGTCGACGGCGTCGATGTGCGTGACTACGACCCCGAAACCCTCTGGGACCGGATCGGTCTGGTCCCACAGAAGCCGTTCCTGTTCACCGGGACGGTCGCCAGCAACCTGCGGTACGGCAATCCGGACGCCACCGACGAGGAACTCTGGACCGCGCTGTCCATCGCGCAGGCCCGGGACTTCGTCGCCGCCATGCCCGAGGGCATCGACTCGCCCATCTCGCAGGGCGGCTCGAACGTGTCCGGCGGCCAACGGCAACGGCTGGCCATTGCCAGAGCCCTGGTCGCCAAGCCCACCATCTACCTGTTCGACGACTCGTTCTCCGCCCTGGACCTGGCCACCGACGCCCGGCTGCGGGCCGCGCTGCGCCCGACCACCAGGGACAAGAGTGTGATCATCGTCGCGCAACGGGTGTCCACCATCGCCGACGCCGACCAGATCGTCGTCCTGGAGGACGGGCTGATCGTCGGGGTCGGCAGCTATGACGAACTGAGCGGGAACTGCTCCACGTTCGACGAAATCGTGCAGTCCCAGCTCGCCGCGGAGGTGCCGGCATGACGAAACCTGCCACCAAGCCGGTCACCGTGGCGCCGGAGCGCCCCAAGTTCGCGCCACCCCCCGGCGGTCGGCCGGGCGGCCATGGCCCGTTCGGCGGCGGCGTCGGGATGCCGGCCGAGAAGTCGCTGAACTTCGTGCCGTCGGCCAAGCGGTTGATGGGCCGGATGAAGCCGGAACGCATCGGGCTGATCTTCGTGGTGCTGCTCGGCGTCATCAGCGTGGCGTTCTCCGTCGTCGGCCCGAAGCTGCTGGGCAACGCGACCAACATCATCTTCGACGGCATCGTCAGCAGGCAGTTGCCGGCCGGGATCACCCAACAGCAGGCGGTGGAGGGGGCGCGCGCCGCCGGCAACAGCACGTTCGCGGACATGCTGTCGGCGATGACCCTCACCCCCGGCGCGGGGATCGACTTCACCGCGCTGGCCAAGGTGCTGATGCTGGTGCTGGTGCTGTACGTGCTGGCGTCGGTCTTTGCCTACCTGCAGGGTTACCTGCTCAACGGCATCGTGCAGCGCACGATCCTCAAGTTGCGGGCGGAGATCGAGGACAAGCTGAACAAGCTGCCGCTGAGCTACCTGGACAAGCATCAGCGCGGCGAGGTGCTCAGCCGGGTCACCAACGACATCGACAACATCTCGCAGTCGTTGCAGCAAACCCTGTCCCAGACCCTGACCTCGTTGCTCACCGTCGTCGGCGTGCTGGCGATGATGCTGATCATTTCCCCGCTGCTGGCCATCGTCGCGCTGATCGCGATCCCGCTGTCGCTGGCGGTGACCATGGTCATCGCCAAGAAGTCGCAGCCGAAGTTCGTGGCACAGTGGCGCAGTACCGGTGAACTGAACGCACGGGTGGAGGAGACGTTCACCGGGCACAGCCTGGTGAAGGTCTTCGGCAGACAGAAAGACGCCGAGCAGGCGTTCGCGGACAAGAACGCCGAGCTGTACCACTCATCCTTTGGGGCACAGTTCATTTCCGGCATCATCATGCCGTCGATGATGTTCATCGGGAACCTCACCTATGTCGCCATCGCGGTCGTCGGCGGCCTCCGGGTGGCGTCCGGCAGCATGTCGCTCGGCGACGTGCAGGCGTTCATCCAGTACTCCCGGCAGTTCACCCAGCCGCTGACCCAGTTGGCGTCGATGGCGAACGTCCTGCAGTCCGGGGTTGCCTCTGCGGAGCGGGTTTTCGAGTTCCTGGACGCCGACGAGCAGTCGCCGGACCCGGTGAATCCCGAGCGGGTGCAGACGCCGCGCGGCCGGGTCGAGTTCGGCGACGTTTCCTTCCGGTACGACGCCGAGACCCCGCTGATCGACGACCTGTCCCTGGTCGCGAAACCGGGGCAGACGGTGGCGATCGTGGGTCCCACCGGCGCCGGCAAGACGACGCTGGTGAACCTGATCATGCGGTTCTACGAGATCGACGGCGGGCGGATCACTCTCGACGGCGTCGATGTCGCCCGGATGACCCGGGCCGACCTGCGATCCCGGATAGGCATGGTGCTGCAGGACACCTGGCTGTTCGCCGGGACCATCCGCGCCAACATCGCCTACGGCCGGCCGGACGCCACCGAGGAGGAGCTGCTGGCCGCGGCCAAGGCGACCTACGTCGACCGGTTCGTGCACTCGCTGCCCGACGGCTACGACACGCTCATCGACGACGAGGGCAGCAACATCAGCGCCGGGGAGAAGCAGTTGCTGACCATCGCCAGGGCGTTCCTGGCCGATCCGGCGCTGTTGATCCTGGACGAGGCCACCAGCTCGGTGGACACCCGCACGGAGGTGCTGGTGCAGCACGCCATGGCGGCGCTGCGCGCCGATCGCACGAGTTTCGTGATTGCGCACCGGCTCTCGACGATCCGGGACGCCGACCTGATCCTGGTGATGGAGGCCGGCGCGATCGTCGAGCAGGGCACCCACGACGAACTGCTCGAACGCGACGGGGCCTACGCCGCCCTCTACAACGCGCAATTCGCCGGCGCGGTGGTGGACGCCTGAGCCACAGTTCAACGACCCGCCGCGCCATCCAGGGGGGCAGGCGCCCCATCGATGCCAGCGTTCGGCCACGCCCTTGTAGCGGTTCACTGCTGCGTCACGCGGCGATCCGCAGGCCGGGGATCGGACAGCTGCCGGGCCACTTGGGACGCAACACCGTGACCCGCAACCCAGCTCCCGACGGGAGGACGCACTCGGTCACTTAAAGCGGAGTCAATCGGATGAGCTGACGGACGCCTGCCTCGATATCACCCAGCCGACCGAGGACCAGTTTGCCGTAGACGACCCGATTGGTCACCCAATCTCCCTGCTCCTCCAGTGCCTCGAGGACGACATCGAAGCGGTCCCCACGATCGGTAAGCACATGACCTTCGGTCCGCCCGCACCGGTGGCCAGGGTCGCCCGGAACGTGATCTTGGCGACTGCGGTGCGGGGATCGGCCCGCACCCCGTAGGGTGGTCGGAGACGTCACCGCCTCGGTGACCGTCGAGGTCGCTGCTGTGAATGCCAATGAAGGCGTTCCTCTTCTCCACGGGTGCTCAGGGCATCGCGAGTTGGCCAGCATCACGGCCACCCGCCGCCCCACCCGATTGGATACGTCAGCACTTCATGACCACTTCGCAGTCTTCCGCGCGCCCGCAACCCGCCGCCGCCTTTACCACCGGCGTCTTCTCGGTCGGCGCCTTCTCCTCGGGCGTCCGGTCCGCCACCCCCTCGGGTGACCGGCCGGCCTCGTCCCCGTCCGCCGACCGGCTCAACCGCACCCCCGACGCGCCCGGCGCACCGGCCCGCCCCACCACCCGCAGTGGCGAGGGCCGTCGCCGCCGGCAGCGTGGCTCCGAGACCGGCGCCGCCCGCAGCGCCGGTCAGGCTGCTCCGCGACAGAACCCGCAGCGGCAGAACTCCCAGGGCCAGAACTCCCAGGGCCAGAACGGCAACCGGTCCACGGCGTCGCGGACCAACGCCCCTCGGACCAACGCCCCCCGGACGAACGCCCCGCGGCAGGACGTCCCGGCCGCGTCGATCAACCAGACCGTCACCGGCACCGCCTTTCCCGTTGCGGCGCAACGCATCGCAACCGTCCCCGGACAGCCGTCGGCGAGTTTCGCCGAGCTGGGCGTGCCCGCGCCGCTGCTGCCGGTGCTGACCAAGCTCGGTGCGGTGACCCCGTTCCCCATCCAGGAGGCCACCCTGCCGGCCACCCTGGCCGGCCGGGATGTGTTGGGGCGCGGGAAGACCGGCTCCGGCAAGACCATCGCGTTCGCCATCCCGCTCGTCACCCGGCTCACCGGCGGACGCCGGGCCACCGGGAAGCCGCGCGGCCTGATCCTGCTGCCCACCCGTGAACTCGCTCTGCAGGTCGCCCGGACCGTGGAGCCGCTCGCCGCGGCCGCCGGTCTGCGCACCGTGGTGATCTTCGGCGGTGTCGGCTACGGCAACCAGACCAGTGCGCTGCGCGGCGGCGTCGACATCGTCATCGCCTGCCCCGGCCGGCTCGAGGACCTGGTCAACCAAAGGGCCTGCGATCTCAGCACTGTCGAGGTCACCGTGCTCGACGAGGCTGACCACATGGCCGATCTCGGCTTCCTGCCGGTCGTCCGGCGGCTGCTGCGCACCACCCCAGCCAAGGGTCAGCGGCTGCTGTTCTCCGCGACCCTGGACAACGGAATCTCCGTCCTGGTCAAGGAATTCCTCACCGACCCGATCCTGCATGCGGTCGACGACGAGACCTCCCCGGTGGAGGCCATGGAGCATCACGTCTTCGCCGTCAGCAGCGAGAACCGTCCGCAGGTCATCCGCGAGCTCGCCCAGGGCGGTGGCCGGCGGATGCTCTTCACCCGGACCAAGCACAGCGCCAAGAAGTGGGCCGCCGCACTGTCCAAGCAGGGCATTGCCGCGGTGGACCTGCACGGCAACCTGTCGCAGAACGCCCGCGAGCGCAACCTCGCCGCGTTCTCCTCCGGCAGCGCCAAGGTGCTGGTGGCCACGGACATCGCGGCCCGCGGGATCCACGTGGACGACGTCGAACTGGTCGTGCACCTGGACCCGCCGACCGAGCACAAGGCCTACCTGCACCGCTCCGGCCGGACGGCAAGGGCCGGCGCCGGCGGCACCGTCGTCACCGTCATGCTGCCCGACCAGGCCGCCGACCTGCGCAAGCTGATGAAGGCCGCCGGCATCACCGCCGCGACCACCCAGGTCGCACCGGGTCACCCCGCCATCGCGCGGGTCGCCGGCTGAGCCGTCCGCCCAACCTCGACTGATCAGCCCAGTGGCGCGAAGTAGGCGTCCACGTCGGCCTCGGTGACCTCGTCCAACCGGGCGGGGTTCCACCGGGGCCGCCGGTCTTTGTGGATGATCTGCGCGCGGATGCCCTCGGCCAGGTCGGGGTGCAGCAGGAATCGGCTGCCGACCCGCAGGTCCTGGTCGAGTACCTCGTCCAGCGAGAGCGACTTCGCCTGCCGGATCGCGCGCAGCGTCACCTTCAACGCGGTCGGCGACATCATGTCGAGCGCGTCGGCGGCCGCCCTGGCAGCTGGTTCCGGCCGGGCCCGCAGCGCGACCAGGATCGCCGCGACGTCGCCACCGGCGTAACACTCGTCGATCCAGGCGCGGTGCGCCGCCAGCTCAGCAGGTGGCGGCGCGGCCGGCGGGTCGAAGGCCGGCAGCACCCCGGTGCGAAGGGTCGTCACCAGGTCCGGCAGCGCAGCGGCCGGCAGGAAGTGATCGGCCAGTCCGGCCGCGATCGCGTCGGCCCGCCCGAACCTCGCCCCGGTCAGCGCGGCATGGGTGCCGCTCTCCCCCGGCGCGCGGCTCAACAGATAGAGCGCGCCCACGTCGGGGCTCAGCCCGATGGCCGTCTCCGGCATCCCCACCTGGGAGTCCTCGGTGACGATCCGGTCGCTGCTGTGCGCGGAGATGCCCACCCCGCCACCCAGGGTGATGCCAGCCATGACGGCCACGACCGGCTTCGGGTAGTGCCCGAGCGCCGAGTTCATCCGGTACTGCTGACCGGCCGGATTGCCGACCACATCGGCCGGTTGATGGTCATGCGGATCGCCGCGATCCTGTTCTTCGTGGCGGCGCTCGGTACCGGCCTGGCACCAAACCTCTGGGTACTGGTGTTGTTCCGGATCGTCGGCGGGCTCGGCGTCGGTATCGCCTCGGTGATCGCCCCCGCCTACATCGCAGAGATCGCCCCCGCCAAACTCCGCGGGCGGCTGGGGTTCCCTGCAACAACTTGCCATCGTCACCGGCATCTTCATCTCACTGCTGGTCGACTTCATCATCGCCAACGTGGCGGGCAGTTCCAGCGCCGACTGGTGGCTCGGTCTGGAGGCGTGGCGGTGGATGTTCATCGCGATGGTGATCCCGGCCGTGGCCTATGGATTGCTCGCCCTGACCATCCCCGAGTCGCCGCGATACCTGATCGCCAAGCACCGGGTCGCCGAGGCCAGGGAAATCCTCAGCGGGCTGCTGGGGCCGACCAACATCGACGCCAAGATCACCCGCATCCAGGAGTCCATGGAGCGGGAGCAGGAACCGTCCTGGCAGGACCTGAAGGTACCGGCCACCGGGAAGATCGCGACCATCGTCTGGGTCGGCCTCGCACTGTCGGTGTTCCAGCAGTTCGTCGGCATCAACGTGATCTTCTACTACTCGAACATCCTCTGGGAGGCGGTCGGCTTCACCGAGGACCAGTCGTTCGTCATCACCGTCATTTCGGCGACGATCAACATCCTGACCACGCTGATCGCGATCGCGACGATCGACCGGATAGGCCGAAAACCGTTGCTCATCATCGGTTCCGCCGGGATGACGATCACCCTCGGCACGATGTCGCTGATCTTCGGCACCGCGACGGTCGTCGACGGAACGCCCGACCTGAGCACCGCCGTGCTCGGCTCGGCCTCTGCTGACGTGGCGCTGGTCGCGGCCAACCTGTTCGTCGTGGCGTTCGGCACTTCCTGGGGACCGGTGGTCTGGGTGCTGCTGGGCGAGATGTTCCCGAACCGGATGCGGGCGGCCGCACTGTCGCTGGCCGCGGGTGCCCAGTGGGTGGCCAACTGGGTCATCACCGTCAGTTTCCCGACCCTCAAGGACATCGGCTTGGGCCTGGCCTACGGCCTGTACGCGGCCTTCGCCCTGCTGTCCTTCTTCTTGGTCCTGAGGTTCACCGAGGAGACCAAGGGCAGGCAGTTGGAGGACATGCACGCCTGAGCGCCGGATCAGACCAGCGGACTGCACGGTGCGGAACTCACGGCCCGTCCCACACCTAAGGACGCGCCGATAAATAAAAACACTATTTGATCTGATGTCGACGATAGTGTGGTAATGGCGATCAGCAGGGATGTCGT
>Ga0208851_1000040_pt1 | contig 52890 bp, 63 predicted proteins | sample NGESurshal092012_FD_184481 | JGI IMG/M metagenome (GOLD analysis project Ga0208851, IMG submission 184481) | Arctic peat soil microbial communities from Barrow, Alaska - NGEE Surface sample 415-2 shallow-092012 (SPAdes) | ecosystem: Environmental > Terrestrial > Soil > Wetlands > Peat ... | reverse complement strand
GCAGCCGCCCGGCCCGCCGCTACTCCCGCCCCACGAACGCCAGGATCCCGCCGGCGACCAGCAGGAGCACGCCGCCCAGGACCTCCGCGTACGCGCCCAGGCCCGCGCGCGTGGTACCTGTCAGCAGCTGCGGGCCGACGAGGCCGGTCGAGCCGATGTCCGGAAGGTCTGAGGCGATGGCGATCCCGAGTACGGTGAGCCCGCAGACGGCGAGCGCGAGCGCCGCCGCGACCGAGCTGCGCAGCGCCAGGCCGAGCAGGACGAGCGCCACCGCGGCGATCAGCAGGAGCGACGGGCCGTGGACGTCCCAGCCGGTGCGGTCGAGCGCAGCGTCGATGCGCCCGGTGGTCGCCACGCGGAGCACGGGGGCGACCGTGGCGACGACGAGGCTCACGATCCCGATCAGTGCGCAGGCGGCGAGCGCCGCTCGCGCCCGGGGGGCCTGTCGTGAGGCCCGATCGGCTCTGCTATATTCGTCGTCGCTCAGGTGCGAGGCGCTGCTCACGCACGCCCCCCGCCGAGGCCCCCGTTCGAAGATGGATCGCTCGAGCACATAGCGCAGCACTCGGGATCACACCCTGTCGTGCGCGCGGGCCCGAGTGGCCCGTTTTTCTTGCCCTCAGACACACCGGACTCCCCGCTACTCATGCCCCGTAAGTTCTCCCTTCACAACACCCGGAACATCGGGATCATGGCGCACATCGACGCCGGGAAGACGACGACGACGGAGCGCATCCTCTACTACACCGGCCGCACCTACAAGATCGGCGAGGTCCACGAGGGCGCGGCGACGATGGACTGGATGGAGCAGGAGCAGGAGCGCGGCATCACGATCACCTCGGCGGCCACCACCTGCGAGTGGGACGACCACCGGATCAACATCATCGACACGCCCGGCCACGTCGACTTCACGGTCGAGGTCGAGCGCTCGCTGCGCGTGCTCGACGGCGCGATCGCGCTGTTCGACTCGGTCGCCGGCGTCGAGCCGCAGTCCGAGACGGTCTGGCGCCAGGCCGACAAGTACAGCGTCCCGCGCATCGCCTACATCAACAAGATGGACCGCATCGGCGCGGACTTCGACATGGGCATCAGGACCATGATCGACCGGCTCGGCGCCCAGCCCGTGCCGATCCAGCTGCCGATCGGCGCCGAGGGCGACTTCCTGGGCATCATCGACCTCGTCGAGATGAAGGCCATCACCTACAACGACGACCTGGGCAAGGACGTCGTCGTCGGCGAGATCCCCGCCGAGCACCTCGACGCCGCGACCGCCGCGCGCGAGCACCTGCTCGAAGAGGTCTCCCACTACGACGACGCGCTCGTCGAGCTGATCCTCGAAGAGGCCGAGATCCCCGTCGACGTGCTCAAGGCCGCCATCCGCAAGGCGACGCTCGGCATCAAGTTCACGCCGGTCCTCTGCGGCTCGTCGTTCAAGAACAAGGGCGTGCAGCCGCTGCTCGACGCGGTCATCGACTACCTGCCGTCGCCGCTGGACGTGCCGCCGGTCGAGGGCGTCGACCCCAAGAGCGAGGAGCTCGTCGTCCGTCACGCCGACGACTCCGAGCCGTTCTCCGCGCTCGCCTTCAAGATCATGGCCGACCCGTTCGTCGGCAAGCTCACGTACTTCCGCGTCTACTCGGGCCACCTCGAGGCCGGCGGCCGCGTCCTGAACGTGTCCTCGGGCAAGACCGAGCGCGTCGGGCGCATCCTGATGATGCACGCCAACGACCGCGAGGAGCTGCAGGAGGTCTACGCCGGCGACATCGCCGCGGGCGTCGGCATCAAGCAGATCGTCACGGGCGACACGCTGTGCGCGCCGGACAAGCCGGTGAAGCTCGAGCAGATCATCTTCCCCGAGCCCGTCATCAAGGTCGCCGTCGAGCCCAAGACGAAGTCCGACCAGGAGAAGATGTCGGTCGCACTCGGCCGCCTGGCCGAGGAAGACCCGACCTTCCAGGTCCAGACGAACGAGGAGACCGGCCAGACCGAGATCTCCGGCATGGGCGAGCTGCACCTCGAGATCCTCGTCGACCGCATGCGCCGCGAGTTCAACGTGGACGCCAACGTCGGCAAGCCCCAGGTCTCCTACCGCGAGACCATCCGCGGCGAGGCCAAGAAGGTCGAGGGCAAGTTCATCCGCCAGACCGGCGGCTCGGGCCAGTACGGCGTCGTCGTCATCAGCATCGAGCCGGCTCCCGGCGAGGGCTTCGACTTCGTCAACGCGATCAAGGGCGGCTCGATCCCGTCGGAGTTCATCCCGGCGGTCGAGAAGGGCTGCGAAGAGGCCCTGAGCTCCGGCATCAAGGCCGGCTACCCGATCGTCGACGTGCGCGTGACCCTGACCGACGGCAAGTACCACGACACGGACTCCTCGGAGATCGCGTTCAAGGTCGCCGGGTCGATCGCCTTCAAGGAGGCGGCGCGCCGCGCCAAGCCGATCCTGCTGGAGCCCATCTTCAAGGTCGAGGTCGTCGTGCCCGAGGAGTTCATGGGCGACGTGATCGGCGACCTCAACCGTCGCCGCGGACGTGTCGACGGCATGGAGCCGCGCGGCAACGCCCAGGTGGTCAACGCGCACGTCCCGCTCTCCGAGATGTTCGGATATGCGACCGACCTGCGCTCGGCGACCCAGGGCCGCGCGACGTACACGATGCAGTTCGACCGCTACGACGAGGTGCCGGGCACGATCGCCGAGAAGATCGTCGAACACCGCACAGGCACGCCGGTCGCGGCCTGAAAGGCACCTGAGGCGATTCTGAGATAGCTTTCCCTGGTTCGCCGAGAGACCGGCCTCCAGACCCCCTTCCGACTGAGATAACAGGAGCGAACAGCAGTGGCCAAGGAGAAGTTCGAGCGCGACAAGCCGCACGTCAACGTCGGCACCATCGGTCATATCGACCATGGCAAGACGACCCTGACCGCGGCCATCACCACGGTGCTGGCCGAGAAGATGGGTGGCGAGGCCAAGAGCTTCGCGGAGATCGACAACGCTCCTGAGGAGAAGGAGCGCGGGATCACGATCGCGACCTCGCACGTCGAGTACCAGACGGAGAACCGGCACTACGCCCACGTCGACTGTCCCGGTCACGCCGACTACGTGAAGAACATGATCACGGGTGCGGCGCAGATGGACGGCGCGATCCTCGTGGTCTCGGCGGCGGACGGCCCGATGCCCCAGACGCGTGAGCACATCCTGCTCGCCCGTCAGGTCGGCGTGCCGTACATCGTCGTGTTCCTCAACAAGGCCGACATGGTCGACGACGAGGAGCTCCTGGAGCTCGTCGAGGTCGAGGTGCGCGACCTGCTGTCCGAGTACGACTTCCCGGGCGACGACATCCCGTTCATCACGGGCTCGGCGCTCAAGGCGCTCGAGGGCGACGACGAGTACAAGCAGAAGATCTATGAGCTGGCCGACGCGCTCGACTCGTACATCCCCGAGCCCACCCGTGAGCTCGACAAGCCGTTCCTGATGCCGGTCGAGGACGTCTTCTCGATCACCGGTCGCGGCACGGTCGCCACCGGCCGCATCGAGCAGGGCGTCGTCCACACGGGCGACACGGTCGAGATCGTCGGCATCAAGGACACCTCGAACACGGTCGTCACCGGCGTCGAGATGTTCCGCAAGATCCTCGACGAGGGCCAGGCCGGCGACAACGTCGGCTGCCTTCTGCGCGGCACCAAGCGCGAGGAGATCGAGCGCGGCCAGGTGCTCTGCAAGCCCGGGTCGATCACGCCGCACACGAAGTTCAAGGCCGAGGTCTACATCCTCAAGAAGGAGGAGGGCGGTCGCCACACGCCGTTCTTCTCCGGGTACCGCCCGCAGTTCTACTTCCGCACCACGGACGTGACCGGTGTCGCCAACCTCCCCGAGGGTGTCGAGATGGTCATGCCGGGCGACAACGTCGCCATGGAGATCGAGCTGATCCAGCCGATCGCGATGGATCAGGGGCTGCGCTTCGCGATCCGCGAGGGCGGCCGCACGGTCGGCTCGGGCGTCGTCGCCGAGATCGTCGAGTAGTTCCGCGCGAGGGGCGGGGCTCCACGGAGCCCCGCCCCGGCGCGCACACCAGCATCAGATACGACAGCAGGACCAAAGGGGTGGGCCCCGGGTTCAACGGGATCCGCCCCTGTAGCGCGCAAGAGACCAGCACAGACTCTCCCCCAGACAGCAGACGGAAAGCAGACACGAGAGCAGCCCCATGGCAACCGTCACACAGAACAAGATCCGCATCCGCCTCAAGGCCTACGACCATCAGGCCATCGAGACGGCTGCGAAGGAGATCGTCGAGACGGCGTCTCGCACCGGTGCGACCGTGACCGGTCCGGTTCCGCTGCCCACGGAGAAGAACGTGTACTGCGTGATCCGCTCGCCGTTCAAGGACAAGGACTCGCGCGAGCACTTCGAGATCCGCACGCACAAGCGTCTGATCGACATCCACCAGCCGACGCCGAAGACGGTCGACTCGCTCCAGCGGCTCGACCACCTGCCCGCGGGCGTCGACATCGAGATCCGGCTCGCAGGGTGATCTGAGTGGCAGCGATCCTCGCCAAGAAGCTGGGCATGACGCAGCTGTTCCTGGAGGACGGCCGCGTCGAGCGCGTCACCGTGCTCGAGGCCGGCCCCTGCCCGGTCACGGCCGTGCGCACCCCGGACCGCGACGGCTACGACGCCGTCCAGCTCGCGTTCGGCGCGACCAAGGAGAAGCACCTCAACAAGCCCGAGCTCGGCCACCTCAAGAAGGCCGACGCCGCGCCGCACAAGCATCTCGTGGAGTTCCGCGACGAGGCCGGCGAGCTGCACATCGGCGACACCGTCACGGTCGGCTCGTTCACCGAGGGCGACAGGATCAAGGTCGCCGGCGTCTCCAAGGGCAAGGGCTTCCAGGGCACCATCAAGCGCCACAACTTCGCCAGCGGCCCCAAGTCGCACGGCTCGCACAACGTGCGCGCCCCCGGATCGATCGGCGCGTCGGCCTGGCCGGCACGCGTTTTCAAGGGCATCAAGGGCCCGGGCCAGATGGGCAACAAGCGCATCACGCAGCGCGGCCTGACGGTCGTGCGCATCGATGCCGACCAGAACCTGCTCCTCGTGCGCGGCGCCGTCCCCGGCGCGCGCGGCGGCCTCGTGGAGGTGCGCACCGATGCCTGACGCCCCGATCCTCGGCGCAACGAAGAAGGTCGTGCTCGACGGCGACGCGTTCGGCGCGCGCTTCAGCGGCCAGCTCGTCCACGAGTCGGTGCGCGCGGAGCTCAACGCCCGCCGGCAGGGCACCTCGTCGACCAAGACGCGCGGCAAGGTCAGCGGCGGCGGCGCGAAGCCGTGGCGCCAGAAGGGCACCGGCCGTGCCCGTGCCGGCTCCTCGCGCTCACCGGTCTGGACCGGCGGCGGCGTCGTCTTCGGTCCGCAGCCGCGCCACTTCACCTTCAAGGTCAACCGCAAGGAGCGCCAGGCGGCGCTGCGCAGCGCGCTGTCGATCCACGCCGAGCGCGGCTCGATCGCTGTCGTCGACACGGCGGCCTTCGAGACGCCCTCCACGAAGGCGGCCATCGCGCTGCTCGACGGCTGGGCGGACGGCGGCTCGATCCTGGTGATCCTCACCGAGGCCCAGGCACACGTCGCCCTCTCGTTCCGCAACATCGCACGCGTATCCGTGCTGCCCTCGACCGAGACCGGCGTCGCCGACATCGTCGGCGCCTCGCGCCTGCTGGTGTCCGAGGACGCGCTCGGCGAGCTCAGCGCACGCGCCAAGGGCGAGCCCGTCGCGGGCGAGCCCACGGAGGAGGACGCCTGATCATGGACCACACACAGGTGATCATCCGGCCGGTCGTCAGCGAGAAGAGCTACGTGCTCTCCGCCAACGACCGCTACACGTTCCGCGTCCACCCGGACGCGCACAAGACACAGATCCGCCAGGCCGTCGAGGCGCTGTTCGACGTGAAGGTCGTCGAGGTGCGCACGATGTCGGTCAAGTCCAAGCCCAAGCGCCGCGGCTACACGTCCGGCCGCACGCGGCAGTGGAAGAAGGCGATCGTGCAGGTGCGCCCCGGCGACTCCATCCCGATCTTCCAGGCTCTCCAGGGCCTCGACGGATAACTGACCGATGCCGATCCGCAAGCCCAAGCCCACGAGTCCCGGTCGTCGCTTCTCGACGTACCCCGACTTCGCGGAGATCACGAAGACCGAGCCGGAGAAGACCCTCGTCGAGGGCCTGAAGAAGTCCGGCGGGCGCAACAGCAACGGTCGCAAGACCTCGCGCCATCGCGGCGGCGGCGCCAAGCGCCTCTACCGCAAGATCGACTTCAAGCGCCGCAAGGACGCGATCCCCGCGAAGGTCGCCGCGATCGAGTACGACCCGAACCGCACGGCCTACATCGCGCTGCTGCACTACGCCGACGGCGTGAAGTCCTACATCCTCGCTCCGAGCCGCCTGACGGTCGGGATGAACGTCGAGTCAGGCCCGGCGGCCGAGATCGCGGTCGGCAACTGCCTGCCGCTCGCGAACATGCCGATCGGCACGGTCATCCACAACGTCGAGCTCCAGCCGGGCCGCGGCGGCCAGCTGGGCCGGTCCGCCGGCGCGGCGATCCAGCTGATGGCCAAGGACGGCGACATGGCCACCCTGCGCCTGCCCTCGGGCGAGATGCGCATGGTCCGCGCCGAGTGCCGTGCCACCGTCGGCACGATCGGCAACGCCGAGCACCAGAACGTCAAGGTCGGCAAGGCGGGCCGCAAGCGCCACATGGGCGTGCGCCCGCAGACGCGCGGCGTCGCCATGAACCCGGTCGACCACCCGCACGGCGGCGGCGAGGGCTCCACCACCGCCGGCCGGCACCCCGTCACGCCGTGGGGCGTGCCGACGCTCGGCTACCGCACACGGAAGAAGAACAAGGCGTCCGACCGCTACATCGTCCGCGGCCGCCGTCGTGGGAAGGGCAAGAACCGATGAGCCGCTCATCCAAGAAGGGCCCGTTCGTCGAGGAGCGCCTGATGGCGCGCATCGTGAAGATGAACGACGCCAACACCAAGACCATGGTGAAGACCTGGTCGCGCACGTCGACGATCTTCCCCGAGATGGTGGGCCACACGATCGCCGTCCACGACGGGCGCAAGCACGTCCCCGTGTTCGTCAGCGAGTCGATGGTCGGCCACAAGCTCGGCGAGTTCGCCCCGACCCGCACGTACCGCGGCCACGCCGGGACCGGGAAGGTCCGCTAGCTCATGGCCGAGCCGAAGAAGACCCGCGTGAGCCCGCGCGTCGCCCAGACCGAGGCCGCCCAGGAGGCCGCCGAGGTGAAGGCGCAGGTCGCCGCCGAGCAGGCCGACGAGGCCGCCGAGGCGAGCGCCGCCGAGGCCGAGGCCGACGAGGCCGCCGCCGAGGCGGAGGCGGAGGCCGAGGCGCCCGCCAAGCCGCGCCGCACGCGCAAGAAGGCCGAGGAGCCCGTCGCCGCCGCGAAGGCCGCGCCGAAGCGGAAGAAGCCCGTGGCCGACGGCCCCCCGCCGGTCGTCCACGCGCACGCCAAGTACGTCCGCACGTCCGCCCGCAAGGCGCGGCTCGTCTGCGACCACATCCGCGGCAAGTCCGTCACCGAGGCGCGCGCGATCCTCGCGCACACCCCGCGCGCGGTCGCCGAGGACTGGCAGAAGCTGCTGGAGTCCGCCGTCGCCAACGCCGAGCACAACCACGAGCTCATCGGCGACGAGCTGCGGATCACGTCCGTCAAGGCTGACGAGGGCCCGACCCTCAAGCGCTTCCGTCCGCGGGCCATGGGCCGCGCGTCGAAGATCCGCAAGCGCACCAGCCACCTTTCGATCGCGCTCACGCCGAAGGAGTAGAGAGACATGGGACAGAAGGTCCATCCCGAGTCCATGCGCGTGGGGTACATCCACGACTGGAAAGCGCATTGGTTCACCGAGCGCCACTTCGCCGACTACCTGGCGGAGGACGTGCAGATCCGGTCGCACATCGAGAACAAGCTCTCGCATGCCGGCATCTCGGAGATCACGATCCGCAAGGACGCCAACGAGGTCGAGGTCAACATCCACACGGCCCGCCCGGGCATCGTGATCGGCAAGTCCGGCAGCGAGGTCGACGCCCTGCGTCGTGACCTGCACCGGATCACGAACAAGTCGGTCAAGGTCAACATCCTCGAGATCAAGCGCCCCGAGCTCGACGCGACGCTCGTCGCGCAGTCGGTCGCCGAGCAGCTCCAGAACCGCGTCGCCTTCCGCCGCGCGATGAAGCGCGCGCTGACGAGCGCCATGCGCTCGGGCGCGAAGGGCTGCAAGATCCAGGTCGGCGGCCGCCTCGGCGGCGCCGAGATGGCCCGTTCGGAGAGCTATTCGGACGGGCGCGTGCCGCTGCACACGCTGCGCGCCGACATCGACTACGGCTTCGCGGAGGCGCGCACGACGTTCGGCCGCATCGGCGTCAAGTGCTGGATCAACAAGGGCGAGATCATGCCCGAGGGCTTCACCGGGGTCGACCTCACCGACCTCGAGGCGCCGACCCCGTCGCGCGACGATCGTCGTGACAACCGCGGGCGCGGCGGCGAAGATCGCAACCGCGGCGGTGGCCGTGGCGGTCGCGGCGGCCGTGGCCAGGGTGGCCAGGGCGGCCAGGGCGGAGGGCGGGGTGGGCCGGGCGGCGGCGGCGGTGGCTTCGGCGGCGGCGGTGGCCGCGGCCGTGGCCCGCAGGGTGGTGGTCGCTGATGCTCGCTCCCAAGCGCGTCAAGCACCGCAAGGTCATGCGCGGGCGCAGCCGCGGGTACTCCCGTGGGCAGACGACCGTGCAGTTCGGCGAGTACGGCCTGAAGGCGCTCGACCACGGGCACCTGACGAACCGTCAGATCGAGGCGGCACGTATCGCCATGACCCGCAAGATCAAGCGTGGCGGCAAGGTCTGGATCAACCTGTTCCCGGACAAGCCCTTCACGAAGAAGCCCGCCGAGACCCGCATGGGCTCCGGCAAGGGCTCGCCCGAGGGCTGGGTCGCGGTGGTCAAGCCGGGCCGCGTCATGTTCGAGCTCTCCGGTGTGCCGGAGGACCTCGCGCGTGAGGCGATGCGCCTCGCAGGCCGCAAGCTGCCCGTTCGCACGAAGGTCGTCACGCGAGAGGACAACTTCTGATGCCGTCCGCAAGGAGCCTGCGCGATCTGCAGGACGACGAGCTCGTCGAGCAGATCAAGACCGCCCGCAAGGACGTCTTCGGGCTGCGCTTCCAGCACGCCACCGGCGAGCTGGAGAACACCGCGGGGCTGCGCGCTGCAAAGCGCGAGCTCGCCCGCGTCCTGACCGTCGCCCACGAGCGCGACATCGACACCAACCAGATTCGCTAGCCATGGCCGACGAGACGACAGAGCAGAACGAGACGCCGGAGGAGCAGCCCGTGGAGGCAGTCGAGGAGACCGCCGCACCCGAGGCCGCCGCCGAGGAGACCGCGGTGGGGGCCGAGGCCCCCGTCGCCGAGGAGGAGGCCGCCGAGCCCGTCACCCCGCTGACGCCCAAGGAGCGCCGCCGGGCCAACCGCGCCCGCCGCGCCGGTGGCGCGCAGCCTCCGCGCACCCCAGAGGAGCGTCAGGAGGAGCGCCGCGCGCTGCGCAAGGCCAAGGCCACCGCGCGCACGCGCCGCCGCGAGCAGGAGAAGGTCAAGAAGGTCGCCGCCGGGAAGGGCGAGGGCACGCCGCCCACCGAGCGCGAGCCGGGCTCGCCGCAGGTGCGCCAGGGCATCGTCGTCTCCGACAAGGCCGACAAGACGATCACGGTGCGGATCGACACCGCCAAGCGCCACCCGCGCTACCAGAAGATCGTCCGCTCGACGAAGTCGCTGCACGCCCATGACGAGCGCAACGACGCCCATGAGGGCGACACGGTGCGCGTCGTCGAATGCCGCCCGATGTCGCGCTCCAAGCGCTGGCGCCTGGTCGAGATCCTGGAGCGTGCCAAGTGATCCAGAACGAGTCACGCCTCAAGGTCGCCGACAACACGGGCGCCCGCGAGATCCTCTGCATTCGCGTGCAGGGCGGCTCGCGCCGGCGCTACGCGCATGTGGGCGACGTCATCACGGCCACGGTCAAGACGGCGACGCCGAACGGCACCGTCAAGAAGGGCGAGGTCGTCAAGGCCGTCGTCGTGCGCACGAAGAAGGAGTTCGGGCGCGAGGACGGGACCTACATCGCCTTCGACGAGAACGCCGCCGTGATCATCGACGCGCAGAACAATCCGCGCGGGACCCGCATCTTCGGGCCCGTCGCGCGCGAGCTGCGCGACCGCAACTTCATGAAGATCATCAGCCTTGCGCCGGAGGTTCTCTAGAATGGCCATGCGCATCCGTCGTGACGACGAGGTCGTCGTGATCAGCGGCAAGGACCGCGGCAAGAGTGGCCGCGTCCTGCGCGTCGACCCGAAGAAGGAACGGGTCTTCGTGGAGGGCCTCAACATCGTCAAGCGCCACCAGCGCCCGACCCAGGTGCAGGGCGCCGACCGCGCCGAGACCGTCGGCGGGGTCATCGAGAAGGAAGGCCCGATCCACGTCAGCAACGTCATGCTCATCGATCCCAAGGACAAGAAGCACACGCGCGTCGGCGTCACCCGTGAGGGCGGCGTGCGCAATCGCGTGACCAAGCGGTCCGGGACGAAGCTCGACTGATCATCATGGCCACCACACAGACACCAGCCCGCCTCAAGCAGCGCTACCTCGACGAGATCCGTCCGGCGCTCGTCGAGAAGTTCGGCTACACGACGGTCATGCAGGCGCCGAAGATCCAGAAGATCACGGTCAACATGGGCGTCGGCGACGCCAAGCAGGACTCCAAGGTCCTCGACGTCGCCGCCGAGCAACTCGCGCAGATCGCCGGCCAGAAGCCGAACATCCGCCGCGCGCGCAAATCGATCGCGAACTTCAAGCTGCGCGAGGGCATGCCCGTCGGCGTCGCCGTGACGCTGCGCGGCGACCGCGCCTACGAGTTCCTCGATCGCCTGACCTCGATCGCGATCCCGCGGATCCGCGACTTCCGCGGCCTCCCGGCGAAGCTCGACGGGCGCGGCAACTACACGATCGGCGTGCGCGAGCAGACGATCTTCCCGGAGATCGACTACGACGCGGTCGACCAGACGCGCGGGCTCGACATCACGATCACCACCAGTGCACAGACCGATGAGGAGGGCTTCGCCCTGCTCGAGATGTTCGGGATGCCCTTCGTGCGCGAAGGCCGCCCGGGCGAGCAGACGACCCCCCAGGAGAGCTAGTTCCTCATGGCCAAGACCTCCCTGCGCGTCAAGGCGGCGCGCGACCCGAAGTTCAAGACCCGCGGGTACACGCGCTGCCGCCGCTGCGGCCGCTCGCGCGCCGTGTACCGCAAGTTCGGCGTCTGCCGCATCTGCCTGCGCGAGCTCGCGCACAACGGGTACATCCCCGGCATGACGAAGAGCAGCTGGTGATCGCATGTCGATGACCGATCCCATCGCCGACTTCCTCACGCGCGTGCGCAACGGCATCACCGCCCAGCACGACGTCGTCGAGATCCCCGCGTCGAAGCTCAAGCGCGAGATGGCCCGCATCCTCCAGGAGCAGGGCTACATCTCCGGCTTCGACGAGGAGGCCGCCACCGCCGAGCACCCCGGCGCGATCCTGCGCGTGCAGCTGAAGTACGCCGAGGACCGTCGCAGCGCCATCTCCGGTCTCAAGCGCGCATCGCGCCCCGGCCAGCGCTACTACGTCGACCACGGGAAGATCCCGAAGGTCCAGGGCGGCATGGGGACCGCCATCGTGTCCACGTCGAGCGGTGTGATGACCGGCCACGAGGCCCGCGCAGCGGGCGTCGGCGGCGAGGTCGTCGCATTCATCTGGTAGGCCCGCCATGTCTCGTATCGGCCGCAAGCCCATCCCCGTCCCGTCGGACGTCACCGTCACGATCGAGCCCGAGCTCGTCTCCGTGAAGGGCCCCAAGGGCGAGCTCTCCGAGCGCGTCTCGCGCGACATCACGGTCGCGCAGGACGGCGAGGTGCTCCTCGTGACCCGCCCGACCGACCGCGGTGAGCATCGTGCGCTGCACGGTCTCACGCGCTCGCTCGTCGCGAACATGGTCGAGGGCGTCACCAACGGCTTCGAGAAGTCGCTGGAGATCCAGGGCGTCGGCTACCGCGCCGCGCTCAAGGGCAAGGACCTCGAGCTGGCGCTGGGCTACTCGCACCCGGTGTCGATGCCGGCCCCGGACGGCATCGAGTTCGAGGTGCCCCAGCCGACGCGCGTCATCGTCCGCGGCATCTCCAAGCAGGCCGTCGGCGAGGTCGCAGCCAAGATCCGCAAGCAGCGGCCGCCGGAGCCCTACAAGGGCAAGGGCATCCGCTACGAGGGCGAGTACGTCGCCCGGAAGGTCGGGAAGCGCGCATGACCGTCACCACGAAGGGCCAGCAGCGTCTGCGCCGTCGCCGGCGCGTGCGCGCCAAGGTCATCGGCTCCGCCGAGCGTCCCCGCATCTCCGTCTTCCGCTCGAACCGCGGCATCAGCGCCCAGCTCATCGACGATGCGCAGGGCCGCACGATCGCCGCCGTCACCTGGACCGAGGCCGAGACGCGCTCGCTGGCGCCGATCGAGCAGGCCGACAAGCTCGGCCGGCTGCTCGCCGAGCGTGCCAGGGCGCAGGGCATCGACGCCGCGGTGTTCGACCGCGGCGGCTACCGCTACCACGGCCGGGTCAAGGCCTTCGCGGACGGCATCCGCGAGGGCGGGCTCACGGTCTAGAGAATCCAGAGTCTGAGATGAGCATGGAAATCGATCGCACCGTCAGCGCCGCAGGGCTCGACCTCCAGGAGCGCGTCGTCGAGATCAACCGCGTCGCGAAGGTCGTCAAGGGCGGCCGCCGCTTCTCGTTCACGGCGCTCGTCGTCGTGGGCGACGAGAAGGACGTCGTCGGCGTCGGCTACGGCAAGGCCAACGAGGTTCCCGTCGCGATCCAGAAGGGCGTCGAGCAGGCGAAGAAGAACCTGTTCCGCGTGCCCAAGCACGGCGCGACGATCCCGCACCAGACGACCGGCATCTTCGGCGCCGGCCGCGTCTTCCTCAAGCCGGCCTCGCCCGGTACCGGCGTGATCGCCGGCGGCGGCGTGCGCGCGGTGCTCGAGCTCGCCGGCATTCACGACATCCTCTCCAAGAGCCTCGGCTCGCAGAACCCGATCAATCTGGTCAAGGCCACGGTCGAGGGTCTGCGCGGCCTGCGCACCCCCGACGAGGTCGCCGCCCTGCGCGGCATCTCGATCAACGACGTGCTCGGCCTCGCCCCGCACGCCGCCGAGGGCGAGCACCTCGATGCCGATGGCGGCGCGGACGCCGAGCCGGTCGCCGTGGCCGAGACCGAGGCGCCCTCCGAGGAGGTGCCCGCGTGAGCACGCTGAAGGTCACCCAGACCAAGTCGAAGAACGGCTCGCAGCAGTACCAGCTGGACACGCTGCGCTCGCTGGGCCTGCGCAGGATCGGCCAGACCGTCGACGTCAAGGACACGCCGCAGTCACGAGGGATGCTCCACACGGTGCGTCACCTCGTGCGCGTCCAGGAGGAAGGCTCGTGAGCCCCGCCCCGAAGAAGCCCGAGGAGACCGAGGCCTCCGAGCAGGAGATCGGCCTCCACAACCTGCAGCCCGCCCCGGGCAGCCGCCGGCCGCGCAAGCGCGTCGGCCGCGGCCACGGATCCGGGCACGGCAAGACGTCCGGCCGCGGGCACAAGGGCTACGGCTCGCGCGCGGGCTCCAAGGACCGCGCCCGCTTCGAGGGCGGCCAGATGCCGATCCACATGCGGATGCGCAAGCTGCGCGGCCCGCACATGAAGAAGTCGATGCCGTTCGAGCCGTTTCGCACGCACACACAGGCGGTGAACCTGCAGGATCTCGAGGCGCGCTTCGACTCCGGCGCAGAGGTCACGCTCGAGGCGCTCCTCGCCAACGGCCTGGGAACGCGCAAGGGCGTTGCGGTCAAGGTCCTGGCGAAGGGTGAGATCAGCAAGCCGCTGACCGTCCACGCCCACGGCTTCAGCAGGACTGCGCGTGCCGCAATCGAATCCGCCGGCGGCACCTGCGTGAAGATCGACGCCTAGGAGCGGCTGGGGCACCGATGATCTCGACGATCCTCAACGCCTTCGCGGTCGGCGAGATCCGCAAGAAGATCGCCTTCACGGCGCTGCTTCTCGCGCTCTACCGGCTCGGCGCGCACATCCCGGTCCCGGGTGTCGACACGAAGGCCGTGCGCGACATCCAGCAGCAGTTCGGCGGCGGCGGCATCCTCAACCTGCTGAACACCTTCAGCGGCGGCGGCCTGTCGCGGATCGCGATCTTCGCGCTGGGCATCATGCCCTACATCACCGCGTCGATCATCCTGCAGCTGCTCACGGTCGTCGTGCCGTCGCTGGAGAAGCTGTCGAAGGAGGGCGAGGTCGGGCAGGCGCGCATCACGCAGTACACGCGCTACCTGACGGTCGGCCTCGCGTTCGCGCAGGCGATCGGCTACGTCTTCCTCTTCAAGTCCTTCGAGGCGTCGGCCGGCGAGCCGGTCATCAAGAACTTCAACGCGGGCACGCTGTTCCTGATCGTCATCGTGCTGACGGCCGGCTGCGTCGTCGTGATGTGGATGGGTGAGCTCATCACCCAGCGCGGCATCGGCAACGGCATCTCGCTGATGATCTTCGCCTCGATCGTCTCGCGCTTCCCGCAGGGCATCCAGGCGTGGTGGACGAACCCCGACCAGGTCTTCAAGGTCATGATGCCGTTCCTGGCGCTCGCGGTCGTCGCGGCGGTGGTCTTCATCCAGGAGGGCCAGCGGCGCATCCCGGTGCAGTACGCCAAGCGCGTCATCGGCCGGCGCATGACCGGCGGCGGCCAGACCTACCTGCCGCTGCGCGTCAACATGGCGGGCGTCATCCCCGTCATCTTCGCCGCCTCCCTGATGGCCTTTCCGCCGACGGTCGGCCAGCTCATCAACACGCCGTGGGCGAAGAACGTCTCGACCTTCTTCAGCCCGTCCAGTGCGCCGTACCTCATCGGCGAGACGCTGCTGATCATCCTCTTCACGTACTTCTACACCGCGGTGACGTTCAACCCGGTCGACCAGGCGGACAACCTGAAGAAGTACGGCGGCTTCATCCCGGGGGTCCGGCCAGGCCGGCCGACGGCGGAGTTCCTCGACCGGGTGCTCGCCCGGCTGACGTTCCCGGGCGCGATCTACCTCGCGCTCGTGGCCGCGCTGCCGACGATCCTCATCAACCAGACCGCCGCCAACTTCTACTTCGGCGGCACCTCGCTGCTGATCGTGGTAGGCGTCGCGCTCGACACGATGAAACAGCTCGAGGCGCAGCTGATGATGCGCAACTACGAAGGCTTCCTGAAGTAGGCGGGCGCCGCATGTCCGAGCTCAACCTCATTCTGCTCGGGCCGCCCGGCGCCGGGAAGGGCACACAGGCCGAGCGGATCCGCGAGGACTTCGACCTCGCCTACATCGCCACCGGCGACATGCTGCGCCAGGCCGTCAGCGACGGCACGCCGCTCGGCCGGCAGGCCAGGCGCTACATGGACGCCGGCGAGCTCGTCCCGGACGACGTGATCATCGGCGTGATCCTCGAGCGCGTCCAGGCCGATGACGCCCGCGACGGCTTCCTGCTCGACGGCTTCCCGCGCACGATCGGCCAGGCGCAGGCGCTCGACGCCGCGCTGGCGGACCGCGGCCGCGACCTGACCGCCGCGCTCTGCGTCGAGGTTCCCGACGAGGAGATCGTGCACCGCATCTCCGGCCGGCGCGTCAGCCCCAGCTCGGGCCGCGTCTACCACGTCGACCACGACCCGCCGCAGGTGGAGGGCGTCGACGACGTCGACGGCTCGGAGCTGATCCTGCGCGACGACGACAAGCCCGAGACGGTCCGCAAGCGCCTCGAGGTCTACCACGAGCTCACGACCCCGGTCGAGGGTCACTACGAGGAGCAGGCGCTCCTGCACCGGATCGACGGCACCTCCAGCCCGACCGAGGTGTACGGCCACATCCGCGCGACGATCGCGACGCTCAGGCTCGAAGACGAGCTCTGATCTCATGATCATCAAGAAGTCTCCGCAGGAGATCGAGAAGATGGCGGCTGCGGGCGCCATCCACGCCAGGACGATGAAGCTCGTCGAGGCGAAGATCCGCGAGGGCGTCAGCACGCGCGAGCTCGACGAGGCCGCCGAGAAGTACATCCGCTCGCAGGGTGCCGTGCCGTCCTTCAAGGGCTACCGCGGGTTCCCGGGCTCGATCTGCGCCTCGCCGAACGCGATGGTCGTCCACGGCATCCCGGGCAACTACCGCCTGCAGCGCGGCGACATCCTGTCGGTCGACATCGGCGTCACGCTCGACGGCTGGGTCGCCGACGGCGCCTGCACGTTCCCGGTGGGCCCGGTCACGCCGGTCGCCGAGCAGCTGCTCGAGGTCACCGAGGCCTCGCTCTTCGATGCGGTCGCGCAGGCGCGCCCCGGCAACCGCCTCGGGGACATCTCCTGGGCCGTGCAGTCGCGCGTCGAGGAGGCCGGCATGTCGGTCGTGCGCACGCTCGTCGGCCACGGCGTCGGGCGCGAGATGCACGAGGACCCGCAGGTTCCGAACTTCGGCGAGCCCGGACGCGGCCCGCTGCTCGAGGAGGGCATGGTGCTCGCCATCGAGCCGATGGTCACCGCCGGGCGCCACGCCGTCCGCATGGGCGACGACGGCTGGGCGATCTTCTCCCAGGACGGCTCGCTGGCCGCCCACTTCGAGTTCACCGTCGCGATCACCGCAGACGGTCCGCTGATCCTGACGCCGTGGCACGAATCGGCGCCGGTCGCGGCATGAGCGGCGCCCCCGCCGGCTGCACGCCGTTTCTCACCGCGTCCGCGCACGGTGCTTTGCTAACGTGTTCTCTCCGCGCGCCGTGGCATGTCCATGCGCGCGTGTCCGCTAGTGGTAGCGGCGGCCTTCAGCGGCAGCCAGAGCCACTCGCCGGCCCATCGACGAAGAAGGAACCATGAAGGTACGACCGTCGGTCAAGCCGATGTGCGAAAAGTGCAAGATCATCCGTCGCCATGGCGCCGTCCTGGTCATCTGCTCGAACCCACGACACAAGCAGCGGCAGGGGTGACCCACTAGATGGCACGTATCGCGGGGATCAACGTCCCCCTCAACAAGCGCGTCGAGGTCGGGCTGACGTACATCTACGGGATCGGCCGCTCGACGTCCAACACGCTGCTCGCAGAGGCGGGCATCGATCCGGACACGTATGTTCGCGACCTGACCGAGGACGAGGTCACCAAGCTGCGCGACCTCGTCGAGCGCGACCTGACCGTCGAGGGTGACCTCCGGCGTGAGCGCTCGCAGAACGTCAAGCGCCTGATGGAGATCGGCTGCTACCGCGGCATCCGTCACCGCCGCGGCCTCCCGGTCCGCGGTCAGAAGACCAAGACCAACGCCCGCACGCGCAAGGGCCCCAAGCGCATGCAGGTCGCGGGCAAGAAGAAGCCCGGCAAGAAGTAAGGACGATCGATGCCCGCACCCAAGCGCCCAGCTCGCGGCCGCCGCAAGCCGAAGAAGAACATCCCCGTCGGCCAGGCCCACATCAAGACGAGCTTCAACAACACGATCGTCTCGCTGACCGACCGCGAGGGGAACGTCATCGCGTGGGAGTCCGCCGGCGGAGCCGGGTTCAAGGGCTCGCGCAAGTCGACGCCGTTCGCCGCGCAGGTCACCGCCGACGCCGCCGCCCGCAAGGGCATCGAGCAGGGTCTTCAGAAGGTTGACGTCTACGTCAAGGGCCCCGGCTCCGGCCGTGAGACCGCGATTCGCTCCCTCCAGGCCGCCGGCCTCGAGGTCACGAGCGTGCGCGACGTCACCCCGCAGGCCCACAACGGTTGCCGCCCCCGCAAGCGGCGCCGCGTCTAGGAAGCGCTGAACGATGGCCCGAGACACCTCCCCCCAGTGCAAGCAGTGCCGCCGCGAAGGGCAGAAGCTCTTCCTCAAGGGTGAGCGCTGCCTGACCGACAAGTGCGGCTTCGAGCGCCGCGCATACCCGCCGGGCGACCACGGCCGTGGGCGCCAGAAGCAGAGCGAGTACCGGGTGCAGCTGCGCGAGAAGCAGAAGGCGCGCCGCTACTACGGCGTCCTGGAGACGCAGTTCCGCCGCTACTACGACAAGGCCAGCCGCCAGGACGGCATCACGGGTGAGAACCTGCTGACGCTGCTCGAGCGCCGCTTCGACAACGTGCTCGTGCGCCTCGGCTTCGCCGGCTCGCGCCGCCAGGCGCGCCAGATGGTGCGCCACGGGCACTGGACGATCAACGGCCGCCGCGTCGACATCCCGAGCTATCAGGTGCGCGAGGGCGACATCATCGCCCTCAAGAGCGGGAGCCCTGCCGAGCCGCTGATCCGGGAGGCCACCGAGCTCACGGCTCAGGTCCCGGCCTGGCTGCAGGCGGACCACGACTCGCTCACCGCCAAGATCCTGCGCAAGCCGGAGCGTCGTGAGATCACGACCCCGGTGCAGGAGCAGCTCATCGTCGAGCTGTACTCGAAGTAGACCTTCCGTTCCGCGCAGCGCCCCGCCACGCGGGACGCAGCGCCCCCACCGGCGGCCCGCGCCGCCGCCGGACCGATCACGACCACAGGACTGACACGCCCGATGCTCGACTTCCAGATCCCCCGCATCACCAGCGAACAGGTCGACGAGGACCGCGGCTCGTTCGTCATCGAGCCGCTCGACCGCGGCTTCGGCTACACCTTCGGCAACTCCCTGCGCCGCGTGCTGCTCAGCTCGCTCTCCGGCGCCGCCGTGACGAGCGTCCGCATCGAGGGCGTCGCGCATGAGTTCTCGACGATCAAGGGCGTCAAGGAGGACGTCACCGACATCGTCCTGAACCTCAAGGGCATCGTCTGCCGGATGCACTCCGACGCGAGCGAGATCGAGGCGCCCCTGGTCGTGACGGGCCCCGGCGACATCACCGCGAAGGACATCGACCTGCCCGCCGGCGTGGAGATCCTCAACCCCGACGTCCACATCGCCACGCTCGAGAAGAAGACGAAGCTGGAGATGTACCTGACGATCGGCCGCGGCCGCGGCTACCGCCCCGCGGAGGACAACAAGACGCCCGACCAGCCGATCGGCGTCATCCCGATCGACTCGATCTTCTCGCCCGTGCGCCGCGTCGCCTACTCGGTCGAGCAGGCCCGCGTCGGTCAGCGCACCGACTACGACAAGCTCACGCTCGACATCGAGACCGACGGGTCGATCGACCCGCAGGCGTCGCTGCGCGAGGCCGCCGAGATCCTGATCTCCCAGCTCGCGATCTTCACCGACGCCGACCGGATCGAGGAGCTGCGCGCGGGTCCGAGCGGCACGCTCGATCCCGTCGCCGCGGGCGGCGCCGTCAACGGGGCCGCGGCCGTCGCGGCCGGCGGCCCGATGGACGACATCCTCATCGAGGAGCTCGAGCTCGGCGTGCGCTCGTACAACTGCCTCAAGCGCGCGGGCATCCAGACCATCGGCGACCTCGTCTCGAAGTCCGAGGCCGAGCTGAACGCGATCCCGAACTTCGGCAAGAAGTCCATCGACGAGGTCATCGAGACCCTGCAGTCGCGTGGGCTGAACCTCCGTCAGGACTGAGAAGGACCTAAGCTCTCCACCGTCATGCGCCATCAGAAGACCCGACACAAGCTCAGCCGAACCGCCTCGCATCGCAAGGCGCTGCTGCGCAACCTCTGCAAGGAGGTCATCGAGCACGAGCGCATCACGACCAGCGAGGCCAAGGCAAAGGCCGTCAAGCCCGAGGTCGAGCAGCTCATCACGCTCGCCAAGCGCGGCGACCTGCACGCGCGCCGGCAGGCGCTCGCGGCGCTGGGCCAGGACAAGTTCGCGGTCCACAAGCTGTTCGAGGAGGTCGCCCCGCGCTACGCGGACCGGCCGGGCGGCTACACGCGGATCCTGAAGCTCGGGCCGCGCAGGAGCGATTCGACCGAAATGGTCTACCTCGAGCTGGTCTGATCCCGCCCTGATGGTGGTCCGGTGACCGCCAGGCTGGATCTGGAATACGACGGGACGGAGTTCGCGGGCTGGGCGCTGCAGCCCGGCCGCCGCACCGTCGAGGCCGAGCTGCGCCGCGCCCTGGAGACGGTGCTGCGTGCGCCGCCGCAGGCGCTGACGGTCGCCGGGCGCACCGACGCGGGCGTGCACGCGAGCGGTCAGGTCGTCTCGCTGGCCGGGCCGCCGCCGTCGCCGTCATCGCTGAACGCACTGCTGCCCGCCGACGTCGCAGTGCTCGGGAGCGCGCAGGCCCCCGACGGGTTCGACGCTCGCGCCGACGCCCGCTCGCGCAGCTACGTCTACCGGGTGCTGCACCGCCGCGCGCGCCAGGCGCTCGAGCGCCGGCGGGTGCTGTGGTGGCCTCGGCGGCTGGACCGCGACCTGCTGCACGCGTGCGCAGCGCTGCTCCCCGGTCGTCACGACTTCACGGCGTTCACGCCCGCCGAGACGCTGCACCGCCACTTCCGCCGGACGGTGCTCGCCGCGGGGTGGGACGAGCAGGGGGATGAGCTGCGGTTCACGATCGAGGCCGACGCGTTCCTGCGGCACATGAACCGCGCGCTCGTGGGGACGATGCTCGAGGTCGCCGGCGGGCGGCGCGAGCTCGCCGCCTTCGAGGCGCTGCTGGCGGGGGCGCCGCGCGAGGCCGCCGGGTTCACCGCTCCGCCGCACGGCCTGTGCCTGACGGCCGTGCGCTACGTGGTGCCCGCGCCACGGCTCACGCCCGCAGGCGCAGCCACGGGATCGAGCCGATCCACGTGAGCCCGAGGATCGCGCGGACCTGTGCGATCGTCTCGTTCTGGTCGCCCGCCACGCGCGCCGTCAGGGCGCGGTCGGCGGGCGCGACTATGCTCGTACAGCGCGCGATGAGGGTTCTCCTGACCAACGACGACGGCATCGAGGCCGAGGGCCTGCAGGCCCTGCGCCGCGCCCTCGTCGCCGTCCCCGGCGTCGAGCTCGTGACGATCGCGCCCGACGGCAACCGCTCCGCCATGGCCCGGATGATCACGACGCGCCGGCCGCTGTGGGTCCAGGAGGTTCCCTTCGAGGACGGGACGATCGGCTACGCGACCGACGGCACGCCCGTCGACTGCGTGCGCTTCGGGCAGCTCGGCCTGGTCGAGCACTTCGTGCCGGACCTGATCGTGGCGGGCATCAACCACGGCTCGAACCTGGGTGACGACGTCACCTACTCGGGCACCGTGGCGGCGGCGTTCGAGGGCATCGTTCTCGGGATCCCCGCGATCGCCGTCTCCCAGCAGTCGACCGACCGCGAAATGGACTTCCGCTTCGGGCGCAGCTTCGACTTCGACACCGCGGCCGAGTTCACCGCACGCGTCGTGCACGAGCTCGAGGACGTGCCGCTGCCCGATGGCACGCTGCTGAACATCAACGTCCCCGGCCACCCGCCGACGGGCGTCGAGGTCACGCGCCTGGGCAAGCGAATCTACCGCGACGAGCTGAAGCTCGACCATGACGAGGGGGCCGGCCGGCGCCGCTACTGGATCTACGGCGCGGACCCGGGGTTCCACGACGAGCCGGGCACCGACCTGGCCGCCGTCGCCGAGGGGCGGATCTCGGTGACGCCGGTGCACTTCGACCTCACGGACGTCGCCGGGATCGATGCCCTGGTGGCACACGACCTGACCCGGCTGCTGGCCCCGGCCGCGCGCGACCTGCGGTGAGCGCAGCACGCGACGTCGCCAGGCGGGCCGCGGAGCTGCGCGAGCAGCTGACCCACCACGGCCACCGCTACTACGTCCTGGACGATCCGGAGATCGGCGACGACGCCTACGACGCGCTGCTCGACGAGCTGCGCGCGATCGAGGCCGAGCATCCCGAGCTGCTGACGCCCGACTCGCCGACCCAGCGGGTCGGCGGCGAGCCGGTCGGCGCCCTGGAGAAGGTCCGCCACCCCGAGCCGATGCTCTCGCTGGCCAACGCGCGCAGCGAGGACGAGCTGCGCGCCTGGGTGCAGCGCATGCGCAACCACCTCGCGCGCGAGGGGATCGAGGACCCGCAGTTCCGGTTCGTCTGCGAGCCGAAGATCGACGGCCTGGCGACGTCGCTGATCTACCGCGACGGGGTGCTCGAGCGCGGTGCGACGCGCGGGAACGGCGAGGTCGGCGAGGACGTGACGCACAACATGCGCACGATCGGCGCCATCCCGCTGCGCATCGAGGACGCGCCGGCGTTCGTCGAGGTGCGCGGCGAGGTCTACATGTCGCTGCTCGACTTCCAGCAGCTCAACGAGCGCCGCGCGGCGGCCGGGCTCTCGACGTTCATGAACCCGCGCAACTCCGCCGCCGGGACGATTCGCCAGCTCGACCCGAAGCTGGCCGCCGAGCGCCCGCTCTCGTTCTGGGCCTACGCGGTGGGCTCGGCCGACGGGCTGAGCTTCGCCGGGCAATGGGACGCGCTGCAGTGGCTGCGCGAGCGCTCGTTCCCGGTCAACCGCGACATCGTCCGGCTGGACGGCGAGGACGAGGTCGTGCGCCGCTGCCTGGAGTGGCAGGAGCGCCGCGGCGCGCTGGACTTCGAGATCGACGGCGTCGTCGTGAAGGTCGACGACGCCGAGCTGCAGCGCCGGCTCGGCGTCGTCGGGCGCGACCCGCGCTGGGCGATCGCCTGGAAGTTCCCGCCGACGACGACGGTCACGAAGCTGCTGTCGATCGAGTGGAACGTCGGCAAGTTCGGCGACCTGCACCCGTTCGCCGTGCTCGATCCGGTGCACGTCGGCGGCGTCACCGTGAAGCTCGCGACGCTGCACAACGAGGAGGACCTGGCGCGCAAGGACCTGCGCCCCGGCGACGACGTGATCGTGCTGCGCGCGGGCGACGTGATCCCGCAGGTGATCTCGCCGGCACCGCACGTCGTCGACCGCACGGACCGCGCGCCGCTGCCCGCGCCGCCGGCGCGCTGCCCGTCCTGCGACACGCCGACGATCAAGCTCGAGGGCTCGGTCTTCACGAACTGCCCGAATCGCGACTGCCCCGGGCGCCGCTGGCAGCTGCTCAAGCACTTCGTCTCGCGCGGCGCGATGGACATCGACGGGCTGGGGGAGAAGCAGGTCGCGCTGCTGCTCGACGCCGGCCTCGTGCGGACCGCGGGCGACTTCTATCGCCTCACGGAGGAGCAGCTCGTCGCGCTCGAGGGGATGGGGGAGATCTCCGCGCAGCGGCTCGTCGCGGCGATCGGCGCCTCGCGCGAGCGCCCGTTCGCGCGGGTGCTGTTCGCGCTGGGCATCGAGGGCGTCGGCGAGGTCACCGGTCGCAGCCTCGCCCAGCATTTCCGCTCGATCGACGCGCTCATGCAGGCGCCGCCAGAGCAGATCGCCCAGACCCCCGGCATCGGGCCGATCGTCGCCGCGCTGATCGCCGACCAGCTGGCCGACGAACGGATGGTCGCGCTGATCGCCGACCTGCGTGCGCTCGGCCTGCGCTTCGAGGAGGAGGGGCCCGCGCCGGGCGCCGGGCACCTGTCGGGCCGGACGTTCGTCCTGACGGGCACCCTGCCCGACCTCACGCGCGAGCAGGCGACCGAACGGATCCTCGCCGCCGGCGGGCGCGTGACCTCCTCGGTCTCGAAGAAGACCGACTTCGTCGTGGCGGGCGACACCCCCGGCTCCAAGCTCGAGAAGGCCGAGCGCCTCGGCCTCCAGGTGCTCGACGAGCCGGGCCTGCTGGCGCTGCTCGGGGACTGACCGCGTTCAGGGCGCGGTCGCGAGGGCGCCGTCGTAGGCCGCGATCGCCTCGACGGCCCTGTCCTGGAGCTCATGGGCGCGCCAGTCGCCGACGTGGCTCATCAGCATCGAGAAGGCGAGCGTGTGCCCCTGCGCGGTGGTGCAGAGCCCCGAGAGGGCGCTGACGCCGTCGAGGGTCCCCGTCTTGCCGCGGCAGGCCCCGGCCGCGCGCGTCCCGCGCATGCGCCTGCGCAGGGTGCCGCTGCGGCCGGCGACCGCCAGGGAATCCTCGAAGGCGGCGGCGGCCGTCGAGCTGTGCATCGCGTCGAGCAGGCTCACCACCTGGCGCGGAGTGGTGCGGTCCGCGCGCGACAGCCCCGAGCCGTCGACGATCCTCGGCTGGATGCCCATGCGGCGCAGCTCGGCGGCGACCACCGCCACGCCCGCGGGCGTCGTCCCCCCGGCGCCGAAGGTCGCACCGAGGTCCTTCAGCAGCGTCTCGGCGTAGAAGTTGTCCGACGGGACGTTCGTCAGGGCGATCAGCTGCGCCATCGTCGGCGACCGCGCGTACGTGACGCTGCGCGCGCCGGCGGGCGTCACGCCGGTCCGCGCGCGCCCGGTGACGGTGATGCCGGCCGAGCGCAGCGCGTGCGCCAGATCACGCGCACCCGCGAGCCCGGGCCCCGCGCCCTTGGCGAAGCCGCGGTCGACGGTCAGCGCGCCGAGCACGCCGCCGACGTCGGAGTCCTGCGCCCAGCCGGTGCGCGGGCCCCCGCGGCGCAGGTCGAAGCGCGACTCGTCGCCGACGACGGCGCCGGTGACGTGGCGCACGCCGGCGCGCCGCACCGCCCGTGCCAGCCGCGCGATCGCCGCGTGGCTCAGCGTCGGGTCGCCGGCGCCGCGCAGGACGAGGTCTCCGTCCAGGCGCCCGCCGGCGTCGACGGGCCCGCTGCGCAGGACCGACGTGACCAGCCGGGCCTGCGGGCCGAAGCGCAGCAGCGCCGTCGAGGTCGTGAACAGCTTCTCGTTCGAGGCCGGGATGCGGGCCGCATCCGCGCGCGAGGCGTAGAGGACGGTCCGCGAGGTCAGATCCTCGACGATGGCGCCGCTGCCCGCTCCCGAGGTCGCGAGCGCCCCGGAGACGGTGCGCGCCAGCGTCGCCTGCGTCAGGGCGACGGCGGGCGCGGGCGCTGTGGTGAGCGTGAGCGCGCCGACGGCGGCGAGGAGCGCGCCCCCGCGGACGAGTGCGCCGGGGACGTGTCGCGGGCGTCCTGTCAGGCGCGGCACACGCCAACGGTAGCGGCCGCCGGCGTCGGTCACGCCGGTCCCCGGTACGGCCCGATGGCGCAATGGGCGGGTCGCATCACGCGACCGAACGTCCTCCCGCGGCGTAGACTGAGTAGTTGTATGGGCAAGGTGGTCAATCTCGACCAGGCCTCGCAGGGGCGCACGGGTGCTTCGGGCGCCCAGGCGGGTCCCCGGCGGCGCGCACGGAAGCGCTCCAAGACGGCGCTCGTCCTCGGCGGCGGCGGGTTCACCGGCGCCGTGTACGAGATCGGCGCGCTGCGCGCGCTGGACCTGCTGTCGGTCAACCGCACCGTCAACCAGTTCGACGTCTACGTCGGCACGAGCGCCGGGTCGTTCGTCGGCGCGCTGACGGCCAACGGCATCACGCCGGAGGAGATGATGCGGGTCGTGAACCGGCAGGTTCCGACGCCGTTCCGCGACATTGACGTCAGCACGGTGATGCGGCTCAACCTGCTCGGCTTCGCGCGCACCGGGGCGATGCTGCCCTGGCGCATCGCCAAGCTCGCGCGCGAGCTCGCCCCGCAGTGGAGGTCGATCTCGGCGATGGACGTCGTGCTCGGGCTCACCGAGGACCTGCCCTCCGGCCTCTACAGCGGCGCCGGCCTGGAGCACTACGTGCGCGAGGTGCTCTCGGATCCCGACCGCACGGACGACTTCCGCGCGCTCGAGAACGAGCTCTATCTCGCTTCGACGGACCTCGACACGTGCGAGCGGATCGTCTTCGGCGCCGACGGCTGGGACGACGTGCCGATCTCCACCGCGGTCAGCGCGTCAGCCGCGCTGCCGATGGTCTACAAGCCTGTCAAGGTCCACGACCGCGAGCTCATCGACGGCGGGATCATCTCGACGACGAACGTCGACATCGCGGTCCACGCGGGCGCCAAGCTCGTCATCGTCGTCAACCCGCTCGTCCCCTACGTGAACGACTTCACGAAGGAGATCTCGACGCCCTTCGGCTCGCGCGTGCGCCACGTGAGCGACATGGGCTTCGCGCAGATCGGCTACCAGACCTTCAAGCTGCTCGCCTACCAGCGCCTGCACGAGATGGCGCGCCACTGGGAGCAGAAGTACCCGGACGTCGACATCCTGCTGATCGAGCCCGAGCCCGACGACGAGCTGATGTTCCAGACGTCGATCATGGACTTCACGAAGCGCATCGACATCGCGCGCCACGGGTTCCAGTCGGTCACGCTGAAGCTCGCCGAGGACTACGACGCCTACAAGGAGGTCCTCGAGCGCCACGGCATCGAGATCTCGGCCACGCGCGTCAACAAGGTCGTCAAGCACGTCACCCGCGAGAAGGAGAAGACGCGGGCCTGGCGGCGCATCCTGGAGCAGACGACCACGACGTTGCTCAGGCAGAGTGACGCCGACGACCCGGTCCGCCCGGAGGGCGGCCGAGTCGCGAGGTGACGTCGCCAACTCGATCCGTCCGAAGGACGGTCGAGTCGCGAGGTGACGTCGCCAACTCGATCCGTCCGAAGGACGGTCGAGTTGTGCGAAACCCCTATTTCCCGGCCCCCACCAGTGCCGCCGTCCCGGCGCGCAGGAATGCCAGCGCCTCGTCCAGCTGGTCGAGCGCCTGGTCGTGATCGGCGGGGCGGCCGTCGTCGCCGTCGCGCATGCACCACAGCGCGGCGACCGCCGCTGCGGCGACCATCCGGGGCCGCAGCGTGGCGGGCTCGTCGCCGAGGTCCGTGGCGACGGCGGAGGCGAGCAGGTCCTCGAAGCGGCCCATGAGGCGGCGCTCGCGTGCCTGCAGGCTGTCGTTGGCGGCGACGATGTCGCGCAGCGTCTGCTCGCGGTCGTCGGCGGGGTGGAGCCCGTCGCTCATGACCTCGTCGATCCAGCGGCGCAGCGCGTCGAAGGTCGACTCCCCGGAAGGCCGCTCGCGCAGGTGCGCGTCGAGCTCGTCGAACATCTGGTCGGCGTCGCCGAACAGCACGTCCTCCTTGGAGGGGTAGTAGGCGAAGAACGTGCGCGGCGCGATGTCCGCGGCGCGCGCGATGTCCGCGACGGTCGTCGCCTGGTAGCCGCGCTCGGCGATCAGGGCGATCGCGGCGTCCTCGATCGCCTTGCGCGTGCGCTCCTTCTTGACCTCTCGCAGACCCATGGGACGACGTCACGGTAACAGATGCATTCGACGCAAACCTGCGCACGCTGCAAGTTTGCGCTGAGTGTGTATTCTGTTGCGCCATGCGCCGACTCGCCCAGTGGTCCCACGATCATCGCCGCCGCGTCTACGCCCTCTGGCTGGTCGCGATCGTCGCGGCCGCCGCGCTCGCCGGCGGCGCCGGCGGCAGCTTCTCGAGCGACTTCCACCTGAAGGGCGCCGAGTCCCAGCGTGCGCTCGACCTGCTCAAGCAGCGCTTCCCCCAGCAGGCGGGCGACGCCAGCCAGATCGTCTTCCGCGCGAACACGGGCACCCTGCGCGACCCGGCGCAGCGCGCGCAGGTCGAGCGCGTGGTGCGCAGCGTGCAGGGCCTGCCGAGCGTCATCGGCGTGCAGAGCCCGTACGCCGGCACCGGCGCGGCGATCAGCCGCGACGGCCGCACCGCATTCGCCACCGTCGCCTTCGACAAGACGGCGAACGACCTCAAGCGGGCCGACGTCGAGCGGGTGGTGAAGACCGCGCGGGGCGGCGCGACCAGCGCGCTGCAGGTCAACCTCGGTGGTCAGGCGATCCAGCAGGCCCAGCGCCCGCAGCAGTCGGCCGCCGAGGGCATCGGCGTGCTCGTCGCGATCGTCGTGCTGATCTTCGTGCTCGGCTCGGTGGGGGCGATGACGCTGCCGCTGATCGTCGCGTTCTCCGCGATCATCCTCGCAACCCTGCTCGTCACCGCCGCGTCCGCGGTGGTCGCGATCGCGGACTTCGCGCCGCAGCTGGCGGTGATGATCGCGCTCGGCGTCGGGATCGACTACGCGCTGCTGATCATCAACCGCTTCCGCGGCGAACGCGCGCGCGGCGCCGGCGTGCGCGCTGCGACCCTGACCTCCATGGACACCGCGGGACGCTCGGTGCTGTTCGCGGGCACGACCGTCGTGATCGCGCTGCTCGGCATGCTCGTCCTCGGCATCCGCTTCCTCAACGGTCCGGCGATCGCCGCGGCGCTCGCCGTCCTGCTGACGATGGTCGGCTCGCTGACGCTGCTCCCGGCGCTGCTGGGCTCGTGGGGGCACCGCATCAAGCCCGCGTCGCTGCCCGACCTCGACGCCGAACCCCGCGGCTGGGCGCGTCTGGCCCGCGCCGTCGAGCGTCGCCCGGTCGCGTTCGCCGCGGGTGCGCTGATCCTGCTGCTGCTCGTCGCCTCGCCGGCGCTCGGCATGAATCTCGGCTTCGGCGACGCCGGCAACGATTCGCCGACGAAGACGACGAGGGTCGCCTACGACCAGCTCTCTGAGGGCTTCGGCCCCGGCTTCAACGGCCCGTTCCTCGTCGTCGCCGAACTGCCGCGCAGCGCCGGCGGTCAGGCGGCGCTTGCCCGGCTGGGCAGCGCGCTGCGGGCCGAGCACGGCGTGGCCGCCGTCAGTCCGGCACGACTGAACGCGGCACGGGACACCGCGACCCTCGAGCTGTTCCCGACGAGCAAGCCGCAGGACCAGGCGACGCAGGACCTGCTCGCGCGGCTGCGCGACCACGTCGTGCCCCCCGTCGCGAGGGCCGAGCACCTGCAGGTCAGCATCGGCGGCGCGACCGCCACCCAGGTCGATCTCAGCTCGGCGCTGTCGGCCAAGCTGCCGGCGTTCGTGCTGATCGTCGTCGGCCTGTCGCTGCTGCTGCTGGCCGTCGTCTTCCGCTCGGTCCTGATCCCGCTGAAGGCCGGCTTCCTCAACGTGCTGTCCATCGGTGCGGCGCTCGGCGTCATCACCTTCGTCTTCCAGGAGGGGCACCTCGGCTCGCTGATCGGCGTCGACAGCACGGGCCCGATCGAGTCGTTCTTCCCGGTGTTCCTGTTCGCGATCGTGTTCGGCCTGTCGATGGACTACGAGGTCTTCCTCGTCACGCGCATGCACGAGGAGTGGGAGCGCACGCGCGACTCGCACTACGCCGTGCGCCACGGCCTCGCGCTGACCGGCCGCGTCATCACTGCGGCGGCGATCATCATGATCAGCGTCTTCGCCTCGTTCATGCTGGGCGACGACCGCGTGATCAAGCTCTTCGGGCTCGGGCTCGCCTCGGCGGTCTTCTTCGACGCCTTCGTGATCCGCCTCTTCCTCGTCCCATCGCTGATGTACCTGCTGGGCGAGCGAGCCTGGTGGCTGCCCGGGGCGATCGACCGGCGCCTGCCGCGGCTGTCGATCGAGGGGCCGGAGACGCCGGCGGCCGAGCCGTCCTCGAGTTAGGCCGGCATCATCCCGTGGGCGACGGGCTCACGCTGCTCGTCTGCTCCGCCGATCAGAGCGGCTCCGGGGCCTCGAGGCGCTCCGGCTATGCGGCTTTCAGCTCGTTCTCGGCGTGCAGCCAGTTGTGCAGCGGATCGCTCGCTTCGGACTCCTGCGCGATGTAGTACGCGCGCGTGGCGATCTCCTCGTGCGTCGGCGTGCCCTTCTTGGGCCTGCGCCTGCTCGTGGTGCGCTTGGCGCGCGTCGGCGCCTTGGCGGCGACCTTCTCGGTGTGCTTCTCGGCCATCACGTCCCTCCAACCGGTCGACGATTCGACTACGTGCTTTCGGCGGGTTGCCGTGGACTCCTTCGCGGTTCTGGCTGATCGGCGGTCGAAACCGCATCCGGAGCGGCCGCGGCATTCCCGGTCAGACGTGTTGAGAAGGGCAACTAGATGAGTGATTCCACGCCGGCGTGGATGCAGGAGGGGTGATTCGCGGATGACGGGCGTGGCACGGCGCTCGTGAGGCGTGCCAGGAGGCACGTCCGCGAGCGGCGGGACGCGAGCCGTCGCCGCGAGGCGCCGCTGCTGCGCGGCGGTGTCGTGGAATCATTCATCTAGGCCGGCGCCTGCGTGAGCGCGCCGGTCAGCGCGCGCAGGAACCGGTCGGTCGCCGCGCCGTCGTGGATCGAGGCGCGGACATGGCGCGGGTCGCCGAGCGGGCCGCCGGCGCGGACGATGACGTTCGCGCGGGCCAGGCGGTTGGCGAGCTCGGCACCGTCCATCGTCGTCGGCGCGAGCCACAGGACGTTGGCCTGGCTCGAGGTGACTTCGACCGGGAGTTCGTGCAGCGCATCGAGCAGGCGCACGCGCTCGGCGGCGACGCGCCTCACGCGGCGCTCGATCGCGCGCGAGCCGTGGCGCACCGCCTCCAGCACCCCGGCCTGGGCGAGCTCGCCGATCCCCAGCGGCGGGCCGATCTCGGTCAGCAGGTCCTCGGCGCCCGGGCCGCCGATCGCGTAACCGCAGCGCAGCCCCGCCAGACCCCAGGCCTTGGAGAAGCTGCGGAACACGACGAGCCGCGGATGCTGCTCGCAGAGCGCCAGCGCGTCGTCGAGGCCCTCCTCGTCGACGAACTCGCGCAGCGCCTCGTCGAGCAGCACGACGACCCGCTCGGGAAGCGCATCGAGCAGGCGGCGGATCTCCGACACCGGCAGGAGCTCGCCGGTCGGGTCGTTCGGGTTGCAGAGCGCGACGATCCGCGTGCGCTCGTTGACGGCGGTGAGCAGCGCGTCGACGCCGAAGCCGTGGACCGGGACGGCGGCGCCGCGCGCCTGGCGGGCCATGACGGGGTAGAGCGGGTAGGAGGGCCACGGGGTGAGCAGCTCGTCGCCGGGCTCCATCAGCGCGTGGGCCGCGGAGGTCAGCAGCTGCGAGGCGCCGTCGCCGAGCACGATGCGCTCCGGCGTCACGTCCCGGTGATGGGCGAGCTCGGCGCGCAGCTCGTGCGAGCCCTCCATGTAGCGGTGCAGGCCGCTGCGCGCGGTGAACGTGATCGCGTTGACGACCGCCGAGGGCGGGTAGTCCGGCCAGGTGGTGCGCGAGAGGTCGAGCGCGTCGACGACGGCGAGCGCCTTGCGGCGCCGCTCGTCGGCGTCCTCGCGCAGCTTGGCGCTGACCTCCTCGTCGGTCATCTCCTCGAACTGCCTGTAGTGGTCGAGCAGACCCATCAGCTCACGAGGGCGGCGGGTTGAGCGACTGCGCGAGGCCGCCGCCGAAGATGAGCCACAGCGAGAACAGCGTCGAGCCGACGATCGCCGTGTAGAGGAAGACGCGTCCGATCACGCCGTTGCGCTGGTCGACGCCGGCGGCGCGGCGAACGAGGATCCACGCGCGGTCGAGCTGCTTGAGGACGACGAGCGCGCCCATCAGGGTCAGCAGGATCCCGACGAACGCGACGACGAGCGCGAAGAAGATGTGGTTCACGAGGAACGGGATGTGCGAGACGATCCACAGCCAGCCGACCGGGATCGGGCCCCAGAAGAGCAGGTTGACGAAGACCATCGCCGCCAGGATCAGCCCGGCGAGCAGCGCGTCGCGCCGGCGTCGGCGCGCGTCGGCGACCACCGGCTCCTCGCGGTAGTGCACCGGCTTCGTGCCGGGACGGCGACCGACGAAGAGGCCGCCGTTGTCGGTGGGGTCCGTCCGCACGGGAGAAAGAGTACGGCTCCGGCGCTGCGCGTCCGCGCCGGAGCCGACGAGTCGGTTCGGAGCGCCTAGCCGCCGTAGAGGGCGTCGAAGTCGGGGGCGTACTTCTCGTTGACCACGTTGCGCTTGACCTTCAGCGTCGGCGTGAGCTCGCCGGTCTCCTGTGAGAGGTCGTGGTCGAGGATGAAGAACTTCTTGACCTGCTCGACCTGCGCGTACTTCTCATTGGCGCGGTCGAGCTCGGCCTGGACGAGCGCGATCACCTGGGGGTCGTGGGCCAGCGCGGCCGGCGAGGTGTCCTCGATGCCGTGCTCCTTCGCCCAGGGGACCATCTCCTCCTCGTCGAGCGTGATCAGCATGACGGGGAACGGGCGGCGATCGCCGTGCATCACGGCCTGCGAGACCCAGCGCGTCTGCTTGAGGTCGTTCTCGAGGTTCGCGGGCGTCAGGTTCTTGCCGCCGGCGGTGATGATGATGTCCTTCTTGCGGCCCGTGATGTAGACGTAGCCGTCCTCATCGACGCGCCCGACGTCGCCTGTGTGCAGCCAGCCCTCGGTGATCGAGCCGAAGCTCGCATCGTCGTTCTTCCAGTAGCCGCCGAAGATGTTGGCGCCCTTGATGAGGATCTCGCCGTCGTCGGCGATCTGCACCTCGACGCCCGGCAGCGGCCGTCCGACCGACCCGAAGCGGTGGTTCTGCGGGGTCGACGTCGTGGCGACCGTGGCCGTCTCGGTCATCCCGTAGCCCTCCATGACCGGCACGCCCGCGCCGTAGAAGAACTCGAGGATCTCCTGGGAGATCGGGGCCGCGCCGGTGACCGCCTCGCGCAGGCGCCCGCCGAACAGGCTCTTGACGAAGTCGGCCTTGGCCTCGTAGGGGGCGAACTGCGCGCGCAACTCCTCCGGCACCGGCTCGCCCTGGCGCTCGAGGTCCTGGATGCGGCCGCCGATCTCGCGGATGGCGGTGACCTCCTCGGCCGGCAACTGCTGCTGGGCGAGGGTGAAGAGCTTCTCGAAGATGCGCGGCACCGACGGCAGGTAGGTCGGCTTGACCTCCATGATCTCCGGGACGACGAGTTTCGTGTCGCCCCCGTAGTAGGCGATCGTGGTGCCGGTGTCGACCGATGCGAGCTGGATCAGCAGGGCGAACGCGTGCGCGAGCGGGAGGAACAGGTAGACGAGGTCGTCGCCGCCGGAGAGGAGCCCGCGCTCGCCGACCATCTCCAGCACGGAGTGGTAGTTGTCGTGCGAGAGCACGCAGCCCTTCGGCGGGCCCGTCGTGCCCGAGGTGTAGATGAACGTGTACGGGTCGCTGGGCGCGACCGCCTCGTAGCGCGCCTCGAGCTCACCGGCGTCGCGCTCGCGCCCGCGGCCGCGGACCTCGTCGAGCGTGACCGCGTCGGCGATGTCGCCGGCGTCGTCGATCACCACGAGGAAGCGCAGGTTCGGCAGCGCGTCGCGGACCTCGAGGATCTTTGCGAGCTGGCCCGCGTCCTCGCAGATGACGCCGACCGACTCGGAGTCGCCGGCGACCCACTCGCACTCGGCGGGCGAGTTGGACGGGTAGATCGGCACCACGACCGCGCCGGTCGCGCTGATCCCGAACGAGCAGGACGACCACTCGGGGCGCGTGTTGGCCAGCAGCGAGACGCGTTCGCCGGCCTGCAGGCCCAGGTCGATCAGGCCGCGCCCGATCTCCGAGACGATCTCACCGGTCTCGGCGAAGCTGACGTCGACCCAGACGTCGCCGACCTTGTGGCGCGCTGCGATGCGATCGCCATAGGCCTCTGCCGCACGGGGCATGAGGTCCGCAATCGTCTTCGACCCTGCGGTCGGGGTCGTGCCAGCCTCCATCGAACATCTCCTCCTTGGGGACCCGAGGAGACCGATTCTATGCGCGCATGGCGATCAACGCCAGCGCATGTGCGCCGGGTCCTGCGGCGGTCTGCGCGCGGCTACGACGCCTGCGCCTGCACCTGCCCCATCATGCTCTGCTGCGGGCTGGCGACGCTCGCCAGGAACAGCGTCTTGTCGATGCGGCCCTGGAAGATCGGGACACCGAGCTCCATGCACTTTGAGATGACCTCGCGGCGCTCGAGACCGGACTCGCGAGCGAGCTCGGTGGGCGTCAGGTGATTTGCCATCGGAGCGTTCCTCCTACGGTCGGGGAGTGCCTGTAACGCCACGGCAACATATCGCGCTTCGCGGACGTCGTGGAGACATCTCCCTGAAAGGGTCCGATCTGCCGAGCAGATCGGAAATCACGCCCGCGGAGCGGGCGCACGCCCGCCGCCGGGCGCGGTCGGAATGCTCAGATCGGGTTCGGCACGTCGATCCACACGTGCTCGATCCCGAAGCGCTCGGCGAGCAGCGATCCGAGGCGCCGCACGCCATGCGTCTCGGTCGCGTAGTGCCCCGCGGCGAGGAAGTGGATGCCCGCGTCCTGCGCCTGGTTCATCACGCGCTCGATGGGCTCGCCGGTGAGGAAGGCGTCCAGCCTCGCGTCGATCGCGTCGGCGAGGTAGGGCGACCCGCCGCCCGAGACGATGCCGATGCTGCGCACGCGTTCCGGGCCCGCGGTGAACGCGATCGGCTCGCGCCCGCCGGTCGCGTGGCGCGTTCGCTCGAGCAGCTCCTGCGGCGTGATGCCCTCGCCCGGCAGGTGGCCGACGACCCCGATCTGCGCGAACGGGGTCCAGCGCTCGCAGCCGAGGGCACCGGCGAGCAGCGCGTTGTTGCCGTGCGCCGGGTGGGCGTCGAGCGGCAGGTGGTAGGCGGCGAGGCTCATGTCGTGGTCGAACAGCAGCTGCAGTCGCCGCTTGGCGGCCCGGTCGAGCGGACGCGGGGGCCCGGACCAGAAGAGGCCGTGATGGACGAGGACGAGGTCCGCGCCCGCCGCTGCGGCCTGCTCGAACAGCTGCGCGCCCGCCGAGACGCCCGTGACCACCGTCGCGACCTGCTCGGCGCCCGGGATCTGGAGGCCGTTGGGCCCGTAGTCGCTGAACGCGCCGGGATCCAGGAGGTCGTCGAGGAAGGCGATGATCTCGTCGAGCGCGGCCATGGGCGGACGGTACAGTCCCGCGCGTGGCCGGCGACGAGCAGTTCCTCGAGGCGCTCACCGAGGCGCGGCTGTACTCGATCGGGGCGTTCTTCTGCGACCGCCACCCGGACCTCGTCGACGACGTGCTCGCGCAGAGCGTGCAGATCGAGCGCGACGGACTCGCCCGCTGGGCGGCGGCCGAGCAGGTCAGCGCCGAGTCCGCCTTCCAGACGCTCGTGACCGGCCTGGCGGTGCGCTACTACACCGCCGTCGCCGGTGGGGCGTGAACGACCTGGCTCACTGACGCTACAGCTCGCCCGAGAGCAGGCTGACCGCTGCCTCGACGCGGCGGCGCTCGGTGTGGTCGAGGCCCTCGACGAAGGCGCGCAGGTCGCGCCGGCGCACATGGTCGAGGTCGTGGACGATCGCGCGCCCGCGGCGGGTCAGCGCCAGTGTCGCCGCTCCCTGGTCGCCCGGGGTCGGGACGTCGATGACGAGGTCGCGCTCGTTCAGCCGGTTCAGGGCGCGAAGCACGATGCGGAGCTCGAGCTGCATGCGCTCGGCCAGCTCCTCCGGGTGCAGCGGCGCGAGCGAGCGGTCCAGGGAGCGCAGCAGGCGCGCGTGGATGGGGGACAGATCGTGGACCTGGATCCGCTCGACGAGCGTGTGCGCGGTGCGCTCCAGCAGCGCCTCGAGGACCTCGCCGAGATCGACGGCGAGCTGCTCGGTGGCACTGCTGTCGAGGGCCGGTGCGGTCAGGGTGCTCATGGACCGCATCCCATCAGCGGGACCTCAATGCGACCTCAACGTCATCGCAGCGTCCCATGAGAGCCCCGCGATCCGCGCGTCCTTGTCATACTTGGCGGTGTTCGGGGCGTGGCGCAGCCTGGTAGCGCGCGCCGTTCGGGTCGGCGAGGTCCTCGGTTCGAATCCGAGCGCCCCGATACAGATGAAGGCTGGGAACGCGTCCGGGCCACCAGGGGCCCGGACGCCCCGTCTCTCGCCCGAGGAGCTTCATGGAACCCCTGTCACAGGACACCGGGCGACGCGCGATCACGTCATGGCTGATGGACATGGACGGCGTCCTCGTGCGCGAGGAGCAGGCGATCCCCGGTGCCGACCGCTTCCTCGCGCAGCTGCGCGAGCGCGACATCCCGTTCCTCGTCCTGACGAACAACTCGATCTACACGCGCCGCGACCTCGCGGCGCGGCTGCGGGCCAGCGGCCTCGACGTCCCGGAGGCCTCGATCTGGACGTCGGCGCTGGCGACGGCGAGCTTCCTCGAGCTGCAGCGCCCCGGCGGCTCGGCCTACGTCATCGGCGAGGCCGGCCTCACGACCGCTCTGCACAACGTCGGCTACACGCTCACCGAGCGCGACCCCGACTACGTCGTCCTGGGGGAGACCCGCACCTACAGCTTCGAGCGCATCACGCGCGCCATCCGCCTGGTGGCCGGCGGCGCCCGCTTCATCGCGACGAATCCGGACGCGACCGGCCCCACCCCCGAGGGGCCGCTGCCCGCCACCGGCTCGGTCGCGGCGCTGATCAGCCACGCCACCGGCATCGAGCCGTACTTCGTCGGCAAGCCGAACCCGCTGATGATGCGCTCGGCGCTCAACGCGATCGACGCGCACTCCGAGACGACGGCGATGATCGGGGACCGCATGGACACCGACATCGTGTCCGGCCTCGAGGCCGGCCTGGAGACGATCCTCGTGCTGACGGGCGTCACCTCGCGCGCGGAGGCCGAGCGCCACCCCTATCGGGCGTCGCGGATCCTCGACTCGGTCGCCGATCTGGTCGATGACCTGACGTGATGCCCGGTGCGAAGCAGAACGCGCTCTCTCAGCCGACCGCCTCGATCCGTGCCGGGACGTGCTTGTGCCACGGCGTGCCGGCGAAGGCGTCGCGCCAGTCCGAGGAGGTCAGCGCGTTCGGGGCCACGCCGGTCGTCGTGGTCGTCCCGTCCGCGCCGGTGACGTCCAGGCCGAAGCCGTTGGGCAGCGCCGCGTGCCCGCGCTGCATCGTGCCGGTGACCTCGACGACCGACTCCGCGCTGCCGCGGGCCGTCGTGATCCGGGCGCGGTCCCCGGTGGCCAGGCCGATCGCCTCGGCATCCGCCGGGCTCAGGTGCAGCGCGCCGCCGGCGTCGCGCTTGCGCCAGCCGGTGTCGCGGAAGATGTCGTTCGCGGTGTAGGCGCGGCGCTCGCCGGCCGACAGGACGATGGGAAACTCGTCGCTCGTCCAGCCCGGCTGCTGGTCGCGCAGCGCGCGCACGCCCTCGAGCAGCTCCGGGATCTCGAGGGCGAAGCGGTGGCCGGCGTGCGCGACGTAGCCGAAGTCGTCCTCGTACTCGTCGGCGGTGAAGACGACCCCTGATGTGCCCTCCAGGATCGCGTCGAACAGGGCGCCGCCGTCGGCGTGCCCTGCGCGCCGCACGCCCGCGGGGTGGGTCATCGCGCAGCGCTGGGCGAGCCCCCAGACGGCGGCGGCGCCCTGCAGCCCGTCCGGCAGCGTCGGCCCGAGCGTCTCGTACAGGACGTAGGGGGCCAGGCGCGGGATCCGCGGGTCGGCGCTCGCGGCCTCGCCGAAGGCGCGCGCGTACGCCTCGCGCCCGGCCTCCGCGGCCGCGCGCAGCGGCGCGAGGTCGGCCTCGTCGATGACGCCCAGTGCGCGGACGATGCGCGCGTAGATCTCGGGCTCCGCGAGCGTGCCGGGCAGCGGCTCGAGCAGCCGGTGGCGCAGGTGGAAGCTGTTGTGCGGGAACTCCATGTTGAAGAACGTCGCCTCGACCTTCTCGTACTGCGTCGCGGCGGGGAGCACGTAGTGGGCGTGGCGTGCGGTCTCGGTCATCGCCACGTCGATCACCACGAGGTGCTCGAGCGCGTCGAGCGCCTGGCCCATGCGCTCGGAGTCCGCGAGCGAGTGCGCCGGATTGGAGCTCTCGACGAGCATCGCGCGGAAGCGCGCGGGGTGGTCGGTGAGGATCTCGTCGGGGATGACGTTGCAGGGCGTCAGGCCGCCGATGACCGGTGCGCCGGTGACCGGCGTGGCGCCCATGCGGGTGTTGCGGAACAGCGGCGCGAACCACGAGTGCAGGTGCTGGCTGCCGGGTTTGGCGAAGTTGCCGGTCAGCAGCCACAGGAGCTTGTTCAGATACGAGCAGAGCGTGCTGTTGGGCGCCTGCTGCACGCCGAGGTCCTCGAAGACCGAGACGCTCAGCGCCGTGCCGATGCGCCGTGCCGTCGCGCGGATCAGCGCCTCGCCGACGCCGCAGCGCACGGCGTAGTCGCCGATCGGCACCTCGGCGAACGCCGCGCGCACGGGCCCGGCGCCGTCGGCATGCTCGGCGAGGAAGTCCTCGTCGAGCAGGTCCTCCTGCACGAGCGTCGCGACGAGCGCCGCCAGGCACCAGGCGTCCGTCCCCGGGATGACGCGCAGATGGAAGTCGGCGAGCTTGGCGGTGTCGGTGATGACGGGGTCGATGACGACCATCGACCGCTGCGGATCCTTGGCGATCTCGCGCAGCACGACGCGCGCCCGCGGGAAGCTCTGCGACATCCACGGGTTCTTGCCGACGAACACGGAGACCTCGGCATGCGCGAACTCGCCGCGCGAGTGCGCGCCGGAGAGCTGCGCGTCGACCCACGCCTCGCCGGTCTTCTCCTGGGCGAGCGCGCTGGACCGGTGGTGCGCGCCGAGCGCCCGCAGGAACGCGCCGCTGTAGGCGCCGCCGAGGTGGTTTCCCTGGCCGCCGCCTCCGTAGTAGAAGATCGACTCGCCGCCGTGCTCGGCCGCGACGCGCGTGAAGCCGGCGGCGACCTCGGTGATCGCGGTGTCCCAGTCGATCTCCTCGAAGCTGCCGTCGGGCCGGCGGCGCAGCGGCGAGGTGAGGCGGTCCGGGCCGTTCTGGTAGTGGTCCAGGCGCATCGCCTTGTTGCACGTGTAGCCCTGCGATGCGGGGTGGGCGCGGTCGCCGCGGATCCGCGCGAGCGAGCGGCCCTCGAGCTGGACCTCGATCCCGCAGTTGCACTCGCAGAGGATGCAGGCGGTGGGCTGCCATGGGGCGGTCGCTTCGGTGCTCATGCGGACTCCGATGGTCGTGAGGTGGGGAGCTCGGCTTCGAGTTGGGCGCGCAGCTGGCGGTGGACGCCGTCCAGGGGCGCGGCGTCGCGCTGCGCGCGGCAGAGCACGAGCGCGCCCTCGAGCGCGGCGACGGTCATCAGCGCGAGGTCCTCGGCGCGGTCGGGCGCGACGCCGGCGGCGACGAGGTTCGCGGCCAGCAGCGCGGTCCAGCGGGCGAACGCGCCGGCGGCCGCCTCGCGCACGCCCGCGTCGTCCTCGCGCGACTCGACCGCGACGGCGACGATCGGGCAGCCGCTGCGGTAGTCGCTCTCGACGAGCGCGCTGCGATACCCGCCGAGGAAGGCGTCGAGGGCGCCGAGCGGATCCCGGCCGGCGCCGTGCTCGATGCGGCGCGCGACGACCGCGCCGGCGAACTCGGTCGCTTCGCGCAGCAGCTGGTCGCGGCCGCCCGGGAAGTGGTGGTAGACCGAGCCGCGGGGTGCGCCGCTGTGCTCGAGGACGTCGTCGATGCTCGTCGCACGGGCGCCGCGCTCGCGCACGAGCAGCGCCGTGCTGGCGATCATCCGCTCTCGCGCTGGGCGCTGTCCCGGTGCCACGACTATGGAGTATGCCATATCCATCAACGGCCGAGCAGGACGGGCCTCCCGGCACTCAGCGCGTCGATCGGGTGCGCCGTCCCCCCGTCGACGACGAGGTCCGCCAGGATCTCGCCGAACAGCGCCCCGAACTTCGCCGCGTGGCCGTTGCCGACGGTGACCATGACCCGCGGATGGCCCGGCAGCGGGCCGACGACGAGGTGGCGGTCCGGCGTGAGGTCGTAGACGCAGGAACGGCTGGAGGCGACCGAGCCCGCCGCGCCGGGGAGGTGGCGCTCCAGGAACGCCGTGACCCGCGCGACGCGCGCCGGGTCGACCGCGCTCTCCTCGTCGTCGGGCTCGATCTCCGGCCCGCCGAGGTCCTCGGCGATCTTCACGGCCGGGAGGCCGTAGACCGGGAAGCCGTAGAAGCAGGGGCGCCCGAGCCGGATCCAGATCGGGAAGCGCTCCGGCGCGAAGGCCTCGAGATCCGGCCCGGCGACGTAGGTGACCTGCTCGGCCGTGTGGCGCAGCGGCAGGTCGTGGAACCCGTGCAGGAGCCGCGCGGTCCACTTGCCGGTGCAGGCGACGACGTGGCCGGTGGCGATCGTGCCCGCGTCGGTGTGGACCAGGACCTGCTCGCCGCGCTCCTCGAGCCGCAGGACCTTCACTCGCGTGCGGACCGCGGCGCCGCGGGAGCGCGCGAGATCCAGAAGGGTCGCGGTCGCCCGGCCGACGTCGAGGATCCCGGCGCCGTCCTGCCAGAGCGCCCGGGTGTCCGGCGCGAGGCGCCACTGCGGGAAGCGGCGCTGGACCTCGTCGGCGTCGAGGCGCTCGAAGGGGATGCCCGCCGCGGTCATGGCGGCGGCCGCAGCGTCGAGCTCCGTGATCGACGCCGTCACCGCCGGGTCCGCGAGGTCGAGGCCGCCGGTGCGCACGACGAGCCGTTCGCCGCTCTCGCGCTCGACGGCCTCCCATGCGGCGAACATCGCCCGCGTGAGCCGCGTGTAGATCGCGCTGTCGTAGCTGTGGCGGATGATCCGCGAGTGGTCGGAGGACGACCCGCGGGCGTGCCCCGGCTCGAACTGCTCCAGGACCACGACCCCGTCGCCGAGCCGGCGCGCCAGCGCGCAGGCCGCAGCGCTGCCCAGGACCCCGGTCCCGACCACGACGCAGCGCGCCTCGTTGGGGGGCTGGGTCATCGCGAGCGGTAGCGTCTCATGATCGGACTCTTCAGCCGCAGAGCACGACCCGACGAGCTGCACATCGGCGATCCCCGCTTCGACGCCTGGGAGCCGGTCGGCGACTACGCGGACCTGCCGACCGCGCGCGCCTTCGCGGCGCAGCTCCGCGACCTCGGCATCGAGTCGGCGCTGACCGCCGACTGGCCGCTGGACGAGTTCGGGCGCGGCGACATCGCGCTGCGCGTGCCGCCCGAGCACTACGGCGACGCGACCGTGATGCTCGACGGTCTCGACGACTAGACCTTCGGACCCGAGCGGCGCGCGGTGTCCGGGGCCCCGAGGGCCGAGAACTCCGGGGCCGCGTAGGCGTGGCCCGGGCGGCCGCCGATGACGAGGACACGGACGCCTGCCGGGCCGGCGACGAGCTTGCGCCGGCAGGCCGCTCCCACGCGCACCATCGTCTCGCAGTCGAGCTCGACGGCGTCCCCGTCGATCTGCAGCGTCGCCGACCCGTCGAGCACGAGCAGCACCTCCTCCTGCCCGTCGACCTCGTGCGAGTGCTCGGGATACCCGTCGAAGTTCGGGCCGAGCTCCAGGACCGACAGGCCGAACGACTCGACGCCGAGCGACGCCCGTGCGCGGATGAAGTGCCCCGCGAAGCCGGCATCCATCTCGGCGAGCCTGCGGATCGTCATGTCGGGCATGGCAGCATCCTCTCATCGGGGCTAGGCGGAGGTCACCGGCCCCGGCGGCAGATCCTGTACCCGCAGCCAGTCGGTGATCCGCCCGTCGCGCACGCGGAACGCCGTCCGCGCCGTCTTCCCGACGCCGGTGCCGCACCCACCGCCGCCCGGCCGCTCGGTCAGGACGAAGGTCACGATGATGAAGCCGTGGGTCGCGGGCGTGCTGGCGATCACCCTCGCGCCGCAGGGGAGCGTCTCGTTGAAGAACCGCACGGCGCTGCGCGTGCGCAGCCGCACCGGCGGCCCGCCGTTCGCGACGCGGCTGGGGACGGCGAAGTAGCGCGTGGCGGCCCGGACATCGCCGCGGCGCAGGGCGTCGGACCATGCCCGCACGACGAGGGTCGGCGTCGTCGCCGCCGCCGGCGGCCTCGCAGCGGGCGCCGGGGTCGTGGCCGAGCGCTGCGCCTGCTTCGAGGCGGCCTGCGAGCCGTGGCCCGCGCCGCAGCCGGCGAGGCCCGCGGCGGCCGCGAGGATCACCGCGGCGAGCCACGTGCGCTGCGTCATGTCGGACAGCATCCCACCGACTCCTACGACCACGGCGCCCGGACGGATGTCCAGCGCGATCCGGGGTTCTTCGACATCTCTCAGAGATCCGCCGCACACTGTGTGCATGTCCTGCTCGCCCCGGCGCGCCCTGCGCGTCGCCGCCCTGACGTTCGCGGCCCTGCTCGCGGCGGCTCCGGCGGCGGCGATCGCCGACAGCACGAGCACGAGCGCCAACTGGTCGGGCTACGTCGCCTCGCGCCCGGGGCTGACGTTCCGCGCCGTCAGCGCGCGCTGGACGCAGCCCACCGTGACCTGCACCGACGGCCGGACGTCCGTCGCGTCACCGTGGATCGGCCTGGGCGGCTATCACCAGACCTCGAAGGCCCTCGAGCAGATCGGCACCGATGCGCAGTGCTCGGCCTCCGGGCGTCCCGCCTACTCGGCGTGGTACGAGCTCGTCCCGGCCGCCTCGCGCACGATCCGCATGTCGGTCTCGCCCGGTGACGGGATCTCGGCGAGCGTGCAGGTCCGCGGCCATCTGGTCCGGCTGCGGCTGCGGGACACGACCACCGGCGCGACGTTCGCCAGGGTGCTCAGCGCGAGCGCGATCGACGTCAGCTCCGCCGACTGGATCCTCGAGGCGCCGTCGGAGTGCGCCGGCGGCGTCGCCGCGAACGCCTGCCGGACGCTGCCGCTGGCCGACTTCGGCACGGCCGGCTTCACGGCGGCGGTCGCGACGACGCTCGCCGGGCACGCGGGCACGATCGCCGACAGCGCCTGGTCGCGCGCGGCGATCACGCTCGCCCCAGCGGCCGGCGCGCGCTTCGGCGGTGACGGTCCCGGCCCGGGCGCCGGGCCGCCGGACGCGCTCTCGCTCGCCGGCGCGGCGCCCGGCGCGCTGCTCGCCGGCGGCTCGGCGTTCGACGTCACCTACGAGCAGGACACGAGCCGCGGCTGAGCCGGCCTACACCGGCTCGTGCAGCGTCAGGACGTGGCCCTCCTCCGGGCGCGCACGGCCAGCGAGGACCTCGAGGTAGACCTGCTCGACGGCGTCCGCGCCGGCGCTGCGGACGACCCGCAGCGCCGGCCGCTCGGGATCGCTCAGGCGCGCGAGCGCGTGCTGCCACGCCTCGGCGAGGCGGTCCTGGAAGGTGGCCGGGCCCCACTCGGCCAGGCGCGCGCGCACGCGGTCGGGCGCGAAGAACAGCGTCGGCGCCGGGCCCGGGAGATCCGGGTCGCCGCCGATGTCGTCGTGGTGGGTCGCGCCGACGACGCAGTCGTACCGGAGGGCATCGCCGACGTGGTGGTGGACCGCGCGCCGCACCTCGGCGCTGCCCGACAGGTCGACGTAGACCACCGGGCCCGGGACCGGGAGGCTCGCGACGGCGTCGTAGGCGACGACGCGGTCGTAGCAGCCGAGGCTCTCGGTGAACGCGACGTTCCCGGGCGAGGTGAGGCCGACCACCGCGATGGCCTCGCGTCGCGCGAGCTGCAGCGCCGTCCCGTACGCCGTCTTGCTCGACGCGCTCGAGAGGATCACGGTGTCTGCGCCGAAGAACTCCTCGGCGGCGAGGAGGTCGTCGATCAGGAACGAGGTGGTGAGCAGCGGGCGCAGGAGCATCTGCTCGGCCTCGCGCCCGGGGTCGTGGCCGGGGTCGCCCGCGGTGCGCAGGTACTGGTTGTAGACCGCCGGCAGGTCGCGCCGGTGGGCGCTCGCTTCGGTGAAGCCGCCGGCGCTCACGTCCGCCGGCTCCAGCACGACGTGCGTCGACATCGGCAGGAAGCCGTAGAAGCGCTCGCCGACAGCGATGCCGGGATGCGCCGAGGCGACGACGTCGGCGAAGCCCCACACCGGGATGCGGCCCATCTCCGGGGGCGCCGGGTAGAAGCGCCAGTACCCCATCGCCTCGCCGAACGTCGCGTACGTGATGTTGTTCGCGGTCAGGGCGAAGGCGTCGACGCGCAGCAGGACCTGGCCGTCCTCGAGCGCGATCCGGTCCGGGCCCGGGACGAGCGCCACGTCGCACGTCTCCAGGTCGCCGCGCCGGACGATGAAGTCCGCACCGGTGCCGCCCGTCGATTCACCCGTCATCTGCCCGCGCTCCTCAGCTCGCCGTCGCGGCAAGCCTACGGGCGCCGCAGGCGGGTGTCAGGCGACGGTCGGGAGGGCCGCCCGGACCGCGCCGCCCGTCGCGGGCAGGCGCACCGTGAAGCGCGCGCCGCCGTCGTCGGCGTTCTCTGCGGCGACCGTGCCGCCGTGGACGGCCACGATCTCCGCGACGATCGCGAGTCCCAGCCCAGCCCCGCCCTTCCCGCGCGTGCGCCCGCCCTCGGCGCGCCAGAAGCGCTCGAACGGCGCTGCGACGTCGCTCGTGGGCAGCCCCGGGCCGTGGTCGCGGACCTCGACGCGCACGTCCGCCTCCTCGCGCGCGACGCTGACCTCGATCGGCGTGCCGGCGGGGGTGTGGACGAGCGCGTTGCGCAGGAGGTTCGCCAGCACCTGCTGGATCAGGTGGGGGTCGCCGGTGACGATCGCCCCCTCGTCCCCGTGGACCTCGATCGCGCGCTCGGGGGCCGTCGCGCGAGCATCGTCGGCCGTGATCCGGGCGATCGTCGTGAGGTCGACGGGCTCGCGCACCGGGTCGCGCAGCTCGTCCAGGCGGGCGAGCGTCAGCAGGTCCTCGACGAGGATCCCCATCCGCTTGGCCTCCTGCTCGATGCGCGTCGTCGCCTTCTCCGCCTCGTCCGGGCCGCTCGCCGCGCCGATCCGCAGCAGCTCGGCGTAGCCGCGGATCGAGGCCAGCGGCGTGCGCAGCTCGTGCGAGGCGTCGGCGAGGAAGCGGCGCAGACGGTTCTCGCTCGCCTCGCGCTCGGCGAACGCCCGCTCCAGACGGGCGAGCATCGCGTTCAGGGCGAGGCCGAGCCGGCCGACCTCGGTGCGGTCGGTCGCGGGGCTGACGCGGCGGTCCAGGTCGCCGGCGGCGATCGCGCCCGCCGTCTCGCCCATCCGGTCCAGCGGCCGCAGGCTCACGCGCACGAGGATCCAGGCGCTGATGCCGAGCGCGAGCAGGACGCCGGCGATGACGAGCAGCTCGACGAGCAGCAGCCGGTGCAGCGTCTGGTCGACGTCGCGCAGCGGGATCGCGATGACGGTCGTCCCGCTCTGGTCGCGGTTGGGAATCGCGAGCACGCGGTAGCGCAGGCCCGACCCGCCCTTGGCCGAGACGATGACCGGCTCCCCGGTGGTCAGCCTGGCCGGGATCTGCGGCGCCGCCAGCCCGCTGTAGGACAGGACGACGTGCCCGACGACGGCGCCGCCGGCGTCGCGCAGCTCCCCGTAGGTGCCGGGCGGGAGGTTCGCGTCGGCCCCGAGCGGGCCGCCGCGCCCGCCGCCGCCGTCCGGCCCCCCGTCGAACCCGCCCGACGGTGCCGCGCCGGGGACGTAGATGTTCTGCTGGTCGAACGTGCGGGAGATCGCCGGGGCGGCGGCACGCGCCTGCTGGTCGACGCGGTCGAGCAGGAACGAGCGCTGCTCGGCGTAGGTGATGGCGCCGAGCAGGAGCAGCCCGATGGCCGCCAGGACGACGAGCCCGGTGACCAGCCGGGCACGCAGGGACTGCATCATGCGCGTGGCAGGCGCAGCGCGTATCCGACGCCGCGAACGGTGTGGATCAGCGGCACGCCGAGGACGTCGACCTTCTTGCGCAGGTAGCTGATGTAGGTCTCCAGCACGCGCGCGTCGCCGCCGAAGTCGTAGTCCCAGACGTGGTTGAGGATCTGGGCGCGCGTGAGGACGCGGCGCGGGTTGAGCATGAGGTAGCGCAACAGCCGGTACTCGGTGGCGGTCAGCTCGACCGGCGTTCCGCCGCGCGTGACCTCGCGCGTGTCCTCGTCGAGCTCGAGGTCGTCGAAGACGAGGGTGCTCGTGTCGGACTCCGCCATGCCGGTCCGCCGCAGGATGGTGCGGATCCGCGCGACGAGCTCCTCCAGGCTGAACGGCTTGGTGACGTAGTCGTCGCCGCCGATCGTCAGCCCCTGGATCTTGTCCTCGGTCGCGTCGCGGGCGGTGAGAAAGATGATCGGCACCTCCGCGCGCTGGGCGCCGAGACGGCGGGCGACCTCGAAGCCCTCCATGTCGGGGAGCATCACGTCGAGCACCATGAGGTGCGGGCGGAACTCCGCGACCGCGGCGAGCGCCTCGGCGCCCGTCGTCGCAGAGGCGACCTCGAACCCCTGGAAGCGCAGCGCCATCGAGACGATGTCGACGATGTTCGGCTCGTCGTCGACGACGAGCACGCGGCTCTGCGGTGCGGTGTCCGTGGCTGCCTCGTTCATCACGGACAGAGTGTCCTGCGCAAGCCTGGGAGGTTCCTGAGAGGAGGCTGTGGACTCACGGCAGCACGGGGACGGGTTCCGGAGCGCCGTCGCCGAGCAGCCCGGCGGCGATCGCGCGCACCGCCGGGCGCGCGTCGTGGCGCGGCGCGTCGGCGAGCAGCGCCGGCACGGCGCCGCGCAGGCTGGAGGTGAGCAGGAGGGCCGGGGCGCTGCGCAACGCCCCCAGCGTCAGCGGCTCCTCGCGCGCCTCCAGGCCGAGCGCGGCCGCGCGCGCCAGCAGCCGCGCGCGGGTCACGCCGGGGAGCAGGCGCCCGTCGAGCGGCGCCGTCGTGAGGACCTCGCCGCTGAGCGTCCAGACGCTGGCCCACGCCGCCTCGAGCACGGCGCCGTCGGCGTCGACCAGCAGTGGGACGCCGTCGCCGATCCGCGCCAGCTCGTCGAGCAGGCGCCGGTCGCGCCACTTGTGCGCTCCGAGCCCGCCGGGCAGCATCCACGGGACGAGCCGCAGCACGCGCCCGTGGTCGACCGGCGAGAGCGGCCTCGTCGTGGCCGTGACCGCGGGCTCGGCTGCCGGCGTGACGACGACGTTCAGCCGCAGGTCGCGGGCGGCGCCGGCGCGCAGGGCCTGCTCGGCCGCGTCCTCCAGGATGCCGGGTGCGAGCGTCGCGCCGTACACCTGCGCGGCGCTCGCGCGCAGGCGCGCGAGGTGTGCGAGGAGGAAGCGCGGAGCACCGCCGGCCACGCGGATCGTCTCGAAGACCCCTCCTGCGGGGTCCGGGCGCGTGCGCGTGCGCGCCAGCGCCGGCGGCGGCAGCGGCGCGGCGGATGCGCCCGGGCGCGCGTCGCCGATCGCCGCGCCCGCCGCGCGGGCCGGGGGCGCGGCCTTGAGGAAGCTCTCCGCGAGTTCGCCGTCGGGGTCCGAGGCCATGGTGATGCCGCCGCCGACGCCGATCCGCACGCGCCCGGCGTGGATCTCGAAGGTGCGGATCGCGACGTTCAGCTCGAGGCCGGCGAGCGGGCTCGCGTAGCCGATCGCGCCGGTGTAGGCCTCGCGCGCCGTGGTCTCCAGCTCGGCGATGACGCGCATCGCCTCGATCTTCGGCGCGCCGGTGACCGAGCCGGGCGGGAACGTCGCGCGCAGCAGATCGCCGTCGCCGACCCCGGCGCGCAGCGTCCCGGCCACGCGCGAGACGAGTCCCAGGACGCCCGCGCCCGCGCGCGGGCGCGCGAGCCACGGCACCGTCACGCTCCCGTACTCGCAGACCCGGCCCAGGTCGTTGCGCATGAGGTCGACGATCATCACGTTCTCGGCGCGGTCCTTCGCCGAGGCGGCGAGCGCCGCCGGGTCGGCGTCGGCGGAGGCCGTGCCCTTGATCGGCTCGCTGTGCACCGCGCGTCCGCTGCGACGCAGGAACAGCTCCGGGGAGGCGCTCGCGACGGCGCCCCAGGCGCCCGCGACGAACGCGCCGTGCTCGGGACGCAGCTCGTGTGCGAGCGTCGCGGCGAGCCCCGCGGCCGACCCCGACCACGAGCCCTCCAGCCGCATGGTCAGGTTCGCCTGGAAGAGGTCGCCGGCGGCGATCCGCTCGCGGCAGCCGGCGATCGCGGCCCGGTGCGCGGCGATCCCGCTCGGTGCCGGGCGCAGTGTGCCGACGCGGAACACGCGCGGCTGGACGCCGGCGCGCAGCCGGGCGGCGAGCAGGTCGCGCCGCTCGGCGAGCGCCGCCGCGCGCTCCGGGGTCCAGAGCGCCTCGAACCACCATGCGCCGTCGCCGTCGGCGCGCAGGACGTGGTCGTGGAAGGCGAGTGCGGCGGGCGGCAGCGGCCCGGGGGCCGGTGGCGGCGGCGGGACGGGCTCGGCCAGCGCACCCAGCCGGTAGCCCAGGACGCCGAACCAGCCGCCGCCGACCGCACCCGCGGGGGCGGCGTCCGCGACGTCGACCCGCGGCTGCACGTCGAGCAGGACGAACGGGTCGTCGTCCGGGCGGGCGACGTAGAGCGGCGCCGAGCCGGCGATCGCGCCCCCGCCGGCCCACGCGCCGGTCAGCGCGAAGGGCGCGGCGTCATCGGCGACGAGCAGGGCCGCGTGCTCCGCGGGCACGTCCCCCGCGAGCCGGGTCCGCTCGTACCGGGCCCGCCGCGGGATCTCCGCGGGACGCACCTGGGGCGCAGGCCTCATCGGCTGAAGGCTACGGGCCCGTACGGTGGAGGGACACGCATGCGCCTCTCACTCGTCGCGTTGCCCTACCAGATCTACATCCAGACGCGGTCGGGTTCCTGACGGGCATGCTCGGGGCGGTCGAGCTGCTGCCGCTGGTCGCGATGGCGCTGCTCGGCGCTCGCGCTGAACTCCGGCCTCTTCCAGCTGACGATCGTGATCGGCCCGGCGATCGGCGGGCTGCTGATCGGCGCGGCGGGCGTGGGCGGCGCCTACCTCGTCGATGCCCTGAGCTGCCTGGCGATGGTCGCCGCGGTGGTGGCGATGGCGCCGCAGCCGCCGCACGGCGTCGCGGCCGACCGTGAGCCAGTCGGGCGCTCGATCCGCGAGGGCCCGCGTTTCGTCTTCGCCGACCAGGCGCTGCTGGGCTCGTTCGCGATCGACCTCGCCGCCGACGGCGAGCGGGGCCCGGTGTACGCCTGATCGTCCGGACCCCGGCGCGGGCGCCCCGTCCGCGGTTAGGATCCGGCTGGCCATGGGATGGCGTGCGCTTCTCGTCGCGGGACTCGTGACCGTGGTTCTCGGACCGGCCGCCGGCGACGCGGCGGCCAAACGGCGTCCGGCCCACCGCGTGACGGCGCACCTCAGCGCGTTCGCCTCCTGCTCCTCGCTCGTCGGCTACGCCCGGGCCGAGCTGGCGCGCACCGGCGGCACGACCGGCGTGCCGTTCCGCGCCGAGGCGGGCTCGGCGGTCTCGCTCGCACCCGCGAAGACGACGGGCGGCGCGGTGCCGCCGACCGCCGCTGCGCCGACCGCCGTCTCGGAGACCGGCGCGGGATCCGCCGGCGATGCGTTCTCGGGCACGAACGACCAGGAGACCGGCGTCGACGAGCCCGACGTCGTCAAGACCGATGGAAAGCGGATGTTCGTCCTCGCCGGCCAGTCGCTGCTGGCGATCGACGTCAGCGGCGACACCCCGGTGCTGCTCGGATCGCTGGCGCTCGAGGGCTCCAGCCGCGAGCTGCTCCTGCGCGGCGATCGCGTCCTCGTCATCGGCACGCCGGCCGCAAGCGCGGGCGGCGGCCCGATCCCGGTCGACGGGCCGGTCGCGGCGCTCGCGCCGAGCATCGCCTACCCGGGCTACCGCCCCGCGACCCAGCTCACCGAGGTCAGCGTGAAGGACCCCGCGGCGATGACGGTCAGCCGCACGCTGACCGTCGACGGCTCGTACGCCGACGCGCGGCTCACCGGCGGGACGGTCCGCGTCGTGCTCGACACGCCGCCCGACCTCTCCGCGCTGACCCCGCAGAACAGCGCGACGCCGCAGACGACCGGCCCGCAGGCCGCGAGCGCCGCGGGCGCGAAGCTCGGCCTGCGCGCGCTGATCCCCCAGACGGTGATCCGCAGCCGCATCTCGGGGCGCACCTTCCGGCGCTCGATCGTCGGCTGCGACCAGGTGCGCCGGCCGGACGTCTTCTCGGGCCTGGACCTGCTGACGGTCATGACGATCGACCTCGATCGCGGCCTCTACAGCGTCGATCGCGACGCGGTGATGGCCGGCGCCCAGGTCGTGTACGCCAGCGACCGGAGCCTCTACGTCGCAAGTCAGCGCTACGTCCCGAGCCTGGACACGGCGGCGGACGTCCCGGCGCACATGACGACGGAGATCCACCGCTTCGACACGTCGGACCCGGGCCGCACGACGTATGCCGCGAGCGGCAGCGTCAGCGGCTTCGTGCTGAACCAGTACGCCCTCTCGGAGTACGGCGGGGTCCTGCGTGTGGCGAGCACCGAGGACCCGCTGTGGATGGGCGGCGCCCAGACCCAGCCGAGCCAGAGCGCGATCACCGTCCTGCGCCAGCAGGGGCGCGCGCTGGCGCAGGTCGGACGCGTCGGCGGCCTGGGGACCGGCGAGCGGATCTACGCCGTGCGCTTCATCGGGCCGCAGGCCTACCTCGTCACGTTCCGCCAGATCGACCCGCTCTACACGCTGGACCTCTCCGACCCCGCCAACCCGAAGGTCGCCGGCAGACTCGACCTGACCGGCTACTCGGCCTACCTGCACCCCGTCGGGGACGGCCTGCTGCTCGGCGTCGGCCAGGACGCCACCGCCGAGGGGCGCCGCCAGGGGGCCCAGGTGTCGCTCTTCGACGTGTCCGATCCGGCGCATCCGGTGCGCGTCGCCCATCGCGCGCTGGGGGCCTCGGGCTCCTCGACCTCGGCCGAGTTCGACCCCCATGCCTTCCTGTGGTGGGCGCCGACCGGGTCGGCCGTGCTGCCGCTGCAGGACTACAGCGATCCGGACGCGCCGTTCATCGGCGCCGTCGGCCTGCACGTCGACAAGGCGAAGGGCATCGACGAGGTCGGGCGCGTCACGCACGGCACCGGGCCGTACAACCCGTCGATCGAGCGCTCGGTCGTCGTCGGCGACCGCCTCTACACGCTGTCGGACCTCGGTGTCGCGTCAAGCCGGCTGGCGACGCTCGCGCCATTGGGCTTCCTGACGTTCCCCGGTGCGCAGGACACCTCGGGGCCGCCGAAGGGCATCGCCGTCCCGCTCGCCGGGGCCGCCGGCGGCGACTGACGTTGCATGCCGCCCGTGCGCTGTGACAGGGTGTCACGCTCATGAGCCACGTCCACGCGCACGCCTCGGCCGACCCCCGCAGGACGCCGGATCCGGCGATCCCCGTCCCGCCGGTCGCCTGGCCGACGGTCGCCCTCTTCGCCGCGGCGGTGACGCTCGCCGCAGTCTCGACGACGCTGGCGCTCCGCGGCACGATCCCGGCCGCCGCCGGCGTGGCGCTGAACACCGTCGCGTCGTTCCTGTTCTTCACCGTGCTGCACGAGTCGGTGCACCGCACAGCCGGCACGGGCGAGCCGCTGAACGTCTGGCTGGGGCGGATCAGCGCGCTCGGTGTCACGCCGATCGCGGCGGCGCCCGTCTTCCGGTTCATTCACATGCAGCACCACATGCACACGAACGAGGACGACGGCAGCGACCCCGACCACTGGACGAACGTCGGGCCGGCCTGGTCGACGCCGCTGCGCTGGGCGACGGTCGACCTCGCCTACGTGCCGTTCTACCTGCGCCGCGTCGGCCGCCGGCCGCGCCGCGAGCAGATCGAGTGCGCGGTCACCGTTCTGCTGCTGGCCGTCGCCGGCGTCGTGCTGACCGTGAACGGCCACCTCGTCGACGTGCTCGTCTACTACGTCCTGCCCACGCGCCTTGCGATCTGGTTCCTCGGCTACGCCTTCGACTGGCTGCCGCACCACGGGCTCGAGGACCTCACCGCCGACCGCTATCGCGCGACGCGCAACCGGATCGGCTGGGAGCGGCTGCTCACGCCGCTGCTGCTCTACCAGAACTACCACCTCGTCCATCACCTGCATCCGCGGATCCCGTTCTACCGCTACATCGCGGCCTGGCGGCGCAACGAGGACGCCTACCTCGCGCACGATCCCGCCCTTGCGACGCCGCTCGGCCGCGAGCTCAGCGTCCAGGAGTACCGCCGCCTGCGATCCTGAGGGCGTGCGCTCCCTGATCGCCACGATCGTCGTCGCCCTGCTGGCCGCCGCCGGTGCCGGCGTCGCGGCCGGCTCCGCCTCGAGCGGCGGCCCGCGAATCGCGGGCTGCCCGGTCTTCCCGGCCGACAACGCGTGGAACCGCGACGTCTCGCGCGACCCGGTCGACCCGCGCTCGGACGCCTACCTGCGTTCGATCGGCATCGCCGGGCACCTGCACCCGGACTTCGGGTCGGGGCGCTACGGGAACTACGGGATCCCGATCACGATCGCCTCGGCAACCCAGCCGCGACGCGCGGTGCGGTTCACCGCCTACGGCGACGAGAGCGACCACGGCGGCTACCCGATCCCCGCCCACGCCCGCGTGGAGGGCGGCAGCGACCGGCACGTGCTCGTCGTCCAGCGGCGCTCCTGCAAGCTCTACGAGCTCTACGACGCGCAGCGCAGCGGCGGGCGCTGGAGCGCAGGCAGCGGCGCGATCTTCGACCTGCGCTCGAACCGGCTGCGGCACGCCGGCTGGACGTCGGCGGACGCCGCCGGCCTCCCGATCATGCCGGGGCTCGCGCGCCCGGACGAGGCGAGCGCGGGCGCGATCCGCCACGCGCTGCGCTTCACGGTGGCGCGCACCCAGGCGGCGTACGTCGCCCCGGCGCGCCACCTCGCCTCCAGCGACACGAACCCCGACCTGCCGCCGATGGGGCTGCGCCTGCGCCTGAAGGCGAGCTTCGGCCTGCGCGGCTACCACGGGCAGTCGCTCGCGATCCTGCGCGCGCTGCGCACCTACGGGATGATCGTCGCCGACAACGGCTCGGACTGGTACGTCAGCGGCGCCGCGGACCATCGCTGGAACGACGCGGACATCGAGCAGCTGAAGCAGGTTCCGGGAAGCGCGTTCGAGGTCGTCCGCAGCGGCCCGCTCGTGCGCCCCTGAGCGCCGGCGTAACGCACGGCCACGAGCGGGGACCGAGCCCCATGCCCGACCTTCCGCCGCTGCCGTCCACCTTCGCCGCGACCCGCGCGTCGCTGCACCGCGTCGCCGAGCTGATCGTCGCTCCGGCGCGGGTCGCTGCGACGGGCAACGAGATCGCGCTCGAGCCGACGAGCGGCGGGTTCGGCACCCCGCCGTTCCCTGGCGGCGGACGGGTGCGCGTCGACGGCGACGCGCTGGCGGTCGAGGACGCCGGCGGGGG
>Ga0208851_1000039_pt1 | contig 53129 bp, 51 predicted proteins | sample NGESurshal092012_FD_184481 | JGI IMG/M metagenome (GOLD analysis project Ga0208851, IMG submission 184481) | Arctic peat soil microbial communities from Barrow, Alaska - NGEE Surface sample 415-2 shallow-092012 (SPAdes) | ecosystem: Environmental > Terrestrial > Soil > Wetlands > Peat ... | reverse complement strand
TCTCCGCGGCGGCCCGGAACCCGGGCTCGGCCAGGATCCGCGTCACCGCGTCACCGATCGCGGCGTCGGTGGGTGAACCCGTCCGCAGGTTCACCAAGGTCCGACGAGCGGATCGCCGAGGTGCTGAACGGTTTGGGCGAGCGGGCCAGGTCGGACGCCAGGGCCGCCACCTCGGTGGTGGCCGCGCTGGGCGGGGTGTCCTCCGGCCGACCGGTCGAGCAGGTGGGTGACGAACTGTGGTTCGTGATGAAACCGACGCACTACCTGGCCTGGCGGGAGGCCGGCTGGACGAGTAGTACCGGGCCTGGCTGACCAGGACGTCGGAAGGCCTGCTGCTGTATGCCTCCCGGCTCGGAGTCCGGCGCTCAGAGGGCCGCGCGGACGGCCTCGGTCAGCCGGTGCAGCGTGGTGGGCAGATCGGTACGGGACGTCGGCACCTCCACCAACCGGATCCCGACGGGATCGGCGAGGGCGGCCGGCAGTTCGTCGGCGGTGGAGACGAAGATGTGTTCGGCGCCGCAGGCCTCCACCAGGCCGGCCAGCAGCACGCCGTGCGGCGTGCCGAAAACCCGGTCGAACGCGCTGGCATGCCGGGGTTCTCCCGGTTCGAGGGTGGAGAAGATCGCCCCGCCGTCGTTGTTGCTCACCACGACCGTCAGCTCCGGCCGCGGCTCGTGCGGGCCGATGACGAGCCCGGTGGTGTCGTGCAGAAAGGCCAGGTCCCCCAGCAGCGCGACGGTGGGACCGTCGTCTCCGCCGGCGGCCAGCGCGACTCCGACCGCGGTGGACACCGTGCCGTCGATACCCGCCACCCCGCGGTTCGCGACGACCCGCAGCCCGGGCCGGGCCGCGGCGGTGAGCGCCACATCCCGGGGCGACTGCGAGGAGCCGAGCACCAGCGTCGCCCGTGCGGGCAGCGCGGCCACCAGGTCGCCTGCCAGCCGCGGGGAGGCGCCGACGTCCAACTCGTCCAGCACGGTCCGGACAGCCCCCGCGGCGCGGTGGTCGGCCGCCCGCCAGTGCGCGGCCCACTCCGGATCCGGCAGATCCCGCAGGTCCGGCCAGCCGGCGGCGACCACCCGGGCGGTGCCGGAGGGATCGGCATAACCCAGCGGATGCGCGATCACGTCGACGGTCACCCGCTGGTCCGCCAGCACCCGCTGCACCGGCCGGAACAGTGTCGGCCGGCCCAGCACGATCACCCGGGCCGGCAAGGCGGCGTCCAGGAAGGCTTCGTCGGCAAGGAGGTGCATGCCCGCGCCGAGCACCGCCGCACCGGCCGCCCCACCTGCCTCGGTGAGAACCAGATGCCCGGCGTCGGCCACGGCAGCGGCCCACGGGTGGGTGAGGTCGGCCAGGAAGAGCACCCGTTCCCCGGGTCCCGGAGCCGGGACGGGCGGCCCGAAGGCGTCGTCGGATCGCAGGATCTGCGTCCAGGCGCCGTCCCGGCCGGCCAGCGGCTCCGGCCAGTCGGCCGGGTAGCGGTCCGTCCCGGGTGCGTCGTCCGGCAGCAGCGGATCGGCCAGCGCAACATTGAGCTGCGCCGGCCCGGGCCGGCCGCCGGCGCCCAGCGCGGCGCCGACGGCGCGGCAGATCATCGACCGCCAGCCCGCATTCTGGCCCGAGACCCGTTGCGGGGCAGCAAATTCGTGGAACAGCCGCAGCGCCGGGCCGAACACCGCCTGCTGGTCGATGGCCTGGTTGGCCCCGACGTCGCGCAGCCACGCTGGCCGATCCGCCGACAGCACCAGCAGCGGCACGCCGCCATGGTGGGCCTCCAGGACGGCGGGATGCAGGTTGGCCACCGCGGTTCCGGAGGTGGTCACCACGACGGCGGGCCGGCCGGATCCGCGGGCCAGACCGACCGCCAGGAAACCGGCGGTACGCTCGTCGATCCGCACGTGCAGCCGAAGCCGGCCGGTGGCGTCCGCGTCGTGCAGCGCCATCGAGAGCGGGGCGTTGCGCGAGCCCGGGGCGAGCACGGCGTCGGTGATCCCGCAGGCGATCAGTTCGTCGACCAGGACACGGGCTAGCGCGGTCGACGGGTTCACGCCTGCCATTGTGGCCGGGCAGCCGGCCACAATGATCGACACGCTCCCGTGCCAGTTCGGCATGTGCAGGTTCATGGAGTTGCGCAGTCCGCTGATGCGGACCTAGAGTGCGCGTCATGCCGCAGTTCCGTATTCGTGAGGCTTCCGAGCTGCTGGGCGTCAGCGACGACACGGTCCGCCGGTGGATCGAGGCCGGCAGCCTGCCGGTGTCCCGGGACGACGCCGGCCGCAAGGTCATCGACGGGGTCGCGCTGGCCGAGTTCTCCCGGCAGCACGCGGCCGCCCCCGCGCCTGATCCGTCCGGGGTCCGCAGGTCGGCGCGGAACCGGTTCGTCGGCCTGGTCACCAAGGTCGTGGCGGACGGCGTGATGGCCCAGGTCGAGCTGCAGTGCGGCCCGCACACCGTGGTGTCCCTGATGAGCAGTGAGGCCGCCCGCGAACTTCACCTCGAGCCCGGCCGGCTGGCCGTCGCGGTGGTCAAGGCGACCACGGTGATCATCGAAACCCCTGGAGGTTCCTGGTGAGTCGTCGGCTCCCCGGCGTCGTCGCGGCCGTGACCTGCCTGGCCCTGCTGCTGGTGGGGTGCAGTCCGGGCAGCACCACTGCGACGTCGTCCACCACCGGTGCGGCGGGCTCCGGTGCGGCGGGCTCCTCGGCGGCGGGCCCGTTGACGGTGTTCGCGGCGGCGTCGTTGAAGGCGGCGTTCACCCAGATCGGCGCGCTCTTTCAGACCGAGAACCCCGGCTCGACGGTGACTTTCAACTTCGCCGGTTCTGCCGATCTGGTCAGCCAGCTCATCGCCGGGGCGCCGGCCGATGTGTTCGCCTCCGCGGACACCAACAACATGACCAAGGCGACAACGGCGAACCTCGTCGCCGGCACCCCGGTGAACTTCGCCAGCAACATCCTGACGATCGTCACGCCCCCCGGCAATCCCGCCGGGATCAGTTCCTTCGCCGATCTGGCCGAGCCCGGCCGCGCTGTCGTCGTCTGCGCTCCGCAGGTGCCGTGCGGCACAGCGGCTGCGACGATCGAGAAGAACACCGGCGTCACGCTGACCCCGGTCAGCGAGGAGAACTCGGTGACCGACGTGCTGGGCAAGATCACCAGTGGGCAGGCCGACGCCGGCCTGGTCTACGTGACGGACGCCAAGAACGCCGGCGGCAAGGTCGACGAGATCGACTTCCCGGAGGCGGCCGTCGTGGTGAACACCTACCCGATCGCGACGTTGGCCGCCGGCCGGTCGGCGCCGGCGACGACATTCGTCGAGCTCGTCACCGGCCCCGAGGGCCAGCAGGTACTGGCCGCAGCCGGGTTCAAGCCCGCCCCGTGACCTACTGAGATGGCAACGGCGCCAACGGTTCCGCACCGCCGCGGACGGGGGTGGGCAGGGACCGGGTCAGGTTTGCCCCGCTGGGTGGTCATCCCGGCCGTGCTCGGCGGGCTGTTCATCGTGCTGCCGCTGGCCGCCGTGCTGGCCCGGGTGCAGTGGTCCTCGTTCGTCGACCTCATCACGTCCGAGTCCTCGATCGCCGCGTTGTGGCTGAGCCTGAAGACCTCGGCGGCCAGCACGGTGCTGTGCGTGCTGCTGGGCACGCCGATGGCATTGGTGTTGGCCCGGGCCACGTTTCCCGGCCTGCGGCTGGCCCGATCCCTGGTGCTGCTGCCGTTGGTACTGCCGCCGGTGGTCGGCGGCATCGCGCTGATCTACACCTTCGGCCGGCAGGGCCTGCTCGGCGGCACCCTCGAGTTCCTCGGCCTTCGCATCGCGTTCACCACCACCGCGGTGATCATCGCCCAGACCTTCGTCGCACTGCCCTTCCTGGTGCTCAGCCTGGAGGGTGCGCTGCGCACCGCGGGGCGCCGGTACGAGGCCGTCGCAGCGACCCTGGGCGCCGGTCCGACAACGGTGCTGCGCCGGGTCACCATCCCGTTGGTGCTGCCCGGGTTGATCTCCGGCGCGGTGCTCGCCTTCGCCAGGGCGCTGGGCGAATTCGGTGCCACCCTCACCTTCGCCGGTAGCCTGCAGGGCACCACCCGCACCCTGCCGTTGGAGATCTACCTCCAGCGCGAAACCGACCCCGACGCGGCCGTCGCGCTGTCCCTGGTGCTGGTGGTGGTGGCCGTGCTGATCGTAGTGGCCACCCGAGGAAGGGCCAGTGAGGGAGCGCAGTGATCAGCCCAGCCGGGACGCCGGCCCGGGTGGCCGGTGCGCTCGACCTGACGGCATCCGTGGTCGACCGTGCGATCGACCTCGAACTGCGGGTCCAGCCGGGTGAGGTGGTCGCCGTGCTCGGCGCCAACGGCGCCGGCAAATCGACCCTGCTCTCGCTGATCTCCGGCCTGATCCGCCCCGATTCCGGCAGGATCACGCTGGACGGGCAGGTGCTCGTCGACACCCAGCGGCGGGTGTGGGTGCCGTCCCACCGGCGTGGTGTCGTCCTGCTCGCCCAGCAGGCGCTGCTGTTTCCGCACCTGACCGCAACGGACAACGTCGCGTTCGGCCCGCGCAGCAAGGGCGGCAGCCGCCGGGACGCCGCGGCGCAGGCACGTCGGTGGCTCGCTGCCGTCGACGCAACCGAACTCGCCGACCGGCGGCCCGGTCAGCTCTCGGGCGGGCAGGCGCAGCGGATCGCGATCGCCCGGGCGCTGGCCGCCGAACCGGCGCTGCTGCTCCTCGACGAACCGATGGCCGCACTCGACGTCGCCGTCGCGCCGGCGCTGCGCCAGCTCTTGCGCAAGGTGCTCCGGGACACCGGCCGGACCGCCCTCCTGGTCACCCACGACCTCATCGATGCACTGACCCTCGCCGACCGGGTGGTCGTGCTCGATGCGGGGCGGATCGTCGAGGACGGCCCGACCCGGACGGTCCTCACCCGGCCCCGTTCGGCCTTCGCTGCCCGCATCGCCGGGGTCGACCTGATCGCCGGCACCGCCGTCGAGCAGGGCCTGCTGACGGCCGACGGGGTGCACGTCAGCGGCATCCTCGACCCGACCTGCGCCGTCGGCCAGCGCGCCGTTGCGGTCTTCAGCCCGGCTGCTGTCGCCATTCACCTGACGCCGCCGACGGGCAGCCCGCGCAACCATCTCCCGGTGACCGTGGCCGAACTCGAACCCCGTGGCGAATTGATCCGGGTACACGCGGCTGACACCCCCGGCGGCGCAGGCGATCTGATCGCCGACATCACCGCGGCATCGGCAGCCGACCTCGACCTCGTCCCCGGCAGGCGGGTGCACTACGCGATCAAAGCGGTCGAGATCCAGATCTACCCGGCGAACCTGCGGTGACCCGCTGGGCGGCGGACTCGACCGGCCGCCCGCCGGGATCGGCGTTGATCATGGTGCGCTGCCCGCAGTTCCGGGCGTGTCGCCGGCGTGTCGCGGGCTGCGCCCCATGATCAACACAGGATGGGGGGACGCGACAAGGGAAAGCCTTGACAACCGCCCCGTTTCGTCGCGAACGGTGAGCACCAGGTGCGAGCCGGCGATGCCGCGGAGCAACTGCTCGGGATCGGCGGTGTAGCCGGACCAGCCCACTGATTCGTAGAGTTCGACGGCTTCGGCCCGGCCCAGGGTCTCGCCGGCAGCCAGTCTCATTCGAACGACGGTAGGGGCGTCCGGCCGGAGCTGCTCAAGCAGGTGGCAATTCCGCAATCAGCGTCCTCACCCGGACTTGGTTCTCGTCGCGGATCGGCCGGACGGCCAGCGCCATGAACGACGCGCCCCGGCGCGACCCGTCACCCCTACTCGTGACGCTCGCCGATGACCACCGGAACCGACCCGGCTCGTCGACGTCCAGCGCACCCGGCTCACGCCCGGCGGACAGCTCATAGATCGTCCGGCTCCGGGCCGAACAGGAACGTGCGGCCGCTGACGTAGAGCGGTTCGACCCGGACGAAGACCGGTTTGATGGTGGCCACCCACGGCCGGAGTCCGGCCACCTGGGCCTCGTTGTAGTCCTCACCCCATTCGAGGGCGTGCGCCTGGCCTTTGATGACCACGCTCCAGCCACCGGTGTCGTCGTAGCCGTCGATCTCCAGGGCCACGGATTCGTTGATGGTCAGCGCCGCCAGCTTGGTGCCTTGAGAGGTGCGGAACACCAGGGTGCCGGCCTGCACGGCGTAGTTGATCGGGAAGATCTCCGGCTGATTGGCGACACTGAGTGCCAGTCGGCCGAACTCGTTGCTGTGCAACAGTTTCCAGCACTCTCCTTCGGAGAGTTCGCTGACGGGAGTCGTGGTCTCGGCCATGGATCGATGATCGGCGCGTGCAGCCGCGGCTGGCCAGGGTCCAAAGTCCCATCCGCCCCTGACGGCCGCGTCACACGCCACCCGCCGTCACACCCGGCCGCGTCACACGCCACCCGCCGTCACACCCGCCTGCCGTCAGGAACAAGCGCAGCGACCCGGCGCAGCCGGTCGAGCCAGAACGCGGTGGTCGGACGGTCGGCACCGACCTCGGACAGGCGATCCGGCTGCGGCGCCCGGCCGGGCACGGCGAGGAAACCGTCGACCGGGACCAGCGACCCGGACGTCACGTCCGCCGTGAGCAGGGTGGCGGTTCCCAGCCCGCAGGCGTAGGGCAACGCGGGCAGGGCAGCGGCCAGCGCCAGCCCGGCGGCGAGTCCGACCGAGCTGTCCACCGCGGAGGACACCACGACCGGCAGGCCTGCCGCCGCCGCGATCCGCAGCGCGGCCCGCACCCCGCCCAGTGGCGCCACCTTGATGACGGCGATGTCGGCGGCACCGGCGAGCGCCACCCGGGCCGGATCCGTGGCCCGCCTGATCGACTCGTCGGCGGCGATCGGCGGCCGGACCGACGACCGGACCATCGCGAGATCGGCGAGCGCGGCGCACGGCTGTTCCACGTACTCCAGCCCGCCCGCGGCCGCGTCCAGCACCTCGATGGCGATCAGGGCCTGCGGGACGGTCCAGGCCGCGTTGGCATCGATCCTGATCCGGCCACCCGGCCCCAGGGCGTCCCGCACCGCCGCGACCCGGTCGGCGTCGGCCGCCAGGTCCACCCGCGGGTCGGCGACCTTGATCTTCGCGGTCCGGCAGCCAGCGGCGCGCACCAGCTCCGCGGCCCGCTCCGCCACCACCACCGGCACCGTGGTGTTCACCTCGACGCGATCGCGCAGCCGATCGGGCCACGGTGTTGTGGCCGATTCGACGGCGGCCAGCAGCCAGGGCACGCATTCGGCGTCCGGGTAGTCGCGGAACGGGGCGAACTCCGCCCACCCGGCCGGCCCGCGCAGCAGGATGCCCTCCCGCACCCTCACCCCCCGGAACCGCTCGACCAGTCGGATCGCGAAGACCTGGGCGGTCGAGAGCAGGCCGTCCAGCTCGGCGGGCATTCGACCATGGTGCACGGCACCGCCCGGCGGCATCGCGTGGGTCGGTCCGCGGTCAGCCGGCCGGCGGCAGCCGGACAGTGATGGCCAGCCCGCCTTCCCGGGCGGGTGAGGCGAGGATGGTGCCGCCCAGCCGGTCGACCAGGCTGCGGGCCAGCGGCAGTCCGAGGCCGGCACCGGTCGGCCGGCGTCCGCGGTACCGCTGGTGCAGGACGCCCTGGTCGAACGCGACCGGGTAATCCTCCGGCCGCAGGCCCGGTCCCCCGTCACGGACCTGCAGGACGGCCCACCGATCCTCGACTCCGACATGCAGCACCAGCGGTGCTCCCGGTCCGAGCAGCCGCAACGCGTTCTCCGCCAGGCCGTCCAGCACCTGCCTGACCCGTCGGGCATCGGTGGTCGCCCACACCGGACCCGGCGGGAGCTGCAGCACCAGCAGCGCACCCCGCGCGTCGCAGCGCACCTGCCAGACGGACGCCATCTCGGTCACCAGGGCGGTGAGGTCGGTGGGCGCCAGGTCGAGACGGAAGCTGTCCGCACCCAGCCGGGCAAGGTCCAACAGGTCGGAGACCAACCGCTCCAGCCGGGCCGCCTCGCCGATGATGCTGCGGCCGACCTCCGCCTGTTCGGTCGCCGGAACCATCTCGTCGGCCAGCGCCTGGGCCTGCCCGGTGATGCCGGCCAGCGGGGTCCGTAGTTCATGGGACACCGACGTCAGGAACTCCCGCTGGCGGGATTCGCTGTGCTGCAACGCATCTGCAAGCTCGTTGACCGCCACCGACACCTCGGCCACTTCCCGCGGACCGGCCACTGGTGCGCGCAGGTCGCGGGCACCGCGGCCCATCGCCCGCGCCAGGCCGGCGGTCCGCCGGAGCGGTGCCGACACCACCCTGGCGACCAGCAGCCCGACCAGCAGCGCGGCGACCAGCCCGCCGGCGATCGCCCACAGCAGCCTCCGTTCCAAGGCCTGCCGGGTAGCCGCCGCCACGTCGGCCGGCGCGACCAGCGCGAAGCCACCCGCCGCCGACGACCTCGCCTCGACCAGTTGCAGCTGCCCGCCGGCCATCGCGGAGCCGGAGATCGATCGGCCGCCGACGGCGCCGTGGGCGCCGCCTCGGGCGGCCGCCTGCTGGGCGGTCCGGCCCACCTCGGTGAATTCGCCGTCCGGGCCGATGCCGATCACCGTGATGCCCTGCGCGGACAGGGCGGCGGTGGTCGCCGACAGTGCCCCACCCCAGGACGCCGGCTCGGCGGTCAGTTCAGCGGCGATGACGTCGGCCCGGTCGGCCAGGGCCTGCGTCGTGACGTCGATCAACGTCCGGCGGACCACCAACCAGCCCACGACGCTGGCGATGACCGCGACCAGCACGGCCACCGCGACCACCAGCAGGGTGATCCGGACGGCCAGGCTGGTGCGGGCCTCCGGCGGCCGGGCCGTCACCGGGCGTCCACCGAGTAGCCGACACCGCGGACGGTCCGGATCGGGCTGGCCCCGCCGAGCTTGGCCCGCAACGCCGCCACGTGCACATCCACCGTCCGGGCACCCGCCGCGGACGAGTAACCCCACACCGAGCTGAGCAGGCTGGACCGCTCGAACACCCGGCCCGGATGCCGGGCGAGAAACAGCAACAGGTCGAATTCGGTTGCGGTGAGCTCGATTTCCTGCGGAGCAAAGTCCGCCGCGGCGGTCCTGACAGTGCCGTCGGGGCCGTCCACTGCGGGCCCGGCAACTCGGTTGCGGTTGCCGGTCCGGTCGTCACTGTGATCGACGCCGGGCTGATCAACGGCGGGGGGATCGACCCAGACCCGCCGCTCCCCCGGGTCGATCCGCACCCGACCGGCCCGGAATGCAGGCACCGCCGTCGAACCTGGGCCGGCCGACCGGCGCAGCACCGCCCGCACCCTGGCGACCAGCTCGCGGGGGTTGAACGGCTTCACCAGGTAGTCGTCACCGCCCATCTCCAGGCCGAGGATGCGGTCGATGTCCTCGTCCCGCGCCGTGACGAACAGCACCGGCGTCCAGTCCCCCGCCGCCCGCAGTCGCCGGCACAGGTCGAGCCCGTCCATGTCCGGCAGGCCGATGTCCAGCACGATGGCCGCCGGCCGGTCCTGCCGGATCGCCGCCAGCCCGGCCTCGCCGGTGCCGCACAGCCGCACGCCGAAGCCGGCGGCGGTGAGGTAGCGGCGCAGCACGTCCGCGATCACCGTCTCGTCCTCGATGACGACCACCAGACCCCGCGCCGGGCCGGCCGAGGCGGCATCGCCCGGCCGGGCCGCCCCGCTCAGTGCTGACATCTGCTCAGCCTCGACCACACCCGGCGCCCACCGCGACACCACGCGCCGGAAGGTGCACCGGTCAGCCGCAACTGGCCTTGATGACGGCGGCCAGATCGGCCTCCACCTTCGTCAACGGGTCCACCAGCGTCGACCGCAGGGCGGCCTTGTCCGTGTACAGCGTCGCCCGCGCGGTGTCACCCGACGCGGTGGCAGCGGCCGCCTTCGCGGTCAACCACGCGATGGACCCCTTGGTGTTCGCGTCACCCTGCAACCGGGTCAGCGTGGCCTGCCGTCGTTCGTCGTGCTTCTTGAGCCGATCGCAGGCGACCGTCGCGTCGGGCGCGGCGGCATGTGCGATGGAGGCCGGCTGACCAGCCGCGATCGCCTGGCCGCCGGTCTCGGCGGCGGCCGGCGCCGCGAACGCGATCGCGCCGGCCACCGCCGCCGCAGCGACGCCGCCGGCAACTGCGCCCCAGAACGCTCTTCGTGCCATTGCTGCTCTCCCTTGTCCTGCGCTGATCGACCGGCCGGTCGCCGGCCGGCGGGCTCCTGCGTCCCGCTCGGTCGCTTCGATGCCAGCTTCGGCGCGGCGATTTCAGGGTTGGTCCGCGCCGTGTTCGGATCCGGTGAAGATCGGCCGTCATCGCGGCTGATCCGACCTGTGGTAGCACTTCGAGTGAGTTGAGACGAGCCGACCGCAACGGCGAGTGTGCTGCGCGGATCCCCGCCCGCCGACACCCGTCGCAGCGCACCGCCGAAATCGGAGCGAGGGTCCCGGCGCAGGGCGGCCTCGCCGAGCCGGCCGGACCTTCCGGTGACCAGGATCCGCATCCGTCGTTCCTCTCCGGGTTCCCGCCCAGCAGCAAGCCACGGCCACGGCCGTGCACTCATCTCCGCCGGGCCAGCCGGCCGGGTTGCAGGTCGGCCGGTCGCCCGATCGTAGGCTGGGCCCATGGGCACCGGCGCGGTCAGCGAAATCTTCGACCCCACCCGTTGGCGGGAGGTCGAGGGGTTCGACTTCACCGACATCACCTACCACCGGCACATCGGACCGCGACCGGGCTGGGACAGCGACGACATCGTCGACCTGCCCACCGTGCGGGTCGCGTTCCACCGGCCCGAGGTCCGCAACGCCTTCCGGCCGCACACCGTCGACGAGCTGTACCGCGCGCTGGACCACGCCCGGATGACCAGCAATGTCGGCTGCGTGCTGCTCACCGGGAACGGACCGAGCGCCCGGGACGGCGGCTGGGCCTTCTGCTCCGGCGGTGACCAGCGGGTCCGCGGCCGCACCGGCTACCAGTACGCGGCCGGCGAGACGGCGGACACGGTGGACCCGGCGCGGGCCGGCCGGCTGCACGTCCTCGAGGTGCAGCGGCTGATCCGGTTCATGCCCAAAGTGGTCATCGCGGTGGTGCCCGGCTGGGCGGCCGGCGGCGGGCATTCCCTTCACGTGGTCTGCGATCTCACCCTGGCCAGCGCCGAGCACGCCAGGTTCAAGCAGACCGACGCCGACGTCGGGTCCTTCGACGCCGGCTACGGTTCTGCCTACCTGAGCCGGATGGTCGGGCAGAAGTTCGCCCGCGAGATCTTCTTCCTGGGCCGGGAATACACCGCCGACCAGATGCACGCGATGGGCGCCGTCAACGAGGTCGTCCCACACGCCGAGCTGGAAATCGTTGCGCTGCAATGGGCCGCGATGATCAACGGGAAATCGCCGACGGCACAACGGATGCTGAAATACGCCTTCAACCTGCCGGACGACGGACTGGTCGGGCAGCAGCTGTTCGCCGGTGAAGCGACCCGGCTGGCCTACGCCACCGACGAGGCGGTGGAGGGCCGGGACTCCTTCCTGCAGAAGCGCTCCGCGGACTTCTCGCCCTATCCCTGGGCCTACTGAAGGCCTCGTCGATGCCCAGAACCCTTGAACTGCTGCCCATCCCGACCGGTGACCGGGTGTTGGCGACGATCCCGCGGCTGCTGGCCGCGCTGGCCGGCTCCGGGCCTGCGCTGCTGCCGGTACCGGCCGGGAACGACACCGAAACCTCCCGGTTGGCAACCACCCTGGCCGCCGGGACGGCCCTGGCGGAGTGGGAGGACGACCCGCACGACCCCACCGCCCTGGTCGTCGCGACCTCCGGCTCGACCGGTGTCCCGAAGGGCGCGCTGCTGCCGGCCTCTGCGCTGATCGCCTCGGCGGAGGCCACCCGGCGCCGGCTGACGATTCGCCGATGGTCAGGACCGAGCCCGCTCGCCGTCCGCTGGCTGCTCGCCCTGCCGGCCACCCACATCGCCGGGCTGCAGGTACTGCTCCGGGCGGTCGCCGCCGGCGCCGAGCCCACGGTGCTGGACACCGCGCCGTCGTTCACCGCCGAGCGGTTCACCGCCGCGGTCGCCCGCATACCATCCGGTCCGCGGTTCACCTCGCTGGTGCCGACCCAATTGTTGCGGGTACTCACCGATCCGGCGGCGACGACCGCACTGACCACCTTCGACGGCGTGCTGGTCGGTGGTGCCTCCACCCCGCAGGCGCTGCTGGACGACGCCACCCAGGCCGGGGTGCGGGTGGTCACCACCTACGGGATGAGCGAGACCTGCGGGGGGTGCGTGTACGACGGCATCCCGCTGGACGGGGTGACGCTGGCCGTCGACGGTGCCGACTCCGCGGGAGCGGGGTCGCCCGGCCGGGTGTCGATCACCGGGCCGGTCGTCGCCCGCGGTTACCGGGATGTGGCCGGGCATCCGTCGTTCGTGCACGGACCCGGGCAGCGCTACCGCACGTTCCTCACCGACGACCTCGCCGTCGTTCAGCACGGCCGGTGGCGGATCGTCGGCCGGGCGGACGACGTCATCACCACCGGCGGGATCAAGATCGACCCCGCCGTCGTCGAAGCGGTGCTGCTGCGGGTGACCGGCGTGCACGAGGTGATCGTCACCGGCGTTCCCGATCCCGACTGGGGCGAGGCGGTCGTCGCCGTGGTGGTGCCCGGCGCCGGCGGACCACCCGAACTGGAGGCCCTGCGGCGGGCCGCCGGCTACGCCCACGGGCCGGCGGCCGCCCCGAAGCAGCTGGTATTGCTCGACGCGCTGCCGCTGCGCGGCCCGGGCAAGCCGGACCGGGCGGGGGTGCGGGACCTGGCCGCCGCCGCGCTCGCCGCCCGGTGACCGCTCCCCGGTTCACCCGCGCCGAGCTGGCGTCGTTCCACGGCGCCCGGGTGGAGGACCTGATCGGCCCCGATGTCCGGCTGCTGTTCGTCGGCATCAACCCGGGTCTGTGGACGGCCGCCGTCAACGCGCACTTCGCCCGGCGGGGGAATCGATTCTGGCCGGCCCTGCAGCTGGCCGGCATCACCCCGCATCGGATCGATGCCAGCGCCGGCCTGTCGTCGGCCGATCGGGAGCTGCTGCTGGCGCGGGGGGTCGGGATCAGCAACCTGGTGCCGTTCGCGACGGCACGGGCCGATGAGCTCGATCCGGCACGGTTGCTCGCCGGCGTCGGAACGCTGACCGCTCTGGTCACCCGGTGGCGGCCCCGGGTCGTCGCAGTACTGGGGCTCACCGCGTACCGGCAGGCGTTCGGGGATCGCCGGGCCAAGCAGGGCCGGCAGGACGCCGAGCTGGCCGGCGCTGAGCTGTGGGTGCTGCCGAACCCGAGCGGCCTGAACGCTCACGAGACCCCGGAATCGCTGGGCGTTGCCTACCGCGAAGCCGCGGTGGCTGCCGGCGTGGTCGGTGCGTCCGGTGGGCATGCGGACCTCGGGCCGGCGGGAGCGGGACCCGGAGAACAGTAGGGTCGGTGTACGTGGCAACTGCACAGCAATGGTTCTCGGCCGCTCGTCCCCGGACGCTGCCCGCCGCGGTGGCGCCGGTCCTGGTCGGGACGGGTGCGGGCATCGCCCTCGGCGGCTTCTCCTGGTTACGCGGTGGGTTGGCCCTCGTGGTCTCGCTGGCGCTGCAGGTGGGCGTCAACTACTCCAACGACTACTCCGACGGCATTCGCGGCACGGATGCCGAACGGGTCGGCCCTACCCGCCTGGTCGGGGCGGGGCTGGCGACTCCGTCCACCGTCAAGCGGGCCGCGTTCGCCTGCTTCGGGGTGGCGGGCCTGGCCGGGTTGATCCTGGCCGCGCTGACCTCGTGGTGGCTGATTCCGGTCGGGGCGGCCGCGGTGGCGGCGGCCTGGTTCTACACGGGCGGCTCCAGGCCCTACGGCTACGCGGGCTTCGGCGAGATCTTCGTCTTCGTGTTCTTCGGTTTGGTGGCAGTGCTGGGCACGACCTACGTTCAAGCCGGCCGGGTGTCGCTGACCGCAACGATCGCGGCGGTCGGCATCGGCCTGCTGGCCTGCGCCCTACTGATGGCCAACAACCTGCGCGACGTGCAGACCGACGCCGCGGTGGGGAAACGGACCCTGGCGGTGCTGCTGGGTGAACCGCTCAGCCGGCGGGTGTTCGCGCTGATGGTCGGCGGGGGGTTCCTGGCCGTCGTGGTGATGTCGCTGAGCCACCCGTGGTGCCTGCTCGCCCTGCTCGCGGCGCCGCTGGCCGTGCCCCCGGTCCGGCAGGTGCTCGGCGGCGCCCGCGGCCCCGCGCTGGTCGCCGTGCTGGGCGCCACCGGCAGGGCGGAGTTCGTCTACTCCGTGCTGCTCGGGCTGGGGCTGGCTCTCGAAGTCTGGTTGTAACCGACTCGGTGCAGCCTCGTTGCACCGTCGCCGGTGCCGGGGCGGGTCAGCACTGGCACCATGGACGGCATGTTTATCGCGGGCACGGAGAGGTGGAAGATCACCCTCGCCGAGCCCGAAGCGCTGCGGATTGCGCTCTATGTGCGTGACGTCGCCGGGCTGGAACCGGTCACCGAACCGCTGATCCCACCACTCGACCCGCCGGCCGATGTCTGGCCGGTGTGGTCCCGGCGTCCGATCGAGGTGCCCACATCCGGTGGCGTCCGGTTGCTGGGCGGCCGCGACGTCGACCTGGAGACCGCTTCCGGTCAGTGGGCCAGGTGGTGGCGGCATGCCCTGGACGTCGGGGCCGGCGCGATCGACGACCTCCGGCCGCCCGGTTTCTTCGCTCTCTCCGGCGTGCCGGACCTCCGCGCGCTGATGCAGCGGCACTTCTACAACGCCAGCCTGTGGTCCGACGGGCTCAACGACGACCCGCGGGTCCGGTCCGCGCACTCCGCCCCGGGGCTCGGACTGAACGCGCTGGTCCGCGACCTGCCGGCGACGCTCGGCCGCAAGCCGCATCCGTTCGCACTGCGGATCACCGTGATCGGGGTGCAGACCAAGCACGCGTGGGTGCTGGCCCCGGACCACCTGATGCTCACCCGGCACCTGATCTCCGATCTGGACAATGCCCTGGACTGGATCCGGCCGCGGGTGCTGGCCCTGGCCTGAGCCCTGTGCCGATGTGGACAACTCGGCGGCGGTTGGGCCGTTTCGGCTACCGTCCTGCCCCTGCGCGACGGTTGTCGCGCCGTTGGAGGTCGGGATGCTCGTCGTGCGGCATGGCGGTGCCCCGGGTCGGCGGTGGGCCGGCCTGGGTCTGGTGATCGGCGTCCTGCTCGGGGTGGCGGCGTGCACGTCGGGGGAATCAACGCCGGTCCCACCGCCGGCCCGCACGACGGTGGAGCGGGTCTGGACCGCGGCCGGCGTCGATCCGGTGAGTGCCGTCGTGGACGTCGACGGAGTCGCGGTTGTCTACGGGACCGTCGGGAATGGACTGATGATCTACGGTCTGGACCCGGCGACCGGCGCCCAACTCTGGACCAGGCCGGCGATCCCGACCGTGGTGGCCGATCAGGTCGACCTCACGCCCGTCGATGGCTCCGTGGCCTACTTCCGGCCCATCGGCGCGGACCGGGCGGCGCAGCTGGTGCTCGCCGACCCGCACACCGGGGCCGATCTGACGGTCTCCGCGGCGCGGTACTGGCGCGGCACGCCCGTTCTTTGTGCGGACGACAGGCAATGGGTTTGTCTGGCGTCGATGGTGCAGATCAGTGACGGCGAGTGGGACCGGCGGGAGTTCCGGGTGGAGCGGTCGACCGGCGGCACGGCGCCGCGGGACGGCTCGTTGCCACCGACGCCGGCTGGCACCTACTCGCTGGCCTCGGACGACCTGACGTTCGACTACCGGCAGGATCACCGCACCATCAGCAGTCAGCAGCACGGCAGCCCGTCGTGGAGCAGGCCGATCCGCGACCTGTTCGGCGCTGGCGCCACGTCGATCTCCACCTTCACCCGGAATGACTCCGCGGACGGGTCGTTTGCCGTGATGACCCTGACCGGGTCGGCCGGCGAGACGTCCGGCCAACCCTTCGACCTGGCCACCGGGGTGGTGACCGCCGCATTCAACCTGGCCGACGGCTCGTCCCGGTGGATCAGTCAGGGGTCGGCCCTCGGCTGCCTGGGTGGGTCCGTCCCGCTTCGCTGGGACTCCTCCAGCGCGATGGTGTTTCGCTGCCGGTACACCGGCTCCGCGGTGCGGACCATCGCTGGACTGCGTCAGTCGCAGTTCGTCACCAGCAACCTCGGCGTCACGCTCGAGCGGTTCGATCCCGCCTCCGGTCAGGTGTTGTGGACGGCGGAGCTGGGTGAGGCCAGAACGCTGGCCGCCGACTCCAGCGCGAGCCTTGCCGACGCCGTGCTGGATGACACCCGGCTGTTCGTGCCCAATTCCGCCGGCGGCCTGGTCATCGACCTCGACAGCGGCAAGACCCGGTCGCCCGAGGCGTCGGATGTGCTGTGGTGCAACGACGATCGGAGCTACCCCAGGGCGGTGCCGTACTACACCGACGATTCGCGTCCAGTGACGACCGCCCTGCGTAACGGCGTCGTCCGGCCCTGCCATTCGGACGGGACGGACGCCGCGCAGCCGACAACGGGCCTGCCGGAAGCAGTCTCGGCCGGCTTCGGCGACGAGCTGCGGGTGGTCGCGCTGGCCGGCGGGGTTTCCGGTTTCCTGGTGCCACCGCGGCAGCCCGCGGCCGTCGAATCGAGTCAGGCCACCGGCTCCGGCTCCAGCTCCGGCTCCAGCACCGCGGCCGGCTCCAGCCAGACTGCCGCATCACCGAGCGCGCCTGCCGCCCCAGAGCCGACCGCCGCAGCGGGTACGGGCAACCCGGTCACCGCGATCGAGCAGGCCTGGTCCGCCACCGGCTTCGAACCGCTCACCGCCGTCACGCTCGTCGGCGACACCGCCGTGCTGTACGGCACGGTCAGCTCGGACCTGTTCCTCATCGGCCTGGATCCGGTGACCGGGGCGGAACGCTGGCGGCAACGGGCGTGGGCCGGCGGGTTCTACCCGACCACCAAGATCGCCGTTCGGGAGATCGACGGAGCGCTCGAGTACCTCCGCCCGACGGACGACCGCACCGAGAACACCCACCTGGTGCTGGCCGACCCGGCGACCGGGGCCGATCTGCTGGTGACCGAGAACCGCTGGTGGACGGGCTTTCCCACGATCTGTGCGGATGATGCGGCTTACCTCTGCGGGTGGAGCTACGCCTCCCAGGACAACCTGTTCAAGGCCCGTGCGACCCGGGTGGAACGTTCCACCGGGGCGGTCACCGTCACCCCCGATGGGGTACCTCAGGTGCCCACCACGAGCTTGTCGGGCGACGTCGTCCAAGTGAACGGCGCACCGAGCGAGACCATCGGAGTACTGCGTGACGGCGCCCTGCTCTGGTCGGCAGCGACGGCGGACCTGCTCGGGCCGGCCGCTTCGCTGGACTCGGGGTGGGCGATCGGGCTGCGGCCGGGCAATCCACCCCTGGTGTACCTGTCCGCGACCGTGAACTGGCAATCCGACGAGACACGCTTTCCGGCCCTGGATCTCGCGACGAACCAGGCCACGGTTGCCGTCAATCACGACACCGGTCAGGTGATCTGGCGGGACTCCGGCACCTGGACCCTGTGCCGGGGCCTGCTGGGTGATGACCTCGCCCGGTTGTCCACCCCGGGATCGTCGTTCCCGGTGCTGCGCTGCCGGTACACCGGCCGGCTGGACTCGGCGCCACCGGGCGGGGACCGCGAGCTCACTGTGACCACCGATCTCACTGTCGCACTCGAGCGCGTCGACCTGACCACCGGGCAAGCCATCTGGTCGGTGCCACTGGGTGCGCAGGCCTCGCTCGCGGAGGACTCCCCCGGGATCGCCATGACCCACCTCGACGACCATCGACTGCTCATCGGTGACGCAGTGGTCGACCTCGACGCCGGGACCGTGCGTCCGCCCGCCCCCGACGAGGTCTTCTGGTGCCCGGCTCGACAGACGCTGCACCAGAGCATCGTCACCGCGACCCGAGGCGGCAACCGCAACGACCGGGCGGCAGGCGGCGAGGTCTACCGCTGCGACGCCACTGCCAGGCCGACAGCGGCGGCACCGACGGCGGTCCCACTCGCGGTGTCCGCCATGACCGCCGCCGGCCTGCGGCTGGTGTGCACCCCGGACGGGGTGATTGCCTATCGGGTACCGCTGTAAGCCCCATCGGACGGGCCCCCAGGGAGCCGTCAGAGCCGTCGGAGCCGTCGGAGCCGTTGCGGCCCAGACCAGCCGACCCGGCCACGCCTACGCCTACGCCTACGCCTGGATCCACTCCGTCGCGACGGTGAAGGAGTCCAGCACGTCCTGGATCGGCTCGACGCCGAGCCCCGGTCCGGTCGGGACCTCGATCTCGCCGTCCCCCAGCACGAACGGCTCGGTGATGTCCTGCTCGTAGAACCGGTCCGAGGCCGAGACGTCGCCGGGCAGGGTGAACCCGGGCAGCGCGGCCAGCGCCGCATTGGCGGCCCGGCCCAGCCCGGTTTCCACCATCCCGCCGCACCACACCGGGATGCCGTTGGCACGGCACAGATCGTGGATGCGCCGAGCGGCCAGGTACCCGCCCACCCGGCCGGCCTTGATGTTGATCACCTGGCAGGCCCGCAGGGCGATCGCGTCGGCGGCGGCCCGGACCGACACCACCGACTCGTCCAGGCAGATCGGGGTGCGGATCAGCCTGGCCAGTTCCGCGTGCTGCCGAAGGTCGTCCTCGGGCAGCGGCTGTTCGATCAACAGCAGGTCGAACGCATCCAGCCGGCGGAGCACCCTGGCGTCGGCGAGCGTGTACGCGGCGTTGGCGTCCACCTGCAGCATGATCAGCTCGCCGAACCGTTCCCGGACCGCCTCGACCGGGTTCACGTCCCACCCCGGTTTGATCTTCAACTTGATCCGCACATAGCCCTCGGCGAGGTAGTCACCGACCACGTCGAGCAACACCGGAATGCTGGGCTGGATGCCGACCGACACCCCGGACGGCACCGAGGTGCGAGTGGCGCCGAAGTACCCGGCCAGCGACTGCCCGTGGCCGCGCAACTGGGCGTCCAGCACGGCCATCTCCAGCGCGGCCTTGGCCATCCGGTGCCCGATGATCGGCTCCAGGACCGGGTCGACGAGTTCTGCGGTGACATCCCGCCCTGCGTCGGTCTCGGCCAGCAGTCGGGGGATCAGGAAGCGGCGCAACATCTCCGCCGCGGCGTCGGCGTACTCGGAGCTGTACAGCGGCATCTCCATTGCGACGCACTCGCCCCAGCCCTGCACCTCGACGGAGGCGTTCTCACGCGTCCGGACCGTGCCCACCACCCGGATGAGCACCGCCTGCCGATCGGTTTCCACGCCGAAGGAGGTCTCGAAGGGGCTCTTCAGCGGCATCCTGATGGTCCGCAGCTCCACGCCCGTGATCTTCATCGCGCGCTCCTGCCACGAAGGCTGTCCGCCGGCGCCCTGCGCTCCAGCAAGTACCAGCCAGAACGAGCGAAACCCGTTACTTGCCAGGAAGTATCGGCCATCAGGAAGGCAAGCGCAGCACGCAGCTCGTACCGCCAGGCCAGCGCCCGTTCCGGGTCGGTGCGACGCATGGCCTCAATGTCCGGTGGGATCCCGAGCAGGATCGTGGTCTCCCCGGAGGGTGGCGGCCGGCCCGGGACGGGCTCGCCGGCAGCGCCGACCGAGAGCAGCACCGCGGCACCGGCGGCGACCAGCGCGGCCACGTCCGGGCCGGCAGGATCGCGGCCGGTTCCGTCCCGGCCGGCAGAGTCCCGACCGGCAAAGTCCGGGCCGTAGAAGTCCCGGCTGTCGGCCCGGGCCGCGGACTGCGCCTCGATGGTGGGCGCCGAGGCCAGATCCCAGACCAGTTCAACCCGGTCACTGGGCTGTCCGCGGTTCGGCCCGTCGTCCATATCGCCGTAGAAGTCGACGAAGTAGGTCTCGGGGCGGGCGCCCAGCCGGGTGAGGTTGAAGAACGCGTTCCGAGCGATCAGCGGGTCGAAGGTCCAGGTGATCCGGCTCAACCCGCGTTCCAGCGCCCACTGCCGCTGATGCCACTTCAGCGCGCCGCCGACGCCGCGGCCCGCCGTCCCGGGCAACACCCCGGTGATGTGCGAGTGCATGGCCGCGCCCAGCGGCTCGGTGAAGAACGCCGCGCTGGCACCGATCAGCCGGTCGTCGGCCGCCGCGTAGGCCCCGACCAGGTAGTTGCCGCCGTGACCCAGCGCCCGCAGCAGGTGCGGTTGAACGTCGAACACCTGCCCCGGCCCGATGCCCCACACCCGTTCCAGCACCGCGCAGGCGGCGACCATCTGTTCCAGCGATTCCAGCGGCCGCACCGCGACGCCGCACCGCCGGGTGGTCAGCGCGGCCGTTGCCGCCGCCTCCACCAGCAGCTCCCTGGCCGACCGGGCGGTCGGTGGCGCAGTCATCCGGCGCCGTCCGCGCCCGCTGTGTCCGCCGCCGGACCGTCCTCGGCCAGCACGTCCTGCACCAACGCCACCAGCAGCGCGGTGCGCGGCACCAGTTCGGCGAGCTGGATGTGCTCGTCGTCCGCGTGCGCGCCGCCGCCGACCGCTCCCAGACCGTCCAGAGTCGGTACCCCGATACCCGCGGTGAAGTTGCCATCCGAGGCCCCGCCGACCGAGGTCTGCACCAGCTCGCCGAGGCCATCGCGCCGGGCCAGCGCCACCGCCCGGTCGAACAGGGCGGCGCCCGAGGTCGCCTCCATCGGCGGCCGATTGGGCTCGCCCAGCACGGTGATGACGGCACCCGGCAGGGTCGGGGCGAGGGCCAGCATCGCGGCGTGCACCCGGTCCTGCTCGGCGGCCGTCGCGGCCCGCACGTCGACGTCGAGCTGGGCCGTCGCCGGCACGGTGTTGGTGGTGGTGCCGGCCGCCGCGACCGTGGGCGTCACCGTGGTCCCCGCGGCCGGCACCCCCATCACCGACGTGGTCAGGATCAGGTGGGCCAGCTCGACGCCGGCGTTGATGCCCTTCTCCGGCTCGGCACCGGCGTGTGCGGCCCGCCCGGTCACCGCCAGCCGGTACAGCGAGGTGCCCTTGCGGCCGGTCTTCAGCGCACCGCCCGGGGCGGCGCCCTCCAACACGAAACAGGCCGCGCAGCCCCGCGCCTCGTCCTCGATCAGCCACCTCGAGGTCGGCGACCCGATCTCCTCGTCACCGGTGACCAGCAGGCACACCCCGTCCAGCCGGACACCCCGGGCCATCAGCACGGCCAGCGCATGAATCGCCTGCACCAGGCCGGCCTTCATGTCCACCGTGCCCGGCCCGCGGATGATGTTCCCGTCGATCGACCACGGGTGGGTAGCCAGCGACCCCAGCGGCCACACGGTGTCGTGGTGGGCCAGGATGACGATCCGGTTCGGGCCGGCGCCGAAGCGCCAGCGCAGGTGGCTGCAGCCGTCGATCTCGACCCGGTCCGGCGCCACCCCCAACCGCGCCTTCCCTACCGAGGCGATCAGCTCCGCGCTGCGCCGCACCGCGGCCAGGTCCGCGGACGGCGACTCGCAGCCCACCAGGAGTTCCAGATCGGCCAGCAGCGCCGGCAGCCGGGCCGCGACCGCGGCCACTGCTGAGCCGGTCACCGGTCGACCGCCGTCGGCGGCGCCGGCCAGCGACCGGTCGACAGCCCGGTTGTCCGCTGACTCGGAGCGTGTCATACCGCAACACACTAGGACCTGGGCTGCGCGTCCGGTGGCTCGTTGATCGGTCCCACGTCGGTCGGTGCCGCGTTGGTCGGTGCCCCGTTGGCCGGTCCCATGTTGGCCGGTCCACCGTTGGCCGGTCCAAGGCCGGTGACCGCTCAGCCGGCGGGCTCGTCGCCGGACAGCGCCGACTGCAGCCGGGCCCGCTCGGTGCGGCGCCGCGCCGAGACCTGTGCGATGGCGTCGTTCACCCGGCGACGGGGACCGGAGAACAGCAGCCAGGACAGCGGCAGTTGCACAATGATCGCGAACAGCAGCGCGACGATCAGCGGCATGAAGAACATCAACACCGCGGTCAGCACCAGCACCAGTACGACCCGCAGCGCCGTGTAGATCGCCAGGTAGCCGAAGAGTTGACCGGTCGTGACGCCGGCGGCAGGCTCGGTGGCGCGGTCAACGCCGTCGACGGTCGCCTGCCGAGCAGCCAGTTCACCGCCGTGCGGACCGGCTGTGCTCGGCTGCTCAGCCGGCGATGCATCGCCGGCGAGCGCCGGCTGTTCCGGCGGCACAGGCTGCACGCGGGCCGGTTGCTCGAATCCGGGATCCGGCTGCGGCAGGGGACTCGTCACCCAGCCAGGGTAGCCAGTCGCACGCGGGACCCGGATCCGGTCAATCCAGCAGGTCGACATCCCTGGTTGGCCGGTGCTCGAACCGGGTGGCGAGCACCACCGTGGTACGGGTCCGCGCCACCCCGTCGATCGCCCGCAGCCGACCGATGCAGCGATGCAGATGGTCGACGCTGGCGACCCTGACCTGCACGACGAAGGCCTCGTCACCGGCCACCCCGTAACAACTCTCGACCTCCGGGATGGCCTCCAGCGCCGCCGCGATCAGCTCGTCCCGGCCGTACTCGCCCGGCTCGATGCCGACCAGCGCGGTCACCCCGATGCCGATCGCATGCGGATCGACGGTGGCCCGGAAACCGGTGATGACGCCGGTCGCCTCGAGCTTGGCCACCCGTTCGTGCACGGCCGACGACGACAGCCCGACCAGCCTGGCCAGTTCGGCGTAGCTCGCCCGGCCGTCGTAGCGCAACGCCTCGATCAGCCTGCGGTCGACCGCGTCCATCACCCTGCACCGCCTTGCCTTCGTCCTCAGCACTGGAATGAACCGTAGCGGCAGGCTCAGCCGCACAGTCGGCGGTCGCGACGTGTCGTCATGGCACCGCCACCTGCAGCGACGCAGCGGTTGCGCGTCGGTCGTCCGGGCGCGGACGCGCTCGGCCCGAGCCCGGCGCATTGTCTACAGAAAATATTGACGGTCACCTAGCTACTAACCCGATCGTCAATGTTAGAATCAGGACAAAGCGGTCTTAGTTTGGACAGTTTCGAGACTGGGTATTGATGCACAACCCTCGATGAACGACAACGAATGTCGCACAATGGACAGACGCCGAACCCGGCGGACGAGGCCAGTCGGGGCTCGAATAGGAGGTTGGCACGTGACCATGGAAATCTCAGAGCGATTGCTCACTCCGGGAGAAGTAGCCTTGATGTTCCGGGTGGATCCGAAGACTGTCACCCGGTGGGCGTCCGCCGGGCGCATCGGATCCATCAGGACTCCGGGTGGGCACCGCAGATTCCGCGAGTCGGAGGTGAGCGCTTTGCTCGCCGACCTGACCGTGGACGCATCGCGTTCGACTGCCTGAACGTTCTGCCCTGCTCAGGTTCCTGCGCCAGGTCCGGCGCCACCGGAACGCCCGGACATGATCCCATCATGCCAACGCCCCGGCCACCCCAGCACCCGCTGCGGAGCCGGGGCGTTGGCATGTTCCCCACCCTGCTCCCGCCAGGCGAGATTGGGCCAGTCGCTCGGCGCGGGATGTGCGTACTCTGACGGAGAGAGAAAGAGGTGGCCGATGTACATGCTCGTGGCGATCGCCGTGACGATTCTGGTGATCGCGTTGGCCTGGCGCGGTATTGGCGCTCGCACTCCGGGTACGGACTGGTCGGGCCCGGGCGCCAGCCGGCCGCAGCGCCCGTCGCGTCCCACCCGCACCATCGCACCCGATGACGATCCGGAATTCCTCAACGAGATCGACCGGAAGCTCCGCGGCGAGGACAAGAGCGGCTGATCGCCGGGTCGGGCCCCTACCCGCACCTTTCGCGTCCTCCTGCGCAGCCCGACTTCGGTCGGGCTGCGTTCTGCTGTGCAGGGGTCGGCACTCTGCGCCCTATCTGTTCCGGCCCAGCACAACCCGGCCCAGCACAACCCGGCCCAGCACAACCCGGCCCAGCACGACCCGGCCCAGCACGAACCGGCCCAGCACAACCCGGATCAGTTCAACCCGGCGTAGGAATGCAGGCCGGAGACGACCATGTTCACGAAGAACAGGTTGAACAGGATCGACGCGAAGCCGACCACCGAGATCCAGGCGGCCCGGCGGCCCCGCCAGCCGGCTGTCGACCTGGCGTGCAGGTACGAGGCGTAGATCACCCAGGAGATGAAGGCGCAGGTCTCCTTCGGGTCCCAGCCCCAGTACCGGCCCCAGGCCACCTCCGCCCACATCGCCCCGGCGATCACCGCGAACGTATACACCGGGAAGGCCACGATGGCCGTCCGGTACGCGATCCGGTCCAGAGTCGCCGTTGACGGCAGCTTGTCGAACACCGAGCGGGCCGCCGCGGCCGGGCGGGCCGCCGCGGCCGGGCGGGCGGCCGGTGCACCGGGGCCGATCTGCTCGGCGGCGGGCGCCTGCTCGGTGTCCGCACCCGCTGCCGCTGCCACCCGGCGGTCGTGCCGTCCGCGGAGCAGGTAGAGCACGGACGCGGCCCCGCTGACCATCAGCACGCTGGAGGACAGCGCCACCGTGGTGACGTGGATCCACTTCCAGTACGAGTTCAGCGCGGGTACCACCGGCGCGGCCGGCACGTACAGCACGGTCCCTGCGACGAACGCCAGGATGACGACCGGGAACATCACGAACAGGCCCATGGTCCGGGCGCCGGTCCTGGCCAGGATGATCAGCCAGCACAGCACCGCGGCCGCGCAGAACACCGAGGTGAACTCGTACATGTTCCCGAGCGGAAGGCGCCCGGCGGCCAGGCCCCTGGCCAGCACGGCGATCACGTTCGCCACCCAGCCGATCACCGTGACGACGACCGCCGCGCGGCCGAACCGTTCGCCCCACCCAGCGGTGCCGCGGGGTGCCAACGCACCGATCTGGCCCACATCGGCACCGGAGCCGCCGGTGCGGGTCAGCGTGGAGGTCCCACCGCCGCGACCGGCCACCGCCCCGCGGGAGGCACCAACGGCCTGGTCGGCCGGGACGTCGCCACCTCGCCGGGAGGCGAACTCGATCGCGTAACAGACCAGCGCCACCACATATCCGGCCAGTGCCGCCTCGAAGGCGAGATCGGAGATGTGGGCCCAGGTTTCGTTCATGTCGCGGTCACCCATTCCTGCGCTTGCCGGTCCGCGTCGCCGCGGCTCCGACCGTGTTCCGCTCGTCCGGGAGCCCGGCCAGCGTGGCGAATTCCTCGCCATATCCTGCCTGGTCGGTGCGGGCCAGCCCGCCTACCTCCACCACGGTACGTTCCAGCCGCCCGCTGCGCGCCAGTGCCCGTCCGGTGCCACCGGTCCCGTCGCCCGCCTCGTCGGCGGCACCAGCGGTGCGCAGCCGGAACCACACCCGGCGACGCTTGACCACCAGTGACGTCATGAGCCCGATCAGCAGGGTCACCGCGAACACCAGCGCCCACACCTGTGCCGGATCGAAGGACGTCTGCAACGACACCCACTCGTTCTCACCGGTGAAGGTGATCTTGGTCCCGTCGTCGAGGGTGACGGATTCGCCGAGCAGCAGGTTGGACCGCGCCTGCTTGGTCAGCAGACCGTTGTCGACCTGCGACGTGTCGATGGAGAACACCGACTGCGACTTGCCGCCCTCCAGGCCCAGGTCGCCGCGGTAGACATCGATCGCGACGCCGGGGTTCTGCGGTGCCGGGAAAGAGGACGTCATGATCCCGCCGTGCACCAGCGCCGTCGGCGCGAAGATCCCGACGAGGGCCAGCTGCTGCTTGCGGACCGCGTCCCCGGTAGCCCCCGGCGGATCGAGGATCTTGACCGCGCCTTCGGAGGTGAAGTTCGGGTCGTTGGGGGCCGGCGCGAACGGCTGCGAGTACTCCCGGATGGTGCCGTCCGGGTAGGTGACCTGGAAGTGCGGGGTGAACCCGTGCCCGAGCAGGTACAGCCGCTCGCCGTCCATCCGCAGCGGTTCATTGACCTGCAGCTGGTCGGACTGCCAGCGGTCGGTGCCGGCGTCCGCACCGCTCTGCGTCCTGACCTCGGCGAGGAACCCACTGGCCTCGCCGGCGTCGGTGTAGGTCGCGGTGAATTTCTGCACGTCCACGCAGAACGGCGCCAACTCCGTGCCGTCGACCAGCAGCCCGGGGCGGAAGTTGTCGTACGAGGCCGGCGATGTCGAGCAGAACTGCGAACCGGCGTTGACGATCACCGAGCCCTCGTAGCCGACCATCTTGCCAACCGCGATCGCCACCAGCAGGCCGAGCAGGGACAGGTGGAAGACCAGGTTGCCGACCTCCCGGAGGTAGCCCTTCTCCGCCGAGATCGTGATCGCCGCCGCCGGGCCGCCGCCCTCGACCCGGCGCGCGATGCGCCACCCGCGGAGCCCGGTGGTGACCCGGTCCGCGGTCTGTTCCGCTGGGCCGGAGACCTCGGTGCGGTGATGATGCGGCAACCGTCCGAGGTTGCGGGGGGTGGCCACCGGGTCCATCCGCAGCTGCCCGATGAACTCCAGCGTGCGGGGCAGCAGGCAGCCGACCAGTGACAGGAACAGCAACAGGTAGATGGCCGCGTACCAGGGGGATGCGAAGACCTCGAAGAAACCCAACCGGTCGAGCAGCGGCCCGATCGTCGGGTGCGCGATGACGTACTGCGCCGTCTTGGCGGAGTTCAGCGACCACTGCGGCAGCAGCGCGCCCGGCAGCGACGCCACCGCCAGCAGGAACAGCAGGATCAGCGCCGTGCGCATGCTGGTCAGCTGCCGCCAGGTGTTCCGCCCGTACGCCAGCCCCCGGCGGGCGGGGCCGGGCCGCTGCTGCTCCATCACGGGCGCCGGCTCGGGCGTCGGGGAGGTCGAATCGGCGGCGGCGAAGCCGCCGACGTGACTGGTGTCGCGGATCGTCACAGCACCGTCTCGATCCCCGCGAACCGGCCCTGCAGCCAGGCGATGAACGTCCCCCACACCCCGGTGAGCATGGCGGTGCCCAGCGCGATCAGGCAGATCGCGCCGATGATCTGGATCGTCCGGCTGTTGCGGCGCAGGAACCCCATGGCCCCGGTCGCCCAGCCGAACCCGAAGGCCAGCAGCAGGAACGGGATACCGAGGCCGGCGCAGTAGAAGATCACCAGGGACAGCCCGCGCCACGCCGAGCCGCCCCAGTCGGTGGCGTTGGCCAGCGACAGCACCCCGACCAGCGTCGGGCCCAGGCACACCGTCCAGCCCAGCGCGAAGACCGCGCCGAGCAGCGGCGCGCCGAGGTACCGGCCGGCCGGCCGGAGATGCAGCCGCCGTTCGGTCTGCAGTGGGCGGATCAGCCCCAGCATGGCCAGGCCCATCACGATCGTCACGGCGCCGCCGACCCGCATCAGGGTCTCGCCGTTCACCAGCAACGCCCGGGAGAACCCGATCACCGCGACCGACTGGGCGAGGAAGACGACGGTGAAGCCGAGCACGAACAGCCCCGTCGCGGCAACCGCCCGGCTCCGCACGGCCGGCGTCACACGCTGATCGGCAGGGGCCGGCCCGCCGGCCGCAGGACCGGCGGGCGTGGTGACCGCGGCCTCCGCGCCGACCAGCGAGGCCAGGTAGGCGAGATAGCCGGGAACCAGCGGGATCACGCAGGGCGAGGCGAACGACACCGCGCCGGCCGCCACCGCGAGCAGGGCGGCCAGCAGGTACGGGCCGGAGATGACGGTGTCCGTCACGGCGGGCATCCGGTCACCTCAGGAACTCTCGCCGGCGATGGCCGAGACGGTCTCGATGAGCTGGGCCGGGTCGGTGATCTGTTCGAGCCAGACGTGCGCGACCCGACCCTGCTTGTCGATGGCGATCGTCGACGGGATCGACCCGGTGGGAAAGCCGCGGATGGACAGCAGCGTGCGCATCGACGGGTCGTAGATGGAGGGGTAGGAGACCTGCTTGCTGTTCAGGAAGTCCGCGCCGGCCTCCTTGGTGTCCTTGACGTTCACCCCGAGGAACTGCACGCCCTGCGGGGCCAGCGCGGTCGCGGCCTCCTCGAGGTCGGCCGCCTCCGCCCGGCACGGGCCGCACCAGGATCCCCAGAAATTCAGCACCACCACCTTGCCGTGGTAGTCCGACAGCGCGATCGTGCCGTCACCACCGAGGTTCTCGCCGGACAGGTCCGCGACGGTGCCGCGCTCGGCGACCGGGTAGGCGAACTCGGTCTTACCGCCCGGTGAGACGAAGGTGAAGGACCCACCGAAGACGGCCGCGTCGTTGCCGGTGCTGCAGGCCGCTGTGGTCATCGCGATGACGACCGCGCAGGCGGCGGCGAGCAGCCGGAGGGTGCGCCGCTGTGCCGTCCTCATCGGATCGGCCCGCCGGCGGGCGGGCTGACCAGGGTCTGGACGTCAGGATCGTTCACGGCGGCGATGTGCGCCACCGGTTCGGCGTAGCTGGACCCGGTGAACACCCCGTCGGTGAACGACAGTGAGGTCAGCGAGGCCACCGAGCAGGCCCGGCGGCGCGGGTCGTGCCACAGTCGCCTGCCCTGCAGGTAGCGGCGGACGGTGACGATCGGCAGCTGGTGGGAGACCAGCACGGCCTGGTGACCGTCGGCGGCCTGCACGGCGGTGTAGATGGCGGCGAGCATGCGGTGCGCGATCTGCAGATACGGCTCCCCCCAGGACGGCAGCAGCGGATCCCGCAGCTTCAGCCAGGTCCGGGGGTTGCCCAGGGTCTTGCCGTTGAGCCCGACGGACAGGCCCTCGAATTCGTTGGCCGCCTCGATGAGCCGGTCGTCGGTGACGATCCCCAGGCCGAACCCGCTGGCCAGCGGCGCGGCGGTCTGCTGCGCGCGCTGCAGCGAGGACGCGGCCAGGTAGCTGATGTCACAGCCGGCCAGGTGGTCGGCGACGCCGGCGGCCATCGCCCGGCCGGAGGCCGCCAGCGCGAAACCGGGTAGTCGTCCATAGAGGATGTCGTCCGGGTTGTGCACCTTGCCGTGCCGCAGGAGGTGAATGACGGTCACGCTCACCGGTGGCAACCCTGCTGGGCCGGCACCCGATCGGGGCTGACGGGGAAGCGGACGGCGGACACCCCGCAATTGTTCCAGGTCCTCTGCTCGGCCGGGATCACCCGGCGCTCGCGGACGCCACCCTGGACCGGGACCACCTGATGAGATCGAACAGGGCCGCCAGCAGCAGCAGCGCGGCCATCAGGGCGGCAGCAGCGGCCGCCGTGAGCCACGGCCCGGAGTACCGGGTGATCGGCGTCGACTCGGCGCCGGCGACGAACGGCGGGAAAGCGTCGGTCCGGACGCCCCGGGCCGCGAGCAGCCAGGCACCGACCGCGGCCGCGGCGGCGAGCACCACGGCGATGCCGGCGCGCACCAGCATCCGGCCCGGCCCCGGCGGCCGGGCCGGCCCGGCCGCGGGGTTTGCGGGCACGACGCGCTCCGGCACTGCGGCATCGGGCGTGGACCCTTCGCTGTCCGGTGCGGTGTCCGGTGCGGTGTCCGCTGGGCCGGCCGAGGCCAGATCGTTCCCGGTCTCGGCACCCGTCGGCCTCACCCCGCGCGCCTGGCCTTGAGACGCGCGAAGTACACGCCGCCCTGACCGATGTAGGAGAGCATCACCGCGATGATCATCACCAGGGTGGCGCCGAGGGTGAAGATGTTCGACACCTGGAACAGCATGGTGATGATCACCGACAGGACGACCGCGCCGGCTACCGTCAGCCGGCTCCAGCGCGCCCCCTGCCGGAGGAACCAACCGCCGACGCAGGCGATGATCCCGATGATCACGATGATGACGCTGATCATGATGTTCTGGGTCTTCGCCGCGGAGATGGTGTCGTCGGTCAGCGGCTTGTACTGCTTGCACGTATCGGCCGCCGCGCTGTCGTCGGCGGACGCGCCGGGCGCGACGACCACAGCGTCACCGATGCCGCCGAACTTGCCGGCGCAGTCGGAGATGGCCTGGTTGTAGACCTTCACCGCGCTGTTCAACTGATCGTCCGTGGTGGCCACGGACACTCCGCCGATGAGCAGGAACACCACGCCGGCCAGGATGGACAGCACCGTGGCGACGGTGATCATCGTCGGTGGACCGATCGGTTTCCCGTCGTCGTCCGGGAGCGGCGGTGGGGTCATCGCCGCCCGGAACGAGTCGAAAATTCCAGGCCGCTTGCGGGCATCACCCGAGCCGAAACTCATGAGTACGAACCTACCGGGCCGCCGGGGTGTTCAGGTCCAGGCGCGAGGATCAGCGAAGCTGGCGGGCGGCCTTGGAATCGGCGAAGAACTTGTTGGACGCGGTCAGATACATCAGCACGATGCCGGCGAGGGCAAGGATGCCGGTGAGGATGTTGGCCCATTGGCCGGAGTTGACGTCGAAGACCTGCGCGTTGACGGTGACGGTCCGGCTGGTCGGGGTGAAGGCCGACAGCAGGGTCAACGCACCGAAGACGGTCAGCACGATCCGCGCCCAGTTCCGTCCGGCGTACATCTTGAAGGCGAACAGCAGATAGACCGCCGCAAAGATCAGGAACACCACGACCAGGATGATCTTGGCGGTGTTCACCAGGCTCTGCACGTTGATCGACACGTTGCTGGCCGAGGTGCGGATGCCCTCTTGAACGGCTTGGTCCCAGACCGGGCTGGTCAGCGTGATGATCAGGCCGATCAGCGACACCACGGTGGTCGCCAGCCAGCAGTAGAACGCGTACGTCACGGTGTTCGGTCGGACCGGTGGTGTGGCCGGTGCACCGGCCCCACCCGGGTACGCGCCGGGGTAACCGCCGGGTCCACCCGGGTACTGCGGTTGACCCTGATAGCCACCCTGCTGGCCCGGGTAGCCCTGCTGGGGCGGGTAGCCGCCCTGCGGTCCCGGGTAACCGCCCTGCGGTCCCGGGTAGCCGCCCTGCTGGGGCGGGTAGCCCTGCGGTCCCGGGTAACCGCCCTGCTGGGGCGGGTAGCCCTGCGGGCCGGGATAGCCGCCCTGCTGGGGCGGGTAGCCGCCCGGTGGGCCCTGCGGACCGGCGGCGTATGGATCGCCCCCCGCGGGGTGCTTCGGTGCACCGCTCGGGTTGTTCTCGCCTGGGTAGTTCGGCTGACCTGGAGTGCTCATGGTCAAACCGTAGCCCCGCAGCTCACCCGAAGAGCGAGAACACGCACCGAGGATCACCTTCTCGATGCGCGAACCACTCCCATCAGCCGTCGGAGCGACCGGCTCAGCGCCGGCGCGGCGACTTCCGCGGCGGCGGCAGCGCACCCTCGGCCCGCAGCCGGGTGGCGTGCTCGGCCAGCGAGTCGATCAGTGCACCGATCTCCGCGACCTCCGGCTGCACGTCCACCCGCAGGCCGAACTCCCGGGCCGTCTCGGCAGTCTTCGGCCCGAGGCAGGCCACGATGGACCGGGAGTGCGGCTTGCCGGCGATGCCGACCAGGTTGCGCACCGTGGACGACGAGGTGAAACAGACCGCGTCGAAGCCACCGGTCTTGATCGCCTCCCGGATCGGCGCGGCCGGCGGGGCCGCCCGCACCGTGCGGTAGGCGGTGACGTCGTCGATCTCCCAGCCCCGCTCCCGAAGCCCCTCGGCGAGCGTCTCGGTCGCGATGTCGGCCCTGGGCAGCAGCACCCGGTCGACCGGGTCGAGGACGTCGTCGTAATCCGGGAAGGAGGCAAGCAGGCCGGCGGAGGACTGCTGATCGCTGGAGATCAACTCCGGAATGATGCCGAGCGCGCGAACGGCGTCACCGGTCGCAGTATCGACGCAGGCGATCCGCACGCCGGAAAAGGCCCGTGAGTCCAGGCCGAACTCGGTGAATTTCTCCCAGACGGCGCGCACCGAGTTGGTCGAGGTGAACACCACCCACTGGTAGCGCCCGTCGACCAGACCCTTGACCGCCCGCTCCATCTGCGCGGGGGTGCGCGGCGGCTCGACGGCCACCGTCGGCACCCGCTGCGGGATCGCGCCGTGCATCCGGAGCAGGTCGAGCATGCCCTCGGCCGGATCCTTGGTCTGCGGGATCAGCACCCGCCAGCCGTACAGCGCACGGTTCTCCCACCAGGACAGGCGGCCACGCAGTGAGGTGCCGGCGCCGACCGTCACCACCAGCGGCCCGATCATGTCGCCGCCGATGCCGTCCAAAGTGGCCAGCGTGCCGTCCACCGTGCGCTGGGTGGGCAGGGTCGCGCCGGAGGTCACCGACGCCGGGGTCTCACCGGCCATCCCGGACTGGGACAGCAGGGCGGAGGTGTCGGCCAGGTGACCGGCTGCCGCCTGCAGCAGCAACATGCCGGGCGCGGCGGCCAGCCGCGACCAGTCGGAGGTGGAGCGCACGTCCGCGATGGTGTGCACCGAGCCGACGGCAATACCCGAGTAGGACGCCACCGCGGCGGCGGAGAGCCCCGGGATGACGTCGAACAGCACCTGGCTGCGGGACACCCCCTGCAGTTCCCGCACCACCGGGTCGGCGGTCAGCACATCACCGGCCACCAGGCGGACCACGTACTGGCCCAGCCGGGCGGCCGCCACCAGCGACTTGGCCACCTCCGCCGGTTCGCCCACCGCAGGCCGGATCTCGGCCCGCACGGCCAGCGCCGTGACGTCGGCCGGCACATCCGGATCGGTGACGACGACCGAGGCCGCGGCGAGCGCCTCGGCGGCCCTCATGGTCAGTAGCCCGGGATCACCCGGACCAGCGCCGACAAAGGCGATGCGGCCGACGGTTCTGCGTGCACGGGTCATGTCGTGCTCCTTGCGCGTGGAGGTACGCCGGCGCGCAGACCCTGCGACACCGACCAGGGGGTGACCGCCGCGGAGAGCCCGCGGAAGCCTGCGATCCACCAGGGATCGCCAGAACAGATCATCGGAGCGGGCCTGCCGGTCATGACGTCACCGCGACCGGCCCGGAACGCCCGGTGGCGACCAGTGGTTCGCTCGCACCGGGTTCGGGCACACCGACTGCCGGTTGGCCGCGGTGGTCGGGCAGGTCGCCGGCCCGTCGGGACTCGTGGAAGGCCAGAATCTGCAGTTCGAGCGACAGGTCGACGTGCCGGACCTCGACGTCGTCGGGAACGGTGAGCACGCCGGGCGCGAAGTCGAGAATGGACCGGACCCCGGCGGACACCAGGGTGTCGGCGACCTGCTGGGCGGCGCTGGCCGGGGTGGCGATGACCCCGATGGTGACGCCGCTGGCCCGGCAGACGGCCCCGGCGTCATCGATGTGCTGGATGGCCCGGCCGGCGACCTGCCGGCCCACCCGCTGCGGGTCGGCGTCGAACAGGGCGGAGATGACGAAGCCACGGCCGGCGAAGCCCGGGTAGCCGGCGAGCGCCTGGCCGAGATTGCCGAGCCCGACCAGCGCAACGCGGTGGGCGCGGTGCGCTCCCAGGGTGCGGCTGATCTCCTCGGTGAGGGTGCCGACCTCGTAGCCGACTCCGCGGATGCCGTAGGAGCCGAGGAACGACAGGTCTTTCCGCAGCTTGGCCGAATTCACCCCCGCCGATTGAGCCAGCTCGTCGGAGGAGATCGTCGACTGATGTTCACCCGGGCGATCGCCGAGTCCGGACAGTATCCGCAGGTAGGCGGCGAGGCGGGCAACGGTGGCCGCCGGGATGGTCCGCGCGCGACCACTCTCCCGAGCCCCGCCGACCTGCCCTGTCACCCGTTTGCCTCCACAGTGGGGAACACGCCCCCACCGGCGCCGTGGCGACCGACATGTGGTAGGTCCCCGGTACGCGCAGCCTAACCATTCGTGCAGGCGTGCACAAAGTCGCGATGGGACCAGAATCCCAGCATGTGGGAGCGGACTGGACGTTGTGACCTGGGTCACCGGCAGGGGGTCCGAGCGAACCCTCAGCCGCCCAGCGCGCGGCGCAGCCGATCGGGTTCCACGTGGTAGTAGCCGTGCTCGACGCCGTCCACCAGGATCACCGGAACCCGGTCGCCGTACTCCGCGCGGTCGTCCGGATCGGCGTCCACGTCGACCGCCGACCAGCTCGCGCCGCGCGCCTCTGCGATCTTCGCCACCTCGGTCACCGCTACCTCGCACAGGTGGCAGTCGACCCTGGTGTACACCGTGACATGGCTCATGCGTTGCTGGTCGGTGCGTTCACCGGGCGGGCCTTGAGCGAGCGGGCGATCACCATCCGCTGGATCTGGTTGGTGCCCTCGACGATCTGCAGCACCTTGGCCTCCCGCATGTACCGCTCCAACGGGTAGTCCTCCACGTACCCGGCACCGCCGAGCACCTGCACCATGTCGGTGGTCACCTTCATGGCCACGTCCGTCGCGGTGAGCTTGGCCATCGCGGCCTCGGTCGAGTAGGCCCTGCCCGCGTCCTTGCGCCGGGCCGCATACAGGTAGAGCTGCCGGGCGGCGGCGATCTGCGTCGCGGCATCGGCCAGCAGGAACGAGACACCCTGGAACTCGTCGATCGGCCGGTGAAACGCCACCCGCTGGCCCGCGTAGTCGGCCGCCACGTCAAGGGCGGCCTGCGCCAGCCCCACCGCGCACGCCGAGATGCCCAGCCGGCCGGCGTCCAGGGCGGCCATTGCGATCGAAAAGCCTTGTCCCTCATTGCCGATCCGCCGATCGGCGGAGACCCGGACGTTGTCGAACTGCACCTGGCTGGTCGGTGACGCCCGGAAGCCCATCTTGCGCTCGGGTGTCCCGGCTGTGACGCCCGGCGCCGACGCCGGGATCAGGAACGCGCTGATCCCCCGCGCGCCCTCGCCGTCGCCGGTGCGGGCGGCGACCAGCATGAAGTCGGCGATCGTGCCGTGCGTGATCCACGCCTTGGTGCCGGTGATCACGTACTCGTCACCGTCGCGAACCGCCCTGGTGCGCATCGCGGCGGCGTCGGAACCGGCGTGCGGCTCGGACAGGCAGTAGGCGCCGAGGGTGGACCCGCCCAGCAGCTCCGGCAGGAACCGCTCCTGCTGCTCGGGGGTGCCGAACTCGGCCAGCCCGCTGCAGGCCAGCACGTGCACGCTGGTGCCGAGCGCGACCGTCGCCCAGCCGCGAGCGAGTTCCTCCAGCACCTGCAGGTAGACAACGGCCGGCTGGCCGCCGCCGCCGAACCGCTCCGGGTACGGCAGCGAGAGCAGCCCGAGTTCGCCGAGTTGGGCGAACAGCTCCCGCGGAAACGAGTGCGCAGCCTCGGACTTGTCCGCCCGCGGCTGCAGCTCGCGAGCCACCAGGTCCCTGGTCAGCTCGAGGAGGTCGGCGGCCTCGGCGGTGGGCAGCTCGCGGTCGACGACGGTGCCGGTCATGGTGGTGGTCCTCCTGGGTTCGTGTCTCATCGGGTGCACGGCCAGTTGCGATCACCGCAGTGACGTCAACAGCGACATCAGCACGGTGAACGGTGGTGAACAACCAGTGTGGACCAGATCAGAACAGGTCCTCGTCGGTGTCCTGCTCCCCCCGATCCTCCCGGTTGCCCGTGCCGGGCAGCCGGGCACCGAGTTCGCCCAGGTCACCGACCTGCTCCGGGGTGATGTCCGGTTCCTCTGCGGCTCCGGCCGGCTGCGGCGGATCGTCGCCTGCAGAACCGGGATCGACGCCGACGACGGTGCCGGGGACCGCGGCCAGCCGCGGCAGCGGGATGCCTACCGCCCGGGAGTAGCTGCGCTGCACCGAGGCCCGATCCAGTCGGCCGACCTCGGTCCTGGGCAGCGCGGACACCAGGTGGTACACGGCGGGCCGCTTGAACGGCGGCAGCAGGTCGCTCACAAAGTCGCCCAGATCGCCGGGCGTGGGATGGGTACCGGCCTTCGCGACCAGCACCGCGACCACCTGCTCCTGACCGTCCAGCCCTGGCATCCCGATGACGGCGACCTCGGCCACGTACGGGTGGGTGGCCAGCACCTCCTCCACCTCCCGCGGGTACACGGTGAAGCCGGCCACCTTGATCACCTCGGCGGCCCGGTCGACCAGGTGCAGTTCGCCGGCGTCGTCCAGGTAGCCGATGTCGCCGGTGACGAACCAGCCGTCGGCACCGGGGCCGCCGCCGCCGTCCGGCCAGTACCCGGAGAACAGGGTCGCGCCGCGGATCACGATCCGGCCGACCTCGCCGGCGTCCGGCACGTCGGCCACGAAATCGAACCGGTCGTGCTCCGGCCCCGCCTCCTCGGCCGTCTGCGGCCCGACGGCAGGGGTCACGTCGTGCCCGTCCGGTCCGATCACCCGCAGTTCGAGGCCGGCCAGCGGGCGGCCGACCGACCCGTGGTGCGGCCGTGCGGTCCGTAGCGAGCTGGTCACCACCGAGGCCGACTCCGAGAGCCCGTAGCCCTCCCATACCGGTTGTCCCATCAGGCTTCTCACGATGGCGAAGTCGTCGGGTTCGAGGGGCGCGGTGCCCGAGGTGAACAGCCGGACCGAGGACAGTGCCCGCTCGGCGCCGGGCACCGTGACCAGGTGGTGGTAAAAGCCGGGCGCCCCCGGCACCAGCGTGGCACGGTGGGCGTGCGCGGCCGTCAGCGCCGCTTCGGTGGCCCGCCGGCCGGCCGCCGCGGCGTCGCCGCCCTGCGCCGAGCCGCCGTGCACCCCGATGCCGACCGTCGCGGCGTCGAAGCCGACCTCGGGAATGACGCTGGCGCCGCCGATCAGGGCGATCGGCAGGAAGGCGACGACCCAGCCCGCCAGGTGGTACATCGGCAGCACCTGCAGCACCCGATCGTGGTCCCGCAACCGCAGCTTGCCCAGCTCGCCGATCGCGGCGACGGCAGCCAGCACCGCACGGTGCGACAACATGACCGCCCGATCACCGCGCGCCCTGGCGAGCAGCGTGAGATCCTCGCCGCCACCGATCGCGGCCGGTGGCGCCGCCGCGGGCGCCGCGGTCCACCACTGTGCCAGCCGGGCCGGGTCCAGCGAGATCGGCAGGCCGTGATCGGGATCGTCGGAGATGGCGGCGACCGCGCCGACCCGGTCGGCGAACGCTCCGGTGTCCCCTCGGGACGGGCCGATCGGCACCGCGATGACGCCGGCCCTGGCGGCCGCGAACAGTGCCACCGCGAGATCGGCACCGGTCGGCAGGGCGAGCACCAACCGCTCCCCCGGCGCTACCCCGGCCGCCTGGAGGGCGGCAACCCCGGCGTCGGTGGCAGCGTCCAGCTCCGCCCAGGTGCGGCTGCCGGACATGGTGATCACCGCCGGCAGGTCCGGATAGCGGCCGGCCGCGGTTCGCAGCAGGTCGGCCACATTCGCGCCGAGGGGTGCGGGAATTCCGGCGTCAGGAGTTCCGGGGCTGCTCACGGGTCCCATTGTTGTTCACCGACCCGACAGGTACCTACCGAGCCCCGCCAGTCCGGTCAGCGGCCGGTCCCCCGCCCGGTCAGCGGTCCGGTCCCCCGCCCGGTCGGCCGCCCGGCGAGGTCCGGCGGTTCGGCGGATAGTCTGACCGGGCATCGGTGCCCCGAGGCAGAAGTGGGGAAGGCAACTGTGAAGATCCGCAGGGCGCATTCGTTCGACGACCAGGCACAGTCCGCGGAAATCGCGGGTGCCGCCTCGGCGGAGGCGGCTTATCTGGCGGTGCACGAGGACGAACCCCCGCTGGCCCCGGGTGCCGACCTGACAGCCGCCGCCTTCTTCGACGTCGACAACACGATGATGCAGGGCGCATCGATCTTCCACTTCGCCCGTGGTCTGGTCGCGCGCAACTTCTTCACCACCGGGGACCTGCTGCGATTCGCCCTGCTGCAGATCAAGTTCCGGATCGCCGGCGAGGACGCCGATGACATGTCCCAGTCCCGGGAGGGCGCGCTGGCGTTCGTCGCCGGCCGGCACGTCTCGCAGATCGTGGAGCTCGGTGAGGAGATCTACGACGACCTGATGGCGGACAAGATCTACCCGCGCACCAGAGAACTGGCGCAGCGGCACCTGGACGCCGGCCAGCGGGTCTGGCTGGTGACCGCGACTCCGGTGGAGCTGGCGCAGATCATCGCCCGCCGGCTCGGGCTGACCGGCGCCATGGGCACTGTCGCCGAGCAGGTGGACGGGGTCTACACCGGACGGCTGTTCGGCGAGCTGTTGCACGGGCAGGCCAAGGCGGCCGCCGTCCGGTCGCTGGCCGCCCGCGAGGGTCTGGACCTGCGCCGCTGCACCGCGTACTCCGACTCGGTGAACGACGTGCCGATGTTGTCCGTCGTCGGCACCGCGGTGGCCATCAACCCGGACAGCGCGCTACGCGACGTCGCCCGCGACAAGGGTTGGCAGATCAAGGATTTCCGCTCCGGGCGGAAGGCCGCCAAGATCTGGGCGCCGATGGTGGTCGGTGCCGGGATCATCGCCGGCGGGGTACTGGTCGGCCGGTCGGTGTGGCACCGGGTCCGGGTTGCCGCGTAGTCGAGGGCGGCTGATTTCCGCTCGCTGTGTCAGCCCGGAACTGTCAGCCCGGAAACTGTCAGCCCAGGAACGGGTGCCCGCGCCGCAGCAGCAGCCGGTACAGCGTCTGCTGGATGGTTTCGCGGACCCGGTCGGTGAGGTTGAACACCACCATCGGGTCATCGGAGGCGTTGTCCGGGTAGTGGTCGGTGGGAATCGGCTCACCGAACTCGATGATCCACTTGCTGGGTAGCGGGATGGCACCGAGCGGCCCGAGCAGCGGGAACGTGGGGGTCACCGGGAAATAGGGGAAGCCCAACGCCCTGGCCAGCGGCTTGATGTTGCCGATCAGCGGGTAGATCTCCTCGGCGCCGACGATCGACACCGGGATGATGGGCATGCCGGTGCGCAGCGCCGCCGTGACGAACCCGCCGCGGCCGAACCGTTGCAGTTTGTACCGCTGCGAGTACGGCTTGCCGACCCCCTTGAAACCCTCGGGGTAGACGGCGACCAGTTCGCCGCAGGACAGCAGCCGCTCGGCATCAGGGTTGCAGGCCAGCGTATTGCCGGCCTTGCGGCTGATCGGGCCGAGAAACGGAGTGTCGAAGACCAGGTCGGCGCCGAGCATGCGCAGCGGGCGGCCCAGCGGGTGATGGTCGCGCACCGCCACCGCGGTCATCACCGCATCCAACGCGATGGTCCCCGAATGGTTCGCGACCAGCAACGCACCGCCGACATCCGGCACGTTCGCCATGCCGACCGTCTCGATCCGGAACCACTTCTCGTACAGCGCGCGCAGCGGCGGCATCAGCACCGTGTCGGCGAAGTCGGGGTCGTAGCCGAATTCGTCGACCTCGTAGTCACCGGTCATCCGGCGACGGACAAAAGCCAACGAGCCGGCCAGGCTGCGCTTCCAGCCCGTCTCGGGGTTCGCCACCCGGCGCCGCGTGGCCGGCACCGGCAACGACGTCGCCGCATCGGTGGGGTCAGGTTGTCCGGCGCCGCCGGCCGACGGCGCGGGTCCGGTCAGTCGGGGACCGGTGGATTCGGTCCGACCACGGGGAATGTCACTGCTGGCCACGGCCGTTCCTCCTCCCAACGGGAATTCCAACGTCAGTAACTGTCCATGATGCCGAACCGATGGGGCGGCGCGAGGTCGTCCTCATCGGGTCCGCCGCCGCCGGGGAGCGCCGGCTCCGTCCCCGGTGATCCCGACCAGCCGGGGACGGCCCAGCCCTTGATCACCCGGATCGGTGACGTCCGATGCAGGCGGTGGATCGTCGGCGGCCAGCAGGTCGACCGCCGCCGGCCGCCGGTGGCCGGCGACCAGGGCCGGCACGTTCGGCAGCGGCCGGGCGCCCAGCGTGCCTGCGATCCGGACCTCCAGCCCGCGCACCGTCTCCGGCGCGAGCGCTGGCCGCAGGTTCGCGGCGAAGTCGTCGAACGCCTCGACGGTGGTGAACTGCGGGAGGTACCCCACCTGTTCGCGTAACCGCTCGGTGTCCAGCACACGACCGGCCGAGAGCAACTTGACCTGACCGGGCGAGAAGCCGCCGAGCCGGAGCGTGCGCATGGTGCGGGAGAGAGCGTCCAGGGTCAGCGCAGGCACCGGCAGCGGGATCCGGCCGGCCCGGTGGATGGCCTGCGCGAGCATGATCACGCCGTCGCCCGCGACGTTCACCGTACCCGAGAAGTCGCCAACCGCAAGGTGTTCCAACATGCCGACGGCGTCGAGCTCGTGGACCAGCTGCAGCCTGGCGTCCCGGCCCAGCACCATCGGGACCACCGGTGAGAGCGCGAAGTATCTGGTCAGCGGGGTCACCACGGTCGGACCGATGATGTCGGCGAACCGGGGCACTGCTATCCGCACGTCCGGCCGGCGGCGGCCGAAACCCCGGACGTAGGCCTCGATGTCGATCGCGTCCCGGCCGGGACCGGAGGACGGCACCGACCGCGCGGACATCTCCTCGGTGAAGACCGCCGGGTCCCTGGACGACGCACCGTAGATCGCGCCGGTGGACCGCACAATCAGGTTGCGCACGCTCTCCGACCGCTGGCAGGCCGCCAGCAACTGCATGGTGCCGAGGACGTTCATCTCCTTCGCCATGCTCCTGGCCGCAGATGACGCCGGCGTCGAGGACGCCGACGCGTGTACCACGGTGTCAACGCCCGCAGCCTCGATCACCCTGGCCACCAACGGGTTCCGGATGTCCACTCGGGCGAAATCGGCGGCACCCATCCTGGCCCGGGCGGCGGGTTCGGGCAACGCGGCATCGACACCGATCACCCGGTCGACGCCGGGATGTTCGGCGAGCCGGCCGGCCAGGCGCGAACCGATGAACCTGGTCACGCCCGTCACCAGGACGATCAGACCCGTCATCGCGCTCGCACCCCTCCACTGCCTCGACCACCCCACACGGGGCACCACACCCGCGGCGACCGCGACGGACGAGCCGGCCCGCCGCGGAACAGAACTACTTGCCGGCCTTGCGACGGGCGACGCGGGTCTTGCGCAGCAACTTGCGGTGCTTCTTCTTGGCCATCCGCTTGCGACGCTTCTTGATGACAGAACCCATGAAGGTAATCTCTCCGACTGTGCGGCCGTCGGCGCGGTCAGCTGCGCCGCGTCGATGCCTGGATGAACGCGGGCGGACACTCTCCCGCCCGCCCGCCCGGCGGATTGCCGGGCTCGGGTGATCCTACCGGCCGAACCGCTGCCGGGTTGTCCCAGGCGCTGCTCACCACCGGGGGGACCGGACAGCGTGCGCTGGATCAACCGACGTCGTTGAACGCCGTCCGCAGATAGTCGTGCACGGCCCGCTCGGGAACCCGGAACGAGCGGCCGACGCGCACCGCAGGGAGCTCCCCCGAGTGCACCAGCCGGTAGACCGTCATCCGGGACACCCGCATCAACTGGGCAACCTCGGCGACGGTCAGGAACCGCATTTCGGCCAGCGTGGGATCCCGAGGGGTCGGCTCCCTCGGTGGTCGGTCGTCACGAGCGGGCATCAGGGCACCGTCTTCCGGCACGTTTCGCGCCGCCGGGCTTCCCCTCCGGCGGACACCGTACGTACGTGCTCGCTGAACTCTAGCGTTACAGGAGGGAATTATGCGACGGCGAGTTTCCGCTGGCAGCGGCGCTGTGGGCGATGCGCTCACTCGACGGGCGCAGGTCACGATGCGGCCGGCGTGACCGCACCACCGTGTCGTGGTCGAGACACCGCTGCACGGGGCCCGAAAGGGTCAGCCCAGCACGGCCAACAGCAGCTCGAAGGCAGCGGTCAGCACCGCCGCCCAGGCCGCGCAGCCGGCAGCGCCCCAGGCGATGAGCCGGCCCCGGCCGACCCGCCAGCGCACGCCCGCTGCCGGCACCGTCCACCTGCCCAACGCGGCCGGCCGTGACCGGGGCCGGACGGCCACCTCGACGTGATCATTCCGGTCCTGGGTTACCGGCCCGGGGCGCCGCGCCGCGCGGGGTAAAAGGTCTCGACGCGTCTTCGTGGCCACGTACCGTCGATCCCATCATGGATCGCTGACATCGTCCTGGCCTGCGCCCGAGGCACCCTGACCGAGATCCGGCAGGCGCACCCGGCAGGCATCCCCGCAGCCCGACCGCTGCACACACGCACGGGACCCCACGATGCCGGCACCACCCACCCGGACCTCCTCCATCTTCCCGCCGCTGCTGGCGACCGACCTGACCAGGTCGTACGCCGGGCGGACGGTGCTCGACGGCATCGACCTGCGCGCGGCGCCCGGTCAGCGGATCGGCATCGTCGGTGAGAACGGCACCGGCAAATCCACCCTGCTGCACCTGCTGGCCGGCGTCGAGGATCCCGACAGCGGGACGATCGTCCGACCGTCCGAGCTCGCGTACCTGCCGCAGGAGCCGGTGCTGAGCGGCACCGTGGCGCAGACGCTGACCGCCGCATTGGCACCGCTGCATGCCGCTGTGCGCGCGGTGGAACGGCTCAGCACCGCGCTTGCCGGCGACCCCGCCGCCGGGCCGGCGTTTGCCGGCGCCCTGGAGTGGGCGCAGGCGCACGGCGCCTGGGACGCGGACCGTCGAGCCACGGTCGCCGCGGACCGGTTGGGCCTGGCGCTGATCGACCCGGGGCGCGAGGTCCGGACGCTGTCCGGCGGGGAACGCACCAGGCTGGCGCTGGCGGCCGTGATCACCACCCGTCCGGGTTGCTTGCTGCTGGACGAGCCCACCAACCACCTCGATGACGACGCGATGGAGCTGTTGGAGGAGTTCCTCATCGGCCTGCCGGGCATCGTCGTCGCGGCCAGCCACGACCGGGTGTTCCTGGATCGGGTCTGCACCGAGATCGTCGATCTGGACCCGACCGCCTTCGGCACCGACGGCCTGGGCGGGCGGCGGTTCCGCGGCGATTTCAGCCAGTACCTGGCCCAGAAGGCGGCGGCCCGCAGGCGGTGGGAGCTCAGCTACGCAGAGCAGCAGGAGACGATCGCCAACCTGCGCCGGGCGAGCACCATCGATACCGGCAGCGTCGCGCCGGGCCGAGGTCCGCGGGACAACGACAAATTCATCTACGCCTTCAAAGGCAGCAAGGTGGATCGGGCGGTCGCCCGCCGGGTGCACGACGCGCACCGTCGGCTGGCCTCCGCCGAGCGCAATCAGCTCCGCCGGCCACCAGCGCCACTGGTGTTCAGAGCGCCGCTGCCCGGCGCGGCGGGGCCGCGTGACCGGGCCGTGATGGCGGTGCGAGTGCGGGATCTGCAGGTCCCCGGCAGGGTCAGTATGGCCCGGCTCGACGTGCCCAACGGCGGCCGGCTGCTGCTCACCGGCGCCAACGGATCCGGCAAATCCAGCCTGCTGGCCGTGCTGGCCGGCCGGCTCGAGGCGGCCGGCGGGACGGTCAGCGTCACCGCCGGGCGGGTCGGCCTGCTCCCGCAGGACGTCGTTTTCGCCGACCCGGGCCGGTCGGCCGGCGAGACGTTCGCGGCGGCTGTCGAGGCGGACCTGACCAGCTCGCTGACCAGCCTCGGAATCCTGCACCCGTGCGAGATCGTCTCTCCCGTCGGCACTCTCAGCGTAGGTCAGCAGCGAAGGCTGGGCCTGGCCATCCTGCTGGCGCAGGACAGTGATCTCGTCCTGCTCGACGAACCGACCAACCACATCTCGCTGACCCTGGCCGCCGAACTGGAACAGGCCCTGGGGACCTCCACCAGGACGGTCATCGTGGCCAGCCACGACCGGTGGCTGCGCCGACGCTGGGACGGCCCGGTGCAGCCCATGTGACGGTTTGCGGCAGGTCAGGTCAACGTCAGGTCAGGATCGGCGTACCGTCGGCACCAAGAAACGCTGGGCTGGTGCAGGGCAGGGTGCGCCCGCACCGGGGGCCGGACCCAGCGCCCGGGCATGCGGCTCAGGCGGTGATGGCGTGACCGATCCAGCGCAGAGGGCAAGTCCACTGGCAACCCGATCCGCGGACTCGGCAACCCCCGAAGCCACCCCCACCGCTGTGGAAGTGGCCCTGCTGGACAGCGCTGGGTACATCATTGCCGTCAATGACCCCTGGCTTGAGTTCTGCGTGGCCAATGACGGCGACCCGGACCGCACTGGGGTGGGTGCGTCCTACCTGGCAGTCTGCGAGGCGGCCGATGATCCCGAGTCCGCCCGGGTCGCCGCCGCCATCAGGAGCGCCATCGCCGGCGATCTCCCGGCGCCGACGACCGTGCGGATCCCCTGTGATGCAACGGGTATGGCCCGCCGATTCGATGTGCTGATCTCCTCCCGATCCGAGGACGGCCGTTGCGTCGGGGCGACCGTCACCCTGTCGCCCTCGACCGAACCAGATCCGTCGGCCCCGCCAGCGCCGTTCGACCGGCAGAATCTGGCCCGCCACGGTGGCTGGAACCCCAGCGCGACCGCGCTCAACGAGCCGGGCCTGGACTTCCCGGACATCGCGCAGATGGAGCTGGAGCAGCTCATCGGTCAGCTGACCGCTCGGGCACAGGGTGTGCTGGCCGTGCAGGGCCGGCTGCGCGGGCTGCTGCGCGCGAACGCCACCGTCGTCGGCGACCTTTCCCTGCCGGTGGTGTTGCGGCACATCGTGACGGCTGCCCGCGAGCTGGTGCAGGCCGGCTACGGTGCGTTGGGTGTCATCGGCCGGGACGGCGGTCTCGAGCAGTTCGTGCACGTCGGGATGGACCCCGGGGTGGTCGACGAAATCGGTGGGCTGCCCGAGGGCCGCGGCATCCTCGGCCTGTTGATCAACTTCCCGGATCCGGTGCGACTGGCCGACCTGGGTGCGCACCCGGCCGCTGTCGGCTTCCCCGCGCATCATCCGCCGATGGGCAGTTTCCTCGGCGTGCCGATCCGGGTGCGCGGGCAGATCTTCGGCAATCTCTACCTGACCGACAGCGCCAACGGAGAGTTCAGCGCCGAGGACGAGCAACTGGCCACAGCACTGGCCGCCACCGCGGGCGTCGCGATCGCCAACGCGCGGTTGTTCCATGAGACCGAGCAGCAACGGCTGTGGCTGACCGCGTCCACCGAACTGACTCAGACGCTGTTCGCCGGGGCCACAGAGCCGCCGCTGGACCTGGTGCTGCGGTACGCGATGCGCGGGACCGACGCCGACATGGCGACCCTGGCCATGCCGGTTGACGACCACCGAGCCACCGTGCAGGCCGCGGCCGGCGCCCTGTCCGGGATGGTCGGCCAGTCTGTCGACCTGGGTCACACCCTGGTCGGCAGGGTGATCCACTCGGGCAAGGCCGTGCTGCTCGACGACTACACCGCAGAGTTCGACCGGACCGACGAGCCCGAATTCGCCGGCTCGATCGGCGCGGTGATCGGAGTTCCGCTGCTTGCGGCGGACAGCCGGGTGCTCGCCGCACTGACCGTGGCCAGGGTCACCGGGCGCGCCGCATTCGACGAATCCGACCGCGATCAGCTGGCCGGCTTCGCCAGCCACGCGGGGCTGGCGCTGGAGCTGGACCGGGCTCGCGCCGAGCACGAATCACTGCGTCGGATGGAGGACCACGAGCGGATCGCAGCCGACCTGCACGACCACGTCATCCAAGAACTGTTCGCCACCGGAATGGGCCTGCAGGCGATGCTGGGTACCCTGCCGAGGCCCGAGCAACGGGCCCGCGTCGGCGGCTACGTCGATGCGCTGGACGGTACGATCCGGCGGATCCGGACGACGATCTTCCAGCTGCAATCCGACCGGAAGTCGACGACCGGCCTGAAGACCAGGCTGCTGTCAGTCCTGGAGGGGGAGACACCAGCGCTGGGTTTCCATGCGGGCATCGAATTCGAAGGTCAGCTGGACCTGCTGGTGCCGCCGGCCATGGCCGACGACATGGTCGCCGTGGTCCGGGAGGCATTGTCCAATGTCGCCCGGCACGCCCGGGCCAGCTCCGTGCACGTGCGGGTGTCGCTGGTCGGCGCTCTGGTCAGCATCGAGGTCACCGACAACGGGCGGGGCATCGGCAGCCCGACCCGGATCAGCGGCCTGTCGAACCTGCGGCACCGCGCGGAAACCCACGGCGGCACGCTGGAGATCACCGATCCGCCGACCGGGACCCGACTGCGCTGGACGGCCCTGCTCGACTGACCGGCGCGGCCGGCGGTGTACGCGGGCAGCTCCCGTGCTACGCAGTCAGCTGCCGGTGCGCACAGCCAGCTCCCGTCCTACGCAGTCAGCGCCCGGTGCGCGGCCCGGTACCGCCGGTGCCGCCAGCTCCCGCCGGTCCGGCCAGCCCCCCACCTGTGTGGTCAGCTCCATCTTTGTCGTCAGCTGTACCTGCGTGGTCAGCTCCCGTTGTGCGCCTTGCCCAGCTCCGCCGACCGGAACGCGGCCGCCTCGATCGCCGAGAGAAGTGCCGCCCGCACCCCGTGGTTCTCCAGTTCGCGGATGGCGGCGATGGTCGTTCCACCGGGTGAGGTCACCGCCTCCCGCAGCATGGTCGGGTGCTCCCCGGAGTCCCGCAGCATGATGGCCGCGCCAACCGCGGATTGAATGATCAGCTCGGCGGACACCGCCCGTGGCAGGCCGAGCAGGATCCCGGCGTCGATCATCGCCTCGACCAGGTAGAAGAAGTACGCCGGGCCGGAACCGGAGAGCGCCGTCACCGCGTCCTGCTGGTTCTCCGGCACCCTGACCACCTTGCCGACGGTGGACAGCAGGTCCTGCACCAGTTGCAGGTGTTCGGGCTCGGCGTGCGAGCCGGCCGAGATCGCGCTCATCGCCTCGCCGACCAGCATCGGAGTGTTCGGCATCACCCGGACAATCGGGGTGCCGGCCGGCAGGTGCCGTTCGTACAGTGCAGTGGGCAGGCCCGCGCAGAGCGAGACAACCAACGTGCCCGGTGTGATCGACCAGGCCAGCGAGTGCAGCAACGGGTCGATGTCCTGCGGCTTGACCGCCACGATCAGCACGTCGGCCTGCTTGGCGGCCTCGTCCGTCTCCACCCCACGGACGCCGTACCGCTCGGTGAGCTCGGCGACCCGTTCCGGGTAGCGCTCGGTGAACATCAGCGAGTCAGGCGGGCGTCCGGCCGCCAACAGCCCGGCCAGCATGGCCTCACCGATCTTGCCCGCGCCGAGGATGGCGATCGTGTTCATGGCGATCAGGGTGCCACGCCTGGTGACCGGGTGCCGTCGGCGGGCATGTCGCCTGTCGTCACCCACCCAGTCGCCACCTCGCTGGCCGTCACACCACTGGGCCGTCACCTCGCTGGTCGTCAGCGCGCTGGGTCGTGAGTGGGCTGGGTCGTCAGTGCGCTGGGTCGTCAGTGCGCTGGGTCGTCAGCGCGTGGCCAGCCTCACCGCCCCGCGGCCGACTCGTACTTGCGCACGGACAGCGGGATGAACACGATCAGGGTTTGTCGAGGACGACTTGGTCGAACCGGGATGACCTGGGTCGGTGTCGACAACACCCGGGTCAGGATCGGCCAGGTGGGCCGGCGGTCAGCAGCGCGGTGGCCAACGCCGCCCGACCCTCGCCGCGTCCGGTCAGGCCGAGCCCATCGGTGGTGGTGCCGGCCACCGCCACCGGGGCCCCGATGGCCTTCGACAACACGCTTTCGGCCTCGGCGCGTCGGGGGGCCAGCCGGGGGCGGTTGGCGATCACCTGGACGGAGGCGTTGACCACGCTGAACCCGGCGGCCTGAACCCGGTGCCGCACCTCCGTCAACAACGTGGCCCCGGACGCCGCCGCCCACCGTGGGTCGTCGGTGCCGAAGATCGCCCCCAGGTCGCCAAGCCCGGCAGCGGCCAGCAGCGCATCACACAGCGCATGCGCGGCCACGTCGCCGTCGGAATGACCCGAGCAGCCGTCCACGCCGGCGAACAGCAACCCGGCGAGCCAACACTGCCGATCGGCCTCGATCGGATGGACGTCGATTCCGGTACCGACCCGCAAGCCGGGAGACGGTCGAGGATCTGACCCGGCCACCAGGGCCTCCGCTGCCTGCAGGTCGGCGGGTGTGGTGATCTTGAAGGCGTACCGGTCCCCCGGCACCGCGGCCACCGCGACGCCAAGAGCCTCGACCAGGCCGGCGTCATCGGTCGCGGAGAGATTGCGGTCTGCTGCGGCGGAATGCGCGCGCCGCAGGACGCCCGGATCGAAGCCCTGCGGGGTCTGCACCGCTCGCAACAGGTCGCGGTCGACAGTGCCGGCCAGCGTGCCGTCCGGCCGCAGCGCGCGGATCGTGTCGACGACGGGCAGCACCGGGATGACGGCGGGATGGCCGGCTCGGACAGCGTCGATCACCGCAGTGATGAGGGTGGGCGGCGCAAAGGCGCGAGCGGCATCGTGCACCAGGACGACGTCCGCGTCGTCACTGACGGCCGACAGGGCAGCGGCGACGGAGGCGGTGCGGTCCGCACCGCCGACGACCAGAACGACCCGATCACCCAGCAGCGAGCGCGCCGCCTCGAACCGCTCGGCACCGACCGCGACGACGACGAGATCGACGCCGGCCGAGTACAGGCGATCGACCGCGTGCACGAGCAACGCGTGACCGGCCACCGGGACGAACGCCTTCGGCAGCGCGGCACCCAGTCGCTCTCCGGTTCCAGCTGCCGGAACAATGGCGATGACGCTCATGACGCCGGCGAACTTCCGTCCTGCCGACCGCTGCGGGCGGCGGCACCGATGACCGGAAACACGCCGGTCAGGAAGCCAGAACCTCGTCGAGGATGCCCTCGGCCTTGAGCTCGTTTGTGCCTTCGGCCAGGGCCAGTTCGGACACCAGGATCTGCCGGGCCTTGGCCAGCATCCGCTTCTCGCCCGCGGACAGGCCACGCTCACGGTCACGGCGCCACAGGTCGCGAACGACCTCGGCCACCTTGTTCACATCGCCGGAGGCCAGCTTCTCCAGGTTCGCCTTGTACCGACGAGACCAGTTCGTGGGCTCCTCGGTGTGCGGCGCGCGCAGGACCTCGAAGACGTGATCGAGACCGGTCCGATCGACAACATCGCGAACGCCGACGATCTCGGCGTTGTCCGCGGGGACCTTGACGGTCAGATCTCCCTGCGCGACCTTGAGCACCAGATACAGTTTCTCGACACCCTTGACTGTCCGGGTTTCGGTGGCCTGGATGAGAGCTGCCCCGTGGTGGGGGTAGACAACGGTTTCACCAACATTGAAAACCATGAGCGTTCAAGACCCCTTTCGCTCAGACCAGTTTAGCACGTCTTCGGACCGGGTCGCGCCTGTTGTCGCAGGTCAGGGCCTATGGCCCTACTTGACAAAGCAAAGCGAGTCATGCATCCGGGGCTCTCGGGCGGCCGCGCCGGGATCGTGTTGAACCATTGGGTGAACCGATGGGCGTGCCCGGCGAGCAGGTCCGGCCACCCGACGGCTAACCTCATCTGACACACGCTGCTCCGAAAGGGCATCGCTCGTGTCAGTAACGCACCGCTCGCGGCGCCGGTGGTCGCCGTGTGGCGGACCTACCGTCGTACAACGACTGCCGAGAAGAGGGGAACCGCCGTGTCCCGCACCGCCCGCCGCCCGCGCCGCACGCTCGTCCCGACCAGCCTCGCCCTGCTGGCCGCAGCATCGCTCGCCCTCGGTGGTTGCGCGGCCGGGCAGTACTCGCAGACCGCGAACCAGGTTGCCGCGATCGACGGTGCGAACGGCACCGTCGGAGACCTGACGGTGCTGAACGCCAGGCTGGCGCCGACCGACAAAGAGGACTACCCGGCGGGATCGAACGCCCGTTTGTTGTTGTGGATCTCCAACGACAGCCTCACCCCGGACACCCTGAGCGGGGTCAGCACGTCGGCCGCAAAGTCCGTCAAGATCACTGGTGACGCCACGGTGCCCGGCCAGTCGCTGGCCGACTTCGCCACCGACCAGGGCACCAAGGTGATCATCACCGGGTTCACCCAGGACCAGTTCTACGGTCAGTCGATCCCCGTGACGTTCTCCTTCGCCAACGCCGGCACCCTCTCGCTGAACATCCCGATCGAGGTACCGCCGGCACGGTCGACAGACCGGGAGACGGTCCCGATCCAGCCCGCGCACCCGACCCCCATCTGGGAAGAGGGCGCGAACGGCGAGGCGGCCGGCGCGGCAAGTACCGCGACCAGCGGATCCGGCAACTAGTCGACCGACCGGCAGACCTGTTCGGCCCGGTCAGAGCCCAAATGCGGACGCCTGTCGGACGTCGCGGCTAGTGTTCGCGGCATGAGATCAACCATGCCCGAGCGGTCGTCCCGGCCGGCCAAGGCCGTCGTGAAACCAGCATTCCGCTGCGCCGACTGCGGGCACGAGGCCGCCAAGTGGCATGGCCGCTGCCCGGAGTGCCAGGCGTGGGGGACGCTCACCGAGGCGGGTCCGGCTGCCGTCACCCTGCGGCGGCTCACGGCCGGCGCGGTCACCATCCCGGCCCAGCGGATCGACCTGGTCAGCGCGGACCAGGTGGCCCCGCAGGCCAGTGGCGTGGCCGAGCTCGACCGGGTGCTGGGTGGCGGCCTCACCCCGGGCGCCGTCGTGCTGTTGGCCGGCGAGCCGGGGGTGGGCAAGTCGACGTTGCTGCTGTCAGCCGCCAAGGCCTGGGCGATTCGGGGGCAGGGGCCCGTTCTGATCGTCAGCGGTGAAGAATCCGCCGCCCAGGTCCGGCTCCGCGCCGACCGGATGGATGCCTTGCACCCGGACATCTACCTCGCCGCCGAGAGCGACCTGGCGGCCGTGCTGGGGCACCTCGAGCAGGTGCGTCCCACACTGCTGATCGTCGACTCGGTGCAGACCATCGCCAGCGGCGAAGTCGAGGGGAGTGCGGGTGGCGTCAGCCAGGTCAGGGCGGTGGCCGCCGCGCTCTCGGCGAACGCCAAGGAGCACAACATGGCCTGCGTGCTGGTCGGGCACGTCACCAAGGACGGTGCGATCGCCGGGCCCAGGGTGCTCGAGCACCTGGTCGATGTGGTGCTGCAGTTCGAGGGCGATCGGCATTCCACCCTGCGGACGATCCGCGGCGTGAAGAACCGGTACGGCCCGTCGGACGAAGTGGGATGCTTCCAGATGGTTCCGAACGGAATCGTCGGGCTCGCCGACCCATCGGGCCTGTTCCTCACCCAGCGCCGGTCGCCGGTTCCTGGCACCTGCGCGACGGTTGCCATGCAGGGCCGCCGCGCGGTTCCGGTGGAACTGCAAGCCCTGATCACCCCCAGCAGCGGCGAGGTCAGTCGACGCACCGTATCGGGGGTGGACTCCGCCCGCGCCGCGATGGTGATCGCAGTGCTGCAGCGCTGGGGCGGGGTCGCGGTGGCCGGCAAGGACGTACTCGCGGCCACCGTCGGCGGGGCCAAGATGATGGAACCGGCTGCTGACCTGCCGCTGGCGCTCGCCATTTGGTCGTCCGTTCGGGACATCCCGCTGGCGTCCGGCCTGGTGGTGATCGGCGAGTTGGGGTTGGCCGCCGACCTGCGTCCGGTGTCGGGCCTCTCCCGGCGGTTGGCCGAGGCGGCCCGGCTCGGCTTCGATCACGCCGTTGTGCCGCAGGGGGCCGACACCGACCCGCCGCGCGGGATGCGGGTGGACGAAGTAGCCAACCTGGGTGATGCCCTGCGCAGTCTCGGCAATGATGATGGCGTCGTCCAATGGCTCCGACGTCGGGGCGGCTGACCGGTGAACACCGTGCCGGCCGACAACGGGCCGCGGCCCTAAACTGGGCGAAGAACCTTTTCGGGGAGGGGTGGGGTGGAAGATCGAATGAGCGTCGCAGCGCATCGCGCGGTGCTGGCGAGAGTCGCCCCCGGTACCCCGTTGCGCGACGGGCTGGAGCGAATCCTGCGCGGCCGCACCGGTGCGCTGATCGTGCTGGGCTTCGACCAAGGCGTCGAAGACCTGTGCGACGGCGGTTTCCGGCTGGACGTCGAGTTCTCCTCGACCCGGCTGCGGGAGCTGTGCAAGATGGACGGCGCCGTCGTGCTGAACGACGACGCCACCCGGATCTTGCGGGCGAACGTGCAGCTCACACCGGACTCGACGATTCCGACCGTCGAGTCGGGTACCCGGCACCGGACCGCCGAACGAACCGGCCTGCAGACCGGTCACCCGGTGATCGCGGTCAGCCATTCCATGTCGATCATCAACTTGTATTTCGGCGGCCGCCGGCACGTCGTCGCCGACCCGCCGACCATTCTGGGCCGGGCAAATCAGGCGCTCGCGACCCTGCAGCGCTACAAGTTCCGGCTGGACGAGGTGGCCCGCGCGCTGTCCGCCCTGGAGATCGAGGACTTCGCCACCCTGCGGGACGCGATGACGGTGCTGCAACGGCTGCTGATGGTGCGACGGATCGCCGACGAGCTGACCAGCAACGTCGTCGAGCTCGGCACCGACGGACGGCTGCTCGGCCTGCAGCTCGATGAGATGCTCAGCGGCACACAGGGTCTGCAGGAACTGCTGATCCGCGATTACCTGCCCCCGGAGCAGAGCCAGGACCGCATCGACGACATCGTTGCGGCGCTCGACGACCTGGACGAGGTCACCCTGCTCGACCTCACCGCCGTCGCCCGGGTGCTGGGCCTGAGCACCTATGGCGACGCCCTGGACGCCGGGGTCAGCCCGCGTGGCTACCGGCTGCTCGCCGGGATTCCCCGGGTGCCGCCCGCGGTCCTCGACCGGTTGATCCAGCACTTCGGGAACCTGCAGGGGCTGCTGGCGGCCACCGCGGCGGACCTGCAAGAGGTCGAGGGAGTCGGTGAGGCGCGGGCCCGGGTGGTTCGGGAGGGCCTGTCCCGGCTGGCCGAGTCGTCCATCGTGGACCGGTACGGCGCCGCGCTGTAGCGGTGGCGTCGGTCAGCACCGGTTGTTCTGCAATCGCCGTTCTGCAGCAGCCACTGCGGGCGGCGGGGAGACAAGCCGGTCGCTCATTCGCCGACGCTTGCCCCGGCCCGCATGTGCTCACTGTCGACGTTGCTCGGCCCGCGGCGCGACCGCTCAGCCGGTGATGGCGAACGCTGTCGGCTGGCTGGTCAGGGCGCCCAACTGGGCGACAACGCCGTAGTCGCCCGCCGGGAGCGGAGCCCGATCTCCGGTGCAGCCCGGCGCCGAGGAGGTGCCCGACCACTTGACCGTGTACTTCAGCGCCTGTCCCGTGGTCAACTCCCTGACCTCGGTGCCCTGGCCGGGGAAACAATCCGCGGTGGACCAGACCCTGGTGCCGTCGGCCGCATAGACGGTGAACGTCTGCAGCGTCCCTGAGACGTCGAGCTGGCAGGTCGGTGAACCGGCATTGGTGACGATCATTCCGAGCGTTGGCTGACTGCCGGTCCCGAACGTCGGCGCTGCTGTGATGGCGGTGACCGAGATCGCGGTCTGCGGGCAGATCAGCTTGCCCTGCGCGTCGTAGGACGGCGGCGGCGGTTCCGGAGCGGGCGGCGGCGGCGGC
>Ga0208851_1000038_pt1 | contig 53386 bp, 49 predicted proteins | sample NGESurshal092012_FD_184481 | JGI IMG/M metagenome (GOLD analysis project Ga0208851, IMG submission 184481) | Arctic peat soil microbial communities from Barrow, Alaska - NGEE Surface sample 415-2 shallow-092012 (SPAdes) | ecosystem: Environmental > Terrestrial > Soil > Wetlands > Peat ... | reverse complement strand
ACTAGGCCTTCACCGCGAGGACCCGGGGTCAGCGTCGGCGGTAGGACAGGAGGAGCGTGCCGTCGTCCTCGAGAACGTGGTGGAGGCGCAGTCGGCGGGGGGAGTCCGCCAGCGCGGCACCTGCGAGGATCCGCGGGATCGACGTGCCGGACCCGTACGAACCTCCGGCGAGCAGTGGCGACACCGTGAGGAGAAGCTCGTCGAGCAGGTCGGCGGCCACGAGGTCCGCGAGCAGGTGCGGCCCGCCCTCGGCGTGCACCCGGTGGAGACCGCGGTCGCGGAGCGAGGCCACGGCGGCGGGGAGGTCGACGACCGACTCGCCGGCCACGACGACGTCGGCCACCTCGGACACGCGGGCCCGTCGTACGGGGTCCGAGGACGCGCAGGTGACCACCAGGGTGCGCACCGCCGGACGCGCGAGCAGGTCCGAGTCGAGGTCGAGGTCCAGGGACCGGCTCACCAGGGCGATGACGGGTACGTCGGTCTGCCCAGCGGCGCGACGTCGGTCGAGGAGCTCGGCCCGCACCCGAGAGGGCCGGTAACCCTCCCAGCGCGCCGTTCCTGCGCCGACGAGCACGACGTCGGCGAGTCCGCGGAGCCGTCCGAAGACGCGACGGTCGGCGTCGCTCGAGATGCTCGCGGACCGGCCGTCGGGGGAGCGGGCGGCGCCGTCGGCCGTCATGACCATGTTCGCGCGCAGCCACGGCTCGCGTGCCGGGTCGCCCGGCCAGGCGTAGACCGCGTCGAGGTCGGCGTCGGTGAGGTCCTCGGCCGGGACGGGCAGGAGCATCCGCACGCGTCGATCCTCGCACGCCGCAGCCGGGGGCGTTTGCGATGAAGGACGCCTTCATCGCAACGCCGAGATGAAGGCTCAGTTTGTTGTCCTCTATGGAGCCAAGGCGTCCTTCATCGCGATGGTGGCTCAGGGGCGGGGTCGGGTGGCTGCGGAGAAGATCGCGACGATGACGGCGGCGATGAGGACCTGCAGGGCGAAGACCAGCCAGAAGCTCCAGTGCTGGGAGTAGCCGATGGCGGCCCCGATCGCGGCCGCCACGACACCGACGATCATCGTGAGCAGGCAGCCGATGGGTTGGCTGTTCGGCACGACGATCCGCGCCACGGCACCGATGATGAGTCCGATGAGGATGGCCGAGAAGAAGCCGCTGATCTCCATGGCGGAATCCTGACGCATGGGAGGTCCGGGATGCGCAAGGTGCCGGCGCTCGAGCCGCACGAGGTCGTCGAGAGCATCCGGTTCGCGCCGGGCGCCTCGCTGTCCGAGATCGACCCCGGCGCCACCCCGCTGGTGCCGGGCGACCGGGACACCACGGTGGAGCGCACCGCGGCGCTCGTCACCGAGCTCACCGGGCTCCAGGAGCGCCTCTACGCCGAAGGGGTGGGCGGAGGCCACCGCGCGCTGCTCCTGCTCCTGCAGGGCATGGACACCTCGGGCAAGGACGGCACGGTCCGGCGGGTCGTAGGTGCGATGAACCCCGCCGGCGTCAGCATCACCTCGTTCAAGAAGCCGACGTCCGAGGAGCTCCAGCACGACTTCCTGTGGCGAATCGACAACGCGCTGCCGAGCCCGGGCGACATCGGAGTGTTCAACCGGTCGCAGTACGAGGACGTCCTGGTGGTTCGGGTGCACGACCTCGTGCCGCAGAGCGAGTGGTCCACCCGCTACGAGCGCATCAACGCCTTCGAGCACCGTGTGGTCGACGCCGGGACGCACATCGTCAAGGTCATGCTGCACATCTCGAAGGACGAGCAGAAGCGACGTCTCGCCGAGCGACTGGAGGACCCGTCGAAGTACTGGAAGTACAACGCCGGCGACCTGCAGGAGCGCGCGTTCTGGCCGGACTACCAGGCGGCCTACCAGGACGCACTGTCGCGCTGCTCCACCGATGCGGCTCCGTGGTACGTCGTGTCCGCCGACCACAAGTGGTACCGGGACTGGCTCGTCGCCAGCCTGCTCGTCTCCGCGCTTCGGGACATGAACCCGGTGTACCCGCCCGCCGACTTCGACGTCGCCGAGCAGCGTCGCCTCGTTGCTGCGCTGGACTGACCCGCAGCCGGCCTACGGCCGGACGACCTCGACCCTGTGTCCCGGACGGATCTCGCCGCCCCGGACCACCCGGGTGTTGATCCCGCGCAGGCGCAGGAAGCGGCCGTCAGGGGTCGCGGTGAGGCGCAGCGCCTCGACCCCGAAGCGCTCCTTGAACTGGGCGCAGCCGGTGTGCGGCGCGGCGGTCACCTCGAGCTCGGCGTCGCCGATGCGCAGCAGCGTGCCGGTCGGCAGGTTCTCAGTCGACAGGTCGAGGTCGACGTAGAGCTGGTCGCCGGCGAGCGGCCACCGGTCTCGCGAGGCGGCCACGAGCTCGGCGGCGCGCGCGTTCATGACCGTCACCTGGGAGTCGGGGTCGGGCCCGCCGTCGGCGGAACGGGTGCTGCCTCGTTCGATCCAGGTGTCGCCGACGATCCCGAGCTCGAGGTCGACCGTCGCGACCTCCGGCACCTCGCGCTCTCCCGTGCCCGGGCGTACGACGATCAGCTCCAGCACTCCGGAGTCGCGAGGCGACTCGCGCACGTGCTCGACACCGGCGAGGAGCTCCTCAGCAGTGCGGTGGAACGGCGCGTGCTCGCTCATCTCGGCGGTCATGACCCGATCCTGGCCGACGAGGGCAGCCACGCACCACCACGAATCGGCGCTCGGGCCGCCCGTCTCACACGGAGACCGGCAGGCGTTCCCAGCCGCGGAGCACGAACGTGTCGCGCTGAACGGCGCCGTCCGCGGCCGTGATCGCGGGGAACCGCTCGGCGAGCATGGGCAACGACTGCTGCATCTCGAGCCGGGCCAGCGGTGCCCCGAGGCAGAAGTGGATCCCGGCGCCGAAGGCGATGTGCGGGTTCGGGTCGCGACCGACGTCGAACGTGTCGGCGTCGACGAACATCCCGGGGTCGCGGTTGGCGGACCCGAGCAGGGCGGCGATCTTCTGCCCCTCCTGAACGACGCTTCCGTTGATCTCCACGTCGCGGGTCGCGGTGCGCTCGAAGAGCTGCGACGGCGTGTCGTAGCGCAGCATCTCCTCGACCGCGGTCGCGGCGACGCCCCACGGGTCCTCGACGACGCGCCGCCACTGGTCGGGTCGCTCGAGGAGGGCGACCATGCCGTTGCCCATCCCGTTCACCGTCGCCTCGTGGCCGGCGTTGAGCAGCAGCACGACCGTGGCCGCGAGCTCGCGCTCAGTGAGCCGCTCGCCCTCGGCCTCGACCTCCGCGAGGTGCGTGATGAGGTCGTCGCCGGGCTTCGTGCGTCGGTCCCTGGCCAGTGCGTCGATGTACGCCGCGAACTCCCGGCACGCCTGCTCGGCGCGGCGGTCGTCCTCGGGTGTCCGGTCGTACTCGTACATCTTCACGATGGCCTGCGACCACGGCCGCAGCAGCGGGACCTCGGACTCCGGGAACCCGAGCAGGTCGGCGATGACGAGGACGGGCAGGGGCTCGGCGTAGTCCGCGATCAGGTCGAACGTGCCGGTGTCGCGGGCCAGCTCCTGCGCGTCGTCGAGGAGCTGAGCGCAGAGCTCCTGGATCCGCGGGCGCCGGGTCTCGATGTGGCCGCGGGCGAAGGCCTTCGCGACGAGCTGCTTGAGCCGGGTGTGCTTGGGCGGCTCGTTCTCGAGCAGCGCGTCCTCGTGCAGCCAGTTGAACGTCTCCCACACGTCCTCGGGCTGGCGGGCGCGGAAGATGCGGCCGAGCCTTCGGTCGCGCAGCACCGAGTTCGCGTCGTCGAAGCGGAAGGCGAGCCACATCCCGAGGGTCTCGTCCCAGACCGGTCGCCCGGCCGCGCGAAGGCGGGTGAAGGCGGGGTAGGGGTCGGCGATCGTGGCGGGGTCGGAGATGCCGAAGACGACGTCGCTCATGCGGCCGACCCTAGTGCCGCCGGCCGCCGCTCGAACCCGCGAGTACCTGGCGCAACTGTCGTCAGCGAGGCCCGCTCCGCGACGGTTGGACCAGGTACTCGCGACCGGAGGGAAGTGCGGTCAGGCGTCGACCGGGTCGCCGCGCAGCCACTGGATCGCGTCGGTCGCCGAGTAGCCGTCCGGGTGCGTCTTGAGCAGCGTGCGCGCGCCCTCGAGGTCGTCGCCGAGGGTCACGATCGGCAGCTCCTCGGTGCCGTCCTTGCGCACCTGGGGCAGCCCCGCGCTCGCGACGAGCGCGTTGCACAGGCAGGCGCGGCCCGCGATCTCGTCCTCGGCGCCGCCCTTGCGGGTGAACATGTGGTCGGGCTCCGACGCGCAGCGGTAGTCGAGCTTGCCGTCGGGCCGGCGGAACGGGGTGCGCAGGTGCCCGAGGTCGCAGACCTTGGGCCGGGCGTCGCGCAGGCCGAGGTCGGACAGCGTGCCGGGCAGCTGCGCCACCTTGAACGGGAAGCCGGTGGGCGAGGCCAGCGGGTCGGTGCGCGTGGTGAGCGTGCCGTCGATGAGCGAGGTGCGCAGGCTCTCGCGGATGTCCGGGCGGAAGCCGGAGTCCTCGCTCATCGCGAACAGCGTGCCCACCTGGATCCCGGCGGCACCGAGGGCGAGGGCTTCCTCCAGGCGGGCGGGAGACCCCCACGACCCGGCGAGCCAGAAGGGCAGGCCGAGGTCGGCGAACTTCGCGGGGTCGATGACGTCGCGCGGGCCGTAGACCGGCTGGCCGTCGTCGTCGAGCACGAGCTTGCCGCGCGGCGGTGCGTTGTGCCCGCCCGCGGTCGGGGCCTCGACCACGAAGCCGTCGGGACGCGTGACCTCGTCGCGGGCGAGGTACTGCGCGAGCACGTGGTTGGCCACGATCGCGAGGAACGTCGGTCGCTGCAGAGGCGGAAGCTCCGTGCCCATGACCTCGCGCGGGTCGATCGTGACGGCGTAGGCGTCGTCGGGCAGCGCGTCGGTGACGTCGACCGGCAGCGATGCCACCTGGTGCAGCGCGAGCTGGTCGAGCAGGTGAGGGATGTGCGCCGGGATGCCGGCACCCATGAGCACGTAGTCGACGCCGGCGAGCATCGCGCCGTACGCCGTCCACGGGGTCGGCGTCTGGATCTTCTCGAGGAAGTTGACGCCGACGACGCCGCCGTGGCCCTCCTTGGCCAGCCACACCTCGGCGAAGTTGGCGACGACCTGCAGCCGCTGCGCTCGGAGCGACTCGGTGAGCGACGGACGGGGGATCGCGACGTAGGGCTGGTCGGGTGCGCGCCCACCCTCGACGAAGTAGTGGTCGAGCACCTCCTGCGCCACGTCCGGCACCGGAAAGGCGGCGAAGGCGCGCCGCAGGTCGCCGTCGAGGTCGCCGTCCTGGAGCCGGCGCGCCACGACGATGTCGAGGCCGGTACCAGACACCACGCCGAGCTCGCCCGCGCGGGCAACCTTGTGCGCCAGCTTCCACGACGACACCGCGACGCCCATGCCGCCCTGGATGATCTGCGGACGGCGAGTGTCGGACATGGGAGCTCCTGGCGGGTCGTCGGACGGAACCGACACCTACGTTAGCGTAGGTTGCCCTGCTCGAGGCATTCCCGCGGCCGGGTCCGGGCGAGGTCCCGGGAACGACGGAGGCCCCCGCCGTGACGGGGGCCTCACCGTGGTGGGCGATACAGGAATCGAACCTGTGACCTCTTCCGTGTCAAGGAAGCGCGCTAGCCCCTGCGCCAATCGCCCGTGGGGTCGTGCCCCCGGTGGTGACCGAGGTGGAGACGGGATTCGAACCCGTGTACACGGCTTTGCAGGCCGTTGCCTCGCCTCTCGGCCACTCCACCGAGCAGACCTCGAGTGAGGTCTTCCGAGCGGACGACGGGACTCGAACCCGCGACCCTCACCTTGGCAAGGTGATGCGCTACCAACTGCGCTACGTCCGCGATGCAGCGTCAGGACGAACCCTGGCTGCGGGACGAAACCATAACCCATGGTCGCAGCACACTCCAAAGCGGGACCGCGCCGAGCACGAGGCGCGATCATGTGCGCGTGAGGGCGGCGGACGAGGCGTGGGCGCGCTTCGGCGACCGCACAGCGACCGGCCTGCTCGACGTCACGTCGGACCCGACGGCGCTCGACACCGAGGGATGGTGGGCGCTCGTCGTGCCCTACGACGGTGCCCCCGTCCTGGCCCGGTTCGCGGAGGTACGCCGTGCCCCGGCGCCCCTCGGCCGTTGGACCGGTCCGGCGCGCGACGCGTGGACGTCGTCGATGACGCGGGAGGAGTACGTCGCGGCCGTCGAGGTCGTGCGCGCCCACGTAGCCGCCGGGACGGTCTACCAGGCCAACGTCTGCCGCGTCCTGACAGCGGAGCTGCCGGACCCGGAGCGCGCCGACGTCGCGGGGCTCGCGTCGCTGCTGACGGCCGGGAACCCGTCGCCGTACGCCGGTGTGGTGCACCTGCCCGACCGGGTCCATCCGGCGGTGCCCGACGGCGGGGTCTCGGTCGTGACGGCCTCGCCCGAGCTCTACCTGCGCCGCACCGGTGACGTTGTCGAGTCCGGGCCGATCAAGGGCACCGGACGGACACGCGACGACCTGACCGCGAAGGACTCCGCGGAGAACGTGATGATCGTCGACCTCGTGCGCAACGACCTCGGGGCGGTCTGCCGGACGGGCAGCGTGACGGTCCCGCACCTGCTCGACGTGGAACAGCACCCGGGCCTCGTCCACCTCGTGTCGAGGGTGCGCGGTGTGCTGCGCGCCGACTCAGGCTGGCCGGAGCTGCTCGCGGCCTCGTTCCCCCCAGGGTCGGTGACCGGCGCGCCCAAGTCCAGCGCGCTGCACATCATCGACGAGGTGGAGCGGGCCTCCCGTGGTCCCTACTGCGGTGCGGTCGGCTGGGTCGACGCCGATCGGCGCACCGCCGAGCTCGCGGTCGCCATCCGGACCTTCTGGGTGTCCGCAGGCGTGGTGCACTTCGGGACCGGCGCCGGCATCACGTGGGGGAGCGACGCGGCCGCCGAGTGGGACGAGACCGAGCTGAAGGCCGAGACACTGCTGGCCGTGGCGTCAGGCAGCACCGAGAGCCCGGCGTGGCAGGCTGGACGACCGTGACGAGGTACTGGGTCGGCGACGCGTTGGTGGACGCGGAGCACGCCGTGGTGTCGGTGCTCGACCACGGCCTCACGGTCGGCGACGGCGTCTTCGAGACTATCCTTGTGCGCGACGGGGGGCCCTTCGCACTGTCGCTTCACCTGGCGCGGCTGCGACGCTCGCTGGCCGGCCTCGGGATACCCGGACCGCCGGATGCGCTTGTGCGCGAAGCGGTCGGCGCGGTCGTCGCAGGGTCCGGCGTGCCGACTGAGTTCGCTCGGTTGCGCATCACGGTGACGTCCGGTGCCGGCCCCTTCGGCAGCGATCGCGGTGACGCCGCGCCCACCCTCGTCGTCACGATGACCGCGGCGTCGCCCTGGCCGCCGACCACCAGCCTCGCCACCGTGCCCTGGACGCGCAACGAGCGGTCAGCGACTGCGGGCCTGAAGACGACGTCCTACGCCGAGAACGCGATCGCCCTCGCCCACGCCAAGCGTCTCGGCGCCTCCGAGGCCGTGCTCGCGGACACCCTCGGTCGGCTCTCGGAGTGCACCGGCAGCAACGTCTTCGTGGTGGTCGACGGAGTCGTCCTCACGCCGTCGCTCGACACGGGATGCCTGGCCGGAGTCACCCGCGAGCTCGTGCTGCGGTGGGGAGCTGCGGTCGCGGACATCCGTGAGGCCCACCTGCCGCTCGCCGTTCTGTCCAGTGCCGACGAGGTCTTCATCACCTCGTCGACCCGCGACGTGCACCCTGTGGTGTGCGTGGACGACCGCGCGATCGAGGCCGGGCCGGTGACGGCCCGCCTCGCGGAGACATTCGGCTCCCGGGCCAGGGTGGAGATCGACCCGTGATCAGCGTGCTCGCGTTCGTCGTCACCGTTCTCGGGTGGATCCTGCTCTCGCGCCGCCTCGAAGGGTGGAGCGTCACCGCGCCGATCGTGCTCATGGTCGCCGGCTTCGTCGCCGGCAAGGTGCTGCACACGGTGGGGAACCTCGATGCCGAGAGCCTGCGGCTGCTCATCGAGGTGACGCTGGCCGTGGTCCTGTTCGTCGACGCGTCCGCGATCGCGGTCCGCTGGTTCCGGACGTCGTGGCAGTACCCAATGCGGCTGCTCGGGATCGGGCTGCCGCTGACCATCGTGCTGGGCACGGTCGTGGCGGCGCTCATGTTCCCTGGTCACGACATCTGGCTCGTGGCGGTGATCGGGGCGGCGCTCGCGCCGACCGACGCGGCACTCGGGGTCTCCATCATCGAGAACGAGCGCATCCCGTTGAGGCTGCGCCAGGTGATCAACGTCGAGAGCGGTCTGAACGACGGCCTCGTCACGCCGATCGTGTCCTTCTGCATCGCCATCGCGGCAGCGACCGTGGAGGGTGTCGCGGACCGGCCGTTCGTGTCGGCGGTCGTCGCGATCCTGCTCGGGACCGCCGTCGGCTACCTCGTCGGCGCCGCTGCTGCACTCGTGCTGCTGGTCGCGCGCGAGCGCGAGTGGGCCGCTCCGGCGCTGGTGCCGATCGCGCCCGTGGTGGTCGCCATCGGCACCTACCTGCTGGTGGTCGAGCTCGGCGGGAACGGCTTCGTCGCCGCATTCGTGTGCGGAGTGGGGTTCGGCTCGGTCACACGCCGTCGCGGGGGAGCGACGTCCGCAGGAGGGAATCGGGCCTCACACGAGCAGGAGAACGCGGCCCTCCTCGGATTCACCCACCGCACGGCCGAGCTGCTCGGGTTCGCGGTCTGGTTCGTGTTCGGCGAGAGCGTCCTGGGCACGCTCGGCGCCGACCACCTGGTGATGGCGATCGGGTATGCAGCGCTGTCCCTGACGGTGCTCCGTATGCTGCCGGTCGCGATCTCGGCGCTCGGTCTGCACCTGCCGCGCGACGTCGTGCTGCTCGTGGGCTGGCTCGGTCCCCGGGGCCTCGCGTCGATCATCTTCGCCATCCTCGCGGCGGACGCGATCGGCGGCAGCGACGGCAGCTTCGTCCTCACCGTCGTCGCGACCACCGTGGCGATGTCGGCGCTGGCGCACGGTCTCTCGGCCGGGCCGCTCGCCGACTGGTACTCGGCACGCCACCCGGTCGAACCGGAGTCGGCCGGGTCGTCGGACGCCTGACCGGTTGCACCGGCGCAGGTGTCGCCGGCTCCTTGTCTTCTCGACCAGCATCGAGCAGAGCACGTCGCTGACCTCCCCGACGCGCAACGCCGCCTCGAACCCCGGGAACGTCGTGGCCAGGGCGCGGGCGACCTCGATCGCCTTCCCCGCCGCAAACCGCGACGTGCGCCGCGCCACCGAGATCTCGTGCTCCGACGCCACCTCGGGGAGGTAGGCCTCGCTCAACGTGGGCCCGACCACCGCGTCGTGCCGCATCGATGCGACCCGCGCGCTGATCCGGTCGAGCGCCCGCTGGTAGTCAACGTGCACGAGGTTCTCCGACAGGTCCCGCGGGTCGATCGAGGCGAGCAGCATCAGGTCGGCTTCGTGCACGCCACGACCAGCGACGACACCAGCTCGTTGTCGCTCACCACCGCCTCGTCCCACGGAGCCGACTCAGCGAAGCCCGCATGGTCGAACAGACCGGCCTCACGATCGGCCCGGTCCAGCTCCACCAGCGAGGCGGCGAACGCCATCTCCTCCGCGGTCGCCCAGATCGGCAGCCCGTCCCAGCCGAGGCCACCGTCGGACGGAGTCCGCGGGTCGACGTCGGGGTGCTCGGGCATGGGACCATTTCGAACACCAGTTACTAGGCGTGTCAAGACCCGTGAGCGGTTACTGTGCCTGTGCTGCAACGGATTGCGGACATCGAGACGCACCGCCGTGCAAGTCGGCCGACCGGAGGGGCGGACTCCGCCGACACGGGACGGACCATGCGCCGGAGGCTCAGGCGAGCGCGAGCCCGATTCGGGTGAGGAGGGCATCGCGCGCGCCGTCCAGCGTGTCGCTGCCGTCCACGAGAAGCCCGTCGACCACGAACGTGGGAGCGCCCCGGACGCCGAGGTCGCGGCCGGCGTCGTGGTCGTCGCGCACCTGCTTCGCGTAGGTGCCCTCGAAGAGGGCGACCGCCACGGCCTCCTCGTCGAGGCCGAGGTGCTCGGCGAGGTCGACGTAGTCGGCGGGTCCTTCGATGTCGTCCAGTGTCGCCAGTGCCAGGGCGGTGAAGGCCTCACCCTGCCCCTGCGCCGCAGCGGCGCACTGGCACTGCGCGGCCGCCACGGCCCACACGTGGTCGGTGAGCGGGAAGTGCCGCAGCCGGACCACGAGCGCGTCGCCGAAACGGTCCCTCAGTTCGTCGAGCAGCTCGATGGCCTCGGCGCAGTGGGCGGAGGCGAGATCGCACCACAGGTCGAGCACGACGCCGCCGTCGGTGGTGCGACGCGGATCGGGTGAGTCGACCTCGGCGAGGGTCACGACAGCCATGCGCGCATCCTGCCACCGCGGGTCAGCGACGCCCGCGCGGCCGGCGGAGAAGCTCAGAGGTGGGTCGAGCGGCCGTCGCCGAGCAGCTCGGCCAGCTCGGCGTCGAGGTCCATGACGTCCATCTCCGTGCCTATCGGCACGATGGTGAAGGACGCGTCGAGGAAGGCCGAGACATCGCGAGCCTCGGCCTCGAGAAGAGCGCTGCCGGAGGGACTCGCGAGCGAGATGCACACGAGCTGGCGACCCTCGCGGTGCGACGGCCAGACGGCGACGTCGCCCTGGCCCACCGGGCCACGCAGACCGTCCTCGAGGAGGTCGCGACCGAAGACCCAGGTCACGTCGCCCTCCGAGGTGTGGAAGACGGCGGAGACGGCGAAGGGGTGCAGCGAGTCGTACACCAGCGTGGCCGGCACCAGGATCTCGGCGTCCCCGCCGAGCACGAGACGCAGCGTGAGACCGGTGCTGACGGACGACATGACGCTCTCCTTCGGGGTGGCACGGGGTGTGCGCGAAGGTTGTCCCCGGCACGTCGCGGTCTCATGCGCGGCCGGCATGTGAGTCACGGCACATCGGAGGCCGGTGGGTGATCCGCGCGTCCCCTCGGCCGGTTCGGGCCGGTCCGGGGCCTTTGGTAGAGTCGCCGCCGCACCGGGCGTTTGGCGCAGTGGTAGCGCGCTTCGTTCACACCGAAGAGGTCACTGGTTCGAACCCAGTAACGCCCACCGACGACACGAGCCCCTCGCTGTGGCGAGGGGCTCGTGTCGTGTCCAGGTCGCACCCGCCCGGTCCTGCCGTGGCGGCGCCATCCCGGCTACGGTCCCCGTGGAGGTGCCCCATGTCCCGTCCCCACCGAGTGCGTGCGATCCCCGTGGCGGTCCTCGCGGCGGTCCTCGCGTCCGTCGCCGTGACCGCCCCGTCCGCCGTCGCCAGGCAGCCGTCGACCTCGTCGCGTGCCGGGGCCGTGATCTCGACGCCGGCGGCGGTTGCCCCCGCCCCGGTGTCGCGTCTGCGAGTCGTGCCGTCGCTCGTGCTCTCCGGGCTTGTCAGCCCGGTGCTGGTGAGGTCGGCCGCGGACGGGACGAGCCGTCTGTTCGTCGTGGAGCAGGCCGGCCGGGTGCGGAGCGTCGTGGGACGCAAGGTGACCGGGACCTTCCTGGACATCAGGAGCATCGTGGCCAGCGGCGGCGAGCGGGGTCTGCTGGGCCTCGCCTTCGCCCCGGACTTCGCGACGTCGCACCTGCTCTGGGTGACCTACACCAGAGCAGACGGCGCGCTGGTGCTCGCCCGCTTCACCGCCGCGAGCGCGACCGCGGGGGCGGTGCTCGCGTCGTCGCGGCGCACAGTCCTCGTCGTGCCGCACCCGGGCGCAGAGAACCACAACGGCGGTGACATCGCATTCGGCCCCGACGGCTACCTGTACCTCGGGACCGGCGACGGCGGCGGCGGCGGAGATCCGGCGGGGAACGGCCAGAACCTGCACTACCTGCTCGGCAAGATGCTGCGCATCGACGTGCGCTGCAGCGGACACCTGTACTGCGTCCCGGCCACGAACCCCTACGTCGCCTCCGCGACGGCGCGCCATGAGATCTGGATGTCCGGGCTGCGCAACCCGTGGCGCTGGTCGTTCGACACCAACGGCGCGCAGTGGATCGGCGACGTCGGGCAGGACGCCTACGAGGAGGTCGACCTCATCCCCGCGGGGACCGGCGCGCGCCGCAACCTCGGGTGGTCCTGCCGTGAGGGCAAGCACATCTTCAACGCGAGCCGCTGCAAGCCGGGCGTCGCCTACACCTCACCGGTCGTCGAGCTCTGCCACCCCGACAGCGTCCCCGGCTGCCCGTCGGCGCGTGCGGCCGAGGCGCTGATCGGCGGCTACGTCTATCGCGGCGCGACCTTCCCCGCGGCCGAGGGCACCTACGTCCTGGGCGACTACGTGACCGGTCGCGTGTGGCCGCTGCGCAGCGGCGTCCTCGGCGTACCCACCCCGCTGAGCGGCGTCTCCGGCTTCGGGCTGCAGGACGACCGCGAGCTCTACGCCGTGACGCTCTCCGGGCAGCTCTACCGCCTGGGGTTCCGCGTCGTGTGACGTGCCGGTCGGTTTCCCGACGGCGCCCGTCAACCTGCCACCGGTACGCTCGGCCTGCCCGAGCCCGACGCCTCGTACCCGTCGGGTCCCCTGCGGCCGGCCCCTCGTCACGGTCGTCCCGCCGAGCAGTTGGAGTCGACGTGCCCCAGATCACCGTCCGCCAGCCCGACGGCAGCCTCGAGGAGCGGACGGTCGCCGACGGCACGACCGGGGCGCAGCTGTTCCCGGACCGGTCCGTCGTCGTCGCGCGGGTCGCGGGCGAGCTCAAGGACCTGTCCTACGCCGTCTCCGAGGGCGACACGCTCGAGCCCGTCGCAGCGGACACCGAGGACGGCAGGTCCGTGCTGCGCCACTCGACCGCCCACGTGCTCGCCCAGGCCGTGCAGCAGCTGTTCCCCGAGGCCAAGCTCGGCATCGGTCCGCCGATCCGTGACGGGTTCTACTACGACTTCGACGTCGAGCGCCCCTTCACGCCCGACGATCTCGCCGCCCTCGAGAAGCGGATGCAGGAGATCATCAAGTCCAACCAGCGGTTCTCCCGCCGCGTCGTGACCGAGGAGGCGGCCCGCGCCGAGCTGGCCCACGAGCCGTACAAGCTCGAGCTCATCGGGCTGAAGGGCGGGTCGTCCGACGCGCTCGGCGACGTCATGGAGGTCGGCGGCACCGAGCTGACGATCTACGACAACCTCGATGCGAAGACCGGCGAGCGGGCCTGGTGCGACCTGTGCCGGGGGCCGCACGTTCCCGCCACGCGCGTCATCCCGGCGTTCAAGCTGATGCGCTCCGCGGCGGCGTACTGGCGGGGCAGCGAGAAGAACCCGATGCTGCAGCGCATCTACGGCACTGCCTGGGAGAGCCGCGACGCGCTGAAGGCGCACCTCGCGTTCCTCGAGGAGGCCGAGAAGCGCGACCACCGTCGACTCGGCCAGGAGCTCGACCTGTTCAGCTTCCCGGAGGAGATCGGCTCCGGCCTCGCGGTGTTCCACCCCAAGGGCGGCGTGGTACGCCGCGCGATGGAGGACTACTCCCGCAAGCGCCACGAGGAGGGGGGCTACGAGTTCGTCAACACCCCGCACCTCACCAAGTCCACGCTCTACGAGATCTCCGGTCACCTCGACTGGTACTCCGAGGGCATGTACCCGCCCATGGAGCTCGATGCGGAGTACGGCGAGGACGGCGAGCTGCGCCGGGCGCCGCAGAAGTACTACATGAAGCCGATGAACTGCCCCATGCACAACCTCATCTTCGACGCCCGGGGACGGTCCTACCGCGAGCTGCCGCTGCGGCTCTTCGAGTTCGGGACCGTGTACCGCTACGAGAAGTCGGGCGTGATCCAGGGACTGACCCGGGCCCGCGGCTTCACGCAGGACGACGCGCACATCTACTGCACGGTCGAGCAGATGCCCGACGAGCTCGACTCGCTGCTCACCTTCGTCCTCGACCTGCTCCGCGACTACGGCCTCGACGACTTCTACCTCGAGCTGTCGACAAAGGACCCGGTGAAGTTCGTCGGCTCCGACGACGACTGGGAGCGCGCGACCGCGACGTTGCGCGAGGCCGCCGAGCGCCAGAGCCTCGAGCTCGTGATGGACCCCGGCGGCGCGGCGTTCTACGGGCCGAAGATCTCGGTGCAGGCACGCGACGCGATCGGACGGACCTGGCAGATGTCGACCATCCAGGTGGACTTCAACCTGCCGGAGCGGTTCGGACTCGAGTACACCGCCGCCGACGGCTCGCGCCAGCGGCCGGTGATGATCCACCGCGCGCTGTTCGGCTCGATCGAGCGCTTCTTCGCGGTCCTGCTCGAGCACTACGCCGGCGCGTTCCCCGCGTGGCTCGCGCCGGTGCAGGTGGTCGGCATCCCGATCACCGACGGACACGTCGACTACCTCCAGGACGTCGCACTTCAGCTGCGGGCCGCCGGCATCCGGGTCGAGGTCGACGCCGGCGACGACCGGATGCAGAAGAAGATCCGCAACGCACAGAAGCAGAAGGTCCCGTTCATGCTGATCGCCGGGGACGAGGACGTCGCCGCGGGCGCGGTGTCCTTCCGATACCGGGACGGGACGCAGAAGAACGGCGTCCCGGTGGGCGAGGCGATCGCGGAGATCCTCGACGCGGTGCAGCGCCGGGTGCAGGTGTGACGCGATGAGCGGCGCCGATGCATGGGACCGGCTGTGGACGCCGCACCGGATGGCCTACATCAAGGGTCAGGACAAGCCGCGCCACGAGGGACCGGGGGAGGAGTGCCCGTTCTGCACCGCGCCCTCGCTCGAGGGTGACGTCAGCCTGGTGGTGGCGCGCGGACGGCTCGTCTACGCCGTGCTCAACCTCTACCCCTACAACAGCGGACACCTCATGGTCTGCCCCTACCGTCACGTGGCCGACTACACGGAGCTGGACCCCGGCGAGGTCTCCGAGCTCGGTGCGTTCACGCAGCACGCGATGGCGACCCTGCGATCGGTCTCCGCGGCGCAGGGCTTCAACATCGGGATGAACCAGGGCGCGATCTCGGGAGCGGGCGTCGCCGGACACCTGCACCAGCACGTGGTGCCACGGTGGGGCGGCGACACGAACTTCATGGCCGTCGTGGGTGGCACGAAGACGATGCCCGAGCTGCTGCTCACCACGCGCGACCTCCTCGTCGCCGGCTGGTGACGGCGCGCGACCGCGTAAGGCCGGTGCCAGACTGACCGCATGACCACCGCGCTGACGTCCCTGCCGGTGCTCCTCTACGACGGCGAGTGCGGCTTCTGCTCCACGAGCGTGCGGTGGCTCGAGACGCGGTTCCCGGAAACCTTCACCGCGATCCCCTACCAGCGCACCGACCTCGAGCTGCTGGGGCTGACCGAGCGCGACTGCCAGGAGCGGGTGCAGTGGGTCGGTGACGTCGCCGCTCCGGTCACGAGCCGGGCCAGCGGCGCCCGGGCCGTCGGGGCGCTGCTGCGCCGCGGCGGCGGTGACCGCGGTGGCCTCACGGGCACCGCGTACGGACTGGTCGGGTCGCTCACCACGATGCCGATGACGTCCTGGGCGACGGACGCCGTCTACGGCCTCGTCGCCGCGAACCGGCACCGGCTCCCGGGCGGTACGCCGACCTGCCGCCTCTGACCACCTTCCCCGGGTGGTCAGCGACGGCAGGGGCCATCACCGCGCGATCCTCACCGACCGGCGGACTCCTCCTGGATCTTCTTGGCGATCTGGGGCGGCATCGGCTCGTGGCCGGCGTAGGCGCGCGTGAAGGTGGCCGTCCCGTGCGACAGCGAGCGCAGCTCCACGGCGTAGCGGGTCAGCTCGAGCTCGGGGACGTCCGCCACGATCTGCGTGCGCCCGCTGCCGATCGGCTCGCTGCCCGAGACACGTCCGCGACGACCGGACAGGTCGCTCATCACGGCCCCGACGTACTCGTCCGAGACGAGCACGCGGATCCGGTCGACCGGCTCGAGCAGCGAGATGCTCGCGGCGGCCGCCGCCTCCTTCAGCGCGAGACTGCCGGCCTGCTGGAAGGCCATGTCCGAGGAGTCGACCGAGTGCGCCTTGCCGTCGGTGAGCGTCACGCGGATGTCGATGACGGGGTAGCCGGCCGCCACACCGCGCTCCATCTGGGCGCGCACGCCCTTCTCCACGCTCGGGATGAAGTTGCGCGGCACGGCACCGCCGACGACCTTGTCGACGAACTCGAACCCGGACCCGGACGGGAGCGGCTCGACCTCGATGTCGCAGACGGCGAACTGCCCGTGCCCACCGGACTGCTTCACCAGTCGCCCGTGTCCCTTGCTCGAGGTGGCGAAGGTCTCGCGCAGCGACACGCGCAACGGGACGGAGTCGACGGCGACCCCGTACCGGTTGCGCAGCCGGTCGAGGAGCACGTCGACGTGCGCCTCGCCCATGCACCACAGGACGAGCTGGTTGGTCTCCGGGTTGCGCTCGAGCCGCATGGTCGGGTCCTCGGCCACGAGCCGGCCCAGGCTCGACGCGAGCTTGTCGTCGTCGGCCTTCGAGTGCGCGACGATCGCGACGGGCAGCAGCGGATCGGGCATGACCCACGGCTCGACCAGCAGCGGGTGGTCCTTGTCGCTGAGCGTGTCCCCGGTCTCGGCGCGGGTGAGCTTCGCGACGGCGACGATGTCGCCGGCGACGGCGTACCCCACCGTGCGCTGGGCCTTGCCGAGCGGGGAGGACAGCGCGCCGACCCGCTCGTCGACGTCGTGGTCCTCGTGGCCGCGGTCCGGCGCGAAGTGCCCGGACACGTGCAGCGTGACGTCGGGGCGCAGCGTCCCGCTGAACACGCGCACGAGCGACACCCGACCGACGTAGGGGTCGGTCGTGGTCTTGACGACCTCGGCGCACAACCGACCGTCGACGTCGCAGGCGAGCGGCTCGCGCGGGGCGCCGTCGGGGGAGGTGACCGCGGGGAGCGGGTGCTCCAGGGGCGACGGGAAGCCGCGGACGACGAGCTCGAGCAGCTCCGCGCTCCCGAACCCGGCCGGGGCCAGCCCGGAGGCGAGCACCGGGTAGAAGGACCCGCGCGCGACCGCAGTCTCGAGGTCAGCGATCAGCGTGTCGACGTCGAGGTCCTCGCCGCCGAGGTAGCGGTCCATGAGGGTCTCGTCCTCGCTCTCGGCGATGATCCCCTCGATGAGCGCGCCTCGGGCGTTCTCGATCAGCGGCACGTGCTCGCTGTCGGGAGCCTTCTCGACCCGCGTGCCGGAGCTGTAGTCGTAGACCTGCTGCGACAGCAGCCCGATGAGTCCGGCGACCGAGCCGTCGTCGGCGTGCATCGGCAGGTAGACCGGCAGCACGCCGTCGCCGAAGACCCGCTGGCAGATGGCGACCACATCGTCGAAGTCGGCGCGGTCCTTGTCGAGCTTGGTGACGACCACCGCACGCGGCATGCCGACGGCGGCGCACTCCTCCCAGAGCAGCTGGGTGGAGCCGTCCACCCCGTCGGACGCCGACACGACGAAGAGCGCGGCGTCGGCCGCGCGGAGCCCCGCGCGCAGGTCGCCGACGAAGTCGGCGTACCCCGGCGTGTCGATCAGGTTGACCTTGACACCGTCGACGAGGAGGGGGGCGAGGGCGAGCCCGACCGAGCGCTGCTGACGCAGCTCCGCCTCGTCGAAGTCCGACACCGTCGTGCCGTCCTCGACGCGGCCGGGGCGCGGAAGGGTCCCGGCAGCCACGAGGAGCTGCTCGACGAGCGTCGTCTTGCCCGATCCTGACGGGCCGACCAGCACGACGTTGCGGATCCTGTCGGGCCGATCGGCCTCGGGTGCTCTGCCGGCGGCCCCTGCTGCGTTCCTGTCTGCCATCTCGATCGCCTCCGCGTCGTTGCCGATGGATCGTGGCCCCCACCCAACTCCTGCGGCTCGCGCGAGGCAACCGCTTCGGGCAACCCCTGCGCCGTTACTCTCGTCACTGTCATGCTCAACAACGCCTCCGTCCGCCGTGCCGTCTCCGGCGCCGTCGATCCCGTCGCTCGCGGGCTGCTCCGGCTGCACGTGTCCCCGGACGCCGTGACGCTGGTCGGGACGATCGGCTCGTCGGCTGCGGCGCTGTGGTTCTACCCCCGCCAGCAGTGGGCCGTCGGCACGCTGGTGATCCTGCTGTTCGTCTTCAGCGACCTGATCGACGGCACCATGGCGCGGATGTCGGGCCGGTCCGGGCCGTGGGGAGCCTTCCTCGACTCGACGCTCGACCGGGTCACCGACGGACTGCTCTTCGGCGCGGTGTTCCTGGGCTTCGCGAACGCCGGGCAGATGTGGACCGCGTCCGCGGCGCTCGGCTGCCTGGTGGGCGGCGCGGTGGTGTCCTACGCCAAGGCCCGCGCGGAGAGCATCGGGGTGGAGTGCAACGTCGGCATCGCGGAGCGCGCCGAGCGGCTCATCATCGCCGGCGCCGCAGCCCTGCTGTACGGCCTGGGCGTGCCGTACATCCTGCCGGCCGCGCTGTGGTTCCTCCTCGCCCTCACCTGGTTCACCGTCGGCCAGCGGGTCCTGCACGTGCGCCGCCAGCTCCGTGCCGCCTCGGCCGAGCCCACGACGTCGGAGGGCGCACAGTGAGCTCGGTCGGCGACACGCTGGTCTCGTTCGGCTTCGGAGCGGGCTGGTCCGCGGTGCGTCGCATGCCCGAGAAGACGGCCTACGCCATGTTCGAGCGCATCGCCGACACGATGTGGGCGCGCCGCGGTGGCAGCGTGCGTCGTCTCGAGTCGAACCTGCGCCGCGTCGTGCCCGACGCCACGGACGAGGAGATCCGGCTGCTGTCCCGCGACGGCATGCGCTCCTACATGCGTTACTGGTGCGAGGCGTTCCGGCTTCCCGGATGGAGCCGCGAGCGGATCGTCGACTCGATCCGCATCATCGACGACCACTACCTCGCCGACGGGCTCGCGACAGGTCGGGGTGTCGTCGTCGCGCTGCCGCACATGGGCAACTGGGACCACGCGGGCGCCTGGGCCACGCTGGCGCACTCGCACGTGGTCACGGTGGCCGAGCGACTCAAGCCGGAGGATCTCTACGAGAAGTTCCTCGCGTTCCGGCGCGGTCTCGGGATGGACGTCATCCCGCTGACCGGCGGGGAACCGGTGTTCCCCTACCTCTCGCAAAAGCTGCACGAGGGCAACCTCGTGGCGCTCCTGGGCGACCGCGACCTGTCCAACTCGGGCATCCCGGTGACGTTCTTCGGCTCCAAGGCGAAGTTCCCCGCGGGCCCCGCGGCACTGGCGGTGGACACCGGGGCGGTGCTGCTGACCGCTCAGCTCTACCTCGACGACGGTCACAACGTCGTGCGGTTCCACCCGCCGGTCGTCGTGTCCACGGACGGGGAGCGCTCGCGCCGCATCTTCCGTACGACGCAGCTCGTCGCGGACCAGATCGAGGAGTCCATCAGGGCGCGGCCCACCGACTGGCACATGCTGCAGCGGCTGTGGGTCGAGGACCTCGACCCGAGCAAGGCCCCGACGACATGACCGGCGCACCTGGCGGCGCGACGTGAAGGTCGGGATCGTCTGCCCCTACGACTGGTCGGCGCCCGGCGGCGTGCAGGTCCACGTGCGCGACCTCGCCGTCGCGCTGCAACGGCTCGGGCACGAGGTCAGCGTGCTGGCGCCGTGCGACGACGACATCGACCTGCCGCCCTACGTCGTGTCCGCGGGCGGCGCAGTCACCCTGTCCTACAACGGGTCCAAGGCGAAGGTGGCGTTCGGACCCGTCACGACCAGACGGGTGCGCAAGTGGATCCGCAAGGGCGAGTTCGACGTGCTGCACGTGCACGAGCCCTTGTCCCCGAGCGTCTCGATCCTGTCCTGCTGGGCGGCCCGAGGGCCGGTGGTCGCGACGTGGCACTCGTCGATGCAGCGCTCGCGTGCGCTCGCGGCGATGTACCCGCTGGCGCAGACCGCGCTCGAGAAGGTGTCCGCCCGGATCGCGGTGAGCGAGGCCGCGAGGCAGACCCTCGTCGAGCACATGGGCGGTGATGCGGTGCTCATCCCGAACGGCGTCGACTGCTCGGCGTTCGGCGGCGTCGACCCGCTGCCCGGATGGCCCGGCGAGGGGCACTCGCTGCTCTTCCTCGGCCGGATCGACGAGCCGCGCAAGGGGCTGCAGGTACTGCTGGAGGCGCTCCCGGCGATCGCGGAGCGACACCCGGAGGTGCGCCTGCTCGTCGCCGGGCCGGGCGAGGTCGACGAGTTCCGTCACGCGCTCCCTGCCGAGGTCGCCGCCCGGGTCGAGTTCCTCGGCCTGGTCAGCGAGGAGGTCAAGGCGCGCGCCTTCGTGTCGGCCGACGTCTACGTCGCGCCGAACACCGGCGGCGAGAGCTTCGGCATCGTCCTGCTCGAGGCGATGGCGTCGGGCACCCCCGTGCTCGCGAGCGACATCGAGGCGTTCCGTCGGGTGGTCGACGGCGGGCGCGCCGGAGCGACGTTCGTCAACGAGGATCCGGCCGACCTCGCACGCGTGGCCGTCGCCCTGCTCGACGACGCCGAGGAGCGCGCCCGCCTCGGCCGCGAGGGGCTCCTGCGCGCCGAGGAGTTCGACTGGGAGACCGTCGCCAAGCGCGTCGTCGAGGTCTACGACGCCGTCACCGTGACCGGCGAGAAGGTCAGCGAGGACTTCCGCGGCCAGCTCGTCGGGCGCCTCTCGCGCTTCGACCGCGACGAGCGGGGGGAGTGACGCGTGGACTGGCTCACCGAGATCCTCATCGCGGCCGTCGTCCTCGGCGCCGTCGTCGTCTACCTCTCGTCGATGGCCGGGCGGCTCGACCGGCTGCACCACCGCATCGAGACCACCCACGCGGCGCTCGACGCCCAGCTGCTCCGACGCGGGGCGGCCGTGCAGGACCTCGCCTCGTCCGGCTTCCTGGACCCGGCGTCGTCCCTCCTGCTGTCGGCGGCGTCGCAGGAGACCCTCGTGGTCGATCCGGACGACGACGCGCGGCGCTTCCTCGTGGAGAGCGAGCTCACGCGCACGATCGGCGCCGTCCTCGACACCAGGGAGGACGTGGAGGAGATCCAGGCCGAGGCAGGGCCCGACGTCGGCGTGGCGGACCAGCTGCTCAGCGAGCTGGCGGTGGCCTGCCGTCGGGTGGAGCTCGCGCGCCGGTTCCACAACGACGTCGTGCGAAGCGCCCTGCAGCTGCGGCGCAAGCGCGTCGTGCGCTGGTTCCGGCTGGCCGGCTACACGTCGATGCCCACCACGGCCGACTTCGACGACACGCCCCCGGCGGGCCTCGCGGGTCGCTGAGGGATGGCGGCCTACCCTCGGGGGGCCGTCCCGCTCGGGGGCCGGCACGGGGAGGACGACGTTGCGAGCCACACGGCACCACCGGACCGCAGCCGGCGCGGTGACCGCGCTCACGGTCGTCGCGCTGGCCCTGTCCGGCTGCTCCGGGTCGGGCGGGTCGGGCTCGACCGCCGCCCCGGTGGCGTCAGGTCCCAGCGGCGCGACGGGTGCGGCCGCGCCGTCGCGCTCGGACTCCGGCTCCGTGGGGATCCCGGCGGGGGCGTCGCCCTTCTCCGGTCGTCCGGGTGGCGCCGGGAAGCCGGTCCTCGTGGTGAAGTTCGACAACACGCCCAACGCCCAGCCGCACAGCGGGCTCTCCGCGGCCGACATCGTCTACATCGAGGAGGTCGAGTTCGGTCTGACCCGCATCGCCGCGGTCTTCTCCTCGGTCCTGCCGCGCAGCGTGGGTCCGATCCGCAGCGCTCGCATCTCCGACATCGACCTGCTCGCGCAGTTCGGCCGTCCCGCCTTCGCCTACTCGGGTGCGCAGCACAAGATGCGTCCGCTGCTCGCCGCCGCCTCGATCTACGACGTGTCCGGCGACAAGGGGCCCGCGGGCTACTACCGCGATCCGCGACGCCGGGCGCCCTACAACTTCTTCGGTGTGCCGAAGGGGCTCCTGGCCCGCGCTCCCAAGGCCTCGCCCGCCCAGGACATCGGGTTCGTGTTCTCCGGCGCGGCCCCCACCGGAGGCACACCGACGAAGTCCGTGACCGCGAAGTACCCCGACTCCTCGGCCGCCTTCGTGTGGAACTGGAAGCTCCAGTCCTGGGACGTGGTGCTCAACAAGCGCCCGGCCCGTGCGACCGAGGGCGGCACCCAGCACGCCGCGACGGTCGTGATCCAGTACGTCGCCCAGCACGACTCGGGGTTCGGCGACAAGTTCGGCGGCAAGACGCCCAAGCTCGAGACGGTCGGCACCGGCACGGGCCTGGTGCTGCGCAACGGCCGTTCCTACGCCGTCACCTGGGCCCGTACGTCCGCGACGAGCGGCACGACGTTCACCACGACGGACGGGCAGCCGATGCCCTTCGCCGTCGGCCAGGTGTGGGTCGCGCTGGTCAACCGGGCCACGAAGGCCGTCCTGCGCTGACCCCCGCCAACCCGCACCGCGAGGCCCTCGGCGCCGCGCGCGACGCCCCGGCCGGCCGGCCGGGGATGTCCGGTGCTCGTATGCGTCGTCGGGCGCCGGAGTGCGGCATGGGTATCCTTCCCAGGTGCCGCCGTATCCCGGCGACGCCCAGCCCTGCGTCCTCCCGAGGTCTTCGATGTCCGCCCAGCCCGAGTCCCGCGCCACCGGCACCAACCCGGAGATCGGCACCGCCCGCGTGAAGCGCGGCATGGCCGAGATGCTCAAGGGCGGCGTCATCATGGACGTCGTCACGGCCGAGCAGGCGAAGATCGCCGAGGACGCCGGTGCCGTCGCGGTCATGGCCCTCGAGCGCGTGCCGGCCGACATCCGTGCTCAGGGCGGCGTGTCGCGCATGAGCGACCCGGACATGATCGACGCCATCATCGCCGCGGTCTCCATCCCGGTGATGGCCAAGGCCCGCATCGGTCACTTCGCCGAGGCCCAGGTGCTGCAGTCGCTCGGCGTCGACTACATCGACGAGTCCGAGGTCCTGACCCCGGCCGACTACGCCAACCACATCGACAAGTGGCCGTTCACCGTGCCGTTCGTGTGCGGCGCCACCAACCTCGGCGAGGCCCTGCGCCGCCTCACCGAGGGGGCAGCGATGATCCGCTCCAAGGGCGAGGCCGGTACCGGCGACGTCTCCAACGCGACCAAGCACATGCGCACGATCCGTGCGGAGATCAACCGCCTCACGTCGATGTCGCACGACGAGCTCTACGTCGCCGCCAAGGAGCTGCAGGCGCCCTACGACCTGGTCGTCGAGACGGCGCGGCTCGGGCGGCTCCCGGTCGTCATGTTCACCGCCGGTGGCATCGCCACGCCGGCCGACGCCGCCATGATGATGCAGCTCGGCGCCGACGGCGTGTTCGTCGGCTCCGGCATCTTCAAGTCCGGCAACCCCGCGGAGCGCGCCAACGCGATCGTCCAGGCGACGCTGCACTACGACGACCCCGCGATCGTCGCCAAGGTGAGCCGTGGCCTCGGCGAGGCCATGGTCGGCATCAACGTGGCCGACCTCCCCGTGCACCACCGTCTCGAGGACCGTGGCTGGTGAGCGTCCTCCCGACCGGGGCTGACGCCCTCGTCGGGGTCCTCGCCCTCCAGGGCGACTTCCGCGAGCACGAGCACGCGCTGCAGGCCTGCGGCGTGGCCACACGGCGCGTCCGCACGGTCGAGGACCTCGAGGGGATCGACGCCCTCGTCGTCCCCGGTGGCGAGTCCACGACCATGAGCAACCTTGCCCTGCGGTGGGGGCTGATGGAGCCGATGCGCGCGCTCGTCCGCAGCGGGCTGCCGGCGTACGGGTCCTGCGCGGGCATGATCATGCTCGCCGACCGGATCGAGGGCGGCCGCCCCGACCAGGAGACCATCGGCGGCCTGGACGTCACCGTGCTGCGTAACGCCTTCGGCCGCCAGGTCGACTCCTTCGAGGCCGACATCGACATCCCCGTGCTCGGCCCCGAGCCGCTGCACGCGGTGTTCATCCGCGCCCCGTGGGTGGAGGACGCCGGCGAGTCCGTGCAGGTCCTCGGCCGCGTCCCGGCCGGTCCTGCCGCAGGTAGGATCGTCGCCGTCCGGCAGGGGCACCTGCTCGCGACGTCCTTCCACCCGGAACTCACCGGGGACATGCGGGTCCACGAGTACTTCGTCGAGATGGTGAGAGAGCAGGCATGAGCGGCCACTCCAAGTGGGCGACCACGAAGCACAAGAAGGCCGTGGTCGATGCCAAGCGCAGCAAGATGTTCGCGAAGCTGATCAAGAACATCGAGGTGGCGGCGCGGATGGGCGGCGGGGATCCCGCGGCCAACCCGACGCTGTACGACGCCATCTACAAGGCGAAGAAGAGCTCGGTCCCCAACGACAACATCGACCGCGCGGTGAAGCGCGGATCGGGTGCCGAGGCCGGCGGGGCCGACTACCAGACGATCATGTACGAGGGCTACGGGCCCAACGGCGTCGCAGTGCTCATCGAGTGCCTCACCGACAACCGCAACCGCGCCGCGTCCGACGTCCGGGTCGCCATGACGCGCAACGGCGGCTCGATGGCCGACCCCGGCTCGGTGTCCTACCTGTTCAGCCGCAAGGGTGTCGTCATCGTGCCCAAGGGCTCGCTGTCCGAGGACGACGTGCTCAGCGCCGTCCTCGACGCGGGCGCCGAGGAGGTCAACGACCTCGGGGAGGCATTCGAGGTCGTGAGCGCGGCCGGTGACGTGGTCGCCGTCCGCACCGCGTTGCAGACCGCGGGCATCGACTACGAGTCCGCCGACACGTCGTTCCTCCCGAGCATGTCCGTCGAGGTCGACGAGGACACCGCGCGCAGGGTCTTCCGGCTCATCGACGTCCTCGAGGACAACGACGACGTCCAGAACGTCTACGTGAACGCCGACGTCCCGGACCAGATCCTGGAGCTGCTCGACCTCTAGGCCCGCACCGGCGTGTTGGCGCCCCCAGACGCCGGTCGTCGGCTAACATCCGTACACCTGTTCGGTGTGCTGGAAGGATCGGCCTGATGCGTGTGCTCGGCGTGGATCCGGGGCTCACCCGGTGCGGGGTGGGCGTGGTCGACGGTGCACCTGGGCGGCGGCTGACGCTGGTGTACGTCGAGGTGATCCGCACCCCCGCCGACGCGGACCTCGCGCACCGGCTGCTGGGCATCGAGCAGGCGCTCGAGATCGTGCTCGACACGGTGGCGCCGGATGCGGTGGCGGTCGAGCGGGTGTTCAGCCAGCAGAACGTGCGCACGGTGATGGGCACGGCCCAGGCCGGGGCGGTCGCGATCACGTGCGCGGCGCGACGGGGCATCCCGGTCGTCCTGCACACCCCGAGCGAGGTCAAGGCGGCCGTCACCGGCAGTGGGCGGGCCGACAAGGACCAGGTCGGGGTCATGGTGGCCCGGCTGCTCGGACTGACCCAGGTCCCCAAGCCTGCCGACGCCGCCGACGCCCTGGCGCTGGCGATCTGCCACCTGTGGCGCGGCGACTCCTCCGCCCGTCTCGCGGCGGCCGCCGCGGCCGCGCCGCGCTCGCGGGTGCCGCGCTCGGCGGCAGCGGCGCGGGTCGCGCCGGGCCGCAGGGTCGCCGTGGGAGGTGCGCGGTGATCGCCTACGTCCGCGGCCCGGTGGCCTCCGTCGGTGCCGGCTCCGCCGTCGTCGACGTCGGCGGGATCGGGCTCGAGCTGCAGTGCGCTCCCGGCACCCTGGCCGAGCTGAGGGTGGGGCACCTGGCCACGCTCGCGGCCACGCTCATCGTCCGTGAGGACTCCCTGACGCTCTACGGCTTCGCCGACGAGGACGAGCGGTCGGTCTTCGAGGTCCTCCAGACGGTCACCGGTGTAGGCCCCCGGCTCGCGCAGTCCGTCCTCGCCGCGCTCACGCCCGACACGTTGCGCAGGGCGGTGGCGACCGAGGACCTCACGGCGCTCATGAGGGTCTCCGGCGTCGGCCGCAAGGGTGCCCAGCGTCTCGTGCTCGAGCTGAAGGACAGGCTCGGTGCCCCAGCGGGCGACGTCGTCGACCTCGGCGCGGGCTCGTCGGCCGCACCGACCTGGGAGGGCCAGGTCCGCGAGGCGCTCATCGGCCTGGGGTGGTCGCCGCGGGAGGCCGACGCCGCGGTGGCGGTCGTCGCCGAGGACGTCGGGCCGGACGCCGACGTCGCCACCGTGCTGCGCCTCGCGCTGCGGTCCCTGGACCGCGCATGAGTGGCGATCTCGACCGCACCGAGATCGGGGTGGTGCACGAGGACGGCTCCCGCCTCGTCGACGCCGAGCCCGTCACCGACGACGCCACGATCGAGGGTGCGCTTCGCCCCCGGACGCTGGACGCCTTCATCGGCCAGCAGCGGGTCAAGGACCAGCTCGGCCTGGTGCTCGAGGCCGCCTCGGCCCGCGGCCGGGCGGCCGACCACGTGCTGCTCGCCGGGCCGCCGGGTCTGGGCAAGACGACCCTGTCGATGATCATCGCCGGAGAGCTCGGCATGCCGCTGCGCGTCACCAGCGGGCCGGCGCTCCAGCACGCCGGCGACCTGGCCGCGGTGCTCTCGAGCCTCATCCCCGGCGAAGTGCTGTTCCTCGACGAGATCCACCGGATGTCTCGCGCGGCCGAGGAGATGCTCTATCTCGCGATGGAGGACTTCCGGGTCGACATCATCGTGGGCAAGGGGCCCGGGGCCACGGCGATCCCGCTCGAGCTGCCGCCGTTCACGCTCGTGGGGGCGACCACCCGTGCCGGTCTCCTGCCTGGTCCGCTGCGCGACCGTTTCGGGTTCACCGCGCACATGGACTTCTACGAGACCGCCGACCTGCGGGCGATCCTGGCGCGCAGCGCCGGCCTGCTCGACGTCGCGCTCACCGACGACGCCGCGGCCGAGATCGCCGGACGCAGCCGCGGCACCCCGCGCGTGGCCAACCGCCTGCTGCGACGGGTCCGCGACTTCGCCCAGGTCCGCGCCGAGGGTGACGTCGACCTCACGATCGCGCGCGACGCGCTGGCCCTCTACGAGGTCGACGAGATCGGGCTCGACCGGCTCGACCGCGCTGTGCTCGATGCGCTGCTCCGCCGGTTCGGCGGGGGACCGGTGGGCCTGAGCACGCTGGCGGTCGCGGTGGGCGAGGAGTCCGAGACGGTCGAGACGGTCTGCGAGCCGTTCCTGGTGCGGGCCGGGCTCCTGGCCCGCACACCGCGCGGCCGGGTGGCCACCCCCGCGGCCTGGTCCCACCTGAGGCTGCGCCCTCCGCCGGGGAGCACGCCGCCGCTCCCGTTCGGCGAGGCCGTCGAGGCGGAACTCGACGGGGCCGACCCCGCCTAGACTCCTGCGACGACGCCGGATCCGCCGGCACGACCCGGAGGACCCGCGTGACCATCGGCTCCCTGCTCCCGTTCCTCGTCCTGATCGTCGCCTTCTACTTCCTGATCCTGCGACCGGCGCGGGCCCGTCAGGGCGCCCAAGCCGCGGTGAACTCCCGTCTGCGGCCGGGTGTCGAGGCGATGACCACCTCGGGTCTGTTCGGAACCGTCGTCGAGGTCGAGGGCGACAGGGTCGTGCTCGAGATCGCCGAGGGGGTCCGGGTCCGCTTCGTGACGGCCGCGATCGCCAAGGTCGTCGAGCCCCCGGGAGCCGTGGGAACGTCGGGCCCGACCCAGGCGTCGATCACCGAGGACGACACGGCTGAGGGCTAACCCCGGGTTCGGGGGACAGCGCGTCCGTCCTCCATACTGCTCGGGCACGACCTCGGCGTCCCCGGACGCAGCGGGGGAGCGCTCGGGGAGGGCCGACCTGGCCCGAACGGATATCGACGGCCTCCGGGCCGTCACGGGAGGTCCCGCGCACGCCGGCGGGCACGACGGATCCCGCGCGGCCTGACGGTCGGCGCGGGACGCACAGGAGACACGACGGTGGCAGCACCGACCCAGAAGCACACGAACCCCGGACGCACCCTCGCCATCCTCGGACTCGTGGTGCTCGTGCTCGGCGTCTGGACGTTCTGGCCCGGCCAGACCCGCACGCCCAAGCTCGGACTCGACCTCAGCGGCGGCACGCAGGTGATCCTGACGCCGACCGCCAGCCAGGGCGGCCAGCAGGTCTCCGACGACCAGCTCAAGCAGGCGGTCGAGATCATCCGGCAGCGCGTCGACGGCTTCGGTGTCGCCGAGTCCGAGGTCACCACCCAGGGCAGCGGCCAGAACGCCAGCATCATCGTGTCGATCCCGGGCAAGACGAACTCCGCGATCCTCAACTCGCTGGCCACCACCGCCAAGCTGGACTTCCGCCCCGTGCTCCTGGAGGCGGTGGGCGGCGTGGCCCCGACCACGTCCCCCACCCCCACCGCGTCGGGCAGCGCCTCGCCGAGCGCGACGAAGTCCGGCACGGCGTCGCCCGCGGTCTCTCCGAAGGCCTCGGCCGGCGCGGGTACGCCGTCGGCGTCGGCGTCGGGCAACGGCTCGGTCATCACCGGCGCACTCAGCGGGACGGCGACCTCGCCGAGCCCGAGCGCCTCGCCCACGGCGTCGGCCAGCCCCTCGACGAGTCCGTCCCCGACCGCGTCGTCGAGCGGCGCTGCCACGGACGCGGGCGGCCTCACCACGAACAACGGTCAGCCGCCGATCCAGTCCAAGACCAACGACGCCGCGCTGCAGGCGGCCTTCGCCGCGCTCGACTGCACCAAGACCGGGGCGACGAAGGGCGGTCTCGCCGACCCGACGCAGTACCTCGTCACGTGCTCGAAGGACGGGTCGCTGAAGTACCTGCTCGACAAGGCAGCCGTGCGCGGCACCGAGATCGCGAGCGCCTCCGCGGGTCTCTCGCAGACCGGTGGCGGCTGGGAGGTCAACCTGACCTTCACCTCCACGGGCGCGCAGCAGTTCGCCACGGTCACCGGTCAGCTCGCGCAGAACCCGTCGCCGCAGAACCAGTTCGGCATCGTCCTCGACGGGCTCGTCGAGTCCTCGCCGTACGTCAGCCAGGCGATCCTCGGCGGCAGCGCGGTCATCACCGGCTCCTTCACCGCCGACGAGGCCAAGGCGCTCGCCAACGTCCTCAAGTACGGCTCGCTTCCGGTGTCGCTCGAGGTCTCCTCGGTCGAGCAGGTGTCGCCGACCCTCGGGCAGGACCAGCTCTCCGCGGGTCTGCTCGCCGGAGCGCTCGGACTGCTCCTCGTCGTCATCTACCTGGTCGTCTACTACCGCGCGCTGGGCCTCGTCGCGACCGCGTCGCTGCTCGTGGCTGCGGCGATCACGTACTTCGTGTTCGTCATCCTGAGCCGGCAGCTCGGGCTGGCCCTGTCGCTCGCGGGCGTCGCCGGTGCGATCGTCGCGATCGGAATCACGGCGGACTCGTTCATCGTGTACTTCGAACGCATCCGGGACGAGATCCGGGAGGGCCGCAGCCTCCGGGCGGCCGGCGACGCCGGCTGGATCAGGGCGCGCCGCACGATCCTCGCGGCGGACTTCGTGTCGTTCCTCGCGGCGATCGTCCTGTACTTCCTCTCGGTGGGCAGCGTCCGGGGCTTCGCGTTCACCCTCGGCCTCACGACGATCGTCGACGTCGTCGTCGCCTTCCTGTTCACCCGCCCGCTGGTGTCCATCCTGATGCGCAGCCCGGCCTTCACCTCCGGCAAGGCCTGGACCGGCCTGTCCCCCGACCGCCTCGGGGTCAAGCCCTCGCTCGTCCAGGTCGAGCAGCCGGGCTCGTGGCGCGCTGCCGGCACCGACTCGAAGGAGTCCTGATGTCCCGCATGGGTTCGCTCGCCCACCACCTGTACAGCGGTGAGGTCTCCTACGACTTCGTCGGCAAGCGACGCCGCTGGTACGCCATCTCCGGCATCATCCTGCTGCTCGCACTGATCGGGCTCTTCGGCCGTGGCCTCAACCTCGGCATCGAGTTCAAGGGCGGCTCGGAGTTCACCATCCCCAACACGACCGCCACGGTCGAGGAGGTCCGGGCCTCGGTCCAGCAGGCAGGCATCAAGGACCCGATCGTCACGCAGGTGGGCCAGAGCAACATCCGGGTCCAGACCCTCGCGCTCACGCCGTCGCAGTCGGCTGCGGTCACGATGCAGCTCTCGAAGGACACCGGGGTCGCGCAGGGCGACATCGCCGTGACCCTCGTCGGCCCCAGCTGGGGCGCTGAGATCACCCAGCGGGCCGTGCAGGGGCTCGTGGTCTTCCTCGTGCTCGTGGTGGTGTTCCTGTCGGCGTACTTCGAGTGGAGACTCGCGGTCGCCGCCGTGGTGGCCCTGATCCACGACCTCGTGATCACGATCGGCATCTACGCGCTCACCGGGTTCGAGGTCACGCCGGCCACCGTGATCGGTGTCCTCACGATCCTCGGCTTCTCGCTCTACGACACCGTGGTCGTGTTCGACAAGGTGCGGGAGAACACCCGCGCCATCACCTCGGGCAACCGCGCGACGTACAGCGAGGCCGCGAACCTGGCTCTGAACCAGACCCTGGTCCGTTCCATCAACACCTCGGTCGTGGCTCTGCTCCCGGTCACCGCGATCCTCGTGATCGGCGTCGGGCTCCTCGGCGCCGGCACGCTGAAGGACCTCGCGCTCGCGCTGTTCATCGGCACGGCCGCCGGCACCTACTCGTCGATCTTCATCGCGACGCCGGTCGCCTGCCAACTGCAGGAGCGCCGTCCCGAGATGAAGGCGCTCGCGGCCCGGGTGGCGCAGCGCCGGGCCGGCGGCGGCGACGCGAAGGGTCGCGCGGCACGCAAGTCCGGCTCGAGCGGCACGGCCACCGCCGTCCTCGACGACGTCGAGACCGAGGTCGCCGACGGGTCCGAGGGCCCGATCACGCCCGACGTCCTCGCCCAGCCGGTCGCACCGACCGGGCCCCGGTCGCAGCCCAGGAAGAACCAGACCCGCAGCAAGCGCAAGAAGAGCTGATGCCCGACCGTTCCGGGGAGCTCGACCGGCTCCTCGACGAGCGGATCCGGTCGGTGCCGGACTGGCCGCTGCCCGGGGTGACCTTCCGCGACATCACGCCGCTGCTCGCCGACCCGGCCGGGCTCCCGGCCGTCTGCGCGGGCATCCGGGAGGCGCTCGACCGGTCCGGGGTCGGCTCGATCGACCTCGTTGCCGGAGTGGAGGCCCGCGGCTTCGTCCTCGGTGCCCCGCTCGCCGTCGCTCTCGGCGTCGGCTTCGTGCCCGTGCGCAAGCAGGGCAAGCTGCCCGGCGACGTGCATGCGGAGTCCTACGACCTCGAGTACGGCACCGCCACGCTGGAGGTCCAGGTCGGCGCCTTCGCCGCGGGGCACCGGGTGCTGCTGGTCGACGACGTGCTGGCCACCGGCGGGACCGCGGCCGCGTCGGTCGCGCTGCTTCGATCAGCCGGCGCCGAGGTCGCGGCGTTCGCGGTCCTGCTCGAGCTCGCGGCGCTCGAGGGACGCGCGCTGCTGGGAGACCTCCCGGTCCTCTCGCTGCGCGTGCTCTGACGCCCCGGACGGCCCCTGCTCGACGTTGTCCCTAGACTGAGACGCCACAGCAACCCGCGAGGAGAAGCGTGGCCGAGGACGTCGTAGCCGGGAGGGGCGCCTCCGTGCCCCCCGCCCCGCCTGCGCCGCCTGCGCCGTCGCCCGCCTTCGAGGCGACCAGTCGCCGGTCCCTGCTCCCGCGGATCAGCCCTCGGCGCGGCTCCGCGCGGCAGAGCATGCACCCCGAGCTCGAGCCGTTGCTCCGGACCGTCAAGCAGTTCCACCCGAAGGTCGACGTCAAGGTCCTCGAGCAGGCCTACGAGCGAGCGGCGTACCTCCACCGCGACCAGGTCCGGCGCTCGGGCGACCCGTACATCACCCATCCGCTCGCGGTGGCGACGATCCTGGCCGAGCTCGGCATGACGCCGCCCACCCTGGCGGCCGCGCTGCTCCACGACACGGTCGAGGACACGGAGTACTCACTCGACGCGTTGCGCGAGGACTTCGGCGACGAGGTCGCCGCGCTGGTCGACGGCGTCACGAAGCTCGACAAGGTCAAGTACGGCCAGGCGACGGCCGCGGAGACCGTGCGCAAGATGGTCGTGGCGATGGCGCGCGACATCCGGGTGCTGGTCATCAAGCTCGCCGACCGGCTGCACAACATGCGCACGCTGCGCTGGATGCCGCCGGACAAGCAGGAGCAGAAGGCGCGCGAGACCCTGGAGATCTACGCCCCGCTCGCCCACCGGCTCGGCATGAACACGATGAAGTGGGAGCTCGAGGACCTCTCGTTCGCCACGCTGTATCCCAAGATGTACGACGAGATCGTCCGTCTCGTGGGGACCCGCGCACCGGAGCGCGACCACTACCTCGCCGAGGTCCGCGACATGGTCGAGTCGGACCTGCGCGAGGCCAAGATCAAGGCCACGGTGACCGGGCGTCCGAAGCACTACTACTCCGTCTACCAGAAGATGATCGTGCGCGGCCGCGACTTCGCCGACATCTACGACCTCGTCGGCATCCGCATCCTCGTGGAGTCCGTGCGCGACTGCTACGCCGTGCTCGGCGTGATCCACGCGCGCTGGAATCCCGTCCCGGGTCGGTTCAAGGACTTCATCGCGATGCCCAAGTTCAACATGTACCAGTCCTTGCACACCACCGTGATCGGTCCGACCGGCAAGCCGGTCGAGCTGCAGATCCGCACGATGGACATGCACCGGGCGGCCGAGTACGGCGTCGCCGCGCACTGGCGCTACAAGCAGGGAAACGTCGGCGGCAAGTCCGGACCCGACGACATGGGCTGGCTGCGCCAGCTGCTCGAGTGGCAGCGCGAGACCGACGACCCCGACGACTTCCTCGACGCCCTGCGCTACGACCTCGGTTCGACCGAGGTCTTCGTGTTCACCCCGAAGGGCGACGTCGTGGCGCTGCCGGGCGGCGCGACCCCGGTCGACTTCGCCTACGCCGTGCACACGGAGGTCGGGCACCGCACCGTCGGCGCGCGGGTCAACGGCAAGCTCGTCCCGCTCGAGTCCTCGCTGACCAGTGGCGACGTCGTCGAGATCTTCACCTCGAAGGCGGAGACCGCCGGCCCGAACCGGGACTGGCTCACCTTCGTGAAGAGCCCGCGGGCCCGGTCGAAGATCAAGGCGTGGTTCTCCAAGGAGCGCCGCGAGGAGGCTGTGGAGAGCGGCAAGGAGTCGCTGACCCGGGCGATGCGCAAGGCCGGGCTCCCGCTGCACCGGCTGCTCGCGGGCGGAGCGCTTCAGGCGCTCCTCGCGGACCTGCACTACCCCGACGTCACATCGCTGTACGTCGCCGTGGGCGAGGGCCGGGTGCCCGCGACCAGCGTCGTGCAGCGCATCATGGCCGCGCACGGCGGAGCCGAAGGCGCCACCGAGGACCTCTCGGAGGTCATCAACCCGACCCGCGTCTCGCAGGGCAAGGCCCGTCCGCAGGGCGACCCGGGGATCGTGGTGGACGGCGACGACGACGTCTGGGTCAAGCTCGCCCGCTGCTGCACTCCCGTGCCGGGCGACGAGGTCCTGGGGTTCGTCACGCGTGGGCACGGCGTCTCGGTCCACCGGCTCGACTGCGTCAACGTCGCCTCGCTGCGCCAGGAGCCGGACCGCATCGTGCCGGTCACCTGGGCGCCTAAGGCCACGAGCGTGTTCCTCGTCAACATCCAGGTCGAGGCGCTCGACCGGTCCCGGCTGCTGTCCGACGTCACCCGTGCGCTGTCCGACCAGCACGTCAACATCCTGTCGGCGTCGGTGAGCACCACCCGCGACCGCATCGCCATCAGCCGCTTCACCTTCGAGATGGCCGACGCCGCCCACCTGGGGTCAGTCCTCAAGAGCGTCCGGACCGTCGAAGGCGTCTACGACGTCTACCGCATCTGACCCTCACCCGTGTTGCCCACCTATCTGTCGTTTCCGACCCCGGTCGGGCACGGGGAAACGACAGATAGGTGGGCAACAAGCGGGGGTCAGCCGGAGAACTCCTGGGCTGCCTTCTCGGCGGCGTCGAGCAGCGCCTTCGTGGTGGCGATGCGGCCTTCGAGGTCGGTGGCCTTGCGGGTGTCACCGGCGGCGAGGGCGGCTGCGTGCTGCTTCTCGAGCTTCTCGAGCGAGGAGCTGAACTGCTCGACGGTCGCGCTGGCACGGGCACGGGACTCCGGGTTGGACCGACGCCACTGCTCCTGCTCGCCGGTACGGACGGCGTCCTCGATCTTGCGCAGCCTGCCCTCGATGCGCTCCTTGTCCCCGCGGGGGACGTGCCCGATCTTCTCCCAGCGCTCCTGGATCGAGCGCAGCGTCGTCTTGGCGCCCTTGAGGTCCGAGGGGTCGATCGCCTCGGCCTCGACGAGCAGCGCCTCCTTGGCGGCCAGGTTCTCGGCGAAACCTGCGTCGCGCTGGCCCAGCGCGGCGTTGCGGGCGGCGAAGAAGGCGTCCTGCGCTGCGCGGAAGCGGTTCCACAGCGCCTCCTCGTCGGCCTTGCCGGCGCGGCCTGAGGCCTTCCACCGCGACATGAGGTCGCGGTAGGCGCCCGCCGTGGCGCCCCAGTCCGTGGAGGACTGCAGGCTCTCGGCCTCCGCCACGAGGGCTTCCTTGACCTGCTTGGCCTCGCCGCGCTCGCTGTCGAGCCGGGCGAAGTACTGACGACGGTGCTTGTCGAACTGCGACCGCGCGTGGCTGAACCGCTTCCACAACGCCTGCTCACCGGTGCGGTCGGCGCGAGGCGCGGCCTTCCAGTCGTCGAGAAGCGTCTTGAACCGCTCCCCGGTGGACTTCCACTGGGTCGACTCCGCCAGCGCCTCCGCCTCGGCGACGATGGCCTCGCGGGCTGCGAGCGCGGCCGCCTTGGCGGCGGCGCGGGCCTCCGCCGCTACGGCGCGCTTCTGGACCACGACCGCGTCGAGCGCATCGACCCGCGCGGTCAGCGAACCGAGGTCACCGACCATCGAGGGCGACGCGAGCGACTCGCGCGCCCGCTTGACCACGGCCGCGGCCTGTTCCGGGGTCGCCTTGCCCTCGGCGAGCCGGCGGGTGGCGAGGTCGACCTCGACCGAGAGGTCGTCGTACTTGCGGACGAAGAACGCCAGACCCTCGGTCGGCGTGCCGGCCGCCCACTGGCCGACCGGGTGCTCCGAGCCGTCGGAGAGCCGGACATGGACCGTGCCCTCGTCGTCGACCCGGCCGAAGGTCTCCGAGTCGGTCGGGCGCGGCGGTGCGTCAGGGTCGACCGACGCGACGGGCGCCTCGGCCGCGGCCGACGTCGACGGCGTGGTTGCGACCGGGCGCGGGGGCGCCGGACGCGTGAGACCGGCGAGCGCGGCAGGGGAGGGCCGGGGACCGGCCGGTGCTGCGACGACCTCGGGCTCGGACGCCGCCGGCACGACGGCCTCGGCTGCCGGTGCCTCACTGTCGGGAGCCGCGGCGAGGGGTGCGGCCTCCACCGCCACTGGCTCGCTCGCGGCAGCGAGGACCTCGGGGGCGGCGGCGACCGCCTCGACCGCCTCGGGGTGCGCGGGGGCGGGTTCGACGCTCTCGGGCGCCGCCTCGACGGCCTCGGGCTCCGTGGGCGCGGGCTCGACGGCTTCGGCCACGGGCTCGACGGCTCCGGGTGCGGCTGCCTCGGGCTCGTCGATCTCGGGCGCGGCGGCCCCCGACTCGGCGGACGGGGGAGCGGCCTGCTCGGGCTCGACCGCCTCGGCCTCGACGACCGCGGCCTCGACGACCGCGGCCTCGACGGCCTCGGTGTCGGAGGCCACCGTCTCGGGCACCGCCGCGACGGGGGCCTCGGGCTCGACGACCGCGGGAGCGGCCGGGGCGGCGTCCGGGCCGGAGTCGCTGCTGCTGAGCGTCTCCTCGGGCGCGGGGGCCGTCTGAGACTCCAGAGCGGCCGCCTCGTCGACCGCGGCCTCGCTGGTCGCGGTCGGTGTCGTCGCGACGTGCTCGGCGGTCGGGGCGAGACCGGCGGCCGGTTCGGTCACCTGCGTCGCGGGCACGGCGTCGGGATCAGGGACGTCGGAGGCGCTGGGCGTCGTGTCGGTGCTCATGTCCTGGTTCACTCCTCAGCCGGCCAGCGTGGTGCCGGTCGTGGCCTTCGTGATGACGGTCGTCTGGTTGGGGGCGCCGTCGCCCGTACCACCCTTCACTCCTGCGGCCGCGACCTTCTGCACGACGTCGAGGCCGGACACCACCTTGCCCCAGATCGAGTAGTTCGGCCCGAGAGTTGTGTCCTTGTACACGATGAAGAACTGGCTGCCGCCTGTCCCGGCGCCGGCGTTGGCCATGGCGACCGTGCCCGCCGGGTAGTTGTTGGAGCCCGAACCGGGCAGGTTCTCGTCCGGCAGCTGGTAGCCCGGACCACCCTGGCCGTTGTTGGTCGGGCTGCCGCACTGGAGGACGAAGATGCCCGATGTCGTGAGGCGGAAGCAGTCCGAGTCGGTGTAGTACGCCTGCGAGGCGAGGAACGCCATCGACTGCGTGGTCTTGGGCGCCGCAGCGGCGTCCATCTGGATGACGATGTCGCCGCAGTTGGTCGCGAGCTTCAGGAAGGTGGGCGGCGTCGCCGGCAGCGGCGATCCACCGGGTGCCGACCAGGTCTGGGTCTTGGTCGTCGGCGTCGGCGCTGTGGCGCACGCCTTGGCCGACGTGCTCGCGGAGGCAATGGCCGAGGACGACGCCGAGGGTGACGGGCTGGCCGTCTGGGCCGCGGTCGACGTCGCGCTGGGCGACCCGCTGGGCGACGCGGTCGAGTCGGACCCGCCGCGCGTGCTGAGGACGAGCGCCACCACTGCGACCGCCACCACGGCGAGCCCGGCCACGACCGCGATGATCTGGTTACGGCGCTGACGCTTGGCGTCGCGCGCCGCACGGCGCTGCTGCTGGCGCTCGTACTTCTGCCGCGCGAGCTCGCGCTCGCGCTTGTTGCTGCTCGACACGCCCTGCGTCTCCCGTCGCTCGGGGGCGGCTTCCCGGACCCCGAGCGAAGTGTAGGGAGGAGTACCGAGGCGACCGCCAGTGGGGCGACCGGTAGGCTCGGGCGGTCGGGGTCGATCGCCTCGACGGCCCATCGACCCCCTGCCTGGAGGCGTTCGCCCGTGCTCGTCGTCGGCTTCCCCGCCGGTCCGTGGGGCACGAACTGCTGGATCCTGGCGCCCGGTGCCGGCGAGCAGTGCGTGATCGTCGACCCGGGCAAGGACTCCGCCGCGGGGATCGAGGAGGCCGTCCGGGAGCACGGTCTCGACCCTGTCGCCGTCCTGCTGACCCACGGTCACATCGACCACGTGTGGTCGGTCGTCCCGGTGTGCGGCGCACGCGGCATCCCGGCCTACATCCACCCGGAGGACCGGGGGCTGCTCACCGACCCTGCGGCCGGGCTCAGCGGGCAGACCCGCGACCTGCTCGCGACGATGACCGACGGCGTGCTGTCGACGGGGGAGCCCGACGACCTGCGCGAGCTCGCCGACGGCGTGCACCTCGACCTGGCGGGTCTGTCCTTCGTCGTGGACCACGCCCCCGGCCACACCCGCGGCTCGGTGATGTTCCGCCGCGCTGGGGAGCCGGGCGTGCCGCCGGTGCTGGTGTCCGGCGACGTCTTGTTCGAGGGCTCGATCGGGCGCACGGACCTGCCGGGCGGCGACCACGCCGCCATGCTGCACAGCCTCGGCTCCAAGGTCCTGCCCCTGTCCGACGAGACCGTGGTGCTCCCGGGCCACGGCGACACCACCACGATCGGCCGCGAGCGGTCCTCCAACCCCTACCTCTCCGCGGTTGTCGAGACCCTCTCCGCACCGGGCCGGGGGCTCTGACGTGAGCCGCCCCGCCGCGCTCTCCGGGTTCCCGGAGTGGCTGCCCGCCGAGCGCATCGTCGAGCAGAGCATCCTCGACACCGTGCGCCGGGTGTTCGAGCTGCACGGCTTCTCCTCGCTCGAGACCCGTGCGGTCGAGCCGCTCGAGCAGATGCTGCGCAAGGGCGAGATCGACAAGGAGGTCTACGTCCTGCGCCGCCTGCACGCGGAGGACGACGAGGGCGACAACGGCCTCGCGCTGCACTTCGACCTCACCGTGCCGTTCGCGCGCTACGTCCTGCAGAACGCCGGCCACCTGGACTTCCCGTTCCGCCGCTACCAGATCCAGAAGGCGTGGCGCGGCGAGCGTCCCCAGGAGGGTCGCTACCGCGAGTTCACGCAGGCCGACGTCGACATCGTGGGGCGCGACGTCCTGGCCTTCCACCACGAGGTCGAGGTCGCGCTCGTGATGGCCGAGGTCTTTCGGGCGCTCCCGTGCCCGCCTGCGGTGATCCTCGTCAACAACCGCAAGCTGGCCGAGGGCTTCTTCCTCGGCGCGGGCGCCACCGACGCCGGCGCCGCGCTGCGCGCCATCGACAAGCTCGACAAGATCGGCGCAGCGAAGGTCGCGCAGCTCCTCGTCGCCGAGGCCGGCCTCACGGCCGACGGCGCCCGGCTCTGCCTCGCGCTGGCCTCGATCCGCAGCGAGGACACCTCCTTCGTGGAGGCCGTCCGATCCCTCGGGGTCGAGCACCCGCTGCTCGACGAGGGGCTCGCCGAGCTCGCCGCGGTGGTCGGTGCCGCTCACGCGCGGATGCCGGGGGCGCTGGTCGCCGACCTCAAGATCGCGCGCGGCCTCGACTACTACACCGGCACGGTCTACGAGACCCAGCTCGTCGGCTACGAGAGCTTCGGATCGGTCTGCTCCGGTGGTCGCTACGACGCTCTGGCCAGCGACGGGAAGTCCACCTATCCCGGCGTCGGCATCTCCCTCGGGGTCAGTCGGCTGATGGGCGTGCTGGTCGGGCGCGGTCTCGTGACGGCGAGCCGCTCGGTGCCCACGTGCGTGCTCGTCGCCGTCACGGACGAGGCGACCCGCTCGGAGTCCGAGGCCGTGGCGCAGGCGCTGCGCGGTCGCGGGATCAACACGGAGGTGGCGCCGAAGGCCGACAAGTTCGGCAAGCAGATCCGCTACGCCGACCGCCGGGGGATCCCGTTCGTGTGGTTCCTCGACACCGACGAGGGCCACGCCGTCAAGGACATCCGCAGCGGCGACCAGGTGCCGGCAGATCCCGCGACCTGGAACCCCCCGCAGGAGGACCTCGCACCCCTGGTCCGCCTGTCCAGCCCTCTGAACGAGGAGATCCACCCGTGATCCGCACGCACACCGCCGGCAGCCTCCGGTCGGAGCACGTCGGGCAGACCGTCATCCTGGCCGGCTGGGTCGCACGTCGACGCGACCACGGCGGGGTTGCGTTCCTCGACCTGCGCGACGCCTCCGGCGTCGTGCAGGTGGTCGTGCGCGACCCCGAGGTCGCGCACCCGCTGCGCAACGAGTTCTGCGTCAAGGTCACGGGCGTCGTGTCCGCGCGTCCCGAGGGCAACGCCAACGCCGACCTCCCGACCGGCGACGTCGAGGTCGTGACGACCGATCTCGAGGTGCTCAGCGTCTCCGCGCCGCTGCCATTCCCGATCGACGAGCACGTCGAGGTCGGCGAGGAGGCACGGCTCAAGCACCGCTACCTCGACCTGCGCCGACCCGGGCCGGGCGCTGCGCTGCGGCTGCGCAGCCAGGTGAGCCGCGCGGCCCGCGATGTGCTCTACGCGCACGACTTCGTGGAGATCGAGACGCCCACGCTGACCCGCTCCACGCCTGAGGGGGCGCGTGACTTCCTCGTGCCGGCGCGCCTGCAGCCGGGCAGCTGGTACGCGCTGCCGCAGAGCCCGCAGCTGTTCAAGCAGCTGCTCATGGTCGCCGGCATGGAGCGCTACTTCCAGATCGCACGCTGCTACCGCGACGAGGACTTCCGTGCCGACCGCCAGCCGGAGTTCACCCAGCTCGACATCGAGATGAGCTTCGTCGAGGAGGACGACGTCATCGCCATCGGCGAGGCGGTCGTCTCGGCGGTGTGGCGCCTGATCGGCGACGAGATCTCGACGCCGATCGCCCGGATGACCTACGCCGAGTCGATGGCGCGGTTCGGCAACGACAAGCCGGACCTGCGGTTCGGCAACGAGCTCGTGGAGTGCACCGACTACTTCGCCGACACGCCGTTCCGCGTCTTCCAGTCGCCGTACGTCGGTGCCGTGGTGATGCCGGGGGGCGCGTCGCAGCCGCGCAAGACCCTCGACGCCTGGCAGGACTGGGCCAAGCAGCGCGGCGCGCGCGGGCTGGCGTACGTCCTCGTGGGCGAGGACGGCGAGCTCGGCGGACCCGTCGCGAAGAACCTCAGCGAGTCCGAGCGTGCCGGTCTGGCCCCGCGCGTGGGAGCGGCACCGGGCGACTGCGTGTTCTTCGCCGCCGGCGAGGTCGGGCCCTCCCGGGCGCTGCTGGGCGCCGCGCGGCTCGAGATCGGCAGGCGCTGCGAGCTCATCGACGAGTCGGCGTGGGCGTTCGTGTGGATCGTCGACGCGCCGCTCTTCGAGCCGTCCTCGAAGGCCACCGACAGCGGCGACGTCGCCGTCGGCAGCGGTGCCTGGACCGCGGTGCACCACGCCTTCACCTCGCCGAAGCCGGAGTGGATCGACCGCTTCGAGCAGGACCCGGGCGCGGCCCTCGCCTACGCCTACGACCTCGTGTGCAACGGCAACGAGATCGGTGGCGGGTCGATCCGTATCCACCGGCGCGACGTGCAGCAGCGCGTCTTCGCGATGATGGGGCTCTCGGCCGAGGAGCAGCAGGAGAAGTTCGGCTTCCTGCTCGACGCGTTCGCCTTCGGCCCGCCGCCGCACGGCGGCATCGCGTTCGGCTGGGACCGCATCTGTGCGCTGCTCTCGCGGATGGACTCGATCCGTGAGGTCATCGCGTTCCCGAAGACCGGGGGAGGCTACGACCCGCTCACCGCGGCCCCGGCCCCGATCACCGAGGCGCAGCGCACGGAGGCGGGCGTCGACTTCGTCCCCGAGCCCGAGCCAGAGCCCGACGACGCGGGCTGAGTCAGAGCGGTCCGCTGGTCTGGCCTCGGATGAAGGTGAACCCGAGCGAGTCGTAGACCCGACGGGCCGCGTCGTTGTCGGCGTACATGCCCAGGGTGACGGCGGGCGCACCAGCGCGGAGGCTGTCGGTCGTGACCTGACCGCAGAGCAGCCGAGCGAGTCCTCGGCCGCGCCTCTGCGGGTGCGTGGCGACGTCGTTGAGGTGGTCGGCGCCCGAGCGCGGCCGGGTCACCGCCAGCACGGCGGCCAGGCCGCCGGTGTCCGGCAGCGCGTGCTCCGGGTCCTCGACCCCGGCCCACCGCACGACTCGCGGGTCGCCCGGGCGCAGGGGGGCGTCCGGGGAGGCGAGCTCGAGCAGCGGGGCGATGCGCTGGTCCCCGGCGTCGAGGTCGGTCACGGTGGCGATCGCGTCGTACGCCGTGAGCATCGTCGCCTGATCCGGCGCGGCATCGGTCCACCAGTAGTCCCACTCCCAGGCCTCGGGCGAGCGCAGGACCGCGGGCAGCAGGTCGCGGCCACCACGGCTGACGGTGACGCCGGCGACGGCCTGTTCGGTCCCCACGAGCGGGAGGGCCAGGTCGGCGAGGAGCCCCGCGGCGGCCGCCAGGTGGCGAGGCTCCCGGGGGTCGAGGGCGAGGCCGGTGGCCCAGCGAAGCCCGCTGTGGTGCCGGCCGACCCAGGCGACGGCACCCGACGCGACCAAGATCGACTCGAGGGTCCCCGCGTCGAGATCGAAGCGCACGAACGGGTCGCCGTGGAGGGCGTCGAGCAGGAGACCGTGGAGGCGCTGCTGGTGGGCGTCGGGCGCGGGCGTCACGGACCCACCCTGGCATGGGCGCCACGGCCGACCACCTAGGGTTCTCACCGTGACCGCGAGCCTGTTCGACGAGGGGACCTCCTCGTCGCGCGCGTCGGCGCCGCTCGCCGTCCGCATGCGTCCCCGCACCCTCGACGACCTCGTCGGCCAGCAGCACCTGCTCCTGCCGGGCAGTCCGCTACGGCGCCTCATCAGCGCGGCGCAGGACGGCGGACCGGGCCCGACGAGCGTCATCCTGTGGGGACCGCCGGGCACCGGCAAGACCACGCTCGCGTCGCTCGTGAGCACCTCGACGGGGCGGCGCTTCGTCGAGCTGTCCGCGGTCACGGCAGGCGTGAAGGACGTGCGGGAGGTCATCGAGCGGGCCCGCGACTCCCTCGGGATGCAGGGACTCGGCACCGTGCTGTTCGTCGACGAGGTCCACCGGTTCTCCAAGACCCAGCAGGACGCGCTGCTCCCCGCGGTGGAGAACGGCTGGGTGACGCTGGTGGCTGCCACGACGGAGAACCCGTCCTTCTCCGTCATCTCGCCGCTGCTGTCCCGGTCCCTGGTCCTGACCCTGTCGCCGCTGTCGGACGACGACATCCGTGACCTGGTCCGTCGTGCGGTCGCGGACCCGCGCGGGCTCGACGGCGCGATCGAGCTCTCGGCCGAGGCCGAGGACCACCTGCTGCGCATCGCCGGGGGCGACGCGCGTCGGGCCCTCACGAGCCTCGAGGCCGCTGCGGGCGCGGCTCTCGACTCGGGCAGCCACGTGGTGGACCTCACTGTCGTCGAGCGCGCCGTGGCGCACGCGGCACCGCGCTACGACCGCGACGGCGACCAGCACTACGACGTCATCAGCGCCTTCATCAAGAGCCTTCGGGGATCCGACGTCGACGCCGCGCTGCACTACCTCGCACGCATGCTCGAGGCGGGGGAGGACCCTCGCTTCATCGCGCGGCGCCTGGTGATCCTCGCGAGCGAGGACATCGGACTCGCGGACCCCACGGCGCTCCAGACCGCCACCGCGGCCGCGGCCGCCATCGCACTCATCGGCCTGCCCGAGGGTCGCCTCACGCTGGCTCAGGCCACGATCGCGCTCGCGCTCGCGCCGAAGTCCAACGCCGTCACCCTGGCCATCGGCGCCGCGGAGGCAGACGTCCGCCGTGGTCTCATCGGTCCCGTGCCGCCCCACCTGCGCGACTCGCACTACGCGCGTGCCGCCGACCACGGGCACGGCGTCGGCTACGTCTACCCGCACGACCTTCCGGGTGCCGTGGCCCCGCAGCAGTACGCGCCCGACCAGGCCGCCGGCCGTCGCTACTACGTCCCCACCCGCCACGGTGCCGAGGCGCGCTACGCCGACGTCCTGGAGCGGCTGCGGGTCGCGCTCGGACGCGACCCGGCACCGGAAAGCGCCGCGGCACCTGACCCGGCACCGCCGGTAGGGTCGGAGCCCCCGGCGCCACCGGCCGGGAACGACCAGGGTCACGGAGAGGTGGGCTGATCGGTGCGACGTCTGTTCTGGCTCTCCGTCGGCGCCGCCGCCGGCTACTACGTCGCGCGCAAGGGCACCGTGGCGCTCGAGCAGGCGCGCGAGCGCGGCCTGGTCGGCAACGTCATGCTGGCCGCGGGCTCGGCGTCCAGGCTGGCCGCCTCGGCGTCGCGCACGGGCGGGGCCGTCGGCGAGGCGGTGAACGCGCGTGCTCGCGGGGTCGCCGGGCCGACGACTGCCACCCCGGACCGCGGCGCCGTCCCGGACGGCACCGCCGCCGCGGACACGGCCGGCCCGCAGCCACCCGCACGACCCACGTCGACCAGCACCCGAGAGGCCCGACCCTGATGGACTCCGCAGAGATCCGCAGCCGCTTCCTGCGCTTCTACACCGAGCGCGGCCACGCGCTCGTGCCGTCGGCGTCCCTCCTGCTCGACGACCCCACGCTGCTGTTCGTCAACGCAGGCATGGTGCCGTTCAAGCCGTTCTTCCTCGGCGAGGCACCGCCCCCGTGGCCCAGGGCGACGTCGGTCCAGAAGGTCGTGCGCACGCTCGACATCGAGGAGGTCGGGAAGACCACACGTCATGCGTCGTTCTTCCAGATGGCCGGCAACTTCAGCTTCGGGGACTACTTCAAGGAAGGCGCAATCCCGTTCGCCTGGGAGCTGCTCACCCGCCCGCAGCCCGACGGCGGCTACGGGTTCCCCGAGGACAAGCTGTGGGCCACGGTCTACGACAGCGACGACGAGGCGCTCGAGATCTGGCACAAGGTCGTCGGCCTCCCCCTCGAGCGGATCCAGCGCCGCGATGCGAAGGACAACTACTGGTCGATGGGGGTCCCCGGTCCGGGTGGGCCGTGCTCGGAGATCTACTACGACCGCGGTCCGGAACACGGTCGCGAGGGGGGTCCCGTCGCCGACGAGGACCGCTACCTCGAGGTCTGGAACCTCGTGTTCATGCAGCACGAGCTGTCCGCCGTACGGTCCAAGACCGACTTCGACATCAAGGGCGACCTGCCCGCCAAGAACATCGACACCGGCATGGGCCTCGAGCGCATGGCCGCACTGCTGCAGGGCGTCGACAACATCTACGAGATCGACACCACCCGGGTCATCCTCGATCGCGCCTGCGAGCTGTCCGGTGCGCGTTACGGCGCCGACCACGTCGACGACATCCGGCTCCGTGTCGTCGCGGACCACGCCCGCACCTGCGCCTTCCTCATCTCCGACGGCGTGCTCCCCGGCAACGAGGGCCGCGGCTACGTGCTGCGCCGCATCATGCGCCGCGTCATCCGCAACATGCGACTGCTCGGTGCGGGCGACCCGGTGATGGGTGAGCTCGTCGACGCCTCCGTGGCAGCGATGGGGCCGCAGTACCCCGAGCTCGAGGCCTCGGCGGGTCGGCTGCGGAGCATCAGCGAGAACGAGGAGGCGGCCTTCGGCCACACGCTGCGGACCGGCACCACCATCTTCGACACGGCCGTCTCCGACGTGCAGCGGTCGGGCGGCTCCACGCTCGGCGGCGAGCAGGCCTTCGCCCTGCACGACACCTACGGCTTCCCGATCGAGCTCACCCTCGAGATGGCGGCGGAGAAGGGCATCGCCGTCGACCAGGACGGCTTCCGTCGCCTCATGGCCGAGCAGCGCGACCGGGCGAAGGCGGCCGAGCGGGCCCGCAAGCAGGGACTCCACGGCGCTACCGAGTACCGCGGCATCATGGACGTCAGCGGCACCACCACCTTCACCGGCTACGACGAGGTCGTCAGCGAAGCCATCCTGCGCGGGCTCCTGGTCGACGGTGTCGACGTGCAGCAGGCCCGTGAGGGCGACCGGGTCGAGGTCGTGCTCGACCGCACCCCGTTCTACGCCGAGGGCGGCGGGCAGCTCGCCGACGCCGGCGTCATCACCCTCGCCACCGGGGCGGTCCTGCAGATCGACGACGTCCAGCAGCCGGTTCCCGGTCTCTACGTCCACCGCGGTCGGGTGGCGTCGGGCGAGGCCGTGGTGGGCGACGGCGCGGTCGGTCGGGTCGACCTCGAGCGCCGGCGGGCGATCTCGCGCGCCCATACCGCGACGCACCTCGTGCACAAGGCGTTCCGCGAGGCCCTGGGTGAGACGGCGACGCAGATGGGCTCGGAGAACTCGCCCGGCCGCTTCCGCTTCGACTTCCCGCTCGCCTCGGCCGTGCCGGCGTCGGTGATGGCCGACGTGGAGGCGCGCGTCAACGACGTCCTCGCCGAGGACCTGCCCGTCCATGCGGCGTACATGACGCAGGACGAGGCGCGTGCGTCCGGAGCGATGGCGCTGTTCGGCGAGAAGTACGGCGACCGGGTGCGCGTCGTGTCCGTGGGCGAATGGGCCCGCGAGCTCTGCGGAGGCACGCACGCGCAGCGCTCGGGCCAGGTCGGGCTCGTGAAGTTCCTGTCCGAGGGGTCGATCGGGGCCGGCGTACGACGGGTCGAGGCCATCGTCGGTGTCGACGCCTACCGGTTCCTGGCCCGCGAGCACCTGCTGCTCTCCCAGCTCTCCGACATCGTCAAGGCGCGGCCCGACGAGCTGCCCGAACGGGTCGACGCCGCGCTCACCCGGCTCAAGGACGCCGAGCGCGAGATCGCCAAGATGCGCTCCGCCAGCCTCGTCGCCAACATCGACGGGCTCATCGGCCTGGCCCAGGAGGTCGGCGAGGTGCGGATGTGGACGTTCGTCGCTCCCGAGGGCACCGATCCCGCGGGCCTGCGGGAGCTGGTGACGAAGGGCCGGGACGCGGCTCGACGCGAGATCCCCTCGGTCGTGATCGGCGCGGCGGTGGCCGACGGCAAGGTGTCGCTCGTCGCTGCGACGAACGAGGCCGGCCGCGGAGCCGGCCAGTCGGCCAACCGCGTCCTCCAGGCGGCGCTCGCCACCGTGGGCGGTCGCGGCGGCGGCAAGGACGATATGGCCCAGGGCGGCGGGACCGACGTCTCGGCGGTTGACGACGCGTTCGCGGCCGCCACCGCCGAGGTACGCCGGTCCGGCGGAGCGTGACCGTCACCGAGGGCTTCCGCCGCGGCGTCCGCATCGGGGTCGACGTCGGCTCGGTGCGGGTCGGGGTCGCCCGCAGCGACCCGGACGGCATGCTCGCGGTGCCGGTCGCCACGCTGCGCCGCCCGGCGGCGAAGGGGGCCGCACGCTCGGACCTGATCGCCCTCGTCGACCTCGTCGCCGAGTACGAGCCGCTCGAGCTGGTGGTCGGACTCCCGCTCGGGCTCGACGGCACCGAGGGGCCGGCCGCCGCCGCGGTCCGGGTTTACGCCGCGGACCTGGTGGGCATGCTCCGCGCGCGGGGGCTCGGCGTCCCCGTGCGCCTGATCGACGAACGGATGACCACCGCCGAGGCGACGCGCGGCCTGCAGGCTGCCGGGCGCGACTCCCGGAGCGGCAGGTCCATCATCGACCAGGCGGCTGCTGTCATCATCGTGCAGCACGCCCTCGACTCGGAGCGCGGGACCGGTACGCCGCCGGGCACCGTGTTCGACCCCCCGGAGGACCCCGCATGAGCCAGCTCGGTCTCGGCATGGCGCAGGACGACGCCCCGGCCGGCCCGCGTCCGCCGCGACGTGAGCGCTCCGGCGTCCGACCTGCCATCGTCGCCATCGCCGCGCTGCTCGCGATCGGCCTGGCCGTCTTCCTCGGGCTCAGGTCGCTCGGCGGCGCGGCCAACGACTTCCAGGGCCAGGGCGAGGGCTCGGTCACCGTCGTCGTGGCGAAGGGCGACTCGTTGCGCCAGATCGGGCGCACTCTCGCCGATGCCGGCGTGGTGTCCGACGAGGGGGCGTTCGTCGACGCAGCGTCCTCGGACGACCGGGCTCAGGGCATCGCGCCGGGGACCTACACGCTGCGGTCGCACATGAGCGGCCAGGCTGCCGTGGCGCTCATGCTCGACCCCGCGTCGCGCCAGGTGAAGAAGCTGGTGATCCCGGAGGGGTGGCGGCAGGACCGCATCCTGACCGCGGCGGCCAAGGCGACGGGCCTGTCCGTCGACCAGCTCAAGGACAGCCTCGCCCGCGCCGGGACCCTCGGGCTGCCGGCGTACGCCGAGAGCAGCACCGAAGGCTTCCTGTTCCCGGCGACCTACGAGTTCCAGCCCGGCGTCACCCCCGACCTGGTCGTCGGCGCCATGCTGAAGCGGTTCAACCAGTCGGCGGGCCAGCTCGACCTCGAGGCCTCCGCGAAGGCCCTGGGCCGCACCCCGCTGGAGATCGTCACCGTCGCGAGCATCCTGGAGATCGAGGCCGGTCCCGACGACTACGACAAGGTCGCACGGGTCCTCTACAACCGGCTGAAGGCGGGGATGCCCCTGCAGCTGGACTCGACGGTGAACTACGCCCTGGGCCTGTCGACGCTCAAGCTCACCGCGGCGCAGCTGAAGACGGACTCGCCGTACAACACCTACCTGCACCAGGGGCTCCCGCCCGGACCCATCGGCTCGCCCGGTGACGCCGCGCTGCAGGCCGCGCTGAACCCGGCCGCCGGCACGTGGCTCTACTTCGTCACCACCGATCCCAAGACGAAGAAGACGGAGTTCGCCACGAGCTACGCCGACTTCCTGGCGTTGAAGAAGAAGTTCCAGTCGAATGCCGGCTAGGGCGGCCCGTCGACGCGCGGCCGTGCTCGGCCACCCGATCGGCCACTCCCTGTCGCCGGTCCTGCACCGCGCGGCGTACTCCGCCCTCGGCCTGGACTGGTCCTACGAGCGGGTCGACGTGACCGCCGAGGGCCTCGCCGCGTTCCTGGACTCGCTGGACGACACCTGGGCGGGTCTCTCGCTCACCATGCCGCTCAAGCACGATGTGCTGCCGCTGCTCGACGAGGTCGATGCGGTGGGCGCCGCGACGGGCGCGGTCAACACCGTCCTGCTCGCCGACGGGCGGCGCCGAGGCACCAACACCGACGTGAGCGGGCTCGTGGTCTCCCTCGACGAGCTCGACGCCGGACGCGGCGACGCGGTGGTCCTCGGCGCGGGAGCCACCGCCCGGTCGGCCGTGGCCGCGCTCGCCGAGCGCGGCAGCCCGAGGGTCACGGCGTACGCCAGGCGACCGGAGGCCGCCGCGGACCTGGCCGGGACGGCGACCGCGGTGGGGGTGCCCCTCGTGGTCCGGCCGTGGGCGCAGGCCGCCGAGGGTCTCGACGCGGAGGTGGTCGTGAGCACGGTGCCGGTCGGAGTGGCCGACCCGCTCGCTGCTGCGGTGCCGCTCGTCCCGGGCACGCTGCTCGACGTCGTCTACGACCCGTGGCCCACCGAGCTCGCCCGCGCCTGGTCCCGACACGGTGGAGCCGTGGCCTCGGGCCTCGACCTGCTGCTGCACCAGGCCGTGCTCCAGGTCCGCCTCATGACCGGTCTCGACGCGCCCGTCGAGGTGCTGCGCGCGGCCCTCGCCGCGGCGGCCGCTGCGCGCTGAACCCACTCGCGCCGTCCCGGGGCGGGGTGCGGCGGGCGGCGGCCCGGATCGGGTGTCACCCGGGCTCCACCCGTGCTCAAGGCAGGGCCGTCGGCCGCCGATGGGGAGGTGTGCGGACCGCCCGGTCCGAGTCACCGATGCGTCGAGGTGCCCCATGACCGACCAGCCTCAGGGCCGTGCAGCCCGGCTCGACCGCGCGCTCCGCGACCTGCTGATGCAGGCACCCGAGCTCGAGGCCGCCGCCGTGGTGTCCTTCGACGGCCTCGCGATGGCCTCCGCCCTGCCCTCCGGCATGGACGAGGACAGGGTGGCCGCGATGAGCGCCGCCCTGCTCAGCCTCGGCGAGAAGGCCGCGCAGGGCCTCGGCCGAGGCGACCTGTCCCAGGTCTACGTCGAGGGCGAGACCGGCACGGTCTTCCTGGTGTCGTGCCAGGACGAGGCGGTGCTCGTGGCCGTCGCCGCCGCCGGCGCCAAGGCCGGCCTCATGCTCTTCGAGGTGCGCCGGGCCGCCGCGGACATCGCCGACGTGCTCCGGGTCGCACCGTCCGCGCCGGCGCCCACCGTCGACGAGGGCGCCATGGCCGAGGCCGAGGCTGCCTACGCCGAGCACCGTGCGGCTCTCGCCGAGGCCGATCGTGCCGCGAGCCAGGCGGTCGCCGAGCTCGCCGAGGCCCCCGCCCCGACCTCGACGCCGGTGCTCGTGCCCCTCGAGCCGCTGCCTGCGCCGCACGCGGGGTCGACGTACCACCCGGACACACCCCTGGAGCCGACACCGAGCCTCACGCTCGCGTCGTGGATGACCCCACCTCGGTCCGAGTCCAGCCGCGCGTGATCCGCCCGGCACGTCGTCCGTCAGTCCGGCCCGAGAGCACGAGGAGGCGCGCACAGTGAACCTGGAGGGTTCCCTCGACGCGTTCGGGCTCCCGGACGTGTTCTCGCTCCTGAGCTCGACCGGGAAGACCGGCGGGCTCATGCTGCGTCGAGGGCCGTCGGCCCCCGACGCGGTGTCGGGCGTCGTGTGGTTCCGCGAGGGCCGCATCGCCGGTGCCAGCTCGGACCGCGCCCGCGCGTCCCTGGTGCGCCGCGTCGTGGGCTCGGGCGCGGTCGACGACGCCGCGCTGCGCCAGGCGGTGGCCCGGGCGGTCTCGGGAGGTGTCGGCGTCGCCCGCGCGCTGCTCGAGGCGGGCGCCGTGGAGCCCGAGCTGATGCGCCAGGCGGCGACCGATCAGGTCGTCGACGCCGTGTTCGACCTGCTGCGCTGGCCCGACGGCGACTTCGGCTTCGACCTCGCCGCCCAGGACCTCGACGACGTCGGCATCGTCCTGGACCACCAGCGCGTGCTGCTCGAGGCGAAGGCGCGCGCCCAGGCCTGGACCCAGCTCGAGGTCCTCGTGCCCGGCCTGGACTCCGTCCTGAGCGTCCCGGTCGTCCTGCACCACGACCCGGAGGTCACGCGTGACGAGTGGGCGCTGCTCGCGCTCGTGGACGGACGCCGCCGGCTCCGCGACCTCGTCGAGCTGACCGGGTGCGGCGAGTTCGCCGTCACCACCACGCTGGCCCAGCTCGTCCAGCGTGGCCTCCTGCACGTGCGCGACGCCGCCCAGCCCGACCACGTGACGGTCGTGGAGCGCCGGATGGCCATGCTCGCGAGCGTCGAGTCGACCGACGAGGCCGAGGCGCCGACGGTCGCCCCCGAGCCGGAGCAGCACCACGTCGCGGGTCCCGGTGCCCTGGGGATGAGCGCCGCCGCGGCCCTCGCCGCAGCCCGCGCCGCCCAGGGGCTCCCGCAGCCCGGCGTGCCCGGACCCGGCACCGTGGGCCGCCCGGTCCGTCGCGAGGTCGTCCCGCCGCGCCCCGAACCGTTCCTCCCGGGCCGTCGTCCCGACCACCCCGAGCCGGCCGAGCCCGTCGCGCCCGCGATGCACCAGACCGTGGCCCACTCCGCCCCGCCTCGCACGTCCCCGGGCGGCGGGGCCATGACCGAGGGGGCGACCGCCCGCGCGCTGATGGAGCCGACGTCCCTGACCGACCCGGTCGCCGAGGGCGCCATCGAGCGCGACCCCGCGGTCAACCGCAGCCTGCTCCTGCGCCTCATCGCCGGCGTCCGGGGGTTGTGACGATGGCGACTCGCAGGAACCGACGACAGGGTGGCCAGGCCGTCAAGATCGTCGTCACGGGCCCCTTCGCGGCCGGGAAGACGACCCTCATCCGGACCATCTCCGAGATCACCGTCCTGTCCACCGAGCGCGGCATCACCGACGACACCCGGTCGCGCAAGGCCGAGACCACCGTCGCGATGGACTTCGGCCGGATCACGATCGACCGGGACCTCGTGCTCTACCTGTTCGGCACGCCGGGCCAGGAGCGCTTCGACTTCATGTGGGAGATCCTCGGTGAGGGGATGCTCGGCTACGTCCTGCTCGTGGACGCGTCGCGGCCGGAGACCTTCGCGGAGGCAGCCACCATCCTGGCCGCGTTCCGCCGGATGGCTCGGGTGCCCTTCGTGGTCGCGCTGAACCGTCCGGCCGAGGGCGCGGCCGGCGCGGAGGACGACCTGCGGGCGAGCCTCGAGCTGGCGCCGCACGTCCCGGTGGTCGAGTGCGACGCGACGGACAAGGACTCCGTCAAGAACGTCCTGCTCGCGCTGCTCTACTCGGTCCTCGACGAGATCGAGGCCACGGCGGCACACGCCTAGGCGGACATCATGAGACTCCGACTTCGACGCTGGTGGCACGGCAGCCCCCTGCCGGAGGGTCGGCACGTCCGCGTCCTCCCGGTGGTCTCGGTCCCCGGCGCCGCCTCAACGCTGGTGTCGCGCACCCCGGCGCAGGCCGCCGCTGCCGACGCCGGGTACGCGCCGGCGTCCGCCCCGGACGGCGCACCCTCGCCGCCCACCGCGGCCGAGGGCGAGTCGCCCGCCGCACCCGGCGTCGACCCAGCACCCGGCGCAGCCGTCGGGCTCGTGTTCGCCGACGGTCAGAGCGTGGAGCTCGGACCGGACGACCCGCGGGTGCCCACGTTCCGCGCCGCCGCGTCGGCGCTGCTCGACGCGCCGCGCTCCTGACGCGCTCCGCACGCCCCGAGCGCTACAGCCAGACGCCCCTGCTGCCGAATGGGTGATGGAGGGGCTCGCGGCCGCCGCTGCGACCCTCACCCGTCGTCACTCGCCACTACGCCCGAGAGAGGGTCACCGTGAAGCAGCTGGGCGACATCCTCATCGAGGGTGGTCTCGTCACGCAGGACCAGCTCGACTCGGCCGTGCTCGAGCAGCACCGCCTCGGTCGCAGCCTCGGCCGCGTCCTGGTCGACCAGGGCGTGCTCACGGAGTCCCAGCTCGTCGCCTCCCTCGCCGAGCAGATCGGCATGCGCTTCGTCGACCTCGCCGACGTCCCCGTCGACGGGGCCGCGCTCGCGCGCATCCCGGGCACCGTCGCGCGACGCCACACGGCCATCCCCATCGGCTTCGAGGACGGCAAGCTCGTCGTCGCGATGGCCGACCCCGCCAACGTGTTCGCCATCGACGACATCAAGTCCATCGCGGGTCAGCGCGGCTACGTCGACGTCAAGCCGGTGGTGGCGACGCGCAACGACGTCGTGGCCGCGATCGACCGGTACTACAACGCAGGCGACGAGCTCAACGACCTGCAGTCCGAGCTCGACATGGGGGAGGAGGAGGAGGACCTCTCCAAGGTCAAGGAGATCACCGAGGACGCCCCGATCGTCCGCTACGTGAACCTGCTGATCACGCAGGCGATCCAGGACCGCGCGTCCGACATCCACCTCGAGCCCACCGAGCACGACCTGCGGGTCCGCTACCGCATCGACGGCGTGCTCCACGAGGTGATGCGCTCGCCGCGCGCCATCCAGTCCGGCGTCATCAGCCGTCTCAAGATCATGGCCGACATCAACATCGCCGAGCGGCGCATCCCTCAGGACGGCCGGCTCTCGGTCAACGCGCACGGCAAGAAGATCGACCTCCGCGTGGCCACCCTCCCGACGGTGTGGGGCGAGAAGGTCGTCATGCGAATCCTGGACAACTCCACCGCGCGGATGGACCTGTCCGACCTCGGCTTCAGCCCGTTCAACTACGGGATCTTCGAGAAGTCCTACGTCAAGCCCTACGGGATGATCCTCGTCACCGGACCCACGGGCTCCGGCAAGTCGACGACGCTGTACGCCACGCTCAACGTGGTCAACCGGCCCGAGGTCAACATCATCACGGTCGAGGACCCGGTCGAGTACCGCCTGCCGGGCGTGAACCAGGTCCAGGTGAACCCGAAGGCCGGCCTCAGCTTCGCCTCGGCGCTGCGCTCGATCCTGCGGTCCGACCCGGACATCGTCCTCATCGGCGAGATCCGTGACCACGAGACCGCGCAGATCGCCGTCGAGGCCTCGCTCACCGGCCACCTGGTCCTGTCCACGCTGCACACCAACGACGCACCGAGCGCGATCACGCGGCTGACCGAGATGGGCATCGAGCCGTTCCTCGTGGGCTCGGCCCTCGACTGCATCCTCGCCCAGCGCCTTGCGCGTCGACTCTGCAGCAAGTGCAAGGAACCCTTCCACCCGACCGAGGAGCAGCTGGCGGTCATCGGCTACAAGCCCTACCCGGGCGACCCCGACCCGACCTGGTTCCGGCCCGTGGGCTGTCCGAGCTGCGCCAAGACCGGCTACAAGGGCCGCCTCGCGCTCCACGAGGTCATGGGCATGACGGACGCGATCGAGCGGCTGACCGTGGAGCGCGAGTCCTCCACGAAGATCGGCTCGGTCGCCGTGGCGGAAGGCATGCGCACCCTGCGCGAGGACGGCCTGCTGAAGGCCGCCTCG
>Ga0208851_1000037_pt1 | contig 53636 bp, 44 predicted proteins | sample NGESurshal092012_FD_184481 | JGI IMG/M metagenome (GOLD analysis project Ga0208851, IMG submission 184481) | Arctic peat soil microbial communities from Barrow, Alaska - NGEE Surface sample 415-2 shallow-092012 (SPAdes) | ecosystem: Environmental > Terrestrial > Soil > Wetlands > Peat ... | reverse complement strand
CTCACCATCCGCGGCGGACAAACACGTCACAAACCAAAGTGGTCACCAAGTTGTGGTCACCTGAATTTTCGTGTCAGGGCTCTGAGATGTCACGACATGAACTGCTGAGCAAAATCCTCCCGAGGGTATCCTCGTCGCGCTGCCTTGGCTGCGTGGGACCAATGAGAACACGAACGGGCTCCTGCGACAGTACGTCCCAAGAGCGACGGTCTGTCCCATTTCAGCATCGAGCATCTACGTCGTGTCGAGGACTTGCTCGACAACCGGCCGAGACGGGTCTGCGATGGCGAGCCCCGCTGCAGATCTTCGCCGAGCATCTGGCAGCCTGAAGCTGTCCTTGTTGCGACGACCGCTAGCTAGACCGAAGTTACGGCGGTTTGGGTAGGTGATTGTGGCCTTGACCGGGGGTTTTGCGGTTTTGGTGGGTGTGTGTTCTGTCGACGGCCGTCCTGGTTGGGGTTAGGTCAGGGTGGTCGGGATGGGGACGCCGAGGAGTTGGAAGGCGCGGCGTTGGACGGGGGTGGGTTCGGCCAGGGTCGCGATGATGGGGCCGTTGGTGCCGTATTGGATGTCGTTGCGGGTCAGTGTCCCGAGGTGGGTGAGCAGGCCTTGGTAGGAGTGCAGGGGAAGCCCACCGGTGCTGGTCCGGGTGATTGTTTTGCTCTGCGCTGCTGGGCTTCTGGTGGCGGGTGCGACGGGATCTGTTCGGGTGGGTGGGGTTTCGTCGGTGTAGGTGAGTTCGGCCAATTTCTTGCGGAGGTGGAAGGTGAGGTGCGCGGCCAGGAAACACAGGAACACGTGGCCCCTGACCCGGTCTTCCAGGTAGTGCCGGACCGGGCGGAGATCGATGTCGATGGCCTTGAGACAGCGGAAGTTCTTCTCCACGTTCGCGAGGTTCTTGTAGGCGCCGATGACCCCGGCGGTGTCCATCTGTTCGCCCTGGATCGTGCTGCGGAGCACGTAGATCCCGTCGAGAGCTGTTTCGGTGTCGATGTTCTGCTGGTTCCTGGTGATCGTCAGGGACGTGTCGGTGATCTGCAGGTGGAAGTGTTTGGCCATCTTGTGCCTGCCCAGGACCCGCCCGACACGCAGGCCGATCTTGTCGGCGCCGACCAGTCTGCCCGCGGTGACGGCGGCCTGGATCGGGGCCAACGCGGCCCCGGTGGCCTCCAGTAGCTCGGTGCGTTTCCGGGCTCGCAGCTCGGCCAGGGCGGGGTTCCGGCAGGCGATGAGACGTTCCCCTGGGTAGTCCGGGTGGGTGATCTCGGCGAAGTTCTGCTCGTCGAACAGGCTCATCTGCAACGGCCCGGTATCGGCGGCCAGCACAGCGATCTGCGGGCCGCGGAGCGCGGTCAACCACCCCAACCCGCCGAGGTCTTTCAGGGCCTTGATGCGGGCGGTGGTGATCATCCCCCGGTCACCGACCATCACCATGTTCTCCAACCGGAACGTGTCCTTCACCGCGGTGACCGCGGCGGTGAACGCGGTCGGGTCGGCGGTGTTCCCCTCGAACACCCGGACCGCGACCGGACACCCGGCCGGGTCGGTGAGCACCGCGTACTCGATCTGCGGCAGGCCCTTCTTCCCGTCCCTGGAATACCCGCGTTTGGCCAACGTGCATTTCGTGCCCGTCATCCAGGACGAGGACAGGTCGAACAACGCCATCCGGGACGGGTTCACCTTCGGGGCCAGATACGTTGCGGCCAGCTTCCTCTCGATCACGTCCTGGCGGCCGAGCAGGTAGTCCAACGCCGCGTACACCTCATCGGTGGACGCCCCCGCGACACCCAGGTCAGCACCCACCGTGAGATCATCCCAGGCGGTGATGGTGGCCAGCTTCGAGGCCGGCGCGACGACCCGGGTGAGGATCAACGCCAACGCCAGGTCCCGCATCCGGCCGGCCGGACCCAGCAAAGCGGGCAGCCCGAGTTGCTGCGCCATCGCCCACACCGCGGCGACGTGCCCGTGCGGCACCGACCGGGTGATCGTGACATCGCTGCCCGCCTCGACCAACACCTGCCCGGCGAGGGACAGGCGGAGCACCCGGATCGCCTCGGCCGGCACATGGGACAGATTCGCCACCGTCTCGTTGCGGACCTTGCCGTCATCCCGGAACGAGCGGCGCAACAAATGGGTCTCGTAGACCCGTTCCACCCCGTCCTTACCGACGTAGTGGCGACGTTGAGTCGACACATGAACGGCACCAGAACCCTTAGCCACACCAGGATTCTACCACCCACAGCCCTACGACACGCCGATATTAGTGACTACACTCCGAGACAGTTTCCCACCCATTCACGCAGCTCAACGACTACATCACCACGCCAAACCGACGCAACTTCGGGCTAACGCGGACCCGCAGCCGGACTCCGGCGCAGCGCGGTCACCCAGAGGTCAACCGCCCGCTGTGCAGACGGCTCGCGAGCTCCGTGCGCGAGCGCACCCCGACCTTCCGGTAGATCCGGGTGAGGTGGGCCTCCACAGTCGGCACGCTGATGAACAACGCCGCGGCGATGTCCTGGTTCCGCCGCCCGGCCGCCACCTCCCCGGCGATCCGACGCTCCGCCGCCGTGAGAGTCCCCGTGCCGCGGCCGGGCGCGACCCGGTCCAGTTGCCGGCCGGCCTCCCGGTCCCAGCCCGCCGCATGCATCGCGCTGAACTCGGCCTGCGCGAGCGTCAGCACCTCGGCGGCCTGGCCGCGCCTTCTGGCCCGGGTCAACGCCCGGCCGGCGATCAGCAGGGTGCGGGCGGCGGTCAACCGGTAGCCCAGCCGGGCAAACGCCTCCGCGCTGTACCGCAGGCGCTCGGCCGCGGATCCCGCGTCTGCAGCGAGGTCGGCGACCGCCCGGCCGGTCGCCGCCGCCGCCGCCGCCCAGGGCGTCCGCAGACCGGCGGCTTGCTCGTCCAGCGCGGCCGCCAATCGCTGCGCGGTGCCGGTGTCCCCGACCAGCGCGGCCGCCTCGATGGCATCAGGCACCAGCGGGATGAACCCGGGACAGCGATACCCCAGGCCGTCGGCCAACTCCACGGCGCGGACGAGCACAGTCAGTGCGGCGGCGGGCTCCCCCGCCGTCAGCTGCAGTACCCCCTCGATGTGCTGCCCCATCAGGGTGCGCGGCGGCAGGTTCAACGTCGATCCCGCGTCGGTCAGCCGGTCCGCCGCTGCCATGGCCTGCGCCCGATCGCCGAGATGCGCCGCCACCAGTCCGGCGGCGTAGCTCACCCACAACACCGCCTGCCGGTTGCCGGCATCCGTCGCTGCCTCGACCGCCTCATCGGTGAGATCCCTTGCAGCAAATAGATTCCCGGCGGCAAGCTCGACCAACGCAAGGTCGTTGAGCCGGTACGGTCGCTGGAATTCCACCCCCGCGGCCGCGAACGTGGCGCGCATGCCGTCGAACAGCGTCCGCGCCTGCCCCAGGTCACCGGACCAGAGGCACAGCCGGCCGAGAAACACCTGCGGCCGCCGTCCCAGCCGCGGACCGCGGTGCTCGGCAGCCAGCTCCATGGCCCGGTCCATCAGCTCCGGCCGGGGCCGGGCGGTCAGCATCGACATGGTCGCAACCGTTGCCGCGGCCAGCATCTCGAGCTCGCCATCGCCGACGTCCCTACCGATGCGCAGGGCCTGCCAGCCGTAGTCCTGCGCCAACGCCAACTCGCCACGGAAGGTACCGAGCAACCACCCCAACAATTCCAGGATCCGCCCCCGGGCCGCCGGATCGCCGGCGGCGTCGGCCAACTGGTGGAGCAGGAACTCCGCGCCGGCGTCCAGATCGAGGAACACCCGTTGGGTGACGGCGGCGGCCCGGTCCCGCCCGGCGGGCAGCTGCTCGAGCAACTTGTCGGTGAGGTCCAATGCCCTGCCCGTTTCGCCGGCGGCGGCCCGGTAGGCGATCTCGGCCAGCGCCCGCCGATCCCGGGTGGCGACGTCGCCGGGTGGGGTCGCCAGCAGGCACTGCCCCGCCAGGTCGGCGGCGACCGCGTGCCCCCCGCGGCGCGCGGCCCGATCGGCCGCCTCCGCCAGCAGTACGGCGACCTGTTCATCGGGCTGCTCCCAGGACAGTGCCAGGTGCCTGGCGCGCGCGTCCGGGTCCGGCACCAACGCCGCCAGCCGGGCGTGCAGGTCGCGGCGACCGGCCGGATCGAGCCCGGCCAGCACCTCATCGGCCAGCATCGGGTGCGCCGGCCGGACCGACCGGCCCTCGCCGACCAGCAGCAGCCCCGCCGCCACGGCCTCGCCGAGCAGCCCGGCGGCACCGGGCGTGCCGTGCGCCACGATCAGCAGTGCGACCGGGCTGGGGCCGAGCGCGGCGGCGACCCGCAGCAGCTCTGTCAGCGCCGGATCCACCGACCCCAGCCGGGACCGCACGGTGGTCCGTAGGGACACCGGGGACGGCCCACCCAACGGGTCGGCCGGCGAATTGCCGGCGGCGTCGACGCAGCGGGCAAGTTCGACCGCGTGCATCGGGTTGCCCCCGGACAGCAGGTGGATGCGTTCCAGCGCCGGTCGCGGGATCGACTGCACAACAACGGCAACCGCCTGCCGGATGGCCTGAAGGGGTAGTGCGCCGAGCGTCAGGATGCGCAGCCGGCCGGGCCGGGCCAGATCGTCGACCGGCCAGCCAGGGGTCGGCCCCGCGACGGCCGGCCGGCGGGTGGCCAGGATCCGGACGTCCTCGTCGACCAGGCGACGCATCGCATACCGCAGGGCCTGGGCGGTGACCGGGTCCAACCATTGCAGGTCGTCGATGGCCAGCACCACCGGCCCGCGAGCGGTCAACCGGCGCAGCGTCTCCAGGGCCGCACGGCCGCGGTCGAAGGGGTCGGCGTCCCGGTCGAGCAGGCCGGGTGCCGGCTCCACCCGGTCGAACAGGTCGACCAAAGCCGTTGCGGCCACCGCCATTTCCTCCTGGGCGGGCCGGCACTGCAGCAGCTGGATGGCCGTTGTCGCCCGAAGTCGGTCGACAGCGGCGGCCCACAGGGTGGTCTTGCCGATGCCGGGTTCACCCTCGATGACGACATGGTGCGGGGTCGCGGACGTCAGCAACTCGAGCACCAGGCGGTGCTCCTCCTGCCGGCCACGCATCGCCGTCATCCTGCGCACCTTCCGCCGAGTCGCCGGGCCCGCGGAGCCGCGGCGGCCCCGCGAACAGGAGCCGATGAGCGGTCGTGGTGATTCTGCTGCGGGTGGTGAGACACAGGGTGTAGGGAAACCCCGCTATCCCGGCGCCGCAACTGCATCTAGCGTCCCAGAGATGAACGCTGGGGGCACTGGCGGAGGCGGGTCCGCGGAGACGCTGATCCGCGCCATCCGGGAGGGGGTGATCGGTGACGGCGCGGCACTGGACGGACCGTTCGGGGTGCGGCGGCTGGTCTATGCCGACTACACCGCCTCCGGGCGTGCGCTGACCTTCGTCGAGGACGTCATCCGTGACCGGGTCCTGCCGCTGTACGGCAACACTCACACCGAGGCCTCCGCCACCGGCCGGCAGACCACCGCGCTGCGCGAGCAGGCCAGGGCCGTCATCCACCGATCGGTCGGTGGGAGCGCGCGGGACGCCGTGCTGTTCTGTGGATCGGGCAGCACCGCGGCGGTGGACAAGCTGGTCCGGATTCTGGGGTTGGGCACGGGCCGTCGGCAGCCGGCACGACACCGGCCCGTCGTCTTCGTCGGGCCCTACGAGCACCACTCCAACGAGCTGCCCTGGCGGGAATCCGCCGCCGACGTCGTGGTGATCGGCGAGACCGCCGATGGCCAGGTGGACCTCGCCCACCTCGAGGCGGAACTCCGGCACCACGCGCGCCGCCCGCTGCGGATCGGCAGTTTCTCCGCCGCCTCCAACGTCACCGGGATCCTGGCCGACGTCGACCGGGTGTCCACCCTGCTGCACCGGTACGGCGCCCTGGCCTGCTGGGACTACGCGGCCGGCGGCCCCTACCTGCCGATCGAGATGAACCCGGCGTCCGGGGCCGGCAAGGACGCGGTGTTCCTCTCGCCGCACAAGTTCGTTGGCGGCCCCGGCACGCCCGGTGTGCTGGTCGTCAAACGCGACCTGCTGCGAGGACCGGTGCCGACGGTGCCGGGCGGCGGCACCATCGTCTTCGTCAGTCCCAGCCGGCAGAGCTACCACCCGGACGCCGAGGTGCGGGAGGAGGGCGGCACCCCGGCGATCGTCGAGTCGATCCGGGCCGGGCTGGTCTTTGCCCTCAAAGACGCAGTCGGCGCGGCCGAGATCCATCGGCGTGAAGCCGGTTTCGCCCGACGCGCGACCACCGCGCTGCGGGCGCAACCGACCATCCGGCTGCTCGGACACCCCGATCCCGACCGGCTGGCGATCCTGTCGTTCGGGATCTGGCACCGCAGGGGGATGCTGCACGGCAGTTTCGTGGTCGCGGTGCTGAACGACCTCTTCGGCATCCAGGCGCGCAGCGGGTGCTTCTGCGCCGGGCCGTACGTGCACCGGGCGTTTCCCATTTCGGACGACTGGTCGCGCCGGATGGAGGCGCAGGCACTGGCCGGCGAGCTGGGGGCGAAGCTGTCGTTCAGCCGGATCGGCTTCCCCTACTTCACCAGCGAGGCGGTGTTCGGCTACGTCATCGCGGCCGTCGGATTCCTGGCCGTGCACGGCTGGAAGCTGCTGCCGCTCTATCGCTTCGACCCGGTCAGCGGCAACTGGGAGCACCGCGACCGACCGGCCGCGGCCACGATGTGCCTGCGCGACATGGTCTTCGGCGCCACCGACCGGTCGGCGGCGGCGGCCCAGCTGCCCGAGCGGGTACTGCCTGGTTACCTGCAGCAGGCGCACCGGCTGGTCGCTGCACTGACGGACCGGCCGCCGCCGGGCCGGCTCGACGACCCGCCGCTGTCCGCGGACTTCGAGCGGATCCGCTGGTTCCCGCTGCCCGCGGAGGCCCTCGCCGAACTCCGCGCCGGCGCGGGTCAGCCGGGGCACGGTGCGGGGCCGGGGCCGACCCGCGACTTGGCCCGGCTCAGCCCTGCAGCACCACCACGCTCCGCCCTGGCACGGTGACCGTGTCCGACGGCCCGTCGATCACGGTGCCGTCGCGGACGACGCCGTCGGACCCGCTGCGCTGCACCGGGCTCAGCTCGAGCCCACCGACACCCGCCCCGGACACGGTGCGCTCGTCCGGGGTGGCGTTGAAGACCACCACGATCCTGCCGAGCGCCGGGTCGATGTCCGGCCCGACTGTGTCGTCGATGACCATCACGATGACGCCCGGCGTCTGCTCCGGTCCGCCGAACGGGAAGGACACCTTCTGCCCGATCAGCTCCGCGGAGCCCAGCCGGAACAGCGGGCTGGAGAACCGCAGCGCCAGCAGTTCCTGGGCGGCAGCGGTGGCCGCACCGATCTCGGTGCGACTCGGCGGCGGCACGGTGGCCAGCAGCGGCTGCATGAATGGCCACTTGGATTCGTTGCCGGCCCTCGGCGGCAGGCCGGAGCCGAAGGTGCTCTCCCGGCCGGTCCAGTCGATCCGGTTGAACCAGTCACCGGAATTGAACGAGTTGCGGTCCAACGACTTCGACCGCAGCAGGTCGGTGCCGGCGTGCCAGAGCACCGGGCCCTGGCCGAGCGCCGTGGTGGCCAGCGAGACGGTGTTCATCCGGACCCGATCCGGCCCGCCGGTGTCCGCCGGCAACTTCAGCAGCAATGCGTCGAACAGGGTCTCGTTGTCGTGCGCGTCGACGTAGCTGATCACCTCCGACGGGTCGGCGGTGTACCCGGCCGGGGCGCCGTTGTAGTCCACGCCCGCGCCGGCGACGACGTCGCCCGCCGCATCCCGGAAGCGATAGCCGGCCAGGTTGCCGGTGAGCCCCACCTTGATCAGGTCCTGGTAGTGCAGCAACCGTTCTCGCTGTTGGTCCGGCGTCCCGTTGGCCGGTGAGCCATTCGGGTCGGTGTACAGGCCCGAGCCGAATCCCTGCACGCCGGGATCGTCTTCGAACGGCGAACCGCCACGCACGCCGTCCCGGAGCCGGTCGGAGAAGGTGGCGATCCCGGTGCCCGCCATGTTCGCCTGGGTGGCCTGCACGAAGCGCGCGTTGTCGGCGACCTCACCGAAGTTCCAGCCCTCGCCGTAGAGGAAGATCTTCCTGCCGTCGACGCCGTCCCGCCGCGGGGTCAGCTGGTCCAGCGCCGCCCGGATGTGCTCCATGTTCACCTTGCTGTGGTGGCCCATCAGGTCGAACCGGAAGCCGTCGACCTTGTACTGCCTGGCCCAGGTGACGATCGACTCTATCATCAGCTTCTCCATCATCGCGTGTTCGGACGCGGTGTTGGCGCAACAGGTCGACGTCTCCTGCGCGCCGGTCGCCGACAGCCGTTGGTAGTAGCCGGGTACCACCTGATCCAGGACGGAGTTCGGGTCCTGACCGGCCGCCGCGGTGTGGTTGTAGACCACATCCATCACCACCCGCAGGCCGATTCTTCAGGTAGTCGAGTTCTCCGGCGATGCCCTTTGAGGTCGCCGCCGTGGTAGAAGCCCTTGTCGGTGGGGTCGAGCCGGTCGTCAGCCGGTCGCCGATGGGGCCGCCGCTGTCGCTGGACGGGTCGCCGTTGGCGAACCGGTCGGCCATCACGAAGTAGAACTGCTCGCGGGTCAGGTCGGTGCGCAGGCTGTCGCCGGCCAGCGCGCGGTCGGCGTCGGTGACCTCGCCCGGTTGCTGCCGGGTGGGGGCGATCCCGATCCGGTGCGTGACGTGGTTGTAGGACAGCGTGACACCGGTGTCGCCGGCCAGCACCAGCGGGATGTTGTCGGTGCGCTGCCGCCCGCCGCCGTAGGTTTCCGCGTCGCCGTGGTTGATCGCGATCTTGAACTCGTAGCTCCCTGCCGCAACGAGGCCACCAGCGTGCCGATGGCGACCAGCGGGACGAATCTGCGGCGGGCGGCGGGCCGTGACAGCGACATCGGTGTCTCCAGGCCGCCAGGAGGAAACACAGCGTGACGGCAGGCTAGTTACCCATTCTCACTACCGTCGACACAGGAAGGACACAGGAATCTGGGCGTCGACGAAAGCGATGTCACACCCACCCGACGCACCCCGCCCCTGAGTGCGGCGTCTCACCAGGTACGACTTTTCTGTCCCTCACCCGTCGCCCCGCCCACCGAGAGGAGCTGGCCTGCCATGGTCATCGCCATCGAACGTCTCATCACTGCCGGCCTGCTCCGGCTCCGGCTGCGCAGCCGATCGGCCATGGCCAGGGCGGTCCGGCTGACCGGCGCCGCGGTGGCCGCCTTCCTGGTGGCCCAGGTGCTGTTCCCGGACACGCTGCCGATCCTCGCCCCGCTGACCGCGTTGCTGGTGGTCGAGGCCACCCTCAAGGACATCGTCACCAGCGGTGTGCAGCGGGTCGCCAGCGTCACCGCCGGAGTGTTGGTGGCGGTCGCGTTCTCCGCGATCGTCGGGCTGTCCTGGTGGAGCCTGGGCGCGCTGATCGCCGTGTCCATCGTGCTCGGCCAGCTGCTCCGGCTCGGTCCGCACCTGCTCGAGGTGCCGATCAGCGCCATGCTGGTGCTCGCTGTCGGCGGGGCCGAGGCGGCCGCCGTCGATCGGATCAGCGAGACGCTGATCGGCGCGGCCGTCGGCGTGGCGGTCAACATCGCGTTCCCACCCGCTGTCCGCCCGGGCACTGCCGCCGATGCGGTGAACCGGTTCGCCGGCGAGCTCGCCCGGGTGCTGCGCACCGCCGCGGACGAACTACGCGATCCGATCACCGAGCAGCAGGCCCTGCGCTGGATGGACGACGCCAGAGGGCTGAGCCGCAACATCCCGCAGATCGACAAGGCTCTGCAGCATGCGGAGCACAGCCGTCGGTTGAACCCGCGCGCGCTGGTCATCCCGGACACCGTCAACACCCTGCGCGCCGACCTGGACGCCCTGGAGCACACCACCGTCGCGGTGCGCAGCATGTTCCGATCGATCCTGGACGGCGTCCGCGATCACCCCACCGTCGACCCGTCACGGGGCGAGGATCTGCAGCTGGTCTTCGCCGCGCTGCTGGGCGACGTGGCGGCGGCGATCGAGGCGTACGGCGACCTCGCCAGGGCGGAGGGCACCGCGCAGGCGGATGACACCGCGGAAGCGCTGACCGCTGCGCTGGCCACCCTGCGGGAGGCCCGCGACCGGATCGACGACCTGCAGCTGATCGCCCCCGGCGCCGGCGACAACGGCTGGGAGCTCAGCGAGCCCGTGCTGCAGACGGTCGAGCGGGTGCTCCGGGACCTGGACCTGGACGGCCAGTCCCGGCGCCGGATCCCGGTGCCGGCACTGCACCGGGTGGACCCGTTGGAGATCATCAAGACCGCACACCAGTTGTGGCACGCGCCGAAGCCACCCCGCCCGGCACCCGGCGCCAGGCCGCCGAGGCCGGTCCGACGCACCCCGGATCGCCGGGAGATCGCGGCGGACCAAACCGGGCCACACCGGTTGCCGCTGGGCCGGACCCTGGCCCGCCAGCAGGCGGCCAGGGCCAGGCGTGACGACCCGGCCCTGGAGACCGGCCGGATGCGGGCGGTCTCCCGCCCCGCCGGCCGGGCAAGCAGGGGCCCGGCGCCGCGATCCTGACGCCGCGTGCCGCCGCGTGCCGCCGCGCGCCGCCGAGTGGCGCCACCGGTCGTTCAGTCCAGCAGGCAGTCCGGGTTGCCGTCGGGTTCTGGCAGGTAGGTACAGCTCAGGCCGGTGCGGATGGTCCCGCGCAGGTACCTGGCCAGCGGCTCGTCGACGGTGCCGATGCGCGGTCGATCGCCGCGCCGATGGCCTTCGTCACCGCGACTCTCGCCCGTTCGGCGCTGGATCCGGCGAGCCGGGATCGGCCGCCGAGGCCGGCGGCGCCGACCACCTGGTCGACCAGCGCGTCGCGCTCCGCGCGCAGCCCACTGAGCCGTGCGGTGTCCGACCACTGCTCTGCCTCGTCGAGTTCCTGCTCGAGATCGCGCAGTCGTTCCCGGTACGCCGCCATGGCCCGCCGGTCGACGACGTCACCGAGCGCCTGCTGGACGACGACGCCCGCACCGCCGCCGACCAGATCCAGCGCGGCGATCGGCCGGCCCGGAGCGCGCAGCAGCGCCCTGAGGTAGCCGAACCCGCGCAGTGGCCGCAGCGGCACGGCCCGGGACCCGACCAGCCAGAGGTCGCCACCCGGAGCCGGACGCAGGTGGGCCTTGGCACGGCCAGCGGGCTCGGTCTCGCTGCTCACCGCCGGTGGCTGCCAGGATGCGAGCCGCCCGTGCCACCACCGGGCGTCCAGTCGCTCGTACGTCGCCAGCGCCCGGTCCCGCAGCCGGCCGGCGGATACCGGATCCCCGCGACCCGCAGCGGCGCGGGCCAGGGTGTCGTCGGTGACGCCGTGGAACATCACCGCGCCGGCATCGAACACGGCCCGGCCCTGGTAGGGCGAAGGCGTGACGATGAGGGGAACACCGTGACACCACCCGTCACCTAGCCCGTCACCCAGCCCGCCGCGATAGGTAAGGATCAGGCCCATGTCCCGACCGCTGATCGGCATCTCCACCGACCGGGAGCCGGCGACCTGGGGGCGATGGACCGGCGTGGACGCCACCCTGCTGCCCGCCGCCTACACCGACGCGGTGCGGGCCGGTGGGGGGACGCCGGTGCTCCTGCCGCCGCTCGGGCCGGGCGATGACGCGTCCACCGTGGTCGGCCGGTTGGACGGCCTGCTGCTCTCCGGCGGCCCGGACGTCAACCCGTCCCGGTACGGTGCCGAGCCGCATCCCGCGACCGGCCGCTGGCGGGACGACCGGGACGTCTCGGAGATGGCCCTGCTCACCGCAGCGGACGACATCGCGTTGCCGGTACTGGGTATCTGCCGCGGCATGCAGCTGATGGCCGTCACCGCGGGAGGCGCACTGCTGCAACACGTTCCGGACGTCACCGGCACCGACCGGCACTCACCGGGGCCGGACTCGTACGGGACAGTACAGGTGCGCACGGTCGCCGGTTCCCGGCTGGCCGGCATCCTGGGCGCCACCGTGACGGTCGCCTGTCACCACCACCAGGCCGTCGCCGACCATCCCGGTTTCGTCGGCGTCGCCGCCGCCGACGACGGGCTGCTCGAGGCCATCGAAACGCCCGGCGACCGGTTCCGGCTGGGCGTGCAATGGCACCCCGAGACGCAGACCGACACCCGGCTCTTTGAGGCGTTCGCGGCCGCCGCCCGCTGACTTGTGTCAGGCTGACCGGCGTGCGCATGCAATTCGCCACCGGCCCCGACCCGACCGACCTGTTGATGCTGCCGTGGTCGACCCCACTGGCCGACTGGCCCAAGGAGAACCTGGTCTCGCTGCCCAGGGGGATCTCCCGGCATGTCGTTCGGTTCGTCCGGATCGGCGGCATCGTGTACGCCATCAAGGAGATCAGCCAGGGGCTGGCCGAGCACGAATACGAGCTGCTGCGGGAGCTGGCGAAGGTCGGCATTCCGGTGGTGCAGGCCATCGGCGTCGTCGCCAACCGGATGACCCCGGACGGCGAACCGCTGGACGCCGCCCTGGTCACCAAGCACCTGCGGTTCTCGCTGCCCTACCGTGCCCTGTTCTCCCGGCGGATGGACCCGGACCTTGAGACCAAGCTGCTGGACGCGCTGGCCGAGTTGCTGGTCCGGCTGCACCTGGTCGGGTTCGCCTGGAAGGACTGCTCGCTGTCCAACACGCTGTTCCGCCGGGACGCCGGCGCGCTCGCCGCGTACCTGGTCGACGCCGAGACCGGGGAGATGCGGGAGAGCCTGTCCAACGGGCAGCGCGCGCAGGACCTGGACATCGTCGAGACCAATGTCGCCGGCGAACTGCTGGACCTGCAGATGTCCGGACTGCTGTCCGAGTCCATCGACCCGCTGGAGACCGCGGTCTCGGTGATCGAACGGTACGAGCGGCTCTGGGAGCTGCTCACCGCCCCACAGACCATGGGCGAGGACGAGTGGTGGCGGATCGAGCAGCGCCTGCGCAAGCTGAACGAGCTGGGCTTCGACGTCGCCCAGATCCAGATCAACGAGTCCGGCGGCGACCCGCACGTGATGGTGCAGACCCAGGTGGTCGACGCCGGTCACCACCGCCGGCGGCTGTTCTCGTTGACCGGGATCGATGTGCAGGAGAACCAGGCCAGACGCATCCTGAACGACCTGGACACCTACCGCTCGCAGGCCGTCATGCCGCAGACCGAGGTCGACGAGGACACCGTCGCGCACCACTACGTCACCGACGTCTACGACCCGGTGATAGAGTCCATCCCCCGCGAGATGGCCGAGAAGCTCGAGCCCGCAGAGGTTTTCCACGAGATCCTGGAGCACCGCTGGTTCCTGTCGCAGGCCGCCGGGCACGAGGTGTCGATGGAGCTGGCCACCAAGTCCTACCTGGACAAGGTGCTGCGGTACCGGCCCGACGAGAAGGCGTTCCTGGATTCGAGCCTGATGGGCGTCGGATCGCTGGACGGCGACGAGTCGGACGCCGAGTCGGGCACCGACGAGTCGAACGACGAGTCGGGCACCGCCGAGTCGGGCACCGCGCGCACCGCAGAGTCTGAAACCGCCGAGTCGGGCACCGCCGAGTTGGCAGATCAGCAGTAGGTGCAGCCGCAGACCCGGCCCCAGAGCGTCGACGCCGCGGTCAGCCGGCCGAGGTCCCGCCGCCCCGCCATCGGTTCGGCCTCGCTCCCCCACCCGGGCCCGGGGGAGGGAGCGATCCGGCCGTCAGAGCTGACGACCTGGCTACGGGCGGCGTGCCCGTTGCGGGTTCCGATGGTGGCGACGGTGAGCTTGGTGTCGGACGGCCGGATCGGCATGATTCGTCGTCCTTGAAGTGCGGCGTTCTTCGCGGGCCAGTTCTTCGTGCCGACGTTCTGTTTGGCGAGTGTTCTGATCACAGCTGCCTCCGAGCCCCCGACACGACATCTGAGCGTCAGGAGAGTGGCCGCCACCTGCTGATACCGTGCGCAGCAGCGGACATCTGCCCTGCAACCGGGCGCCCCGCGGTGACGAGCAGCCAGTGAACGAGGAGATGCAATCATGACGACGGTCCGGGGCATGGGAACCATAGCCGCGAAGTACTGGTGGGTCATCCTGGTGCGCGGGATCATCTTGGTGGCCCTGGGTATCGCGATGTTCGCGTGGCCGAAGGCCACGCTGACGGTGTTCGTCGTCCTGTTCGCGGCGTACCTGTTCGTCGATGGCATCATGGCCATCTTTCAGGGTTTCTCCCAGCGCAAGGACGGGCTGCCGTCCGGCTGGTCGTTCGCTCAGGGCGTGCTGGCCATCCTCGCCGGCATCGCCGTTCTGGCCTGGCCGGACACCATCGGAAAGGTGCTCATCTACATCGTCGCGATCTGGGCCATCCTGGCCGGCATCGGTGGAATCGCCGCCGGGTTCCGGATGAAGGCGGTGCCCGGCTCCGGCTGGGGATGGTTCCTGGCCTGGGGTGTGCTGGCCCTGATCTTCGGGATCGCCCTGATCGCCAACCCCGCCGCCGGGATCCTCAGCATCCTGTGGCTGGTGGCAATCTGGGCGATCATGGCCGGCATCGTGTTCATCATCGCCAGTTTCTTCGTCCGCAAGGTCGGCAACGCGATCCTCGATTCGCCCCAGGTCTGAGCTTCGGCTCCGAACCCGGCCGTGAGCCGTGGCAGGTGACGGTGTGAGCACCTACTGTCGGGGTTCCCACCACGCTAGGAGCTCCTCATGACCGCCGCAGTGCCAACCGTCGACCCGTCACAAACCGCCCTTGTTCTGATCGAGTACCAGAACGACTTCACCTCGGAGGGCGGCAGCCTGCACGGTGCGGTGTCCACCGTCATGGAATCCACTTCGATGCTGCAGAACACCGTCGAACTGGTGGCCAAGGCGCGGGCCCAGGGCGCGACGATCGTGCACACCCCGATCTCCTTCGCGGCCGGTTACGGCGAGATCTCCGGCGCCCCGTACGGGATCCTGGCCGGCGTGGTGGACTCGAATTCCTTCGTCAAGGGGTCCTGGGGGGCCGAGATCGTCGAGGAGATGTCACCGGAGGAGGGCGACATCGTGATCGAGGGCAAGCGGGGGCTGGACGCCTTCGCTTCGACGAATCTGGATTTCATCCTGCGGTCCAAGGGCATCACCACGATCGCGCTCGGCGGCTTTCTGACCAACTGCTGTGTCGAGTCGACGATGCGGACCGGGTACGAGAAGGGCTACCAGGTCTACACACTGACCGACTGCCTGGCCGCAACGTCACCGGAGGAACACGACAACGCGATCAGCAAGGACTATCCGATGTTCTCCCGGCCCGTCACCAGTGCCGACTTCCTGGCGGCGCTGGGCGGCGAGACCCAGCTGGCGGACAGCTCCCGCGGGTACTGAGAGCGGGCCGTCACTCGTCAGCGGTGGTCAGTAACGCGGTGAGCAGCCGCAGGGATTCCGCGGAGCCACCGGCGTTGCCGGCCAGCGCGTGCGGCCCGCGGGCGTCCCGTTGGGCGATCAGTGCCTTCCACAACGCCCACCCGCGACCCCGTGCCCAGCAGTCGGTGTCCGGAGCGCGAGGCGGGCCCGGAACCGGGCGCGGGATCGGCCAGCGCGTCGATGGACTCGCGGGTCTCGGCGTCGTACCAGAGCAGCGGCCCACCGCGGTAGCCCGTGTGCAGGCCGGGACCGGGCCCGTCACCGGCGTCCACCGCCTGCAGGGCCAGCCGCCCGGCATCACCGGCGTCACGGCAAGGTAGGCCCACTGCGGGAACTGGGCGCGGACCCAGCTTGCGGACCACCCCGGCATCGATGACGACCTGTGACACGGCGTGCATCATCGCGGCCGAAGGTTGGCTGCTGCCAGTGCTTTGCCGGCGCAGAACGGCAAAGCCGAGGCCCCGGGCGCAAATCGGGGTAGAAATGGACAGGACGCTGCCAACCGGACCGACGGGTGGGGACATGACGAATGCTTTCCAGCCCCGCCGCTGGCGGCGCGGGCTCGCCAAGACCGCCCGTCGTCCGGTCCGCGCGGTCCGCAGGTTCCGACCGTCGCCGGTGGTCGGTGCCCTGCTGCTGGGTGCGGTGCTCTGCACCGCCGCCGCCGCGGGGGCGGCGGTCGCGGCCGGCGAGCAGGGGCCCGCGCCCGCGGCGAGTTCGTCCACGTTCCACGGGCATCCGGGGATGGACCCGATGTTCGGCGGCTGGGACGGCGGCTGGGACGGCGGCGACCACCGGCACTGACGCACGGCCGGGCCTCGCGCCGTCAATCCCGTTCGCCCTGTCGGTGCCCGGTTCTACAGTGGGGCGCATGACAGAACTCGCCACCGATCCCCAGGCCGCACCGCCCGATGCCGAGTTGACCGGCAGGCTCGAAGAGCACCGCCGCGAGCTGGCCGGGTACTGCTACCGGATGCTCGGCGCGACGTTCGACACCGACGACGCCGTGCAGGAAACGATGGTGCGGGCCTGGCGCGGGCTGAACCGGTTCGACGGCCGGTCGTCGCTGCGGACCTGGATGTACCGGATCGCCACCAACGTCTGTCTGGACATGCTCAACGGCCGCAACCGGCGGGCGCTGCCGATGGATCTCGGGCCGGCCTCCCCGCCCGTCGCCGCCTCGCTCGGCCAGCCGCATTCCGAGGCCGTCTGGATCCAGCCCATCCCGGATCGCAACGTACTGCCCGCGCATGCCGATCCCGCCGATCTCGCGGTGGAGCGGGACTCGATCCGGTTGGCCTTCGTCGCGACGCTGCAGCACCTGCCGCCCCGGCAGCGGGCGGTGCTGATCCTGCGCGAGGTTCTGCGCTGGAGCGCGGCCGAGGTGGCCGAGTTGCTGGACACCACTGTGCCGTCGGTGAACAGTGCGTTGCAACGCGCCAGAGCCACGCTGGCCAGCGTGGAGCCGGGCACCGAGGACCGCTTCGAGCCGATGGACGACACGCAGAAGGATCTGCTGGCCCGGTACGTCCAGGCGTTCACCGCCTACGACATCGATTCGCTGGTGTCGCTGCTGCAGGAGGACGCGACCGCATCCATGCCGCCGTTCCAGCTCTGGTTGCAGGGCCGGGAGGACATCGGCCGGTGGCATGTCGGTCCGGGCAGCACCTGCGCCGGGTCGAAGCTGCTGCCGATCGAGGTCAACGGCTCGCCCGGGTTCGCGCACTACCGACCTGACGAGGCCGGACAGCACCTGCCGTTCTCGATCCAGGTCCTGGGGCTGGCCGGCGACCAGATTTCCAAGATCACCTATTTCCTCGACACCAGCCTGTTCCCGAGGTTCGGCCTGCCGGAGCGGCTGTGATCGTGCCGGGCCGGGCCCCCACTCCATTCGACGACGAGCTCGGCGACCAGCCCCTTCGCCCAGACGTGAGCGCCCGCAACGGCGGCGGGTCGGCCGGCAGCCCTGGCTCGGATCCGCCGCCCGGCCCGCTCAGGTCCGCAGCCAGCGCCGGAGTTTCTTTCTGGACAGCGCCGCCCAGGCCGGGGCGAACGCGGCGACGGCATCGTCACCCCTGGCCTGTTCGAACGCGTGCAACCGGCCGATGGTGAAGGCGTTGTCCCCGTCGAGGTGTATCCGGGCGCCGAGATCGCGCAGCGCCTGCCGGGCCACCACGGAATCCTGGTGCTCACCGAGCACCTCCTGCAACTGCTCGGCGGCTGCCGCGAAGTCCGCCGCGGGCTGGCCGAAGGCCCGCTCGACCGACTCGGCGGCATAGCGCAGGCGCTTCGCGGCCTTGCGGATCTCGTGGTACCAGGCATCCCTGGACCGATCGGCGGTCCGCCCCGTCTCCTTCGGCGGGTTGGCGACCAGGGTGGCCACCCGTAGGTAGGACCTGCGAACCCGGCGGCTGAGCACGGTTGCGGCCTTGCCGTCGGCCAGCGGAGTGTACGGGGGCGTCAGCACGAGCACGTCCAGGTGGTCCAGCAACCGGTAATACCGCTCGGAGTTCAGCGCCTCCAGCAGAGCATCGTGCGCCTTGCGGTGATCGGCCCGCAGCTCGGCCTCGATCCGCGCCGCGACCGGGCCGAGCACCAGGTCGTCCGGCTCCTGGGCGAGCTCGTCCAGCAGTCGCATCCGCAGCACCTCGGCGTCCCGGGCACGGCCGAGCTCGCCGGCGATCCACTTCAGTTCGTCCCGCAGCGGATCGGTGACGGCCCGGTCGAACAGCGGCCGGAACGTCGCCAGCGCGCTGCGCAGCCGGCGGGTGGCCACCCGCATCTTGTGCACGCCGTCGGGCTCGTCGTGCCTGGCCTGCCGATCGCGGGACTGCATGGCGGTGACCTGCTCGATCAGGTGGGCGAGCACCACGTCGCCGGCCCGGCCGCGCGCGTTCAGCTCGGTGAACCGCAGGGGCACCGGCCGGTCGGCCAACCTGCCGCCCAGGGCCCGGGCGAGCTTGGACGGCCACGGGGAATCGGTGGCACCGGCGTCCCGCATCCGAGCGCCGGCCGCCTGGATCAGCTCGGCCGGGCCGTCGACGAGCTCGAACTCCCATTCCCGCCAGGTGCTGACGATGGCCGTGCCGTCGTCGGCGTGGGCCTGTGCGGTGACGACGTCGTCCGCTGCCTCGGCCAGCACGGCATCGTTGTCGCCGAGGAGCCGGTAAGCGGTCCTGCTGGTGCTCAGTGTCGCGACGGGGCGCAGCCGGTGGTCGCGCACCCACCCCCGGACGAGCTCGGCCAGCGGCGTCGGGACGCCCGCATCGGCATCGCCCAGCGGTTCGCCGCGCTCCAGTCGCTTGCCGGCGCCGGCAGGCAGCTTGAGGTGCCAGCCGGCGTCGGACCCACCGGTGCGCCGACGGAGGGTGATGCCGCGGGCGGCCAGGGCCAGGTCGTCGGTGTCGTAGTAGGTCGCCTCGAGATCGGCCACGGTGGGTGTGGCAACGGACCGCACCCCGGGTAGCGAGCCCAGGTCCAGCCATCCGGCGTTCGGATCGACGTCATACTTCTGCTCGATTTCCAGGTGCTCGGTGCTCATGTCCACCGGTCTACCAGAGGCCCAACAGGTGGGTGTCAGCGGCGGCTCCCGGCGCTGCGGTGGCCCGCGAGGACCCAGCCGGCGACGACGGAATCCCAGACGATCGGGGTGCCGGCGCGGTACGGGGTGGAGCAGCAATCACATCGTCCCGCTCTGGTGGCGGGGACAGGGGCGCTCATCTGGTCATCCTTGGGATGGTTGGGGAACGGCCCGCGAAGGCAGGGCCGGGGTGTGCGTGGTCGGCCGATGGCCGGGGAGAACCGCATGTCCGGCTGCACTGAGGAGGCCAGGCGCCTGGACGGTGATGCGGTGCGGGTCGAATTCCTGTCGTCCCGGCGTCGTCCGGTGGTTGGCCACCCGGCGCCGGTGCAGGGCTCGTGACCCATCACCAACCCTAACCATCGAGTTCGCTCAGGATCAACCCGGCGAGGTTAACTTCCTGCTGCCGCCAGATGTCCCCGCCGGTCGCAGCGGCCGACCAGGCAGGTCAGGGTTCCGGGTGGTGCAGCGCCAGGCCGGTGGCCGCGTCGAAGACGTGCGCCCGCGCTGTGTCGACGGCGACCGTGACGACGTCGCCGATCCGCACCCTGGTGCGCCCGGTGAAGCGGGCGACAAGCCGGGTCCGATCCAGCTGCACGCTGACGAAGGCATCCCGGCCGTTGCGGTCGATGCCCCTGACCCGCCCGGTCAGCACCGCAGCGTCCGGGTCCGGGTCGGGCCCTGCCTCGGTGACGTGCTCCGACCGCAGCCCGAGGATCACGTCCCGCCCCACGTGCGCGGCGAGCGTCGGCGGAACCGGCAACCAGCTCATCAGGGTGCGGTCGCCGACCCGGTAGCCGGCCAGGCCGCCCGCGGTGATCAGTCGACCGGGCAGCGAACCGATCGACGAGGTTCCGACGAAGTCGGCCACGAACAGGTCGGCCGGTCGGTCGTACAGCTCCCGCGGGGTGGCGATCTGCACCACCCGGCCGGCCTTGAGCACAACGATCCGGTCGCCGATGGCCAGGGCGTCGGACTGATCGTGCGTGACGTACAGGGTGGCGACATTGACCGCCTTCACGGTCTCCCTGATGACCCGGCGCATCCGGGCTCGCTCGTGGGCGTCGACATGGGCCAGCGGCTCGTCCAGCAGGAACGCCTTGGGGGTACGCACCAGAGCACGACCGATGCCCACCTGGCCCTGCTCACCGGCAGAGATCTGGGTCGGCATCCGGCGCAGCAGCCGGCTGACCCGCAGCCGGCGGGATTGCATCTCCACCCGGCGCTGCACCTCGGTCGCCGGGGTGTGCCGGTACTCCAGGCCGAAGCCCATGTTCCTGGCGACGTCCAGGAACGGCACGAGGTGGGTGTTCTCGAAAACCATCGCAATGTCGCGGTAGGCCGGGTCCAGCGACGTCGGCTCGCCGGCGATCAGCACCCGGCCGCGCTGCACCCTGGCCAACCCGGCCACCGCCCGCAGCAGGGTGGACTTGCCGCTGCCGGAGGGCCCCAGGACGGCCAGCAGCTCCCCCGGCTTCGCCAGCACCGTGACGTCCTGCAACGTGACGGTGCCGTCCCGTTGCACCACCGTGGCGCCGTCGAGGCCGGTGCAACCCTCGAAGTCCGTCACGATGGTGGCTCCTTCTGCCGGCCTTCACGGTAACCGGTGAGCAGCGAGCCGCCGAGGGGACTTGAACCCCTAACCGCCCGATTACAAGTCGGGTGCGCTACCAATTGCGCCACGGCGGCAGGTCGGGCCGGCCCGACCGTGCCGAGCAGGGCCCGGCGAGATCAGCGTAGCCGGGCCGGGTGGGTGGTTCGGGTGATCATCCCCCGGGGGCGGCGGACCGGGTCGTCGCGGGGTCGGCCGGCGACGTGGTGGCCGCCGCCGGCGCCGGGGAGCAGATGACGTTCTGCTGGCCGTTGTAGACCGTGGTGAAGTCCTCCCGGCGGATCTCCGCTCCGGTCAGGTCCTTGACGATCCGGGTGTTCACCACGCTGAAGCCGCCGGTCCCGTCGGACGGGCTGCAGGACTGCCCGAACGGCTTGATGACGACCTGCGGCGAGGTGAAGTCGAACCGGTCGGAGGTCTGCGACTGGATGTCGACGTGCTTGGTGCCCCACAGCCGGACGGTGATGTCACCCTCGGTCCAGATCGTCTGGATCAGCACGCCGGTCGGGTAGTCGTTGGAGAACGCCAGCTCGATCTCGCCGTCGAACACCGTCGCCTCCCGGCCGGGCGGGTAGCGGCTGATGTAGAACGAGTGCGGGGTGTGCGTGACGTCGCCCATCCCGGCGAAGTACGCGGCGTTGTACAACGTGGTGGCGAACTGGCTGATCCCGCCACCGACAGCGGTGGACAAGGCGCCCTCCTTTATGATCGCCGCCGGCACGTACCCCTGCTCCTCGCCGCGGGTGCCGGTGAACTCGTTCAACCCGAAGGTCGCGCCCGGCTGCACGATGGCGCCGTTGACCTTCTCGGCGACCACCCGGATGTTGACCCCGGACGCGGCCGCGAACCCGCCGGTGGTGAACTCGCCGATGACCTCGTTGATGCCCAGCGCCTGCGCCTTCTCGGTGGTCAGCGTCGGCTCGGCGACGACGTAGGCCACCGCGGCCTGGTGGTTGCCGCGCAGCGCCGGTTCGATCGCCGCCTCGGTGGCGGTCCAGTCCACGGTCCGGCCGGGCACGCTGGGGCTGATGACCGGCTTGTCGTCAACGATCGCAATCCTCGCGTCGGCGGGCGCGGTCTGGGTGGCCTCGACGGCCCCGGTGAACGGTCCGCGGAGCGCCGGAACGTCCACGCTGACGGTGAAGCCGTCCGCGCTGTCCGGGGCGATCCTGGTGGCCGCGGCGACGGCCGGGACCGGCACCTCGACCGGCCCGGTCCCGGTGAGGACGAGCGGGGCGGACAGGATCGCGGTCGCCTCGGCGGCCGCCGCCTGCACCGCTTCCGGGGTGGCCCGCACCGGCGCGGAGGTCACCGGCAACACCAGACCGTGCAGCGCACCCAGGCCACCGGACTCCCACGCCGACGACACGGCCGCGGCCGCATCGGGCACCCGCAACGAGTGGCCGATGATCGGCTCGACGGTCCGGACCGTGCTGCCGTCGATCGTGACGCCACCCTCGACGGGCTGCAAATCGGTGCCGGCGGCGAGCTGCGCCAGCTCCCCGGTCAGCGCGGGGAAATCGATCTGCACCGACAGCGGAAGATCGGTGGAGCCGAAGAATGAGGTCAGCCGGACGAACGGATTGGCCGACCGCAGCCCGACCGCCCGCACGGTGACTGCGACGTCCGGTGTCAGACCGGCCGCGGCGGGATCGATGCTGGTCGGCACGCCGTGCACGTCGACGGTGACCGGTTCGTGGTAGGCGGGGACGGCCTGCGCCTGGAGCGTGGCGGTCGCCTGTTCCGGGGTCAGCCCGCCGACCTCGACACCGGCGATGGTGGTCCTGCGCTCGAGCTCGCCGCCGGTGGTCAACAGGTCGATCAGGTAGATGACGGCGAGCAGGGCGAGCACCCCGCCGGTGACGACGGCCGCGATCCGGCCCGGGGATCGACGCTCGGTGCTGTCGGTGGTGCTATCGGCGGTGCTGACGGTGGTGCTGTCGTCAGAAAGGTCGTCCACAACCAGATGATCCGTCACACCTGTACCTTGTCGTCGGCGTCGCATGATCGCGCCCGTTCGGGACAATCATTCCCGACCGGATCACGATCTCATGGACGCCCGGGCGCAGGACAATCGCGCGGACGTGCGGTGAATCACCGGCAACGAATCACCTGCGGTGAATCACCTGAAACGGGTCAGCGGGGCAGCGGAGCGGGCGCCTGCGCATGCCGGACGCCACGAATCGTGGAGATCAGAATGCGCCGGCATTCCATCGGGCTGACGTTCATCAGCGAACCCAGCGCCGCAATCGCACCGTCGTCGAGGGTCATGGCGGTGGAACCGCCGCCGGCCCGCAGCTCGAACCAGCGCTTGACCGGGGCCAGCCTGGGGTCGGCGGACGCCATCACCTCGGCGACGTCGACGGTGATCGATCCGCTGGCACCGGGGCTGGGCCGAAGGGCGATGCCACGCTCCGCGGCCCCGAGCAGGGTGCCGAGGTCCTCGCCGAGCGCGCCGGCGATGACCCACAGCACATCGACCCGCAGGGACCGGTGACCGGTCTCGTAGTTGGCCAGGGCAGCCTTGCTGACCAGTCCCCCGGTCCGCTGGGCAACTTCTGCCTGGGTGAGCTTTTGTCTGCGCCGGGACTCACGCATCACCCGGCACACGGCAGCGGCGAATGCCTGCTGTGACCGTGCATCGTAAGCCTGCGACACGCGTGTCCCCTGTCATCGAAGGTGCGGCGAAAAGGTCTCTCCACCGCTGGCGGGCTCCATGGACCAAACGGGCTACAAATGTGGTGCCACCGTGCCCCGTCCCCGCATTTCTACCACAGGGTAACCAGGTTGATACCCTTTCGGCCCATTGGGTGGGCAACAATGGCTCTTTCGTGTCAACTCAGTCGCGTAGCGTCGGCTAAGGTTACCGAATGCGCATATTTCAGGCGCAACCGAAGGGGCCGCGCCGCTCTCCAGTGCGCAGCCTGCGCCGCCGGTGTCGCCGATTCAGCCGAATCAGGTGAGCAGCGACTTGCCGAACCAGTCGCCCGGCCCGCTGACTCCGGGTGGGCACGCCCACAGGCCACCGCCGATGTGCGCGATGTACTCGTTCAGCAGGTCGGAGCGGCCGAGCCTGGTCTGCAGCACCTTGAATTGCGTCTGCGGATCGTGCTGATAGGCGATGAAGAACAAGCCGGCGGCAAGTTTGCCGGTGTCCGGGTCCTGCCCGTCGGTGTAGTTTGTAGCCACGACGCAGCAGCCGTAGGCCGCCGTTCTGCTCCGGCGAGGCCAGCCTGATGTGCGCATTCACGTCGACGACCAGGGCGCCCGTCACGGCGGTCTTCGCGTAGTCCACCGGAGTGAACTCGTCGCCGCCGGTGAGCGGGGCGCCGGTGTCCTTGTGCCGGGCGAAGATCCGCTCCTGGTCGCTGAGCGGGTCGGTGTCCCAGGATTCGATCTCCATCCGGATCTTCCTGGCCACCAGGTAGGACCCGTTCGTCATCCAGGAATCGCCGCCGACCCAGACCTGCTCGTCCAGCGCGGCGGTGTCGTCGGCGTGGATGTTGTTCGTGCCGTCCTTGAAGCCCATCAGGTTGCGGGGGGTGCTCTGCCCGGCCCCGGTCGCCGATGCACGGCCGAAGCCGAGCTGCGACCATTTGAGCACCGCGGTTCCGCGGGCTGCCCTGACCATGTTGCGGATGGCGTGGAAGACCACCTGCGGGTCGTCCGCGCAGGCCTGGATGCAGAGGTCGCCATCGGAGATGGCCGGCTTCATGACGGCGTCACCCGGGATGGTGCCGAACGGCGTCAGCTCGGCTGGCATGGCGGTCGCCAACCCGAAACGATCGTCGAACAGGCTCGGGCCGAACCCGACCGTGATGGTCAGCGAGTGCGGCCCGAGGTCCATCGCCTCGCCGGTGTCGAACGGCGGCTGCCCCTCCCGGACGGGCGAGTCACTGACCTGCTCGCCTGCAGTGAGCCGGGCGGCGATGGCGGCCCACCGGCCGAGCATGCGCTGCAGCTCGCCGGCGTCGGTGGTGGTCACGTCGAGGGCCGCGAACATCAGCCGCTCCTGCTGCGCGGTGGTGATGCCGGCCTGCCGGCGGCCGTAGAACGGCACCACCGCGGTGGCTCGCGCGGTGGCCGAATCAACCGGCGGCGCACCGCAGGCGGTGACGCCGACCCCGGCGGCCAGCCCGGCCGCGGTCGCCGCCGCGCCACCGATGAACCGTCGCCTCGAGGTGCCCCGCTCCGTCATCGAGGACCTAGTCGGTGATCTTGGCCGAGATCGCCGACAGCGGTTCCTGCACCACCAGCAGCGCGTCGGTCAGCGTCTTCTTGTCCTGCGCGGTGAGCGCGTCGTACGGCGTCCAGCCGCCGGGGGCCGCCGGATCGCGGTAGGCGTCGAGCGCGGCGACCAGGGCGTCGAACGCGGTGGCGATCTGCGGCACCAGCGTGGGGTCGATCTGGTCGAGCGCCGGCTTCAGCGTCGCGAAGGCCTGCAGCGAGCCCTCTACGTTGGCCTCGAAGTCCAGCAGGTCGATCCGGGAGTAGGCCTCCTCCTCGCCGGTGATCTTGGAGGCCAGCACCTCGTCGAGCAGGGTGGCCGCGCCGTTGGCGATCTCGAAGGGCTGGTAGCCGCCCGCCTCGCCGGCCTTGGTGGCGTCCGACAGCTTCGTGGCCTCCGCCTGCAGGCTCTGGATGTCGACGACCAGCTGGTCGGCCAGCTGCGTCATCCCGTCAGTGGTCTTCTTCTCGAACAGCGCCTGTTCGATCGGGTGGAAACCGGTCCAGGTGGTGCCCGCCTCGACGTCGCCCACCCGCAGGTCGATGGCCGGGTCGAGGTCGGGGAAGGACTCGGCGACCGGTTCGATCCGCTCGTAGAACGGCCGCGCCCTGATGTACGCGGCCTGCGCGGCGGCCAGGTCGCCGGCCTTGATCGCCGCGGCCAGCTCCTGCACCGGGACCAGCAGGAAGGCGATCTGGTCGTCGACGTACGTGGCGTAGTCGACCGTCGCCTGTTTCAGCATCGCGGTCAGGTCCGCGGACTGGGCGGCCGCCTGGCCGGTGACGGTGAACGGCCGGCGCTCTGTCGTCGCGCCCGGGCAGTACAGCTGGTAGGTGCCGCCATCCAACCGCGCCGAGAACGTGCTGTCGAAGCCCGGTGCCAGGTTCTCCCGTTCGCCGACGATCCGCTGGTCGGAGACCAGCTCGACCTCGGCGACGCCCAGCGCGTCGACGTTGGAGATGACAAAGGTGACCGGCCCGGCCGGGGCGGTGTCCGGGCTGGCGATGCAGCCATCGGCGTCGGTCAGCGTCACGGCGATCCGGCCGGGTTCGCCCGGTTCGGTCGACGCTCCGCTCGGTGCCGGCGACGCTGCGGTCGGCGAGGTCGCGGCCGGCGTCGAGGCACCGCACCCCGTCAGCACCAGCGCGGCACCGGCGAGAACGGCCGTCGGCCAGCGCCGGGACTGCGTCATCGCCATGTCTTCTCCAGGATCTTTTCGGGTGGGGCGGTCTGTGGGCGCCGACCGCCGAGCAGTTTCGGCAGGCCGAAGGCCAGCAGCACCAGGGCGAACAGGACCAGCAGGGCCGGGATGACCTGCCCGATCACCTGATGGGTGACGCGCTGACCGGCGAGGACGGCCACCCGGTCGACGGCGGTGGCGAGGCCCGCGGGGGTGGTGGACAGGCTCGCGTCGAGTGCGGTGCCGGCGGGCACCGACCCGCGACCCGGCACGCTGACTTCAACGGTGCGGCGCACGGCGAGGTCGACGGCGAGCACCGCACCACTGCCGGGGTCCACGGTGATCGTCGGGGTCACGACGTCGAGGTAGTTGACGTCCAGGGTCTGGCCCGGCTGCCCCGACCGGAGCCCGACCGGCAACCGCCCGCCGTTCAGCGCGGCGATATCGTCGGCGGTCATCGTGGTGGGCAGTCCGGCGGCAGCGGGGTCGACCGCAGCGTTGATCGCGGTCCCGGTCAACTCGGCGTGCCCGGTGGCGGTCAGCGAGCTGCGGTCGGCGACCGTGGATCCCGCGGCGGTGGCGGTGATGTCGGCGCCCTGCTGGTCATCGTCCAGGGTCACCGTGGCTGTCCCGACGGTCGCCGGTGAGCCGGCCGCGCTCGCCAGGTCGAACGGTCCCTGCCGGCCGCTCACCGCCACCGGCGCGGCGGGGCCGAGGACCGCCAGCAGCGCTGCGATGACCGTAGCCCCGGCGGCGGTGCCGACCAGGATCCGACCGAGGGTGTGCCGGGATGGCGTTCGCCGCGGCGGCCACAGCACCACCAGCAGCATCGGGACGGCATAGAGCAGGTAGGCGACCACCTCGACCGCCGGCAGGCTGGACCGGATGCCGAGCATGCCGGTGAGCAGCGACTCCGGCACCGACCCGGGCCGGGCGATCGCCGAGAGGTCGAGCCAGGTCTGCTGCCCGACCGTCAACCAGCCCGCCTCGTAGGCCGCCCGCAACGTGCTCATCACCAGGCCGGCGGCGACCAGCACCAGCACCACCCCGGTCACCCGGAAGAAGCGGGAGAGGTTGAGCCGCACCCCGCCCCGGTAGACCAGGTAGCCGAGCGCGACCGCGACCGCGACGCCCAGCAGCACGCCGATCGCGGCCTGCACCGGCGACAGCGCCGACTGGAAGGCGGCGAGCAGGAAGACCGCCGTCTCGAAACCCTCCCGGATGACGGCCAGGAACGCCATCGCGACCAGCGCCCCGGCGGATCCGCTGGCCAGCGCGCTGCCGGTGGCGGTCTGCAGATCGGACCGCAGGTCGCGGGAGTGCGCGCGCATCCACAGCACCATGTAGCTGACCATCAGCACGGCGATGGCCGCGACGACACACTCGAGCATCTCCTGCTCGCGCTGCGGCAACGACGCGCTCAGCGCCTGCAGCAGCAACCCGACGGCCAGACACAGCACCACGGCGGCAGCGACGCCGACCCAGACCCTGCGCAGCGCGTCGGCCCGGTTGCTCTGCTTCAGGAAGGCCGCGATGATCCCGACGATCAGCGCCGCCTCGAGCCCCTCGCGCAGGCCGATGACGAATGTCGCCAGCATGCGGGCCTCCTTGCGGATTGCGGATTGGATTAGGGTAACTTCAGTTTGGTTAGGCTGACCTGTGTTCCGAACCATACAGGCCGTCGTACCCGGTGCGGAAACGCCTCCCGCGCAACCTCGTCCGGCCCGGCCGACAGCAATCCGTACCCTGTTCCGATGACCATCCGACCCATCGTGATCTGCGGAGAACCGGTGCTGCACCGGCCGACCCGCCGGGTCACCGAGTTCGCCAACCCGGAACTCGACGCGCTGATCCAGGACATGTTCGAGACGAACGAGGCCGCGCACGGCGCCGGACTCGCGGCCAACCAGGTGGGTGACGATCGCCGGCTGTTCGTCTACGACTGCCCGGATCACGGCACCCGGCGACGCGGGTACGTGGTCAACCCGAGCATCGAGACTTCGCCGATCCCGACCAACATGCCGGATCCGGATGACGACTCCGAGGGCTGCCTGTCCGTGCCGGGCGAGAGCTTCCCAACCGGCCGGGCCGACTGGGCGAGGGTGACCGGGGTGGACGCCGCCGGCAAGCCGATCGAGGTGGAGGGCACCGGCTTCTTCGCCCGCTGTCTGCAGCACGAGGTCGACCACCTCGACGGGTACCTCTACCTGGACCGGTTGATCGGGAAGAACGCCAGGGCCGGCCGGAAGGCGGTCAAGTCGAACGGCTGGGGCGTCCCGGGCCTGACCTGGCTGCCGGGCCGGGATCCAGACCCGTTCGGACACTGATCGCGACAAGGTTGTCACGCTGCGCTCACCTGGTGTCCTCGGCCGGCCGATAGGGTAAAGCCGTGTTGACCGAAAAATTTCCTGCTTCCCAGCCCGGACACCAAGACCCCCCTCGCCGCCCACCAACCGACGATCGGACACGGAGGGTGAGCACACTGACCACCTCGACAAATGCCGAACAGCACACGAACGGCAAGCGCAACGGCCACGTCACACCGGCCGGCGCTGACCAGAAGGTCGGACCGGCAACCCCGGAGCAGGCCCAGATGGTGGTAGTGGCCAACCGGCTGCCGTTCGACATGGAGAAACTGCCCGACGGCAGCACCAAGGCCCGGCAGGCGCCCGGCGGCCTGGTCACCGCGCTGGCTCCGATCCTGTCCCGCCGGAAGGGCGCCTGGATCGGCTGGCCGGGCACCGCGGACGTCACGCTGGAACCGACGACGACCGACGGGCTGAGCCTGCACCCGGTCACGCTGAGCGCGCAGGACGTCGACCACTATTACGAGGGCTTCTCCAACGAGACGCTGTGGCCGCTCTATCACGACGCCGTCGTGGAGTCGCAGTTTCACCGTGATTGGTGGGAGGCCTACCAGCGGGTCAACGCCCGGTTCGCCGACGCGGCCGCCGAGCTGGCCGCGCCGGGCGCGACGGTCTGGGTGCACGACTACCAGCTGCAACTGGTCCCCCAACTGATCCGCAGGCTGCGCCCCGACGTCCGCATCGGGTTCTTCCTGCACATACCGTTCCCGCCGGTCGAGCTGTTCATGCGGCTCCCGTGGCGGACGCAGATCGTCAACGGCCTGCTCGGCGCGGACCTGATCGGCTTCCAGCTGCCCGGTGGTGCCCGCAACTTCACCCGGCTGGCCAAGTCATTGACCGGGGCCGTCACCACCGGCGGGTCCATCGAGCACGACGGCCGGACCGTCCGCGCGGCGGCGTACCCGATCTCGATCGACTCCGCGGAGCAGTCGGCGCTTGCCGCCACGCCGCGGATCCATGAGGCCGCCAAGCAGCTGCGGGAGGACCTCGGCCAGCCCAGCAAGATCATCCTGGGCGTCGACCGGCTGGACTACACCAAGGGCATCGACGTGCGGCTGCGCGCCTTCCGCGAACTCCTGGCCGAGCAGGACCCGGCCGTGGAGAACGTCGTGATGGTGCAGATCGCCACCCCGAGCCGGGAGCGGCTGCGCTCCTACAAGCGGATGCGCGAGGCCATCGAGCAGCAGGTCGGGTCGCTCAACGGCGATTACGGCCGGATCGGCCGGCCCGCGGTGCACTACCTGCGCCAGTCGCTGCCGCGGGAGGCGCTGGCCGCGTTCTACGTAGCGGCCGACGTGATGACGGTGACCCCGCTGCGCGACGGGATGAACCTGGTCGCGAAGGAGTACGTCGCCTGCCGGGTGGACGGCGGCGGCGTGCTGCTGCTCTCGGAATTCACCGGCGCGGCGAAAGAATTGCGCGCAGCGCTACTGGTGAACCCGTACGACACCGACGGGGTCAAGGACGGCCTGCGGGCCGCCCTTTCCATGCCGCCGGTGGAGGCCCGGCGCCGGATGCGGTCATTGCGCCGCCAGGTGCTCACCCATGACGTCGACCGCTGGGCAGCGGCGTTCCTGTCCGCCCTGGAACACACCCGCGATCACGTCGCCGATGCGATGGGCCGGTTGCCCAGCGAGGTGACGGCCGCCATCGCCGAGATCAGCGAAACCGCAAGGCTCCTGGTGGCAACCGATTTCGACGGTTGCCTGGCGCCGATCGTGGACGACCCGGCCACCGCCCGACCGCTGCCGGAATCGATGGAGGCGCTGCGGTCGCTGACCGTCACACCGGGCACCGTGGTGGCCGTGGTGTCCGGTCGGGCACTGGCCGATCTGGAGGAGCTGCTCGGCCCGGTCGAGCGGATCCACCTGGTCGGTTCGCACGGCGCCGAGACATCGGCCGAGGACCGTGACGAGGTCTCGGCGGTCACGCCCGAGGAATCCCGCCGGCTGGGCAGGCTGCGGCTGGAATTGCAGCAGATCACCTCGGAGTACCGCGGAGTGCGGCTGGAGCTCAAGCCGACCGGCGTCGCGGTGCACCTGCGCGGGATGGATCCGGCGGACGCCGCGGCCGTCACCACGCAGATCGAGGAGAACCCGGCACGCTGGCCGGGGGTGCACCTGCTGCGCGGCAAGATGGTCCTCGAGCTGACCGTCGTGACCACCAACAAGGGTCGCGCGCTCAAGGCACTCATGAAGGCGAACCACTGCACGGCAACGGTTTTCATCGGTGACGACATCACCGATGAGAATGCGTTCGGGGTGCTCGAGGGCAGTGACGTCGGGATCAAGGTGGGCCCCGGGCGGACCGCCGCGGACGTCCGGATCGCCGATCCCAACCGGGTCGCGGACGTGCTGAACGTGCTCGCCGACAACCGTCGGCGGGCGCAGAAGCGGCGCTCGCAGCATGCCGCCGGGACGTCCGGGCCGGTGGCGAAGGCGCAGACCTCAGGCATCTGAGGCCGTCCGGCGCGGCCTCACCGCTCGCCATCAGGACGTCGGGACAACCCCTCGGCGACGGGACAACCGCCGCGGGCGTTGCCCGTCGCAGCGGAGGTTGTCCAGTGCGCCGCGACAGGCGCACGCGTCACTCACCTCCGGCCAGCGCTTCTTCCGGCGGCCAGGACACCCCGAGCAGGACCGCGATCCGGGACAGCGCGGTGCTGTCCGCGCCGGCGGTGTCGGCGGCCGCCTTGAAACGTCCAGCCGGGCACCGCCACCCGGAACGGCGGGTCCAGGAACCACATCATCCGTTCTCGACGGGCCGGTGGCAGACCGCCTCGACGTTGTTGCCGTCCGGGTCACGGACGAACACCGCGAAATAGTTCGGGTGGTACTCCGGCCACACTCTCGGCTCGTGCAGCACCTCGCCGCCCAGGGCCACCGCGACCCGGTGAAACTCCACCACCGCGGCACGATCAGCAGCCGTGAAGGCGACATGGGTCTGCCGGCCGCCGGGATCGGTGGCCAGCCCCAACCAGAACGACGGGGCACCGCCGGTGGGCCCGTAGCCGGCGGCGACGCCGTCGATCTCGAGCAGCCGGCCGGCGCCCAGAACAGCGAGAATGGCGTCGTACCAGGCCACCGCGGCCGGATAATCGTCGGTTTGCAGGCTCAGGTGATCGATCATGCGATCACCCTCCCATTCGAGGTGGTCGCGGCGACAGTGCCGCCGGTGCCGGCCGCGCCGGGCACGAATACCCTTCCGGATCATGGACTATCGAACTCTGGGAAACAGCGGCTGCGCGGTGTCGTCATCGGCGTTGGGCACCATGACCTTCGGCGTGGGTGGGCGTGAGGGTCAGGCCTTGGCGTCCGGAGCATCCGCGGCAGGCGGCGCCGCAGCAGCCGGGACCGCATCAGCCGCAACAGCTTTGGCCTTCTTCGTGAACACCGGCCGGTCCCCCAGGAACAGCTGCAACCACTGCGCGGACGGGTCGATGTCGACCAGCAACGCCTTGACCAGCAGGCTGGCCGGAATCGCCAGGATGGCGCCGATCGGGCCGAGGATGTAGGCCCAGACGATCAACGACAGGAAGCTGACAGTGGTGGTCAGGCCGACGGCATCACCGACGAACTTCGGCTGCAGCACCGACTGGATGATGAAGTTCAGCACGCAGTACACAACGATGACGGCGATGGCCAGGCTCGGGCCGCCCACCAGCAGACCGAGAATGGCCGGCGGGATCAACCCGATGATGAACCCGACGTTGGGGATGTAGTTCGTCACGAAAGCCAGCAGGGCCCACAGCCCGGCGGCCGGGATACCCATGATCAACAATGCGGCCCCGTCGAGCACCGCGACAATGCCGCCGAAGATCGTCGCGACCCCGAAATACTTCCGGGTGCCGGCCGCGAAGGTGCCGAGGCCGGAGAGCACCACCTCGTGCCCCTGCCCCAACTTCGCCCGGCGCTCGCCGAACACCACGCTGTCGACCGCCAGGAAGATCAGCACCACCACCATCAGCAGCACAAACGAGAGCAGGCTCGACACGCCGGACAGCAGGCTCTCGGCGAACGCTGCGATCTGGCTCGGGCTGATGCCGCTGACCATCGACCGGGCGTCGGCCTGCGTCACGCCGAGACCGGCCAACCAGGACTGCAGCCCGCTGAGTTCGGACTGGATCTGGTCGGAGTACTGCGGCATCAGGGTGGCCAGTTGGATGACGCCGATGATGGCAGCCACGAACAGCCCGACGACGATCGCCAGCACGGTGAGGAACACCGCGGCGGACGCCAGCCCGCCGGAGGCCCCGCGCCGGATCAGCCAGCCCCGGATCGGGTCGACGGTGATGGTCAGCACCAGCGCCAGGAACACCGGGCCGATGATGTTCGGGATGGCCCGCATGCCCTGGACCACCACGACGGCGGCGGCCAGCCCGAGGGTGATGATCAGGCCGCGGGGCAGTCCGAAGCGGGCGGGCGGGGTGACCGGAACGGGGTGCACCGCGGGGTTCGTCATGGTCCACGAGTCTGCGTCATCGCCGCACTGCGTAGTTTGTCGGGGTCAGGCAGTATGCGCTGATGAGTACACAAAAGAAGTTGAAGGAAAAGCAGTACCAACAGGAATTGCGCGACCTGCATGTCGAACTGGTGCACCTGCAGGAGTGGGTCAAGCGCACCGGCGCGAAGGTCTGCATCGTGTTCGAGGGCCGGGACACCGCCGGCAAGGGCGGCACGATCAAGGCGATCACCGAGCGGGTCAGCCCCCGGTCTTCCACGTCATCGCCCTGCCGGCGCCGTCCGACCGGGAGAAGTCGCAGATGTACGTCCAGCGCTACATCACCCACCTACCCGCCGCCGGCGAGGTGATGATCTTCGACCGCAGTTGGTACAACCGCGCCGGGGTGGAGCGGGTGATGGGCTTCTGCACGCCCGAGGAGACCGACTACTTCCTGCAGACCGTCCCCCAGGTCGAGAAGGCGGTCGTCAACTCCGGGATCATCCTGCTGAAGTACTGGCTCGAGGTCAGCCGGAACGAGCAGACCAGGCGGCTGAAGAACCGGATCAACGACGGTCGCAAGACCTGGAAGCTCTCCCCGATGGACCTCAAGTCCTACGCCCGCTGGTACGACTACTCCAGGGCCCGGGATGCGATGCTTCAGGCCACCGATACCCCCTGGGCGCCATGGCATCTCGCCCGGACCGACGACAAGCGCCGGGGTCGCATCGACATCATCACCCACCTGCTGAGCCAGATCCCGTACGAGCCGACACCGACCGAGCCGGTGAAGCTGCCCGCCGGCCAGCAGCCGCGGGGCTACACCGAACCCGAACCCCCGTTCAGCTTCATCCCCAGCACGGCCTGACCGGCCGCCGGCGCGTCAGACCACGTCCGTCACACCACGGCCGTCAGACCACGGCCGTCACACCCGCGGGGGCGCCGTCGTCTTCCCGGGCAGAAAGGTCGTCGGCAACACGATCCGGCGGCCCTGGGTCCGCCGGGCCGGGCTGAGCAGCATGCGCCCGGCCTGCCGGCCCTTCTCCACCACGGGTTGCACGACCGTGGTCAGCTGCGCGTCCACGGCCGCCCGGATCCCGTCGAACCCGGTCACCGACACGTCCTCGGGCACCCGTTGCCGCCGCCGGGTCAGCTCCTCGATGGCGCCCAGCGCGAGCACGTCCGAGGTGGCGACCAGCGCGGTGATGCCCGGGTCGAGGGCCAGCACTTCGGCGGCTGCCGACGCGCCGGCCGCCACCGAATGCTCGAACCGCTCGACCACCGGGATGCGGTCCCAGGCCACACCGGCCGCGGTGAATGCGGTCCGCAGCCCGGTGAGCCGGTTGCGCTGTACGTGGTAGTGCGCGGAGTTCTGCCGCTCGAGCGAGACCGGGCCGTCCATCCTGGCCCGACCCAGCCGCATGCAGATGACCCCGATCCGCCGGTGTCCCAGCCCGATCAGGTGGTCGGCCACCTCGGTGATCGCGGCCGAATCGTCGATGCCCACCAGGTCGGCGCCGGGGATGCTCGGCTGGTCGCAGATCACCGACGGCACCGGCCGGGCCAGCGCGGCGGCCAGGTGCGGATCGTCGTCGGGCATCGAATAAATGACGAACCCGTCGACGGCGGCACCGGCCACCCCCATCACGTCCTCTGAGTCCGGCCGGGCGGGCACCAGCAACAGGCCGACGCGGGCCTCGTCGCATTCCAGGGTCAGTCCTTCGAGGAAGGCCACCGCGCCGGGGTCGCGGAACGCGTAGGACACCTGCTCGGTGAGCAGCAGCCCGACGGCACCGGCCTTGCGGGTGCGCAGCGACCGAGCCACCGGATCCGGACCCGGGTAGCCCATCCGGCGTGCGGCCTCCATCACCCTGGAGCGCAACTGCGGGGAGAGCTGATCCGGCCGGTTGTACGCGTTGGACACGGTCGTCCGGGAGATCCCCAACTCCGCGGCCAGCGACGCCAGCGTCGCCGGCGGTCTGGTCCTGAGGGGTCGATCCACCTGTCACACGGTATCGGTTCAGACGACGCCGGGGGCACCAGCGGGGCCAGCCGCACTCAAGGGGGGGCCGGTCCCCGGCCGACCAGTCGACCGAAGAATGCGGGAAAACGTTTTCCGAACTCTTCCGTTGCCGCCGGACCTCGTTTATGGTCATAGCAGGAATCGAACGACACCACTACGGAAGGACGTGACAGATGGCGGACGTGAACTTCGACGGAGCTTCCCGGGTCTACCCCGGCAGCCCACCGGTGCGAGCCGTGGACACCCTCACCCTGGAGATCCCGGACGGCGAATTCCTCGTGCTGGTCGGCCCGTCCGGCTCCGGCAAGTCGACCGCGTTGCGGATGCTGGCCGGGCTCGAGGACATCAGCGAGGGACGCATCCTGATCGGCGGCCGGGACGTCACCAACGTGCCCCCGAAGAACCGCGACATCGCGATGGTCTTCCAGTCGTACGCCTTGTACCCGCACATGACGGTCGCCGAGAACATGGGTTTCGCGCTCAAGCTGCGCGGGGTCAACAAGTCCGAGATCGCCACCAAGGTCCGGGAGGCCGCCGGCCTGCTCGACCTGGAGAAGTACCTCGACCGCAAGCCGAAGGCGCTCTCCGGCGGCCAGCGGCAGCGTGTCGCGATGGGCCGGGCCATCGTCCGCGAGCCCTCGGTCTTCCTGATGGATGAGCCACTGTCGAACCTGGACGCCAAGCTCCGGGTGGAGACCCGCGCCAACATCGCCGAGCTGCAGGCGCGGCTGGGCACCACCACCGTGTACGTCACCCACGATCAGGTCGAGGCCATGACCATGGGCCACCGGGTCGCGGTGCTCAAGGACGGCATCCTGCAGCAGTGTGACACCCCCAGGACCTTGTACGACAAGCCCGAAAACGTCTTCGTGGCCGGCTTCATGGGCTCCCCGTCGATGAACCTGCTCACCCTGCCGCTGGTCAGCGGCGGCGCGCAGCTCGGCGAGACCGTCATCGAACTGCCCAGGGAGCTGCTGGCGGAGGCCTCGGCGAAGAACCTCAAAGAGGTCACCTTCGGCGTTCGCCCGGAGAACCTGACGCTCGGGGGTGAGGGCCTGCCGGTCACCATCGACCTCGTCGAGGAGCTGGGCGCGGACTCCTTCGTGCACGGTCACACGGCCGACAGTGGCCGGATGGTCATCCGGACCGACGCCCGGATCCATCCGCAGGCCGGCTCCATCGTCCGCGCGACGGTGACCGACAACCAGCACCTGCACGTGTTCGACCCGAACACCGGCGAGCGGTTCAAGTCCTCGTCCGCCGTCGCGGCCGACTCCTCGCCGATCGTCGCGCACGACGTGCCGGCCGGGCTCACCCTCAACAAGTAACTCCTGCTGTCCGCACCACCATCAGTGCACAGCCACCACGGGGCGGTCCGAGATCACTCGGGCCGCCCCGTGGGCCGTCCTGGGCCTTGTCAGGTCGCGACCTGCACCGCCCGCGGACCCCAGCCGCGCCGCAACCTGCGCGCCCCGGCAAGACGGCAGACCAGGTAGATGGCGAACGAGATCGTCGTGACGTACGGGCTGATCGGCAGGCTGCCGCCGAGTGCGATCAGGATGCCGCCGACCACCGACACCGTGCCGAACAGCACGGAGAGCACCGGCACCCAGAGCGCGGACGCCGTCACCCGCATCGCCGCCGCCGCCGGGGTGACCAGCAGCGCCAGCACCAGCAGCGCCCCGACGATCTGCACGGCCATCGCCACCGTCAGGCCGAGAATGATCATGAAGACCGGCGACAGCGCCCGCACCGGCACGCCGCGGGCGGCGGCGATCTCGGGGTCGACGGTGGCGAACGTCAGCGGCCGCCACATGATCGTCAGGGCCACCGTGACGACCACGCTGACCATCAGCATCCACACCAGCTGCGGGTCGTCCACGGCGACGATCTGCCCGGTCAGCAGCCCGAACTTGTTGGCCGCGCGGCCGGGGTAGAGCGCCAGGAAGAGCACCCCGAGGCCCAACCCGAACGGCATCAGCACGCCGATGATCGACGACCGTTCCCGGGCCCGGACGCCCAGCACGCCGATCAACAGCGCCGCGGTCAGCGAGCCGAGAATCGACCCGATGACGACGTTGAACCCGACCAGCAGCGCGAACGAGGCCCCGGCGAAGGACAGCTCGCTGATCCCGTGCACCGCGAAGGTCAGGTCGCGCATCGTCACGAAGACGCCGATCAGGCCACCGATGAGGCCGAGCAACGCCCCGGCGATGATCGAGTTTTGCAGCAAACTGAGTAGTTCACCGTAATTTTCGAAGTTGAACATCCTGTCCCACAGGCTCATCGGCCGACTTCCCGGAAGTCGGGCTGCCCGTGGTCGACGACGCAGTTGTCGTCGCCTGCCAGGTGGTAGGCGGTGCTCGGGTCGTTCGACGCCACCACGATCAGCCGGCCCTGCGCGCTGAGCACGTCGACCGGCGCCCCGTACAGCTCGGTCAGCGCCGCCGAGGTCAGTACCTGCGACGGCGGGCCCAACCGGAACTTGCCGGCGGCCAGGTACAGCACCTGATCGACATAGTCCAGCACCGCGTTGATGTCGTGCGTGACGAACAGCACCGCGGTGCCGTGCTCGCGGCGCCGCCGGTCCAGCAGGGCGGCGACCTCCTGCTGATGACGCAGGTCAAGGGCCGCCAGCGGCTCGTCGCAGAGCAGGATCGACGGGTTGGACGCCAGCGCCGCCGCCACCCTGACCCGCTGCAGCTCCCCACCGGACAGCATCGACACCGGCGCGTCGCCGAACGCGGTCGCGCCCACCGAGGCCAGCAGGTTGTCGATACCGTGCCGGACCGCCCGCCTCGCCCGGGGCGAGGAGAACGGGAACCCCCAGCGGTGCCCGTCCAGGCCCATCCGCACCAGGTCCCTGGCCTTGATCATGGTGCCCTCGTCGATCGAGACCTTCTGCGGGACGTAGCCGACCGCGGTGCTGCCGCGGCTCACCGGCCGGCCGCCGATCCACGCCTGGCCACGGGTCAACGCCTCTTCGCCGAGCAGCACCTTGAGCAGGCTGGTCTTGCCGGACCCGTTGGAGCCGAGGATGGCCACGAACTGACCGGGGTCGATGTCCAGGTTCAGCCCGTCCCAGAGCACCCGGTCGCCATAGGCCAGCGCTGCGTCCCTGGTGCGGACCGCGGGCGTACCGACCGCCGACGCGCGGATCATCCGCGCAGCGCTCCGACCAGCGCCGTCAGGTTCGAATCCATCCAACTCACGTAGTCCTCACCCTCTGGCAGCGTCTCGCCGACCCCGACAACCGCGATCCCATTGTCCTTGGCCGCGGCCAGCAATTGCTCCGTCTCCGGGGATGACGTCTGCATGTTGTAGACAAGCACGGCCACCTTCCTCCCGGTGAACAGCGCGAGGGTGTCCGCCAGCACGGCGGGTGGGACGTCCGTGCCTTCCTCGATGGCCGCGCTGAACTCCGCGGGCGTCACGTTCACCAGCCCGGCCGCGTCGATCAGGTACCGCGGGACCGGCTCGGTGATCGCGACCGGGGTGCCGCCATGGGCTGCCTTGATCACGTCGAGTTTCGCCGTCAGAGCCGCGACCTTGCCGGTGAACGCCGTCAGGTTCGCCGTGAAGAGGGCCGCCTGCTCGGGACGGATGGTGGACAGCTCGATGGCGATTCGGCCGGCGACCTTCACCGCCGTCGGAAAGTCGTACCAGACGTGCTCGTTCAACCCGGCCTGGCCGGTATCGAACCCGGAGACGGCCACCGCATCGATCACCGGGGCCGTGCCGCCCGCGGCCTGCAGCATCTGTTGCAGGAAGGCGTCGTAGCCGCCGCCGTTGCCCACCACCAGGGCCGCCTTCGACAGCGCGAGCTGCGCCTGTGCGTTGGGTTCGAAAGAGTGCGGGTCCGCGGCTGGGTCGGAGATCAACGAGGCGACGCTGACCTGATCGCCGCCGATCTGCTTGACGATGTCGCCCCAGACACTGGTCGAGGTGACGACCGCGATCGGGGCGCCGCCGCCCGCGCTCGACCCGCCCGTTGTGCTACCGGACCCTGCGCCGCTGGCGTCCTGGCCGGCGCTGGATCCGCAGGCCGCCAGGGCCGCGGCGGTCAACACGGCGACCAGGCAGAGGGACCCGATCTTGACAACAATTCTCATGACCACTCCGAAGGCTGCATGTTGAAGGTGATAATCGCTCTCAACATGCTAACCCAACCGACGCCGCAAACCGGGCCCGGCCCGCTGCGGCGGCCAGGGCTCAGCGGCGGACTGCTGACTGCTGACTGCTGACTGCTGACTGCTGACGGCTGACGGCTGCCTGCTGCCTGTCAGCCGGTGGACTCGACCCGTCGCCGCCGGGCCACCTCGGCCAGCACCACACCCGCCGCCACCGACGCATTCAGCGACTCCACCGACCTGGCCATCGGAATGGACACCGTCACATCGCAGACGGTCCTGGTCAGCCGGGCCAACCCGCGGCCCTCCGAGCCGACCACGATCACCAGCGGCGAGGTGGCGAGCTCGAACGAGTCGGTGTCGGTGGTGCCGTCGGCATCCAGTCCGGCGATCATCAGGCCCTTCTCCGCGTAGTCCTTGAGCGTGCGGACCAGGTTGGTGCAGCGCGCCACCCGGATCCGGGCGGCGGTACCCGCCGACGTGCGCCAGGCCGAGGCCGTCATGCCCGCGCTACGCCGCTCCGGCACCACCACCCCGTGCGCGCCGAACGCCGCGGCCGACCGGACGATGGCGCCCAGGTTCCGCGGGTCGGTGACGCCGTCGACGGCGACGATCAGGGCGGCCCGGCCGGAATCCCTGGCCCTGGCCAGCAGGTCCTCGGGGTGGGCGTACTGGTACGGCGGCACGACCAGGGCGAGCCCCTGGTGGATGGCGTTGCCCGTCATCCGGTCGAGTTCGGGCCTGGACACCTCCAGCACCGACAGCCCGCGGTCGCCGGCTCCGGCGAGCGCCTCGGTGACCCGCTCATCGGACGCCAACCCGGCCGCGACGTACAACGCGGTCGCCGGCACGCCGGCCCGCAAGGCCTCCACCACGGGATTGCGGCCGACCACCGTCTCCGGCAGTTCGGCACGGCCGCGCGGCGGCCGACCGGGGGCACCGCTGCCGGCCGTCGAGTCGCGCTTGGCGGCGGCCGCCGCGCGCCGGGCCGCCGGGTGACCCTTGCGGACCTGCGCAGGCGGCGTCGGGCCACGGCCCTTCACGGCGCGGCGGGACTGCCCACCGGTGCCGACCACCGCACCCTTCTTCGTGCCCGGCTTGCGCATCGCGCCCCGCCGCTGGGAATTGCCGGCCATCCTGCCTCCACCTCACTGCTTCACAGAACCTGACGGTCCACCCGCGACGGACCACACCGGGCCGTCCTTGGTGTCCTCGATGGCAAACCCGGCCTCCGCGAGCCGGTCCCGGATAGCGTCCGACCTGGCGAAGTCCCTGGCCCCGCGCGCGACCGCCCGCTCGTCCAGCAACGCCTGGATCAGCTGGCCGGTGGCATCGATCAACCGGCGGTCCACCCCGCCGGTGGCCCATGGCGCCGACCACGGATCGAGCCCGAGCACGGCGAGCATGGCCCGGACGGACGACGCGGCGGTGGCGGCCGCGTCCTCGTCGCCGGCGGCCAGCGCGGCGTTGCCGGCCCGCACCCGGTCGTGGACGGCGGCGAGCGCGCGGGGCACCGACAGGTCGTCGTCCATCGCCACCCGGAACGCGTCGGCCACCTCGCCGACCGGCACCCCTGGTGCGTCGCCGCCGGCGCGGTCGGCCACCCGGTGCAGGAACGACTCGATCCGCTCGAACGCCTTCGACGCGTCGTCCAGCGCTTCCCTGGAGTACTCGATCGAGGACCGGTAGTGCACGCTGATCAGGTAGTAGCGCAAGGCGATCGGCCGGGTGTGCTCGGTGATCGCGGGCACCGACAGGGTGTTGCCCAGCGACTTGGACATCTTCTCCCCGGACGTGGTGACCCAGTGCGAGTGCATCCAGTACCGGGCGAAGGGATCGCCGACGCCGTGCGACTGCGCGGCCTCGTTCTCGTGGTGCGGGAAGATCAGATCCAGGCCACCGCCGTGGATGTCGAATTCCGGGCCGAGGTAGGTGCGGGCCATCGCCGAGCATTCGATGTGCCAGCCGGGGCGGCCCTGGCCCCAGGGGGAGGACCAGGACGGCTCCCCCGGCTTGGCGGCCTTCCAGAGGGTGAAATCGGCGGCATCCCGCTTGCCGCTCGCCTCGGTCTCGCCCTGCACCATCTCGTCGATCCGCTGGCCGGACAGGAACCCGTAGTCGCGCTGGGTGCGGACGGCGAAATAGACGTCACCGGCTGCGGGGTAGGCGTGGCCCTTCCCGATCAGATCGGTGATCATTTCCAGAATCTGCGGGATGTGGCCGGTGGCCCGAGGTTCGATCGCCGGCCGCAGGCAGCCCAGCGCGTCGTAGGCGTCGTCGAAGCTGCGCTCGTGGGTGGTCGCCCATTCCCACCACGGCCGGCCGGCCTCGGCCGCCTTGGTCAGGATCTTGTCGTCGATGTCGGTGACGTTGCGGACGTGCAGCACTTCGTAGCCGCTGAATTCCAGCCACCGGCGGAGCACGTCGTACACGACACCCGCGCCGCGCAGGTGCCCGATGTGCGGGTGCCATTGCACCGTCGCGCCGCAGTTGTACAGCGACACCAGGCCGGCTCGCAGCGGCTCGAACGGCCGCACGGAACGCGTCGCGGTGTCGTACAGGTGCAGGCTCACCCGACGATGGTACGGGCCGGTTGCTCAGTGCTCGCGGCGATAGACCCTGGCCTCCCACGGCCGCAGCCGGATCCGGCCCTCCCCGGCCGCCCCACCGCCGGCAGCGGAATAGTTGCCGTGCAGCACTTCCGCCGCCGCCCAGCCGGCCTCGTCGGGGACCTCGGCGCGGGCGGCACCACCGGAGAAATTTGCCACCACCAGCAGCGTGACGCCCGGCAGGCTGCGGGTGAACGCATAGACCGTCTCGTCCTGCGGCAGCAGCATGTGGAAATCCCCGTGCACCACCGCCGGCTCGGTGTGCCGCAGCCCGATCACTGCCCGGAAATGCCCGAAGACCGAATCCGGATCGTCGACCTGGGCGGCCGCATTGATGTCGGAATAATTCGGATTGACCGCAATCCAGGGCGTACCGGTGGTGAATCCTGCGTTCGCTGTCGCGTCCCACTGCATCGGTGTTCGGGCATTGTCCCGGCTGCGCAGCCGTAATGCGGCCAGCACCACCGCCGGGTCGTGGCCGGCGGCAATGGCCACCGCATAATGATTGACCGATTCGATGTCCCGGAAATCCTCGGGGCCGACGAATGGCACGTTCGTCATCCCGAGTTCCTCGCCCTGGTAGACGTACGGCGTCCCGCGGTGCAGGTGCAGAACAGTCGCGAGCAACTTCGCCGACTGCACCCGGAATTCGCCGTCGTCCCCGAACCGGGACACCGCTCGCGGTTGGTCGTGGTTGTCCCAGTAAAGGCTGTTCCATCCTTTTTCCGCCAGCCCGGCCTGCCAACGCCCGAGGCTCGCCTTCAGATCGAGCAGGTGGAGCGGGGCAATATCCCATTTTCCGCCGGGTCCGGAATCCAGGCTCACGTGCTCGAATTGGAAGACCATGTCCACTTCGGCGCGGGCCGGATCGGTGAACAGCGCTGCGTCGTCGACGGTGACGCCCGGCATCTCCCCGACGGTGAGCATCACCTCCGGCCGGCCCGCGAAGACCTCCGCGTTCATCTCCTGCAGGAACTCGTGGATGCGCGGCCCGCAGAGAAAGTAGGGCGATCCGTCACCGAAAAGGCCGCCGTGGAGTGTGGAACCGTCGGGCAGGTGAGTGTCCTTGGAAATCATGTTGATGACGTCCATCCGGAAACCGTCCACCCCGCGATCCAGCCACCAGCGCATCATCTGATAAACGGCGTGCCGAACATCGGAATTCTCCCAATTCAGGTCCGGCTGTTTGACGGAGAACAGGTGCAGGTAGTACTCGCCGGTGGCTTCGTCGAATGTCCAGGTCGATCCGCTGAAGAAGGACACCCAGTTCGTCGGCTCCGCACCGGGGGCGCCCTGCGACATCCCGTCCCGGCCGGGCCGCCACCAATACCAGTCCCGCTTGGGATTCCCGGCGCTGGAACGGGACTCGACGAACCAGGGGTGCTCGTCAGAGGTGTGATTCACCACCAGATCCATGACCAGCTTCATGCCGCGGGCATGCACACCGGCGAGCAGGTCGTCGAAATCATCGAGCGTGCCGAAGGTCGGCTCGATGTCCTGGTAATTGCTGATGTCGTAGCCGTTGTCGTCCTGCGGAGACGGATAGACCGGCGACAGCCAGATCACGTCGACCCCGAGCGACGCCAGGTAATCCAACCGAGGAATCACCCCGCGGAGATCGCCGATTCCGTCACCGTCGGAATCGGCGAAACTCCGGGGGTAGATCTGATAGACGACGACTTGTTTCCACCAGGGTTCGCCGCTGACCATGGGGGTTGATCAGCCGTTGGCGGCCTGATACTTCTCGACGACTTCGGACGGCACGCGGCCCCTGGCGGAAACCGCAATACCCTGCTCCTGTGCCCATTCCCGGACGGCCTTTGCATCGACCCGGGTCGATGGGCGGGCCACCGTCGCCCTGGCGGCGGCGGCCGGCCGGCCGGCACGAACGCGCCGGGCGGATGCGGTGTAGTCGCCGAGCGCCTTTCGCAGTGCGGCCGCGTTTTTCTTACTCAGATCGATCTCGTAGATGCGACCGTCGATGCCGAACGACACCGTTTCCGCGGCCTTTCCTCCTTCCAGGTCATCGGTGAGAGTGACTGTCGTTTGCTGAGCCATGTTCCGTGTGCCTTTCCTGGGGGATGTGGTCATGTTGTCCATATCGACGCATTGGTGGGCCATCTCGGTGTGGTTCCGCCCGGCGGATGTCCTGGGGGGCAGGACACCTGGGCAGATCCTGCGCGGTCTCAGGGTAGCCCCTGTCCCGCGGGAAGGAACCTCGCTGCGATCAAGAATAGCCGATGATTTTTCCCGATATCGGCAAGTCCGTCAGACTGCGGTGGCCAGATTCAACCTGGCGTAGGACAGAGCCTGCGCCAGGTCGACCTCCCGCTCGGCGCGGTCAACCCCCCTGGTGGATATCTCGACCACAACCGATCCGCGAAAGTCGTTGCGCGCCAGCATTTCCAGAATTTCCGAGCAGGGTTGGCCACCACGGCCGGGCACCAGGTGTTCGTCTTTTGCAGAGCCGGAACCGTCGGCGAGATGCAGGTGGGCGAGCCGGTCGCCCATGGTGGCTGCAAGCTCGAGGGCATCGGTTCCCGAAGTGGCGGTGTGCGAAAGGTCCAGGGTGAACCAGCGATGCCCCGCCGATACCGGATTCCAGTGCGGCCGGTAGCTATTGACCACCGCGCCGCGCACCTTCACCGGAAACATGTTCTCGACGGCAATGCGGACCGGTGTGCGGTCCTGCAGCTCGGCAATGGACGGAGCGAAGATCGCGGCGGCCGCCCGCTGCCAGAGAAATGGCGGGTGCACGACGACGGTCTCCGCTCCCAATCGCTCGGCCATGTCGACCGACCTGGCCAGTTTGACCAGCGGATCGGTCGACCATACCCGGGCCGTCACCAACAGGCACGGTGAATGCACCGACAGCACCGGTATTCCGAATTGATCGACCAGGCTCGCCAACTGATCGGCGTCCTGACTGAGCGCCTCGGTCTGCACCATCACTTCGACGCCGTCGTAACCGAGCTCTGCCGCCAGCTCAAAGGCGGCCGCGGTCCCTTCCGGATACACCGCGGCCGTCGACATCCCGACCTTGATCGGCGGAATTCGAATCACTGCGTCACCCGAGCGTCACCCACGCTGCTGACTTTACGTCGGGGTGGTCAGGCCTCCAGCTTGTAGCCGAGGCCGCGCACGGTGATCAGGTACCGCGGTTCGGCCGGGTCCGGCTCGATCTTCGCCCGCAGCCGCTTGACGTGCACGTCGAGCGTCTTGGTGTCCCCGACGTAGTCCGAGCCCCAGACGCGGTCGATCAGCTGACCTCTGGTCAGTACCCGGCCGGCGTTGCGGATGAGGTACTCGAGCAGGTCAAACTCCTTGAGCGGCAACGATGCCTGCTCTCCGTGCACGCTGACGACATGCCGGTCGATGTCCATCCGCACCGGGCCGGCCTGCAGGATCGGTGAGCTCGGGTCTTCGGCGTCGCTGCCGCGGCGGAGCACCGCCCGGATCCGCGCGACGAGTTCGCGGGTCGAATACGGCTTGGTGATGTAGTCGTCGGCGCCGAGCTCCAGACCGACCACCTTGTCGATCTCACTGTCCCGCGCAGTGACCATGATCACCGGCACGGCGCCCCTGAGGCGCAGCTGCTTGCAGACCTCGGTGCCGCTCATCCCCGGCAACATCAGGTCGAGCAGCACGATGTCGGCCCCGCCGCGGTCGTAGGCCACGAGTGCGTCGGGTCCGTTCGCGGCGATCTCGGTGCTGAAGCCCTCCCGGCGGAGCAGGAAGGCCAGCGGGTCGGCCATCGACTCTTCGTCCTCGACGATCAAAACCTTGGTCACGGAGCTCCTCGTTGTGCTGGTTCGGCTGCCGGCGGCAGACCCGATACGGAATCCCTTGCCCCGACGGGGGTATCGCCCGAGGGCGGATCGATGACCGGCAGGTGCAGGGTGAAGGTGGAGCCGGTGCCCGGACGGCTCCACACGGTTGCGGTCCCGCCGTGATTGGCCGCGACGTGTTTGACGATCGCCAGGCCGAGGCCGGTACCGCCGGTCGCCCTGGACCGGGCCGGGTCGATCCGGAAGAACCGTTCGAACACCCGGTCGGTGAATTCCGGGGCGATCCCGACACCCCGGTCGGTGACGGCGATCTGCACCTGCCCGCCGCGCAGCGCCCGGCTCACCGACACCTGGGTGCCGGACGGCGAGTAGCTGATCGCGTTGTCCACCAGGTTGGTCAACGCCGTCACCAGCAGCGAGCGGTCGCCCCTGACCAGCAGGCCGGACGGCTGATCGGAGGTCACCGCGATGCCGGCATTCTCCGCCGCGGTCGCCACCCTGGCGATGGTCTCCTCGACCACCGCGTCGACCTCGACGACGGCCAGATCCGGCAACGGATCGGCGCCCTGCAGCCGGGACAGCGCGATCAACTCGTTGACCAGCGCGCCCAACCGGACCGCCTCGGCCTGCAGCTTGCCGGCGTACCGGCGGACCGCCACCGGATCGTCGGCGGCATCGACGGCCACCTCGGCGAGCAGTCCCATCGCGGCGACCGGGGTCTTGAGTTCGTGCGAGACGTTGGCGACGAAATCCCGCCGGGCCGCCTCCATCCGCTGAGCCGCCGACTCGTCGGTCGCGGCCACCATCGCCCGGCCATGATCGATCGCCCGCACCACGGCCAGCACCGCGCTGGGCGCCGCCCGCGGCGTTGCCAGCGATGCGCTGCTGCTCACCGGCCGCAGTTCGACGTCGATCAATTCGCCGGACACCGCGGCCCGGGCGGCGGCCGCCAGGATCCGCGGGTCGACGATGCCGCCGCGCAGCACCCCGAGGTCGGTGGCGGCGGGGTTGGCGAGCAGCGGCCGACCCGCGCTGTCCATCACCAGGTAACCGGTGGTGGACAGCTCCAGCACCTCCTGCGCCAGTGACGGTCCCTGGGTGGTCTGCTCGGCGGCCGGCGGCTGCGAGCGCCGGGTCACCAGGAAGTACAACAGCCACCCGAGAAGCACGCCGCCGAGGGCGGCCGCCGCGTAGCCCGCACTCGACACACCGTGATGGTAGGTGGGCGCGGGGTTGGCCCGTGCATCCTCGGTCGGCGGAGGGCGGCGATTGTGCCGCGGGGACGGCCGATTTCACCCAAGGTTCACCCGGCCGCCACCGGGCGGTCGCTCACCGACCCTGGTTCGCGACGGCGGTGATCGCCGCGGCGGCGGCCTCCGGGTCGAGGTAGGTGCCGCCGCGGGTGACCGGCTTGAAGTCGGCGTCCAGCTCGTACTTGAGCGGGATGCCGGTCGGCAGGTTGACCTTGGCGATCCCCTCGTCACTGATCTCGTCCAGCAGCTTCACCACTGCGCGCAGCGAGTTGCCGTGCGCGGCGACCAGCACGGTACTGCCGGCCTTGAGGTCGTCGAAGATCGGGCCGTACAGGTAGGGCTCCATCCGGGTGACGACGTCCGCCAGGCACTCGGTCTTCGGCGCGTCTTCGCCCAGCCCCGCATACCGCGGGTCGTCCGCCTGCGAGTACTCGTTGGTATCGCTGATCGGTGGCGGCGGCGTGTCGTACGAGCGACGCCACAGCATGAACTGTTCCTCACCGTAGGTCTGCAGGGTCTGCTTCTTGTCCTTGCCCTGCAGGTCGCCGTAGTGCCGCTCGTTCAGCCGCCAGGTCCGGCGGACCGGGATCCAGTGCCGATCGGCCTTGTCCAGCGCGAGGTTGGCGGTCGTGATCGCGCGCCGGAGCAGCGAGGTGTGCAGCACATCGGGCAGCATGCCGGCCTCGGTCAGCAGGGAGCCGCCGCGGATCGCCTCCGCGGTGCCTTTTTCCGACAGCGGCACGTCGACCCAGCCGGTGAACTGGTTCAGCGCGTTCCAGGTGCTCTCGCCATGACGCAAGAGGATCAAAGTGGAGGTCATGGCGGTATTGTTCCGCAGCTCGGCCCAGCTCACCCGGTGGGGTCGCCGGTGCCCACCACGATCCGGCGGGCGGCCGTGCGGCGGCGTCCCAGCCGTACCAGCCACCACACCAGCAGCCCCGCGACAGCGAGCAGCGGCAGGAACGGCAGCACCGCCCCGACGGCCCCGCCGGCCCAGCCGACGAAGGCCAGCAGCGCCGACCAGCCGGCCTTGATGCCGGCCACGAACCCGGTGTCCTGGCTCACCGGCACGACCGTCGGGTCGGCGGCGGTGACCGCGGTGAGGGTGAGCGAAACGGTCGACATCGCCACCTGGCCGTCCAGGTAGGCCTGCTGCTGCTGGAGCGATTCCAGGTTGGCCTCCCGCACGGAGAGCTCGGATTCGATGGCGATGATGTCGGCGATGGTGGTGGCCTGGGACAGCAGCGCGCGGACCCGCGCGACGCTGGCAGTCATGCTCTCCACCCGGCTCTTGACATCGACCACCTCGGCCGTGACGTCCTGGCTGGTCTCCGTCCGGCTGGTCAGCTCGCCGACACCGGCCAGCTTGTCGATCACCGTGTCGTACCGATCGGCCGGCACCCGCAGGCCGATCGTCATCACCGAGCCGCCGCCGTCGGCGTTGGACTGGAAACCGCCGGCCGCGGCGGCGATGGCGCGCACGGCGTCCGCTGCCTGCGTGACGGCGGCGGCCCGTGCGGTGGCGTTCGCGGCGCTGTCCCTGGTCGGGTTGTCGGTCGCGGGTGCCGGCGGGACGGACAGCGTCCCGGCCAGGTCTGCGGTCTTGATCACCGTGCTGCCGTTGACCGGCAGGGTGGTCAGCCGGCCCGGAGCACCGGCGGCCGCGCCGCCGGCGGCGGCCTGGGTGGCAGCGGCGGCGGTGGCGGCGAGGTCGGCCCCGGCGTCCGGCGCTTGCGCGCCGCGCTCCGGAGCGGCCGAGGCTGCGACAACGGAGGGCACCACGATGGATCCGGCGCCGCCGGCGGGATCGTTGCCGGCCGAGGTCGACCCCGAGGTGCAGCCGGCCACGATGGCCGCCGTGATGGCGACCGCCCCCGCGAACGCTGCCCAGGACCTACGGCTGTGTGCTGCGCGCGTCGTCATGCCGGTCAGACGGAGTCGGTGTCACCGTGGGATGCAGGGCGGAAGATCACGATTGCGCAACGGGCGCGGAGGGTCAGCCGGTGCTCTGGTCGCACACCGGGGTACCGGGGACCACCGCCTCGGGCAGCGTGCAGGCGGCGGTCGGCGGTTCCGGGGAGGCGGATTCCGGGGAGGCCGGTTCCGAGGAGCTCGGGGGCAAGTTGCCGGGTGCCGGGTCGCTGGGGATCGTCGACGTGATGGCGGACACCACCTGCTGCAGGGTTGCCGAGATGGACTCGGTGGTCGCTGCCGCGGTGCTCGTCTCGGCACCGGACGGCGCGATGCCGGAAGTGGTTGCGCTGCTGGGGGTCTGGCTGGTGACGGTGGTCGGTGAGGTTGTTGTCGGCTTGGTCGCCGTCGTGGCCGAGCTGCTGGACACCGTGCTGCTGGACACCGTGCTGCTGGACGGAGTGCTGCCGGAGGCGGTGGTGCCGGACGGAGTGCTGCCGGAGGCGGTGGTGCCGGACCCGGTGCTGCTGGCAGTTGTCGAGGGCGCAGCGGCGCTGGTGGTGGTCGTTGTCGTGGCGGGCGCGGTTGCTGTCGCAGAGGAGCTCTGACTCGTGGTGGTCGCCGTCGGGGCCTCGACGCTGGTCGTCGGCGCTTCGGTCGTCGTCGTCGACGGCGGCGCCGGCGGTGCCGGGGTCTGGGTCACCGGATCCAGGGGGGGCACGACGGCCGGCGCGGTGGGCGGCGCCACCATCAACGGCTGCGGCCAGGGCTGCGGGGTGATCCGCGGGACCGTCGGCAGGTACGTCCGCTGCCGAACACCGGTCACGTCGGGCACCGACGTCGAGGCGGCGGCGAAGGAGCCGCTCGGCCCGGCGTAGCTCCTGACGATCGCGGAGAAGTCCGCCACCCGCGGCGCGGAGATCGCCGGTCCCGTCCAGAAGCGGTGCACCCGGTCGTCGAAGTCGGTGCGGGTCAGCGGCACGATGTGGATCGGGGTGCCGACCCAGGACGCTTCCAGGATGTACGGCCGGCCGCCGAAGGTACCCAGGTAGATCGCGACGTGGCCGGGGAAGCCGACGATGTCGCCGGGCATCGCCTGCGCCCAGCTGATCGAGGTGCCGCCGGCGCGCTGCGAGCCGGAATCACCGGGCGCCCGGTATCCGGCCATCCCCAGCACGTAGGCGGTCAGCCCGGAGCAGTCGAAGCCGATCTCGCTGCCGCAGCTGTTGTTGGCGCCGCCGCCGCGGGCGCAGCCGTTGTTCGGCCCCGCGCCCGACCCGCCGCCGCCCCAGACGTAGGGCAGGCCCAACGCGGAGAAGCCGGCAGCGAGCCCGGCGGCCACCGCGGCGTTCGGGGCGGTGATCGTCTGGCCGGCCAACGCGGCGGACACGTACTGGTTGCTGGGCACTTTCACCGAGGTGCCGGTGGACAGTACGGCCGAGACAGCGGAAGTGGTGGAGGTGCCGCCGCCGGTGGGGCCGAAGTACTTGCGGAACAGGTAGAAGAAGTTGCGGTTGCCGTAGGCCGAGCACCTGTCCCCGACGCCCGGGTAGGCCGCGAGCGCGGCCGCATTCGGCTGGTACGGGGTGTAGGTGTACAGCGACGCCGTCGCTGTGTTCTGGATCGTCACCGGCGCCGATCCGCACCCGGACTCCGCGACGTTCCACAGGATGTTCACCGTCTGACCGGCGTGGTAGTTGTACTTCTCCGGGTCGAGCCGGTAACGCGACCACTGTTTGGCCATGCCGTAGCCCTGGTTGAAGAACCCGGCGTAGGCGGGATCGCAGTTGGCCGTGCCGCCGGGGCCGCTGTCCGGGCAGTGCCAGCCCCAGGGCGCGTTGTACGTCGACGCCGCCGGGTCGGTACGGCTGAGCAGGGCCGACTCCTTCTGCAGGGTCACCAGCATGACCTGCGGGTTGATCCCGCAGGCGGTGGACACCTTGGCGATGACGGTGGCCGCATCCTCGTTGGTGCCGCCCTGGTAGGCCGCGCAGTACCGGTCGGCCGGCTGGCTGGGGGTGCTGACCGAGAGGTTCTTCAGGCAGTAGGTACCGGTGCAACCCTCGCCCTCGGACCGCAGGAACACCCTGATCTGATCGGCCGTCATCGCGGCCGTGTTGTAGAAGACGGCGTCGGAGATGATGTTGCCCGGATCGAACGCGGAACCGGTGGCCGCCTGGGCGGCCGGGGCAGGTGCGCAGGTGACGTCGTCCTGGTGCAGGGACACCGCGTCCATCAGCCGGCCGGCGAGGTCGGTGGCCATGCCCTGGTATTCCGCGAACCGCTCGCCGGTGGTCGTCTTCTGGACGACGTCGCCGATCTCGTAGTTCTGCCGGGGGTCGGTGTCGTACCCGGGCACCTGCTTGAGCAGCTGGTCGTAGAACATCCAGGACGCGCCGCCGGGTTCGGTGCGCCGGTACTGGGTGTAGGCGGTGGGGTTCTGCTGGAACAGGCCCAGCCAGTCCTTGTTGACCGCGTCCGGCCGCAGGCTCGACTGCTCGGTGGCCACCGACAGCGCGATCTCGACGCCGCGCCGGGTGATGCCCATCTGCTTGCCGACCGCGATGACGATGGCAGCCATCTGCACCTGCTCGCCGGTGAGCGCGATGCCGGCGAAGGTGCCGCCGGCGGCCAGGTCGGCGGGCAGGCCCTGCAGGTTGCCGAGCGGGGCGGGGGTACCGGAGCCGGAGAGCGGCGCGGATTCCTGGCCGGGCAGGCAGGTCGAGAGGCCGCTGGCCACGGGGGCGACGATCGGCACGGTCGGGGTCACCGGGGCGGCCGTGGCCACACCGGCCGACACACTGATGGTGGCGATGATGGCGGCGGCCACCACGATGGACAGTGCGCGCAGGCCGGTACGCACCGTCATGACGGCGCGTAAATCCGTCACTCGTGTCCTTGTCCACCGCCCGCCCACGGGCAATCCCCCTGAGGTATAGCCGGCCGTCTGGAAAACCAGTTCAACCGGCCTGACGATACTAGACATGACCCCCATGCGTCAGTTCGACAGTAGTCACTGTCTGTGCCAATGTCTGTCCCTCAAAAGGGTTTTCGATACCCCGATTGAGGGGAAATTGCCAATGGGATAGCGGCCTGAGTCACCCATAGCGGCTGCGCCGCCCGCCGTCGCCGATCCGTCGCGCACGAATGGTCACGCGGGCGCCGAGTCGATCAGGTGCCGGAAGGCGGCCAGATTCCGAACGGATTCCCCGCGCGAGGTGCGCCATGCCCACTCGCGCCGGATGGCCGCCGCGAACCCCCGCTCGAGGATCGGATTGAAGTCCACCTCAGCGGTCTGCAGGACGACGCCGAGCACCGTGTCGATCTCCGCGGTGGACAGCCCGGCCAGCCCCAGCCGGCCGACCAGGTGGATGTCGCCGACCGCGTCCAGGGCATAGGCCACCGAACGCAGCTTCGCGTTGCGCTGCAACAGAAACCGGTACACCTGCTCGGCATTCTCGTCCGGCGCCCGGCAGACGAACGACTCGACGAGCAGGTGGTGCGCGCCGAGCACCAACCACACCAGGGTGCGATGCCGTCGCTCGCCGGCCAGCGTCACCAGGAAGGCGTCCTCCCCCTCCCGGACCGGGTCGATGCCCAGGTCGGTGAGCGCGGCCTGCAGCTCGTCCGGCGTCACCGTTGCGCCCCGGTCACAGCGCTACCCGAGTCACAGCCGCGCCGGGTTCAGCGCTCGCTGCTCGGCGGCCGGCTCGTGCGCGGTCGACCACGCGCCGCTCAGCGCCCGCCGGTAGCTCTCCAGCAGCCCGTCGACGGTCACCTCCCAGGAGAACTTGGCCGCCTGAATCGGGGCGGCCGCGGACATCCGCTGCCGCTTCACCGGGTCGAGCAGGACGCCGGCCAGGGCGTCGGCCCAGGTCTGCGGGTCGTGCCCGGCCACCAGCGAGCCGCTGACGCCGTCGGCGACAGCCACGCTGAGCCCACCGACCGTGGCCGCCACCACCGGGGTCCCAGCGGCCTGCGCCTCCAGCGCGACGAGCCCGAACGATTCGTTGTAGCTCGGGACGGCGACGACGTCCGCGGCGCGGTAGATCTCCACCAGCCCGGCGGCCGGTACCGGCGGCTGGAAGTCGACCAGTCCGCCGACCCCGAGCAGGCCCGCGAGTTCGTCGAGCCGATGCCCGGACCGCCGGCCCGTACCCGACTCGCCGCCGACGATCACCACCCGCCAGCGCCGCTCGGGATGCTGCGCCGCAAGCCGCTCCAGTGCTCTGACCAGAACATCCGGACCTTTCAGCGGCTGGATCCGGCCCGCGAAGACGATGACGGCGTCGTCCGCGCCGATCCCTAGTGCCCGCCGGGCGGCAACGGCATCGCCGGGGCTGAAGACGTCGGCATCGACACCGGGCGGGACAACGTCGATGCGACCCGGGTCGGCGCCGTAGAGCCCGATCAGGTCAGCGGCCTCGGTGCTGGTGTTGGCGATCAGCCGGTCGGCCTCGGCGACCACCTGTTCCTCGCCGATCAACCGGCCGCGCGGCTCCGGCTCGTCGTCGTCGGCCATCGCCGCGTTCTTGACCTTCGCCAGGGTGTGCGCGGAGTGCACCAGCGGGACGCCCCAGCGGTCCTTGGCCAGGTAGCCCACCTGGCCGGAAAGCCAGTAGTGCGAGTGCACGACGTCGTAGTGGCCGGGCGCGCTGCGGGCCTCCGCGCGCAGCACGCCGGCCGCGAACGAGCACAGCTGACCGGGCAGTTCCTGCTTGTCCAGCCCCTCGAACGGGCCGGCGACGATGTGCCGGACCAGCACGCCAGGGGCCAGTTCGGCGACCGGTGGCTGGTCGGAGGAGGTGGCCCTGGTGAAGATCTCCACCTCGACACCGCGGCGGGCCAGCCGACGCGCCGTCTGGTCGACGTAGACGTTCATCCCGCCCGCGTCACCGGTCCCGGGTTGGGCCAGCGGCGAGGTGTGCAGCGAGATGGCGGCGAGGCGCCGGATGCCCTGCGGCGCTTGCCCGTTCGCGGAGTGTTTGCCCATGATCCAGGCCAACGTACCTCCGGCTGGTCGCACTCGACGAAGGAGAGGGCGCCATCAGATACAGCGGAGGCCGGCTGCCCGTATTTTGGCAGACAGCCTCCGGTCGCGCTCGACGAAGGAGAGGG
>Ga0208851_1000035_pt1 | contig 54837 bp, 62 predicted proteins | sample NGESurshal092012_FD_184481 | JGI IMG/M metagenome (GOLD analysis project Ga0208851, IMG submission 184481) | Arctic peat soil microbial communities from Barrow, Alaska - NGEE Surface sample 415-2 shallow-092012 (SPAdes) | ecosystem: Environmental > Terrestrial > Soil > Wetlands > Peat ... | reverse complement strand
CGCTCCACGATGCGTCGCAAGATCCCCGACCTCACCGAAGCACTCACCGGTCGCTTCGATGACCACCACGCCCTGCTCGTCGGTCAGCTCCTGACGCGGCTCGAGCACACCGACTCCTCGGTTCGTGCCCTCGACGCCGACATCGCCACCCGGATGCAACCGTGGGACCGCCAGCTCGAGCTGCTCCGGACGATCCCCGGGGTCGGGGTCGTGACCTCGCAGGTCTTCATCAGTGAGACCGGCGCGGACATGTCCCGCTTCGGCTCACCGCAACGGCTCTCCGCCTGGGCCGGGCTTGCACCCGGCATGCACGAGTCCGCCGGCAAACGCATGCCCGCGGGAAGCCGGCCCGGGAACAAGTGGCTGGCCTCGATGTTCGTGGAAGCCGCGAACTCCGCCGCCCGCTGCAAAGACACCTACCTCGCCGCCCAGTTCCGGATCGCCTCCCGTCGCGGCCACGGCCGAGCCGCGGTCGCCGTCGCGCACTCCATGCTCGTGTCCGCCTACTGGATGCTCGAACGTGACGAGCCCTACCAGGACCTCGGACCTAACTGGCTCACTAAACGCAACGACGAAGCGCACGCACGACGCCTCGTCGCCCAGCTCGAACGACTCGGCCACACCGTCGTTCTCGACCCCGTCGCCTGACACCTGGAACCGCGGAAACCCGTCACGGGGTGGCTCATCCGGGCTACGCCCGGATGCTGTCGCGCCTTCCTGCACGTCATTCTCGGGTCAGTCATGGCGGGGGTGATCTTGAAACGGGGTTGCGTAAAGGATCGGCAGCAAGTGGCCTCGGCACTCAGCGCAAGATGAGTACCGAGCTTCATCCGAGGGTGAGGACGGAAGGGAGATCGGCCCGGCTCGCGTCGAGGCGCGCCGGATCGCGAAGGTCCGAACACATGCGAGCCGGCAACTCTCGGATGTCACCCTTCGCGGTTGTGGCGCGGCATCCGCCATGGCACGAACCGCGGAGTCCGACGCGCGTACCCGGGGTACTCAAGGAACCGCTCGGAGAGCCGCTGCTCCTCCCAGCGGGCCTTGGCATTGATCAGTACCACCAGAAGCAGACCGGCCAGGGCGACCAAGACGCTGCCGGAGGTGGCGACCTGCGCCAGCGTGAAGAGGAGCAGCCCGGTGTAAATGGGGTGTCTCACCAGTCGATAGAGCCCGCCGGTACGCAACTTCGAGTGGGAGTTGGGCAGAGGGGCTGCGGTCAGCCCTCGGCCGAGGCCCAGGCCGGCCACCACCATGATCGCGATGCCCGCCCAGCTCCCGACCGTGCCGACGTGCAGGAGCCACGACGGCACTGGCCAGTCGGCGCGGTCGGGGGATAGGACGATCACGGCGATCAGCGCGAACTGGGCGGCGACGAGCAGCCACGCGGTCCGACGCTGGCCAGGGTGGAACTCATGGGAACTGTTGGTCACGAGGGGGCCGATCGCGGTCGTCCACGGCGGCAGCGCGGACCTGACGCGAACACCTCACTGTCGTGGATCCCACCCGACTCAACCGGCCGCTCCGGGCGTATGGCCGCCGGACGTTCCACAGCTTCAGCTCCCTGCCGCTGTCAGGAGCTCACGGACCTGCTTGGTGGTCGGCACCCGCCCGGAGAGAACCACGGTGTCATCGATGACCAGGGCCGGGGTCCGCATGACGCCGTATGACGCGATGTCGCCAGGGTCGGTGACGTGCTCGACCGTCGCGTCGATGCCGAGCTCGGTCAGCGCCTCGCGCGCAGCCTTCTCCAGGTTCTGGCAGTTCGTGCAGCCGGAACCCAGCACCTTGATGATCATGGCGTCTCCTTCGGTCGAGCAGGTCAGGTCGCGAGCACGGCGTTGAACAGGTAGCCGACCGCGACGATCCCGGTCGCGACGACGCCGACGTAGGCGGCGAGCAGTTGGGGCTTGAGGACGCGGCGGAGCAGGATCATCTCCGGCAGCGAGAGGGCGACGACGGCCATCATGAACGCGAGCAGGGTCCCCATCGGGAGGCCCTTCTCGTAGAGCGCCTGGACGAGCGGCATGATCCCGGCGGCATTGCTGTAGAGGGGTATGCCGATCCCGACGGCGATCAGAACGCCGAAGGTGGATCCCGGACCGGCGTATGTCGTGAAGAACTCGGTCGGAACCCAGCCGTGGATGACGGCACCGAGGCCGATGCCGACGAGCAGGTAGGGCCAGATCTTGCGCAGGATCGTGCCGACCTCCTCGACGCCCATGGCGATCCGGTCGTCGAAGGTCAGTCCTGCCGCGGGGTCGATGGCCTTGCCGCGGAGCTTGGTCTCGAACACGAAGGGCTCGACCCACTTCTCGACCCGCATCCGGCCGAGCAGCCAGCCCGCGACAATCGCGATGAGTAGCCCGGTGCCGATGTAGAGCGCGGTGATCTTCACGCCGAAGAGGGTGAGCAGCATGCCGATCGCGATCTCGTTCACCATCGGCGAGGCGATGAGGAAGCTCAGCGTCACACCGATCGGGACGCCCGCGGCGACGAATCCGATGAACGCCGGCACCGCAGAGCAGGAGCAGAACGGGGTGACGACGCCGAGCCCTGCCGCCATGACGTTGCCGAGCCCCTCCCGCTTTCCGCCGAGGAGGGCACGGGTGCGCTCCACGCTCATGTAGGACCGCAGCACGGTGACCAGGAAGATGATGAGGACGAGGAGCAGCGTGATCTTGACCGTGTCGTAGAGGAAGAAGTGGATCGTCTCGGTCAACCGCGCCGAGGAGTCCAGACCGAGAGCGTCGTAGAGCAGCCAGTCCCACAGGTGCTCGTTGAGCACGTACGCCGCGACCCAGGCCAGTCCGGCTGCGGTCAGTGCGAGACCACGGCCACGACCTGTGGTCGGCATGTGCTCGAGCAAGGACACCGGGTCACCTCGCCGTGGCGGTGGGGAGGGCGGCCGCCAGCAGGTCGTGAGCGCCGTCTGCGAGCGCGTAGTCGATCCAGCGACCGCGCCGGGTTGCGGTGACCAGGCCCGCCTCACGGAGCACCTTGAGGTGGTAGCTGAGCAGGCTGGGTGCGATCGCGACCTGCTGCTGAATCTCGCAGACGCAGCACGGGGCCGACGACAAGTGGGACAGGACGGTCCAGCGGATCGGGTCTGCGACGGCCTCCAGCAGGGACACCGCATCGTGCCCCACTGGGCGGTCGAGCTCGGCCCGCGTCATTACAACCACAATTGAACTGTCGCCCCCACGAGACAGCCGAGGCGCGCTGGCCAGCCGACTGTGATCGGCGGAACATCCTCGACCGATGCGACGTTGGCGACCCTGGAGGTGGCATCGTGATCCCATCGCCGCATCGGGCCTGAGTCGCCAAGGAGTTTTGCCATGCAGTTGGACACCGAGTCCGCGGCCTCTGTCGCCGCGCGTCTTCGTCGAGCTCGCGGCCAGATCGAGGGCGTGCTCGCGATGATCGAGGCAGGTCGCAGCTGCGAGGACATCGTCACCCAGCTCTCGGCGGCGTCGAAGGCCGTCGATCGAGCTGCGTTCACCATCGTCTCCTGCGGGCTCACCCAGTGCATCGAGGCGGAGCACGCCGGGAAGCCCGCTCCCATGGATCGCGCCAAACTCGAGAAGCTCTTCCTGTCGCTCGCCTGATCAGCGTCCAGGTTCGTTAGCCTGTCCTAAGACATACCCCCAGGGGTATACTGCTGGGCAGGCCCACAACTTTGGATCGCTGGGAGATCGCATGGCTCGCGTCGTCGTCCTGGGTGCTGGCATCTCCGGCCACACCGCCGCTCTGCATCTGCGCCGCCTGCTCGACAAGCAGCACGAGGTCGTCGTGGTGTCGCCGAACTCGCAGTGGAACTGGATCCCCTCGAACATCTGGGTCGGGGTGGGGCGGATGAAGCCCTCCCAGGTCACGTTCCCGCTCAAGCCCGTCTACGACAAGCACGGGGTCGACTTCCGCCAGGCCAAGGCCGTCGCGCTGCACCCTGAGGGCGACGAACGCACGACGAAGGGCTACGTCGACGTCGTCTACACCGACCCGGCCCGTGCCGGTGAGACGCAGAGCATCGAGTACGACTACGTCATCAACGCCACCGGCCCGAAGCTCAACTTCGCCGCCACGCCGGGCCTTGGCCCGGACGGGCACACCGTGTCGGTCTGCACCTACGGCCACGCCGAGGAGGCTGCGAAGCAGCTGGCCGGCGTGATCGCCAAGCTCAAGGCCGGTCAGAAGCAGACGCTCGTCATCGGCGTCGGCCACGGCACCTGCACGTGCGAGGGCGCGGCGTTCGAGTACACCTTCAACGTCGAGCACGAGCTCCGTGACGCTGGGGTCCGCGACCTCGCCGAGATCATCTACCTCACGAACGAGTACGAGCTCGGGGACTTCGGCGTCGGTGGCCTGAACTTCAAGCAGAACGGCTTCGTGACCACGAGCAAGCTGTGGACCGAGTCGCTGTTCAAGGAGCGCGGGGTCAAGTCGATCCTGCGTGCGCACGTGCAGAAGGTCGAGGAGGGCAAGCTCTTCTACGAGACCCTCGACGGTTCCGAGGACTCGCTCGACTTCGACTTCGCGATGCTGCTCCCGCCGTTCCGCGGCGCGGACCTGCAGGCGTTCGCGAAGGACGGCACCGACATCACCGCGCAGGTGTTCGCGCCGAGCGGGTTCCTCAAGGTCGACGCCGACTACACGGCGAAGCCGGTCGAGGAGTGGAAGGCGTCGGACTGGCCGAGCACCTACGTCAGCCCGGCGTATCCGAACGTGTTCGGCGTCGGCATCGCGTTCGCGCCGCCGCACCCGATCTCGACCCCGCGCAAGGCGCCGAACGGCACGGTCATCTCGCCGGCTCCGCCACGCACCGGGATGCCGTCCGGGCTGATGGGCCGGGCCGTGGCGATGAACATTGCCGACATGATCAGCGGCAAGTCGAACTCGCCGCAGCACCACGCGTCGATGGCCGAGATGGGCGCCGCCTGCGTTGCCTCGGCCGGCGCCGGCTTCACCAAGGGCACGGCGGCGTCGATGACGATGTACCCAGTCGTCCCGGACTACGACAAGTTCCCCGGCTACGGCCGCAGCCTGTCCGAGACCACCGGCGAGATCGGCCTCGCCGGGCACTGGATGAAGCACCTGCTCCACGTCATGTTCATCTACAAGGCCAAGGGCAAGCTCGGCTGGTCGATGATCCCCGAATGACCCCGGCCCCCACGAGCAGCGAGGACACCATGACCACCACCCCGTCCCAGCCCGAGGCCGACGTGCCCCGCGGTCCCGCCGCCGGGCTCACCGACCCCTCGGCGTACGAGGCGCCGATGCCTACCGAGCGCACCGTGAAGCTGCGCACCAACCTGCCGATCCAGGCCTACCGCTTCGCCGCGGTCAGCCTCAAGATGACCCGGATGATCCTGCGCTCGCACGGCTGACCGGGTGTGGCGGGTCTCCGAGGCCGGAACCCGTTGGGCCTGAAGCGTCATGTCTTCGATGCGGATGAGTCACCCGGTCGGTCGCTCGAGCGTCGCTTCCGGTCCGGACCGGATCATCGGGCATCCCGAGCGTAGCCTCGGAAGTGGAGGACGTCGCCTGCACGCGGGACCGACGCCTAGCGCGCAAGACGATCGTCGGAAGCCAAGGTGATCGATCATGTCCGCAACGCTGAGGGTTACACACAAGGCCATCGGCGCTGAGGTCCGTCGTGGCGCGTATGACGTCGAGGTTGACGGCAAGCGCGTCGGGTCAGTCGCCATGAACGACACGTTCGAGACGCCGGTCGAGCCGGGACCTCACAGTCTGCAAGTGCGCAACGGCCGAAACTCAAGCCGAGCCGAGTCCTTCGACACCGCCGACGGCCAGACCGCCGCCTTCCGATGCACGGGCAAGAGGTTCCTGCCGCTCTTCCTCGCATCGTTCGTCGTCCCCAGCCTGGCACTCGTTCTCGTTCGCGAGTAGGCGCGCGCTGCACCAGGCCCCGGCAGGTCACGACGCCAGCCCAACTGACGCTCAGTGAGAGTCCGCTCGACCGGCCGCGGGCCGCGGACGAGTCAGAGCCGTGAGAGCAGGTCGACGTCCTCCTGGAACGCCGTGCGCACGCCCTCGGTGACCGACGGCTTGGCGGCGGCGATAGCCGTCAAGTAGTCCTTTGTGGTCGGGCCGTCGCTCTCCACCCCGGCGAACACGCACCGCTCGAAGGAGGCCTGCGACGCGGAGCGGGCGGCGTGCTCGATCTCGGCCGGCGTGAAGGAGTCGCTGTGCCCGACGAGCTGCTCGATGTCGATGGTGTCGCTGGTGGTGTAGCGCGACCAGATCGCCGCACGAGCGGCCGCGTCCGGCGTCCCGATCGGGATCACGTAGTCGAACCGACCGGGTCGGGTGAACGCGGGGTCGAGCGAGCGCAGGTCGTTGGTCGCGCACACCAGCAGTCGCTCGTCGTGCTGGCGGAACGCCGGAACGACCTTCAGGAGCTCGTTGGTGAGACCGTGCATCAGGCTCGCCGGGGCGTCTCCGCGGACCGACGCGATCTCCTCGACCTCGTCGATAAACACCAGGACGCGTTCGAGACGACGGATCAGATCGAACGTCGCCCGCAGGGCGGCAGCAGGTCCGGCGGGGTCGGCGAGCAGCGCGCTGGGCAGCACCTCCACGAACGGCCAGCCAAGCCTGCTGGCGATCGCGCGGGCGAACGATGTCTTCCCCGTCCCTGGCGGCCCGAACAGCACGATCGCCCTGGGCGGCGCGACCCCGTGACGCTCGGCGATCTCCGGCCGGGCGATCGGGGCCACCACCCTGCGCTCGATGAGGTCCTTCTCCCGGTGCATACCGGCCAGGTCGTCCCAGAGCCTTCCGGGCAGGACCTGGCCGCCCACGTCGACGAGCACATCCGCCTGGGCCGCCTCGACCGACACGACCTTGTCGAAGTAAGCGACCGCCGGCCGGCGAGTGAAGCCGGCGTTGGCCAGCCCCTCGGCCAACTGCTCCTCCTCGGGCAGCACGTAGGACAGGACGCGGACCCGACGGTCGACCAGAATCCGTTCGAGCCCGAGCAGTAGCGCGGAGGCCATCCCCTGCCCGCGCCAACTCTCGGCGATGGCAAGCCGAGTGACCCACGCGCGATCCCCGGACACCGAGGACACCACCACGCCCACGACCTCGTCGTCACGCAGCGCCAGCATGGCGGGCTGGTCGTCGCGCAGCGCGGCGATCACCTCGGAGAGCCCGAACACGCTGCCCTGGCGGGCACTCGTGGTGTCGAGCAGGCGCACCACGGGCTCAAGGTCGTCGTCGTGGTATTCGCGGACGAACCAGCGCATGACGCCTACCCCTCATCGGGCCGCAGTGACCCGCGAACGTGAGCCAGGATCAGTGGCAGTCGGCCACTACCGAACGTGGGCCGACGTCAGACCTTCGCCTTGCGGCCGCCGAAGAGGCGCTCGACGAGCGAGGGCGTGGGAGGACAGGCGCAGCGCTTCGACTTCGGGACGCCCCGCATCACCTGATCGACGTGCTGGCCGCAGCCGGCCCATGTCGCGTTGCCACACTTGCGGCACGTCACCTGTCGGCACATCGAAGGTCCTCCTGTTGGTGTTGAGTGGACGCAGCATACCCCCGGGGGTATGCGGTCGACAACTGCGGGACAGCCCGGCTATCGCTGGATGGCATCGGGCGGGCGCAGCCAGCGCAGATGTTCCAGATCGCCCAAGAGCTCGAGCCTGCGCCACAGGACACTGCCCGGCACCGCCTGACTTGGATGGCAGGTGACCGCCTCGAGCTGATGGTCGCGGAGCACCGGAAGCACCAGGTCGACCTCCGCCGGATCATGACCGGTGAAACCGGCGCCGAACTCGTCCGCGAGCTGGGCCGGCACCGGGTTGGGCAGCGTCCAGGCAAGCACGCCGAGCCCCAACCGCTCGCCGGCCAGGGTCGCGACAGACGTCGCCTGCACGTGATCGGGATGGCCGGTGACACCTGAGGAGTCGAAGACGAGAAGGCCGTCCGCACGCATCTCGGCGGCCATCCCGGCGACATCGTCGGCGAGCCCGTCGCGAGGAATCCCGGCCAACCCTCCGTCGGGATAATCGAGCAGTCGGACGCTCGAGATGCCCAGGACCCGCGCCGCGTCGGCGAGCTCGGACGCACGCAAGGTCCGCAGGTCTCCCGCGACACCGTGCAGCGTGGACGCCTCGCCATGGGTGAAGCAGAGCACCGCGACCGTGGCACCGGACTCCACGAACCGATCGATGACCGCTCCGAGACCGAACGACTCATCGTCGGGATGCGCCACGACGACCAAGACGGAATCCCACGCAGGAAGCCCTCCGCTGCCCTCGAACCTGCTCGTCACGTGCTTCTCCGCTCCTCGTGAGCGTCGGCCGGGAGATCGGTTGTATCCCTCGGGGCCGGTAGTACGTCCATGCCACAGACGCCTACCGAAAGGACCGCACCATGTTCACCAACGAGAGCAACCTCGACCGGGGCCTTCGCGCCGTCGCCGGACTCGTCCTCGCCATCGCCGCGTTCGCCGTCGGGGCCGGGACCACGCTCGGGATCATCCTCATCGTCCTGGCCGCCATCCTGCTCGTCACCGCCGCCGTCGGGTTCTGCCCGCTGTACCGGCTTCTCGGCCTCCGCACGAACAAGGACGCCGTCAGCGCTGCCGCACCTCGCTGATCCCGAAGGATGCGACACCAGCATACCCCCGGGGGTATGCTGTTGTCCTGTTTCCGAGAGAAGTCGAGGTCCCGTCCATGTGTAGCCCCGCCGTCTGCCGTTCCTGTGGCAAGGTCACCTACTCCGGTTGCGGCATGCACGTGGACCAGGTCCTGCGCAACGTCGCCCCGGAGAACCGCTGCACGTGCCACTGACCGAGCTCGTCATGGACCGCGCCGTCTCGGCCGAAGCACGGGATCGAGACGCGTGGGCCGAGCGGCTCGTGGCCGAAGTGCCCGGCCTCCTGCGCTACGCACGCACCCTCGTGCGCGACCCGGAGCACGCCGAAGACCTGGTGCAGGACACCGTCGTCCGCGCGCTCGAGAAGGCGGAGTCGTTCCGCAGCGAGTCGTTGCTCCGGACCTGGCTGCACAGGATCCTGCACAACATCGCCGTCGACCAGGGCCGTAAACGACGCGAGGACTCGATGGATGTGTCGGACGACTCGCTGGGTCGCATCGAGCTCCTCTGGCAGGACGACCGCTATACCGTCGATGCCGCGGCAGTGGTCGAGCAGGCGGAGGCGCGCGAGCACATGCAGGACGCCCTCCTGCGGGTCCCTCTCATCTACCGTTCGACCGTGGTGCTCCATGACGTCGAGGGACTGACGATGACCGAGGTGGCCGAGATCCAGCAGATCGGTCTGCCCGCGGCCAAGCAGCGGCTGCGCCGCGGACGGATGATGCTCGTCAGTGAGTTGAACCGTCCGATGCCGCACCTGTCCCCCACCGGAGTGCCGATGCGCTGCTGGGACGCGCGAGCCAAGGTGTCCGACTATCTGGACTCCGAGTTGTCGCTGCGCGACCAGGGGATGCTGGAGGAGCATCTCGCCGGCTGCCCCACCTGTCCTCCGCTGTACGCCGGGCTCGTGGGAGTGCGTGACGCGCTTGGTAGCCGACGTGACCCGGACGATGTCATCCCCGCTCGCATCCTCGAGCGCATCCACGACGCGGGCCGATGACGGACCCGCTCGTCCTCGTCGCCATCGGCGCCGCCCTTGGTCTCGTCATCGGTCTCCTCGGCGGCGGTGGCGGGATCCTGGCCGTTCCGCTCCTCGTGGCCGCGGGACAGCCCTTCCTCGTGGCGTCGTCCCAGTCCCTCGTGATCGTGGGAGCGGGTGCTGCCGCTGCCCTCGTGCCGCACCACCGTGCCCGTCGGGTCGACTGGCGCGTGGGTCTGACCTTCGGCGCGCTCGGCGCCGTCGGGGCCGTGGTGGGCGCCCGGCTGGCGCAGTACATCAACCCCACCATCCTGCTCGGCGGTCTCACCGTGTTGCTCCTGGGTGGAGCGGTGACGATGCTCCGTTCGGCCCTCGGCGAGCACACCCGTGCGGAGACCCGCGCGATGGCGAGCGTCGAGATGGCCGGCGGAGCTGTGGCGCCCGCGTTCGGCGCGGCCACTGATCAGGACTCATCCGTCGCGTCTGGCCGACTGCGCGTCGTAGCGCTGGCGTCGTCCGTCGGGCTGGTGACGGGGCTCCTCGGTGTGGGTGCGGGGTTCGTCGTCGTCCCTGCACTGGTGAGCGCGATGAAGCTGCCGATCAAGAAGGCCACGGCGACTGCGTTGGTCGTGATCGTGATGAACAGCGCGGTCGCCGCGGCTGTCCGGCACGGCTCCCAGGGCAGTCTCGCAATCACCGTGGGTCTGGCGGCCGCGAGTGCGACGTTCGCCGTCATCGGCGCACTCGTCTCGCGACGGTTGCCCGGATGGGTGCTGTCGACCGCGTTCGCCGTCCTCATGATCCTGGTCGCGATCTACACGGTGATCCACACCGTCATCAGCGGCTGAGCTTGGCACCATGGTGCCCCTGCTGGTGCAACAGCCAGAGACCTGCCGTCACGCAGAGTGCGGACGATGTTCCCGGCGTTGCCAGGCCGGCCCACGCCGAGATCCCACCACGGCTCCGCGGCGGAACCGGCGAGGCCGCCCTGGTGTCAGCGGGCCGACCGCAGTGCGAGCTTCGCGCGCACCTTGTGCAGCTGCGGCATGAGGCCGTAGATGACGATCGGGACAGCGATCGTGGCGAGGACGAACGTGCGCAGCACCGGCGACATCGGCCGGAGCCAGTCGCCCAGCGCCAGGTTGATGACGGTCAGGGTCGGGAAGACGCAGAGCCAGATCATGAGGGCGAGCGTGTGCTTGCTCGGCGGGCCGACGCGCTGAGGCGTTGCGGCCGACTCCGGCGCCGACTGCTGAGGCGCGCGGGTGGTCGGGGACTCGGACATGGTGCTCTCCTTCGTTGGGCGGATCCAGCGACAAGCCGGACCGGTGCGTGCGGTGCGGATGGGTTCGGCTAGGGGCGAGGGATCAGGTCGCGGACGGCCAGGCGGACGTCCGCCTCGACCAGGTCCGCGTTGATCGCGATGGCCACCCCGGATCCCTCGCCGGCAGCGGAGATGACCTGGGCTCGCGGGTTGCTGACGTTGCCAGCCACCCGGACGCCGGGGACGGACGTGGCACCGTTCGCCCCAGTGACCACCCAGCCTTCGTCGTCGAGGTCGCACCCGAGCTGGACGAGCAGGTCGGAGTGCGGCGTGAAGCGCGGGGGCACGAAGAGCGCGTCGCACTGCAGCGTCGTGCCGTCGGCAAGAGCCACGCCTGTGAGCCGGTCGTCGATCACCTCGACCCCCGTCACCGGTGACTCGACGACCCCGATCGCCCGGGCGAGCAGCTCGGTCCGCTGCTGATCGGTCAGCGTGGCGGGAGGCGCGAGCAGCACCACGTCGTGGCTCCACTGCCGCACGATCTGCGCATACGCCGGTGTCATGGGGCCGTTCCACACGACGCCGAGCCGCTGGTCGCGGACCTCGTAGCCGTGGCAGTAGGGGCAGTGCAGGACGTCGCGAGCCCAACGGTCGCGCAACCCGGGGATGTCGGGGAGCTCGTCGCGCAGACCCGTCGTCACGAGGACGCGGCGACCGAGCAGCGTGGCTCCGCCCGTCAGTCGCGCGACGAACCTCGGGGCGTCCGCGGCGTTGGCCGCGAGCAGCTGCTCCACGGTGGCGCTCACGACCTCGCCGCCGTAGCCCATGACCTCTGCGCGACCTGCCGCGAGGAGCTCGGACGGGGGCATGCCGTCTCGGGACAGGAACCCCTGCATGTGCGCCGCGGGTGCGTTGCGCGGGGCTCCGGCGTCGACGACGACCACGCGCCGCCGAGCACGGGAGAGGACCAGCGCGGCCGAGAGCCCGGCGGCGCCGCCGCCAACGATGATGACGTCGTACTCGTTCGTGGTCATGCCGAGACTGTGGCTCCCATGTTCCAGCACCAGCAACATCCGTTGCCGTTTCCGGGAAGGTGCGGTGTCCTGGGCAGATGGACGACGCATCGGACGGCATCGCTGCAGCCCTGGACGGCGTAGGCCCGCGCCTGCGCCGCCTGCGCGCACAGCGCGGGATCACCCTCACGGCCCTGGCCGAGGCGACCGGGATCTCCAAAAGCACCCTGTCGAGGCTGGAGAACGGTCAGCGCAAGGCCACCCTGGAGCTGCTCCTGCCACTCGCGGCCGAGTACCGCGTCCCCCTCGACGACCTGGTGGGCGCGCCGGAGGTCGGCGACCCGAGGATCCGGCTCAAGGCCTACACGAAGAGCGGTCGCACGGTCATCCCGCTGACGCGCCACGCGGGCGGGGTCCAGGCGTGGAAGATCATCATCCCGCCGAGCAACACCAAGCCCGTCCTCAAGACGCACGAGGGCTACGAGTGGCTTTACGTCCTGTCCGGGCAGATGCGACTGATCCTGGCCGACCGGGACTGGATCGTCGGTGCCGGTGAGGTGGTCGACTTCGACACCCGGGTGCCGCACTGGTTCGGCAGCGCTGGCGTCCATCCGGCAGAGATCCTCAGCATGTTCGGCTCGCAAGGCGAACGAGTACATGCCGCACGGGATGCGTAAGCCGACAGAATCCTTGGCTGCCAGGGACTTGCGCTTGTCTCAGCCGGTCGGGGCCACACGGATCCCGAGGCGGCCCCGAGGCGGAGTGCCGCCTTCGGGGCCGCGGCCGGGGAGGAGTGTAGGAGCCGTCCCCGGGCCTGCACCCCGGCGAGGGAGTGTAGGAGCCGACACCGGGGGCGTTTCGAGCGATCTGGACTAGACCAGCTGGTCGGCCTTGCTTCCCGCGAGGGAGTAGAAGAAGAGCGCCACGGGTCGGTAGATCGCGTGGGCGAACTTGGTGAACGGGAGGAGCAGCATGAGCTCCATCGCGACCGCTACGTGGAACAGGAAGACCCAGTAGCCCCACGCCGGCGCACCGGGCAGGTAGAGAGCGACCTCGATGAAGAAGCCCGTGAGTCCGGTGACCAGGAGCAGCACGAGGAGCAGCCAGTCCGACGCCTGCGACTTCGTGGCCGCCCGGTTGTAGCTGGTGGCACGGTTGAGCATGAACATGCTGACGCCGTAGATCAGCGAGAGCCCGGCGATGGTGCCCAGCAGACGCGACGGGTACCAGAGAGGGATGGGAGTCCCTGTCTCCTTGATCCCCGTCAGGGCGAGTCCCCAGTCCATGAGTGTCGCGGCGAGCAGTCCCAAGAACCCCCAGATCGTCAACGCGTGGATGAACCAGCGGCGGCGGAACCACGGCTCGGCCGGCGCGTCGTCCTTGCAGTCCTCGCGATACCGCCGCTGTCCAAGGGACTCGACGCCAATGGACGACCAGGCGGCGGCCAACGAGCGGGACAAGGATCCGTCTCCGGAGACCAGCGTCTTGAGGGTGACGCCTTCGCGGCGCATGACCCCGAGCGCCATCGAGGCGACGCCGACGATGCCCGCGAGGACCATCAGCGCCATGACCGCGATTCCGGTCCAGTGGATGAGGTTGTCGGGGATGAACTCGAACAGAGCGAGAGTCTGGCCGTCCTGGGGTCCGTGGGCGCGGTACATGAAGGCCGCGAAGAAGGCGGCGACGCCGACAGCGACCGCCGTCCCGGCGACCGGCTTCGTGTAGAGGATCCGCGCCAGCCCGGTCCGGTCGTAGCTCGCGATGGCGTACCGGCGCGCGGTCGCCATGAACTCGCCCGGGTCGGCCTCGGTGGGGCACGAGTCCGAGCAGAGCCCGCAGTGGTAGCAGGTCCAGAGCTCCTTGCTGGAGAGGAGCTCGTCCTTCATGCCGACCTGCGCGTAGCGGATCATGCGCCTCGGGAAGGCACCGTCGTTGTCCGCCAGCGGGCAGATGGCGGTGCAGTTGCCGCAGCTGAAGCACGCCGACACGTCGACGGCACCGAACTTCTTCATGTCGCCGAGCAGGTCGACGTCCACGATGGTGCTCATGCGGGCACCCCCTTGTCGAACGCCTCGTAGAGGAAGTAGCCGTCGTCGTCCGCCTCAGGGAGCTCGACGACGTGACCGAAGCGCCTCATCCCCATGACCCAGAACAGGACCTCACGGCTCGGGTGTCCGATCTTCTCCGCGATGGCCGGCACAGTCAGCGGTCCGTTGGCCAGCGCCTCGAGGATCGGGCGCTGCATCAGCGGCTCCTCGCGCACGATCTCGCGCGTCTCGCGCAGCGTGGTGGTCATGAGACCGGGACCTCCATCAGACCGTCGATCATGGCTGTCATCTGCACGTCGGTGTAGCCGAGCAGGTCGAGGGCGTCCTCCGAGCAGAGCGGGACGCACCCACCGCAGCCCTTGCACACTGCGGCGCTGACGAGGGCGACGTCACGACCATCGACCTGGGTCATCCCGATCGCGTCGTACGGGCATCCGCTGAGGCACTCGCGACAGCCCGTGCACGCTGACTCGTGGACCGTGGCGACGAGCGGGTCGAGCTCGGCCATCCCCTTCTTCAGGATGGCGAGGCTCTGTGTCACGGCAGAGAGCCCCGAGGCGACGCACTCCGTCGCCGTCTTCGGGCCCTGGCACGCACCGGCGATCATGACACCGTCGACGACAGTCTCCACCGGTCGCAGCTTGGGGTGGATCTCGTTGTAGAAACCGTCGTCGCCGACCGGCAGCTTGAGCAGCCCGGTGAGGCCCTCGTTGGCGCGCGGGACCATTCCGGTCACCAGCACGAGCAGGTCGGTCGGCAGGGTGAGCTCCTCACCGCCGGTCAGTGCGTCGACGACGGTGACCCGGAGCCGGCCGTCGTCTGCCGTGGCGACCGTCGGCGGCGTCTCGTCCGGGAACTTCATGTAGACCGATCCGCGTTCGCGGGACTCGGTGTACATGAGCTCGTACTTGCCGTAAGTGCGGATGTCGCGGTTGAGGTGGTACTGGTGGATCGACGGGTCGAGGTTGGCGACCTGCAGCGAGGCGTGGACTGTAGCGGCGCAGCAGAACTTGGAGCAGTACTCGTTGCCGCCGGGCTGTCGGCTGCCGACGCAGTAGACGTAGGCAACCGTGCGGACCGGCTTCCCGTTGTACGTCAGCGAGCCCTCGCTGGCATCGACGAGCGTCTTGAACTCGGGCAGGGTGAGGACGCCCGGGACGCCGTAGCCGAACTCGCCGGCCTCGGGCTGGTAGCTGTCGAACCCGGTGGCGATGACGATGGAGCCGACGGTCGCGGTGATCGACTCGGGTGGGTCGGAGTTGACCCGGACCTCGGCCTCGTAGTTGCCGAAGCTGCCGGACTTGCCGACCAGCTCGGCGTTGGTGAACACGGTGATCGAGGCGCGGCGTGCGACCTCCGCCTTGAGGTGGGCGATCTGCTCACGGCCGCTTCGGTCGTTCGGGAACATCGCGCCGAACGTGCCGGACCAGCCGCCGACCTCGGGCTCTCGCTCGACGAGGTAGACGTGCATCCCGCCGTCCGCGAGGCCGATCGCCGCCCGTAGACCGGCGATCCCGGCGCCGACGACCATGGTCGCCGGCGTGGTCTCGACGACGAGGGGGACGAGCGGGTCGGAGTTGCGAGTCTTGGCGATGCCGGCGCGGACCAGGCTGATCGCCTTCGCGGTCGCGCCCTCGGGGTCGTCCCCGTGGGCCCAAGAGTCCTGCTCGCGGATGTTGACCTGGCTGTAGGCGTAGGGGTTCAGGTCGGCCCGCTTCGACACTCCGCGGAAGGTGATCTGGTGCAGCTTCGGGGAGCAGGACGCGACGACGAGCCCGTCGAGCCCCTGCTCCTTGATGTCGTTGATCATGTCGTGCTGGGTGCCGTCGGAGCAGGCGAACATCGTGGTCTCGGAGATCACGACGCCGGGCTCGTCCTTGAGGGCGTCGCGCACGGCGGCGACGTCGACGTAGTCGGAGATGTTGCCGCCGCAGTGGCAGATGTAGACGCCGATGCGCCGCTCGTCAGTCATACCGGCACCACCTCCGAGATCTCCGCGTGGGTCAGATGAGCGGCGACCTGCGCGACGGCGGCTCCCGCGTGAAGGATCGAGTCGACGATGTCCTTGGCGCCGGCGGACGTTCCCGCGACGAAGACACCCGGAATGTCGGTCTGGCCCGGCTCGAGCTCCTCGTTGGGTTCGGCGACGTAGTAGTACTCATCGAGGCCGAGCTTCTCGCCGCTGAACAGGCCTTCGACCTCGCGGTTCGGCTGGATCCCGACGGCGAGGACGACGAGGTCGTACTCGGCCTCGATGATCTGGCCACCGTTCTCGATGTCCTCGTAGCGCAGGACCAAGTCGCCGTTCTCCTTCTCGGTGACCTTGGAGACGCGTCCCTTGATGTAGGTCGCGCCCATGTCCTTGGCCTGCTCGTAGAACTCGTCGTAGCGCTTCCCAGCGGCGCGCATGTCCATGTAGTGCATGGTCACGTCGGCCAGCGGGAGCGAACCCATGATGAGCTGGTTCTGCTTGATCGAGTACATGCAGCACAGCTTCGAGCAGAGCGGGTTGCCCACCTGCTTGTCGCGGGACCCGGTGCACGAGATGTAGGCGATACGGTCCGGGACCTTGCCGTCGCCCGGGCGCAGGATCGTGTTGAAAGGTCGCGTCGGGGCGAGCAGACGGTCCATCTGCATGCCGGTGATGACGTTCGCGTACGTCCCGTAGCCGTACTCGGGCTTGAGGTCGGCGGCGAAGAGCTTGTAGCCGGTGGAGACGACCACGGCTTCGACCTCGACCTCGACCTCGGTGTCCTTCATGTCCAGACGGATGGCGTCGGCCGGGCAGGCCTTCACGCACTCCTGGCACTCCGAGCAGATGCCGCAGTCCAGGCAGCTGCCGGACCCCGCGAGCGCCTCGGCCTCGGTCAGCGCCGGCTCGAGCTCGGCGAAGTCGGTCGGCGCGCTGGAGTGGACGGTGTTGGCCCGGATGGGCTCGTGCCGGGTGTAGCCCTGCTGCCGGGCGAGGACGTCCTCGTGCCGCACGACACCGAGCGGGTCGTCGAAGAGCGGGAAGCCCTCGAGCGGGCGCTCGTGCAACCAGTTGTCGATCATGTAGGCCGCGCGCCGCCCGTGGCCGATCGCGTGGGTGATGTCGGTAGCGCCAGCCTCGACGTCTCCGGCGGCGAACAGGAACGGGTGGTCGCTCTGCAGGGTGATGGGGTCGACCTTGATCCGGTGGCCCTTGGCATCGCCGGTGACTCGCTCGTAGGGCTCGTCGTCGGGCTCCATGCCCACGGCTGAGACCACGACCTCGCAGGACAGCACGAACTCGCTGCCCGGGATCGGCTCGGGACGCCGGCGACCGGAGGCGTCGGCCTCGCCGAGCTTCATCCGCTCGCAGCGAAGTCCACTGACCGCTCCGGACGCGTCCTTGACGACCTCGATCGGGGCGACGAGGAAGTCGAAGATGACGCCCTCCATCTCGGCCTCGTCTACCTCGACGACGTGCGCCGGCATCTCCTCGCGTCCGCGGCGGTAGGCCACCCGGGTCTGCAGGGATCCGAGGCGGCGGGCAGTGCGTGCCGCGTCCATGGCGACGTTGCCGCCGCCGACCACGACGACGGTCTTGCCCGTCATGTCGGGCAGGTCGTCCTCGCTGACCCGGCGCAGGAAGGTGAGACCGGTGTGGACCCCGTCGGCGTCCTCACCGGGCACTCCCATCTCCATGGGTCGGGGTGTGCCGGTGGCGACGAGGACCGCGTCGTAGCCCTCGGCCTTGAGGGCCTCCAGGTCGCGCACGGGGTGGTTGGTGACGATCTTGACGCCGATCGCCGTGACGTTGGCGATGTCCTGCTCGACCACGTCGTGCGGCAGGCGGTAGGCCGGGATGGCGTGGCGGAGGAATCCACCGGGCCTGTCGGCGGCCTCGAAGATCGTCACCTGGTAGCCGGCGCGCGCCAGCTGCCATGCCGCGGTGAGGCCCGCGGGGCCGGAGCCGACGATGGCGATGCTCATGCCGTTGAGCTCGGCGATCGTCACGCCCGGTCCGTCCTTCTCGGCGTAGTGCCGATCGGCCGCGAACCGCTTGAGGCGCCGAATCGGGATGGTGCCTTCCAGCGACACCCGGGTGCACTCGGTCTCGCAGGGTGCGTAGCAGGCGCGACCGAGGGTGCCGACCAGTGGGGTCGCGTCGAGGACGAGCTGGAAGGCCTCCTCGTACTTGCCGCTGCGGACGAGGGAGACGTAGCCGTGGGCCTTGATGCCGGCGGGGCAGCTGTCGATGCACGGGGAGGTGCCGGCGCGTTCGATGACGGCCTTCTTCGGCACGGCCTGCGGGAACGCGATGTAGGCGGCGTGGCGCGGGACGAGGTCGGCGTTGAACTGATCGGGGACGGCGACCGTGCAGGCCATCTGGCAGTCCGAGCAACCTGTGCATGCCGCCCAGTCGATGAACGGCGCCTTCGCCTTGACGGTGGCGTTGAAGGTACCGTCCTTCTCCCGACGGATCCCCTTGACCTCGCTGTAGGTCATGGTGGTGATGTTGGGGTGGTTGATCGTCGAGGACATCTTCGGTCCGGAGATGCAGCTGGCGCAGTCGAGGGTCGGGAAGACCTTGCTGAGCAGGATCATCCGGCCGCCGACGGAGGCCTCCTTCTCGACGAGCAGGACCTTGTAGCCCATGTCGCCGAGCTTGATCGAGGACTCCATGCCCGCGATCCCGCTGCCGACCACCATGACGTCGTACTTCATGTCTCGCTCCGGTTCGACGGTTCGGACAGCGCTCGCGCGCGTCGGTTTGGCTAGACGAACAGGTTGACGTTGGCCTCGTCGGCCTCACCGAGGTAGCTCGCGACGCCGACGTACTCGACGCCGTCGATGAGCTCCTCGGGCTTGATCCCCATGACGTCCATCGACATGGTGCAGGCGACGAACTTGATGCCCTGCTCCTGCGCGGACTCGATGAGCTCCTCGAGCGACATCACGTTCTGTGCCTTCATCGCGGACTTGAACATGACCGGGCCGGCTCCGGCGAAGTTCATGTGCGACAGGCGCAACTTGCCCGGGCCGCGCGGCATCATGGCCGCGAACATCTTCTGCAGTCCGGTCTTCCCGGTCACCTTCTGCTTCGTCGGCTTCCGGAGCGCGTTGAGCCCCCAGAACGTGAAGAACATGGTGACGTCGTCACCCATGGCCGCGGCGCCGTTGGCGATGATGAACGCGGCGAATACCCGGTCGAAGTCTCCGCTGAAGACGATGAGCGTCTTCTTGCTGGTGTCCACGTCAACACTTCCTTCTGGGCATCGCTGCCCGTGGTCGACGCCACCATCGGTCGATGGAGCGTCGAGCCGTAGTTGTCACTCGGCGATAGGTCCGAGCGAGACGAGCTGAGCGGAGAACTCGCGCATGTACTTGACGAACGGTTCGGCGCAGACGGAGCAGATCGCGGCCATCCGCAGCCTTTGCGGGTCGATGCCCTTCTCCCGCATGAGGTCCTGAGCCTGGGAGGCGACCTTGGCCGTTCTCGAGGAACAGTCCGGCAGGTACGCGCACTCCTCGCCGTCGGAGGCGATGAACACCCCGTCGATGCCGATCTCGAGGGCATGGACGATCCAGCTCGGCCGCAGCCCGCTGCTGCACGGGACAGCGATCGTCGTCGCCGTGGCCGGGTAGTGCAGGTGGCGGCTTCCGGCGAGGTCGATGCCGGGGTCGGAGATGTTGTGCGTCGAGAACACCAGGATCCGGGGCTTGAACCCGACCTCGGCAACCGTGGCGGTAGCCATGGTTCCTACTTCATCTTCCGCAGGAACAGGCAGAGGTAGCCGGCGTCGTCGTAGGAGCCGAGGTACTCGTGGCCCATCTTCTTCGACCAGGCGGGGATGTCCTTCAGGGTGCCGGAGTCGGTGGCCTGGACCTCCATGATCCCGCCGACCGCGAGACCGCCGATGGCCTTCTTTGCGGCGAGGATCGGGCCGGGGCAGGACGTGCCGCGCGCATCCACCACCATGTCGGCGCTCAGTGCCTTCAGCTCTTCGATGGCCGCGGTCATGGTCGCTCCCTCTGATATGGCGACGCGGTATGAGGCGTCGCTGTTGGCACACCCGAACGGGGTCGAGGCGACGCGTCGCACCCTCTGGTGGTGGGGCTCGATGTGCCCGGTACGCGTCGCGCGACACCTGGAGCGGGTCGCTTGTGCATGCTTTGAAACTACGCCCGCGGGTGGGCCGAATCAGGGCTGAGTCCGGGGGAAACGCACGTTCGCCGTGCCTGTTGGATCACATCGGTAAGCCTGTCCATACCCCTAGGGGTAGGGGTATGTATAGGGGATTAGTTGTTGATTTCCAAGGGTTCTTGATCGCCCAGAGCCCGCGTGATGCAAGGTGGCCGTGCTGAGACGAATCACGACTGCGCGCTTCCCGCCAGGGCGCGGGGGATGCTGGCGTCAGGCCTCGCGGATCGGAGCGTCATGGACATCAACGACGACGAACGCATCGAGATCATCAACCGGGTCAAGCGAGCCCGCGGTCAGTTGGACGGTGTCCTGTCGATGATCGAGCACGACCGTTCCAGCGCCGAGATCGTCACTCAGATGGGGGCCGCGTCAACGGCGATCTACCATGCGGCACGCAGGCTGGTTGCGGTCAGCCTGATGCAACGTTGCGTCGACACCGACGCGCCCGGGGCCATCACGGAGGTCGAGCTCGAGGGCCTGCTTCTGTCGCTCTCATAGGCCGGTGCCGCCTGTCTCAGGTGTGCGGGCGGATCGTCCATCGCCCAGACTGGTGGATCTGATACCCCCCGGGGTATGCTGGACTCCTCACTCTGAGGGAGTGCCATGGAGATCCGCGGCAAGGAGCACGATGAGGTCGTCAACCGCCTCAAGCGTGCGCGAGGCCAGATCGATGGCGTCCTCGCCATGATCGAGAACGGTCGTGACTGCAACGACGTGGTCACCCAGCTCGCCGCCGCGTCATCCGCGATCGATCGAGCCGCGTTCAAGGTGCTCTCGATCAGCCTCCGGCAGTGCTATGTCGAAGGCCAAGAGCCCGACACGGTGGCAGCCAAGAACCTCGAGAGGCTGTTGCTTTCGCTGGCCTGACCGGCCCTGCGTTAGGTACCCCACGACGCAGCGGTATACCGATCGCGCGACCCACCGACGAGGAGCCATGGACGCCAAGGACTGGGACAGCCGCTACGACCAGACGGACCTGATGTGGTCCCAAGGACCGAACCAGTGGATCGAGCAGGTCACCGCGGAGCTGCCCCCCGGCAAGGCGCTCGACCTGGCGGCAGGTGAGGGTCGCAACGCGATCTGGCTGGCGAGCCGCGGCTGGGAGGCCACGGCGTTGGACTTCTCGGCCGTCGCCCTGGAGCGCGCTGCGCGCATCGCCTCCGAACGGCTCGGCGACGGCGCCGCGCGGTTCTCCACCCAGTGCGAGGACCTGTTCACCTACTCCCCCGACCCTCGGGCCTACGACCTCGTGATCGTCGTCTACCTCCAAGTAGCCGCGAACCAGCGCACGAGAGTGCTGCGGGCGGCCGCCGAGGCGGTCGCTCCGGGCGGCATGCTCGTCGTGACGGCGCACGACACCGAGAACGCCGCACGGGGACATGGCGGACCGCAGGACCCGGCCGTGCTCTACTCCGCGGGCGACGTCACGGTGGACATTGACGGTTCAGGTCTCTCGGTCCAGAGGGCCGAGTTGGTGACCCGGGTGGTCACGACGCCGGACGGCGAGCGTGAGGCGTTGGACTGCCTCGTGGTAGCTACCCGACCGATGAACTAGCCGCAGTCGGAGTTCCGGGCGCTACTGGCAGGCGCACGGTGAACGTCGCGCCATGGAGACCGTCGGAGTCCACGTGAAGGCTGCCACCGTGCGCGGACACGAGCTCCCGTACGACGGCGAGGCCGATTCCCGATCCGGCGACCTCGCTGTCCGCGCGTCCCCGCCACAGGCGGTCGAACACGAACGGAAGGTCCGCGGGTGCTATCCCCGGCCCGCTGTCGGACACGACAAGGGTCGCCATGGAGTCGCTTCGCTCGACGGACACGGTCACCGTGTCTCCGTCGCGGCAGTGCCGGGCGGTGTTGACCAGCAGGTTGCCGACCACCTGGTGCAGGCGATCGGAGTCACCGACGACGACGACGCGAGGAGACAGCCTGGTGACGACGCGGAGTCCGGCCGCTTCCATCGTCGTTCTGGCGGCAACGACCGCGTCTTGCGCGACGTGGCCCAGGTCCACCTCGGTGCGCCGAAGCGACAAGGCAGCGGTCTCCGCCGCGGACAGTTCGGCGAGGTCGTCGACGACCCGGCCGACTCGCAGCGACTGGTCGTGCAGCGCAGCCAGCCGGGCAGTGTCGGGCTCGATCAGCCCGTCCCGCAGCTCCTCCAGCCCCGCCTGCAGGGCCGCCAGCGGAGTGCGCAGCTCGTGAGCGAGGTCGGCAGCCATTCGGCGGCGCGTCAGTTCCGATCGTTCGACCTGCTCCGCCGTGAGGTCGAACGCCCTGGCCAGCTCCCCCAACTCCCCTGGGGCCGCCACGTCAACCGGATCGGCTCGGGCCGACCGGTCCCCGGCAGCGAAAGCTCTTGCCGTGCCCGCCATGCGTGCCAGTGGCCGCGCGATGCGCCCCGTGACGTACCACGACACGGCGAGGGCGGTGAGCAGGGCAGCGACGCCAGCGACGATGATCCAGGTCCACGCGATCTGCTGCGCCGCTCCCGACGTGGGTGCACCGAAGGCCAACCGCACGCTGCCGACAGTCGTACCGTCAACCACTACGGGTTCCACGACATAGCCGCGTCCGGATCCCATGCCTCCCATGCCCATACCGGCGCCCATGCCCGAGCCGTACGGTGACTTCACCACCGCCCCGTTGGCGTCGAGAACGATGAGCCGCGCACCGGCGTCCGCGGCCACGGCATCCGCTTGCGCGAGGTCCGCGCCCTGCCAGCCCCCGGCCAGTGCATAGGCGTCGGCGGCCGCAGCGGCGGCAGCCGACGACGCGGCGGCACGGTCGGCGTCCTCGGTCGCGGCAAGACCACGAGCCGTCCCGACCAGCGCAGCGACAGTCAGGACCAGGACCGACGAGAGCGCCACCAGCACGAAGGCGAGCAGGAGCCGATGGCCTAGCGGCCCCATGCCGCGCCGGTCGTCAGTGGTCACGGTCGAGCCCCAACCGGTATCCGACGCCCAGCACCGTCTCGAGGATTCGCGACCCGTCGACCCCGAGCTTGTGCCGCAGGTTCTTCACGTGCGAGTCGATGGTTCGCTCGTAGCCGACGAACTCATACCCACGCACCCGGTTGACCAGCTCGGCCCGGGAGAAGACACGACCCGGGACCGAAGACAACGCGGTCAGCAGGCCCCACTCCGTCGGAGTGAGGTCCAGGGACGCCGCGTCCAGGGACGCCAGATGGCGCTGCTGATCGACGACGAGGCGACCCCCTCCGTAGCTGCGGATGCCATCGTTGACCGGCGCGGAGTGCCGGCCGAGAACCGCGCTCACGCGCAGCACGACCTCCTGCGGGCTGAACGGCTTGGTCACGTAGTCGTCCGCCCCCTTCTCGAGCCCGAGGATCCGGTCCTCCACGGAGCTGCGAGCCGTCAACGCGATCACGCTCACGCCCAGCGTGGTCGCGAGCCGCAGCACGTCGAACCCGTCGACGTCGGGGAGCCCGAGGTCGAGCAGCACGAGATCCGTGGACCCGTCCTCGAGCAGGCGCAGTGCCTCGGCACCAGTGCCCGAGGTGAGCACCGAGTGGCCCGCTCGCTCGAGATATCGGCGCAGCAGGTCGCGGATGTCGCGTTCGTCCTCGACGACCAGGATCGTGGCCACGCCGCCATCCTGTCCGATCCCCGGAACGCAGTCGCGGCCCGAGACGCTGCACGGCGATTTCTCCATCGGATCTCCACACCGAGCACACGACGGCTGCAGACACCGGGCCGAGAGTCATCACTGACAGCACACCGACCCAACCCGGCACAGGCCGGGACCGTTCGAGGAGGGCACCATGCGACGCAACGTCGCCATCGCCACCGGGATCGCCGCCGGAGTCACCGCCATCGCACTCGTCGCCACCCCTGCCCTCGCCCAGGCGGGCCCGTGGTCCGGCACACGGTCCACGACCGACACCACCTGCCCCATGCTCGACGGAACCGCCGCCACCCCCGGCACGGGCTACGGGACGGGACGCGGCGCGGGTCAGGCCCCGGGCATGGGCCGTGGCAGCGGAATGCAGGCCGGGATGGGCATGGCCGGCGCGACGACAGCTCCGTCCGGCACACTCACAACCGACCAGAAGACGTCCCTCGCGGGAATGGCCGACGAGGAGAAGCTCGCCCAGGACCTCTACGCGCTGCTCGCGACCAAGTACCCGAACGACATCCAGTTCGCCCGGATCACCAGGGCTGAGTCGATGCACCTGGCCGCCATCCGCAGCCTCCTCGCCCGCTACGGCGTCACCGACCCGACCGCCGGGCTCGGCGCCGGCGAGTTTGCGAGCGCGACGACGCAGTCGCTCTACGCCAGCCTGCTGGCGAGCGCGACCAACGACTCGACGGCGCTCGCCGCCGGCGTCGCTGTCGAGAAGGACGACATCGCCGCCCTGACCGCGGCCAAGGCCGGCGTCACCGCACCCGACGTCCTGCAGGTCTACACCAACCTGCTCACCGCATCACAGCGCCACCTGACCGCCTTCGGTGGCTGAGCGTCGCCGTCCTCCGCGCCGACCCCGGTGGGAGCCTGCGTTTCCAACGAGTCCTCGGAAGGTACCCCCTGGGGTATCCTCCGAGGACTTGACGAACGTGGAGGGCTCGACGTGATTCGGACGTGGCCGGTACGCCGGTGGGCGGTGGCAGCCGTGGGCGCCGCACTGACGGTCCTGGTCGTCGGCATCCCCACCGTGCTGATCCCGAACCCCTGGTTCGGGCGGACCGTGCCGCCGACCTGGTGGGCCCTGCCGGTGCTCCTGGTCACCGCCGGGCTGTCCGGACTCGTTACGGCGACCTACATCGGCTCCCGCACCCCCCGTTCCGTCGACGCTCCCTCACGTTCCGGACTGGTCGGTGGCTTCCTGGCCTATCTCGCCGTCGGCTGCCCCGTGTGCAACAAGGTGGCGCTGTTGGCCCTGGGCTCGGCGGGAGCCATCCAGTGGTTCGCTCCCGTCCAGCCGCTGCTCGCCCTGGCCGGAGTGATCCTCCTGGGCTACGCGCTGCGCCGGCGGCTCGCGGGCGAGAGGTCCTGCCCGGTCGAGCCCACGCCACAGCTATCGGACGCGCAGCAGAGGTGACGAACAGCCTCAGCCCACAGCTCGACCGCCTGCTCGAGGCGGCCAAGGCCGGTCTCGACGGGGCCGCCGGTGGCGGGGCCGTGTGCGCGCTCACCAAGGCGGGTACGCCGGTTCCCGGGATCAAGTACCACGAGGGACGGTGGGCGGCGCTCAACGAGGTCGCCCGTCGGTGCCGGCGGGACCCGCAGGATCCGGCGACGGCTGCCCACGAGATCAGCGATGCCTGGTCAGCAGACCTCGAGCGACTGACCCAGCGAGACGCAGGACCGGACTGGATCGCCTACCGGCACGGCGGCCTCGACGCGCTGGCCGACCTGCTCACGGCCACGGACCCGACAACCGGCTCCTGAGGAGCCCGAAGCCGACCTTGCTTCCTCGGCCAGCCCGGTGACTCGGACGTGACGGGAATATACCCCCGGGGGTATGCTGTTACGGTCTTCACACGACACCGTCCGAGAGGAACCACCCCATGTCCACCGTGCAGTTGACCGGCGAGAACTTCGAGGCGAAGGCCACTGGCGACGGCATCACGCTCATCGACTTCTGGGCCTCCTGGTGCGGCCCGTGCCGCGCGTTCGCCCCCGTTTTCGAGAAGGCGTCGGAGACCCACCCCGACATCACGTTCGGCAAGGTCGACACCGAGGCCGAGCAGGGGCTCGCCGGCGCCGCCCAGATCTCCGCCATCCCCACGCTGATGGCCTTCCGCGACGGCATCCTCGTCTACCGCGAGGCCGGCGCGCTGCCCGCGAAGGCACTCGAGGATCTCATCACCCAGATCCGCGCCCTCGACATGGACGAGATCAAGGCGAAGGTGGCCTCCGCATGATCCACGCTGCGTCGATCCAGGAGACCTCCCAGGCGCGAGCGCTGCGCCGCGGCACTCTGCTCGACGTCCGCAACGCCGACGAGTTCTCTCGTGGTCACGTAGACGGCGCCGTCTTCATGCCGTTGCACATCGTCCCGCTGCGCGCCTCCGAGCTCGACCGAGCCGAGACCTACTACGTGGTGTGCGAGTCCGGTGCACGATCGGCCCAGGCGTGCGCCTACCTCGGGCAGCAGGGCTTCGACGTCCGCAGCGTCCAGGGCGGCATGTCCGCATGGCGGTCCGCGGGCTTGCCGGTCGAGACCGGCCTGCACGAGCCGGCCTCGCGGTGACCGTCCCGGCCCCGGGCGAACTGCCGGACGTGCCCGGGATCGATGTCGCCGGCACGCTGTCGCTGCTCGACGGGGACGCCGTGCTCCTCGATGTGCGTGAGCAGAACGAGTGGGACGCCGGCCACGCGCCGCACGCGGTGCACATCCCGCTCGGTGCGCTGTCCGAGGCGACCGCGTGGATGAGCCGGCAGCGCCGGGTCGTCGTGGTGTGCCGCTCGGGACGACGGTCCACGTTCGCCACCGCAGCGCTGCGCGCTGCCGGGGTGGACGCCCTCAACCTCACCGGCGGCATGCAGGCCTGGCGCGACGCCGGCGCCGAGATCGTCGCCGACCACGGCGCCACGCCGTCCGTCATCTAAAGGAGAGTCGTGAAGAAGATCCTCGTCCTCATAGCCGCGGTGTTCGGCATCGCCCTGCTGGCCGGCTGCGGCTCGAGCAGCGGAGGTAGCGTCCAGACCGTCGACCCGCAGGCGTTCCTGACCACCGCCAGCCAGACCGGCACGGTCGTCGTCGACGTGCGCACACCCGCGGAGTACGCCGCCAGCCACCTCGACGGTGCAATCAACATCGACGTCGAGGCGGCCACCTTCGACGCCGAGATCGCCAAGCTCGACAAGAACGCGACCTACGCCGTCTACTGCCACAGCGGACGACGCTCCGGGCTCGCGACCGACGCCATGGGCAAGGCTGGCTTCACCCACGTCTACAACCTCACAGGCGGATACCCCGACCTCGTGTCCGCCGGAGCGAAGGTGGCAACCTCATGATCAACCTCGACGTCGTCTCGATCGAGACCCCCAACCTGGGTGACCGCAGCTACGTCGTCGGGCGGGGCACGTCGGCCATCGTCATCGACCCGCAGCGCGACATCGACCGGGTCGAGCAGATCCTCGACCAGCGCGGTTGGACCGTCTCCCACGTCCTGGAGACCCACTTCCACAACGACTACGTCAGCGGCGGCCTCGAGCTGTCCCGCGTCCTCGGCGCGGAGTACGTCGTCCCCCACGGCATGGACATCGCCTTCCCCGCCCACCGGATCAGCGACAAGGCCGAGATCGACACCGACACCGGACTGGTCCGGGTGATCCACACCCCGGGCCACACCCCGAACCACATCTCCTTCGCCGTGAACGTCGACGGCCAGGACCTCGCCCTGTTCACCGGTGGATCCCTGCTGTTCGGCAGCGTCGGACGCCCGGACCTGCTCGGCCCCAAGCTCACCGAGCCGCTGGCCCGCGCCCAGTGGAACTCGATGCGCCGCATCGCCAACGACGTCACCCGCTCCGCGCAGGTCTACCCGACCCACGGGTTCGGGTCTTTCTGCAGCGCGACCGCAACGGTCGGCACCGCCTCGACAGTCGCCGAGCAGATCCTGACCAACCCGGCGTTCACCGTCGACGAGGAGACGTTCGTGGCCGAGCTCATCGCCGGTCTCGACGCCTTCCCGGCGTACTACGCCCACATGGGCCCGGCCAACCAGGCCGGTGCCGGGCCGATCGACCTCTCCCTGCCCCGGATGGCAACCGCCCAGGACATCGCCCGGGCCATCGCCGATGGCGAGTGGGTCGTCGACCTGCGCCATCGCCGGATCTTCGCCGCCGAGCACGTCAAGGGCTCGCTGTCCTTCGACGTCCACGGAAACGCCATCACCTACCTCGGCTGGCTCATCGACTGGGGCACCCCCATCACCCTGCTCGGCGCGACCGTCGAGGAGGTCGCAACGATGCAGCGCGACCTCGCCCAGATCGGCATCGACCGTCCCGCCGCCTACGCCGTCGGATCCCCCACCGACTGGACCAGTGACGCCGCACCGATCTCGAGCTACCCGCGTGCCACCCACGTCGAGCTCGCCACCGCGGTCGCCGCGAACCCTGACCTGCCGATGCTCGACCTACGCCGCAACAGCGAGTTCGACGACGGCTACATCACCGGCGCCAAGCACATCCCGCTGCACGAGCTCCGCGGCCGGCTCGACGAGGTCCTCGCCTGGGCTACCGCATCGCACGGTCCCGTGTGGATCTACTGCGGCAGCGGCTTCCGCGCCTCGGTGGGCGCCTCCATCCTCGAGGCCGCCGGCGTCGACCTCGTGCACGTCGACGACGACTTCCCCAACGCGGCCAGGGCGGGCCTCCCGATCACGACCCCGGAGCACGGCCACCGCCTCGGCACGACCTACGCCGACTGACGATCATGGAACTCGACGAGTCGCGGCTCCCGCCAACTCAGGCTCGACTACCGGGAGCGCTGCCAGACCATCGGGCGCCTCATGGTCGTCCCGGAGGGGCACGGACGGGTGACCGGCGTCGCTGACAGGGGGGACCTCATCGTCGATGTCGACGGAGAGCCCCATTCCGTCAGGAACCGCGAGTCGGCAGCCATCGGTGGCTGAGCGCGGCATGGCCGCTGCGCACGTCCGAACAAGAGCCGCACACCGCGAGAACCTGGCACGAGGAGAAGACAGATGAGCATCCACCTGGGCGACACCGCGCCCGACTTCACCGCCGAGACAGCTGAAGGCACGATCGACTTCCACGACTGGAAGACCGGCAGCTGGGCCGTCTTCTTCAGCCACCCCGCCGACTACACCACCGAGCTCGGCCGCACCGCCAAGCTCAAGGACGCGTTCGACGAGCGCAACGTCAAGGCGATCGCACTCTCGGTCGACCCCATCGAGGACCACCTCGGCTGGGCCCCGGACATCGCCGCCGTCGGTGGCACCGCCCTGAACTTCCCGATCATCGCCGATCCTGACCGCACCGTCGCCACGCTCTACGACATGATCCATCCCGGCGAGGGTGACGCCTCGACCGTCCGTTCGGTGTTCATCATCGACCCGGCGAACAAGGTGCGCCTCACGCTCACCTACCCGAAGTCGGTCGGCCGCAACTTCGACGAGATCCTCAGCGTCATCGACGCACTCCAGCTCACCGACGCGCAACCCGTGGCGACACCTGCGGACTGGACTCCAGGCGAGCGGGTGATCGTCTCCACGGGGATGTCGACCGAGGACGCCCGGGCGCGCTTCGGCGACGTCGAGGAGATCAAGCCCTACCTGCGGTGGACCCCTCAGCCGAAGGCGTAGCCGAAGGATCGTTCAACGTCCGGTGCCCGTGGGACCTCCACGGCGCACCGGACATTGTGCGTCGGCAACCTGGATCTCCATCGCACCTCCACATCGTGTCCACGCCATCAGCAATCCCCGCGCCGATGCTCTGACCTGAACGGCAGACATCCACTGTGTTCGGAGGGTGATGGATCATGGCGGTCGAGAACCAAGCACCGACCTCCCGCGGCGTCGCGACCGGCGCTGCCGCTCGACGCGAGGTCCCGCGGCGGTCAGTGACCTGGGGCAAGCGCACGCGGCTCGTGCGGCACGTGCTGCAGACAGTCGTCGTCGCCTACATCGGCTGGCTCATCATCAGTCGCGCCGCCTCAGGCGGGTCGTCGGCTGAATCTCTGTGTCCGTTCGGTGGGTTCGAGACGCTGTGGACCTGGATCACCACCGGTCGGACCGTCGCGCACACCCACCCCGCCAACCTGGTCCTGGCTCTGGCCATCACCGTCATGGCCCTTTCCGCGCGCGGAAGCTTCTGTGGATGGCTCTGCCCCCTGGGTGCGATCCAGGAGGGGCTGTACGGCGTCGCCCGAGCCGTGGGGCGCGCCATACGGCCGCTCGGACGCTGGCAGCGCCGACCGGCTGGCCCCGGCTGGCGCAAGGTCGACGCGGTCCTGCGTCAAGGCCGATGGGTCGTGCTGGCCTTCGCGCTCGGCGGCGCTGCCCTCACCGGGACGATGGTCTTCCGCAACGTCGATCCATGGTCGGCACTCCTGTCGATCGTCGAGTTCGAGCTGAGCCTGGCCTTCGTCGTCCTCGCCGCCATGCTCGTCCTGTCCTTCGTCGTCCCCCGGCCCTTCTGCCGCTATGCCTGCCCGCTCGGGGCGGTCCAAGGCCTCATCGCCAAGGCATCCCCGGTGGCTGTCCAGCGCGACGCCGACGCGTGCCTGGGCTGCGACCTCTGCACCCGTGCCTGCCCGATGGCCCTTCAGGTCGACCAGAGCACCCGCATCACGGATGCGCAGTGCATCGGCTGCCTCGAGTGCGTCGCCGCCTGCCCGAGTCAGCAGGCACTCGGGATTTCGATCGCACTGCCGTGGCCGTCGTCCCGGTCCCTCGGCCTTCCCGCTGACCACGACGAGGAGCTAGTCCGATGACGTCCGCCGGCGCCCCCACCCCGAGCACGCTGCGCCTTCCTGCACGGTCCCGCGCCGTCCGCACGTCGACCCGGTTCACCACACGCAGGGCCCCGGCCATCGCCATCCCCCTCCTCGCGGTGCTCCTCGGCGGCGGCGTCGTCGTTGCCGCGCAGGCCAGCGGGCACTGGGCCACGACGGGCAAGGACGCGCTCACCACGACCAGCGGTAGCGGAGCCGGCGCGCAAGCCGGCGCTGAAGGATCGGCTGCCAACGTAGACACGAGTGCCGTGCCCGCGGCCCCCGCCGACGTGAAGGGCTGGATGACCCTGCGGCAAGTTCTCGACGCCCGGTTCGCCGGCGTGAGCGAGGCAGGACTGCGGTCGCAGTTCGACATCCCCGCGTCCATCGGCCTCGAGACACCCCTGAAGGAACTGGACGGAGTCGTGAGCGGGTTCGACCTGACCTCGCTACGCGAGTGGTTGTCGGCACCGGGATAGCGGTTCTGCCACACGCTGGAATGACTCCGTCGCCGATCGGCACAGCTGAAGCCGGCCAACTGGCGCCCACTGGGTTGACAGCGGCCGCGCCGTCAGCGCCGCAGCACCTCGCTGATCCCGACGCGGTGACATCGCCATACCCCCCAGGGTATGCTGATGTCATCGATTCCGAGACGAAGTAGAGGTCCGATCATGTGTAGCCCCGCTGTCTGCCGTTCGTGTGGCAAGGTCACCTACTCCGGTTGCGGCATGCACGTGGACCAGGTCCTGCGCAACGTCGCCGCGGAGAATCGCTGCACGTGCCACTGAGGTGGAGCGCATGGGCACAGCTACAGAGGCAGTCGAGGCGAGTACCCGCTGGCGTACCACGGAGAGGGTGTGGGAGACCCGGCTGCGCGGTCGTGGGGTGCTGTCCGACCCGCGGATCAACAAGGGCACTGCCTTCACCGAGCAGGAGCGTTCCGACCTCGGTCTCGTCGGTCTGCTCCCGCCGCGGGTGTTGACCATGGACCAGCAGGCCGACCGGGCCTATGGCCAGTACCTCGCGCAGCCCACGGACCTGGCGAAGAATGTCTTCCTGACCGCGCTGCACGACCGCAACGAGGTGCTGTTCTTCCGGCTGCTCGGGGACCACCTGCCCGACATGCTCCCGATCGTGTACACCCCGACCGTGGGTGAGGCGATCCAGCGCTACAGCCACGAGTACCGACGACCTCGCGGGGTCTACCTCTCGGTCGAGGACCCCGACGGGATCGAGCGCGCCCTGCTCGCAAGCGGCCGCGGCCCGGACGACGTGGACCTGATCATCGCCACCGACGCGGAGGGGATCCTGGGCATCGGGGACTGGGGTGTCGGCGGGATCGAGATCGCGGTCGGGAAGCTCAACGTCTATACCGCGGCCGCTGGCATCAACCCCTCGCGCACGCTGGCGGTCATGCTCGACGTCGGGACGAACCGTCAGGAGCTGCTCGACGACCCGCTCTACCTCGGGGTCTCCCACCCCAGGGTGGATCGTGACGAGTACGACGCCTTCATCGACCGCTACGTGACGACCAGCACCCGCCTGTTCCCGCACGCGCTGCTGCACTGGGAGGACTTCGGCACGAGCAACGCCCGGCGGATCCTGCAGCGCTACCGGTCCACCACCCTCACCTTCAACGACGACATGCAGGGCACCGGCGCGGTCAACCTCGCCGCGGTCCTGTCGGCGAGCACGGTCAGCGCGACCCCGCTGGCGGAGCACCGGGTCGTGGTGTTCGGGTCGGGGACGGCCGGTATCGGCATCGCGGACCAGCTGCGCGACGCGATGCACGGCGCCGGGCTGCCCCTCGAGGAGGCGACCCGGCGGTTCTGGTGCGTCGGACGGCACGGACTGCTCGCCGACGACCGCATCGACCTGCGCGACTTCCAGGAGCCCTACGCGCGCCCGGCAGGCGAGGTCGCCGACTGGGACCGCGAAGAGACGCTCGGCGGGATCAGCCTGGCCGAGGTCGTCCGCCGGGTGCACCCGACGATCCTGATCGGCACCTCAGCCCAGGCGCACGCCTTCACCGAGGCGCTCGTGCGGGACATGGCCGACCATGTCGAGCGCCCGATCATCATGCCGATGTCCAACCCGACGGACCTCGCCGAGGCGACCCCGTCCGACCTGCTCGCCTGGACCGACGGCAGAGCCCTCGTGGCGACCGGGAGCCCCTTCCCTCCGGTGGACTTTGCCGGTACGACCCACGAGATCGCCCAGGTCAACAACGCCCTGATCTTCCCCGGCCTCGGGCTCGGCGTGATCGTGGCCCGGGCCAGCCGGCTCACCGACGCGATGTTCCTCGCCGCCGCGCAAGCAGTAGCCGAGACGGTCGACCCGACGACACCCGGGGCTTCGCTGCTCCCCCAGGTCGCCGACCTGCGAGCCACCTCGGCGGTCGTAGCCATGGCGGTGGTGGAGGCCGCTGTGCGCGACGGGGTCGCCGCGAACGAGTCCGACGACGGGCTCGAGGATCGGGTCCAGGCGGCCATGTGGCAGCCCGAGTACCACCAGGTGCGCGCCATCTGAGGCGTCCGCCTCCGGTCTACCGTTCGCCGGTGACGACTTCGGCCCGGCCTCACGACGCGAATGGCTGTCGGCACCGAGCCGACTGCCTCACCCATGCGGGCACGACTCGGTCACCAGGGGGCTCCACTGCGCCGCGAGCATCGATCACGCTTCCGGACCTCAGTGGGTGGACAGCGCCCGCGAGGGAGTCAGGTCATCGTGCGAAGACACGTCCGGCTCGGGTGGCTGCGACGGTCTGCGTGGCAAGCACGACCCAGACCAGCAGGGTGGCCACGAAGCCGACCGCGCCGAGGACGCTGACGACCGGCGCGCTCCAGCTGCGGCCGAGCTCGACGGTGAGGGCGGTCATCGCGGCTGTGGGGAACGCGAATCCCCAGCTGCCGAGATGGAACGGCAGGCCACCGCCCTGACGCGACGTGGTCACGAGCACCCGACCGGCGAACACCGACCACCAGGCCCCGAACCCCCAGATCGCCGTTGCACCGAGGAGCCCGACCGCGGGGAGCACGTCGGACGCGGCGCCTCCGATGTTGGCGGCCGCGAGACGCGACGCGGCGAGAACCCCGAGACCGCCCGCCCCAGCGGGGGCCAGCCAGACCCACCAGGTCGCCGCCTGCTGCGCCGGCGGGGTGGGCGAGGTGATCAGCCGCCAGGCGATCACCGGCGCGAGCAGAAGGAACAACATCAGCCCGGCGCCGACGGACGCGGCCGCCAGGACAGCGGCGGATGAGACCCGCCACGTCGGCTCGAGCACGACGAGTCGAGCGACCACGCTGGGCACGAGCACCAGCACGACGATGGGGATGAACCAGGCCCCGTCATCCCCTCTGCCGGAACCTGCTCGCGAGCAACGATCCCGGTGAAGAAGGCGACACCGACCGCGACGGCCCCGACGAGACCGACCGCGAGCAGGGCCGCCGACACCCAGGCGGTGCCTGCCGGCAGCCAGCCGAAGACCGCGAGCTGAGCAAGTGCGAGGCCGACGATCAGCAGGGACGCGGGCACGGTGCCGAACAGCGCTCCGAGGCCGGGGTGGGCAAGGTCAGCTGCGGCGGCGTCAGGGTGGTGGCGCTGGCGTTGGACGTAGGGGACCAACAGGATCGGCAACAGCACGACGGCGAGCGCCGCGAGCACGGCACCGATGACCTCGTCGATGCGAGTGAACGGGAGCGGATCGACGAGGCCGGCGACGGCGGCGCCGCCGGTCCCCAGGACGACACCCATCCACGCCGGGTGCCAGTCACGGACCCGGCCACTGCTCGCGGTGACGGTCCGGTCAGCGGTCATGGGACAGGGCCTCGCGTCGGGCGGGTGCACCGAGGTGTCGGAACGGAAGCCTGACGGGCCCGGTGCTGTGCACGTAGCGCAGGTGCTCGTGGTCCCCGAGAAGCTCCAGGCGCCGCCACAGCGGACTGCCGGGCACGGCCTGGCTGGCATGCTCACGCACGGCGTCGAGTTGCGCGGTTCGGTCGACGGTCACCGTCAGGGTGCTCGCGGCATCGGGCACACCGACGAACCCGGTGATCCCTTCGGCAGTGAGCGTGTCGGTGACGTCCTGAGGAAGGGTCCAGGCCACCACCGGGATTCCACGCTGGCGTCCGACGGTCACAGCCGCGCGTGTGGCGGCCTGGTGGTCCGGGTGCCCGGTGATGCCCGACGGGTCGAAGACCAGCAGGACGTCGGGTGAGAACGCGGTGACCGCATCCGCGACATCGTCAACGAGGCGGCGCGGATGCTCGGTGAGGCTCCCGTCATGGTGGTCGAGCAGGCGGACCCAGCACAGGCCGAGCCGCTTGGCGGCCGCGCGCAGCTCGCCCTCGCGGATCGTGCGCAGGTCTCCGTCGAGACCGTGGAGGGTCGATGCCTCTCCGTGGGTCAGGCACAGCACGCCGGCTCGGGAGCCGGCGCCGGAAGCCTCTGACAGCAGGGCACCCAGGCCGAAGGACTCGTCGTCGGGGTGGGCGACGACGGCGAGCACGGAGGTGGTCAAGGGGGTCCTCCTCGGACATCGGCGCAGCGGCCTCGTGTGGCGCTCGTCACGAAACCCAACCATACCCCCGGGGGTATAATTCCCGGTGACGGCAGAAGCTGACGCCGACCTGGTTCCCGGCCCGCTGCGGCGGGTCGTTAGGCCATCGGTCGCGCTCCTCGGCTCCTACAACTGCCGTCGGGACTGGCCTGGCCCGCGAGGGTCAGGCCAGTCACCCACCACGGGGCACCGGCGACGCGGACAGGACACCACGTAGTCTCGGACAACAACGGCAAGCCATGCCCGACGGCGGATGAGCGTAGTCGCACTGCTGTCCTGGGCAGAGTGCGCCTGAGGAGATTCGACTCTCGACTTCCAGCCACGAAGCCGGCCTCGTTCGTCGGGTCGCCCAACGCATCGAAGGACCATCATGAGCATGCACATCGTCTGCGTCCCGGTCAGCGTCGACGGCCAGGTCGGCCACAGCTGGGGCAAAGCCCCCACGGTCGCCATCGCGACCGTCGAGGACGGGACCATCACGTCCTGGCGCACAGAGGCAGTCCACTGGGACGTCTCCCATGACGAGGGCACCCCGGGCAGCCACCACGCCCGGGTGGCGCGCTTCATCCAGGACAACGACGTGACCGCGGTTGCGGCCGGGCACATGGGCGAGCCCATGCAGAACATGCTCGCCAAAATCGGCGTCACGGTACGGCTGGGTGTCGACGGTGACGCTCGCGCCGCCGCCACGTCCGCCTGGCTCAGGGGCGACACGCGTACCGCCGCACTCGACCTCATCGCCCGGGGCCGCGCCGACGAGCTCTCGTCCTGAGGGACCTCGTCGCGCCATGCGCCGGCCGCTCACAATGCCCGCACAAGGGGATCGGCCCCCGCGTGCACGACTGCCGCGGCAGTCGCTGACTCATAGCCTTCCGTCGGGTTCCTGACGCAGGCCCAGGACGGCGATGGTGATCGCGCCGCCCGCCGTCGGCCGGATGACTTGCGTGTCGAGCCCGACCTCGTCCACCAGCGCAGGCAGGCCACCTCCCCGCAGGTAATCGAGCGAGTTGGCAGCGTGACGCGGTCCAGCAGCCAGTTCGGCGAGAACCGCGATCCCGCGGCCCAGCCATCCTCGAGGGAAGCGCAGACCCGACGTGCCGAAGTCGACCACGAGCACCCGCCCGTCGGCGACGAGCACCCGCGCCGCTTCGCGCAAGATGCCCACGGCATCGGCCCGCGGCACAGAGTGGAGCACCAGTGAGACCAGCACCAGGTCGACCGACGCATCGTCGACCGGCAACCTCGACCCGCGGATGAGCCGCAGGTCGGCGTCACCGCCCAAACGGACACGCGCCTGAGCGATCATGGCCGGTGACGGATCGGTGCCGATGACCCGGCAGCCAGCCTGTTCGTACTCCGCCAGCGCCGTCCCGGTGCCGCAGCCGACATCGAGCACTGTCCACTCCGGCCGCGGCGGGCATACCCGACGGGCCGCCGCACGCAGCGGTGCGTTGAGCGGCTCGACGACGAGGTCGTAAAACCGCGCCTGGACCGCGTAGGCGTCAGACATTGCGAACTCCTCCGTCCGCTGATGTTCATCCAGGCTCTCGCATGTCGAGTCGTCGTCGAGCTGCTTCGTGCGCGCCCCCCATGGGGCGGTGGGCCCCGCCCGCTCCGTCACGCATCACCTGGCGCCCACCGTCATCGGCACGCTATCGACGTTCCACCCGCCTGGTTCACACTCGGAGAATGACCCCCTCCGGCGAGCAGTCGATGCGAACCGCTCAGACGCGGGCCCGGTCTCGCTCCCTCGCCAGGTGTGCCACAGAAGAGCAGGACTGGGTTCATTCTGGGTTCGAACGTGCGGTCAGCGCTCTACTCAGGGAAGTTCAACACGCCCTGAGACGACTCAGGCCCGTCTTCGAATCCGCGGGTTCTGGGTTCGATCCCCAGGCGGCCCACCCGTGCCCTGTTTGATTCCGCCCCGGTAGGGAAGGCCGCTGGCACAGCTGGCGGCGACGGCGTCCACCAGGTCGACACCGCTGTGACGGTCGAACACGACCGGTTCACCGTGCTGCCGCCTGCTCGCAGCTCGTCGACCTGTGTTGCGAGATGCAAGCCCCAGCCCACCGGAGTCAGGGATCAGCCGCCGAAGGGTGACAGCACCAGCACCCGCCCGTATCCGTCTGCCAGATCGGCATTCTCGGCGTTGGACCGTTAGCCGCCGTCGATGTACCGGTTGTCGCCGATCCTCTGGCGCTGACGCCCACGACGTAGTCTCGAGGCGTGGACCCCGTGGAGGCGCTGCGCCGCGCCGCGTTCCTGCTGGAGCGGGAGAACGCCGAGTCCTACCGCGTGCAGGCCTACCGCAAGGCGGCCGCGGCGCTCGAGGGCATCGGACCGGTCGAGACGCGTCGACGCATCGAGGCAGGGACGCTGACCGAGCTCGTCGGCGTCGGCCCGAAGACGAGCGCGCTGGCCACGGAGGCAGCAACCGGTGCGGTTCCTGCGTACGTCGAGGAGCTCGAGGCGAGGCCGTCGCCGCGCGACTCGCTGGACGCGCACGGCCTCGCGCTCCTCGCGCTGGTCCGCGGCGACTGCCACACGCACTCGGACTGGAGCGACGGCGGGAGCCCGCCGGTCGAGATGGCGCGGGCGTGCGCGGCGCTCGGTCACGAGTGGACCGTGCTCACCGACCACTCGCCGCGTCTGACGGTGGCGCGCGGCCTGACGCGTGAACGGCTCGAGACCCAGCTCGACCTCGTCGCTCGCATCAACGCCGACCTCGCACCGTTCCGCTATCTCACCGGCATCGAGGCGGACATCAACGAGGACGGCACGCTGGACCAGGACGACGATCTCCTCGCGCGGCTCGACGTCGTGGTCGCGAGCATCCACTCCAAGCTGCGCGCGCCGTCCTCGAGCATGACCCCGCGGATGGTCCGGGCGATCGCGAACCCGCACGTCGACGTGCTCGGCCACTGCACCGGACGGCTGGTCGTCGGGCGCGGACGGCCGGAGTCGGAGTTCGACGTCGACCTCGTGATCGAGGCGTGCCGACAGTTCGACGTCGCTCTCGAGATCAACAGCCGACCCGAGCGGCTCGACCCGCCGCGCCGCATCCTGCGCGCGGCGGTCGAGGCCGGCATCCTGCTCTCGATCGACACCGATGCCCACGCGCCGGGGCAGCTGGAGTGGCAGCCGTACGGCGTCGCCCGGGCGGTCGAGTGCGGGGTCGATCCCGCGAAGGTGGTCACCACCTGGCACGTCGACGACCTGCTGGCCTGGACCGGCCGTCACGCCGCCTGAGCCGCGGTCCGCGTGACAACCGGCGAGGCCCGGGCGCGAGTGGCTGACCACGATCGGCCGGGCGCTGCTTCTCCCGGTCGTCATCGAGCCGGCAGGTGGATCCGCAGGCGACGCGGTCAGAACATCTCGTTGAGGTAGGGGCTGGTGCCCGCGAACAGCTGAGCGAGGGTCGCGAGCTCCTCGTCCGAAGCACCGGTGAGCATGCCGGTGCGGGCGGCGTCGTACGGCGACAGCCACCCGGAGTACAGCGAGGCGAGCCCGTTCACCGTCACGTGCGCGGTCCCCTGCGAGGCGGGCCCGACCTCGGCCTGGCCGTCACGAACGCGCACGGTGATGGCGCCGTCGTTGCCCGGCACCACGGGGTCCACCACGCGCAGGCGTACCTCGGCGTCGAGCTCCGCGGGATAGCCGCGCAGCCGAAGCGCCTGCGCCACGTGCACCAGCCGCATCATCCAGGTGTAGCCGCCCTGCAGGGTCGGGTGGTGCTCCGGGAGGAACGAGATCAGCGGGTCGTCGGCCGGGCCGTTCCAGTAGAGATCGGTCCCGATGGTGCGCTGCGCCGCGAGGAAGCCGAGCAGGGAGCGAGCGGCGGACGGCGTCTCCCACACCAGCTCGCGGGCGACGAGGGCGAAGCACTCCTGCTCGGGCGCCCAGTGGATCGGGAAGTCGGGTCGGCTGTCGGGCTTGAGGGTGTAGACGACGTAGCCCGTCGTCCGGCCCCCCTCGCGCACGCGGAAGCGGTAGAGGAACGCGTCGGCCGGCACCTGGCCGAACACTCGCGCCTCCCACCACCACTCGGGGCGTTCCATCATCCCGTTGCGCTCGAGTGAGACCCGGCGGTAGCAGTCGCCCACCTCGGCCAGGTCCCCGTCGTCCCACGCCTCGACGGCGAGCGGCTGATCACGCGGCAGGTGCTCGAGCGGCAGCTGGTAGCTCATGCGCGTGCCGGCGAGCTCGTACCCGACCGGGCGGTACGCCGCCATCGTGGACATGTACAGCGTCGACAGCGGCACGCCGGAGTCGTGGCGGTCGCGCAGCCAGCCGGACATCAGGCCTCGGCTCACGCCTCGGCTGCGATCGGTCAGCCCGACACCGACCGCGGCCACCCAGGACGAGGGGACGACGCGACCGCCGAAGCCCTGACCCACCCGCAGCTCGCGCATCACCCCGACGACGCGACCGTCGTCCTCGCCGACCCAGCGGTCGGTCAGCGGCAGCTCGGCCATCGACGCCAGCATGTCCGGACCGCCGCCGTAGGAGTCCAGGTAGATGCGGAAGGCCGCGTCCCGGTCGGCCTCGGTCATGCGTCGCACGGTGACAGCCATGTCGCCCCCTGGTCCCGGTCACGTGAGCATGGCACCGGGACCGAGGGCGTCGTGCCCGTTCGGGCAGGAAGGCTGTGGGGGATCGTGGCTCAGATGGCGAAGTCCGCCTCCTGCCAGTCGCCGGAGGCGTTGACGTAGAGCTCGGAGACCTGGTGCCGACCGGACACGGAGTCCTCGAGCGCGTCGACGCGCGCCAGCAGGGACTGCAGGGTCCGCAGGACCGGGTCCGGGTCGGCCTTGCCCCGACCGGTCGAGGCCGGCTCGGCCGCCGACGCGATCACCTGACCCGGGACCCCGACCACGACCGAGCTCTCGCCCACCGACCTGACCAGCACCGCGTTGGCCCCGATGCGGGAGTCGTCCCCGACGACCAGGTTCCCGAGCACCTTGGCGCCCGCGCCGATGACCACGCGCGCGCCGATGGTCGGGTGCCGCTTGCCGGGCTCCAGCGTCGTACCGCCCAACGTCACGCCGTGGTAGATCGTGACGTCGTCGCCCACCTCGGCCGTCTCGCCGATGACGACGGCGGCGCCGTGGTCGATGAACACGCCGTCGCCGATCTGCGCCGCCGGATGGATCTCGATGCCCGTGGCCCAGCGCGCCGCCTGCGAGAGGGCGCGCGCCGGGAAGGGGGCGCCCCTCTCCCAGAGCCAGTGGCTCGCCCGGTGGGCCCAGATCGCGTGGACGCCGGGGTAGAGCAGCGCGACCTCCCACTCGTTGCGCGCCGCCGGGTCGCGTTCGACGACGGTGCGCAGGTCGCGCCTCAGCCGCGCCAGCATGATGCTGCTCCTCCGCCGCTCGGCTCAGTCCGCCAGCCCGGCGAAGAGCACGGTGCTCAGGTAGCGCTCGCCGAAGGACGGGATGACGACGACGATCAGCTTCCCCACGTTCTCGGGCCGCGCGGCGACCTGGGCCGCGGCCCAGAGCGCGGCGCCGGAGGAGATCCCGACGAGCAGGCCCTCCTCGGTGGCCGAGCGGCGCGCTGTCACGAGAGCGTCCTCGTTGGCCACGGTGATGACCTCGTCGTAGATCCCCGTGTCGAGGATCGCCGGCACGAAACCGGCGCCGATCCCCTGGATCGGGTGCGGTCCCTTGGCCCCGCCGGACAGCACCGGGGACGCGGCCGGCTCGACGGCGATGATCTGCACGGAGGGCTTGCGCTCCTTGAGCACCTGGCCCACTCCGGTGATGGTGCCACCGGTTCCCACGCCCGCGATGACGATGTCGACCGTGCCGTCGGTGTCGTCCCAGATCTCCTCGGCGGTCGTGCGCCGGTGGATCTCGGGGTTCGCCGGGTTCGCGAACTGCTGGGGCATGAAGTACTTCGGGTCGGACTTCGCGAGCTCCTCGGCCTTGGCGATGGCGCCCGCCATGCCGTCGGGCCCCGGCGTCAGGATGAGCTCGGCGCCGTAGGCCCGCAGCAGGATCCTGCGCTCGACGCTCATCGTCTCGGGCATCGTCAGCACGATCGGGATGCCGCGGGCCGCGCACACCATGGCGAGCGCGATGCCGGTGTTGCCGCTCGTCGGCTCGACCACGACCGTGTCGGGACCGATGAGACCGGCCTCCTGCGCGGCGTCGATCATCGAGACGCCGATGCGGTCCTTGACGCTGTGCGCCGGGTTGAAGAACTCGAGCTTGGCGACCACGGTGGCGCCGCCCTCGGGGACGAGACGGTTGATCCGGACGAGCGGGGTGTGCCCGACGAGCTGGGTGACGTCGCTGGCGATGCGCATGGTGAAGCCTGCCGTTCCGATGTGAGTCGCATGAATGAGGAATCGAGACCTGGAGCGGTCGGTGCGGACGCGACCCCCGACGGGCGGAGGTCCGCCGTTCCCTTCAGTGGTGGGGACGAGCGGCTACGACGGTCGACAGCTCATGCTCGACGTGCGGCAGTAGTCCACCTCGCGGCAGCGGACCAGGACACGGGCGGACGCCGCGGGGAGTCGGGTGCTCTCGGCTGCGGTCACGGGGCCATCATCCTCACGCGCTCGGGTAGGACACGCCCCACCCCCCGGGACGTCGCGAGGTCCACCAGCGCCTGAACACACGATAATCAACCGGTGCGCATCACCGCGAAGTCGGACTACGCCATCAGGGCGCTGATCGAGCTGGCTGCCGACGACGGCACCATGCTGACCTGCGACTATATCGCCCAGCAGCAGGGCATCCCGAACAAGTTCCTCGGGACGATCCTGACCGACCTCAAGCATGCCGGCCTCATCACGAGCCACCGCGGCGCCGAGGGCGGCTACCGCCTGGCCCGTCCGGCGCGGACCATCACCGTCGCCGACGTCATCCGCGTCGTCGACGGACCCCTCGCCTCGGTGCACGGCGAGCGGCCGCAGGACCTCGAGTACGAGGGGAACGCCGCGATCCTGCAGCCGCTCTGGGTCGCCGTGCGCGCCAGCATGCGCGGCGTCCTCGAGCACGTCACGATCGCCCACCTCGCCGACGGCCGGCTCCCGCGCAAGGTCGCGAGGCTCACCGAGGACGACGAGGCCTGGCAGGACCACTGATCCCACTCCGCAGGTCCTCGGCGGACGCGGTCCGGCCGTCTTCGCGTCGCCGCGCCCGTGGTCGGGCGCAGGTGACGGAGATCGCGTCGGCGTCCGGCCGTGGGCCCGGCGTGGCAGACCGCGGCTGCGTAGGGTCGAGGTCATGCGCATCGGGCTTCTCACAGGGGGCGGTGACTGCCCCGGGCTCAATGCCCTGATCAGGGCGGTCGTCAAGCAGAGCACGCTCCACGGGGACACCCTGGTGGGGTTCCGCCACGGCTGGCGCGGCGTCGTCGACGGCGACCTGTTCCCCCTCACCGGCGACCACGTGCGCGGCATCGTCAACCAGGGCGGCACGATGCTCGGCACTGCCCGGTTCCACCCGCACGAGGACAACGGCGGCATCGAGGCGGTGCTCGAGACTCTGCGCCACGAGCGGATCGAGGCGCTCGTGTGCGTCGGCGGCGACGGCACGCTCGAGGCCGCGGGCAAGCTCGCCGAGGCGGGGGTGCGCATGGTCTGCGCACCCAAGACGATCGACAACGACGTGTGGGGCACCGACCGGTCGATCGGGTTCGACACCGCGGTGAGCATCGCCACCGAGGCGCTCGACCGCGAGCGCACCACGGCCGAGTCGCACGACCGCGTCATGGTCGTCGAGGTCATGGGCCACCACGTGGGCTGGATCGCGGTCGCGGCCGGCATCGCGGGGGGCGCCGACCAGATCCTCATCCCGGAGGACCCGTTCGACATCGACGAGATCGCCGCCCGGCTGCGCCACCGCCACCGCTCCTACGCGACGTCGTCCATCGTCGTCGTGGCCGAGGGAGCGACCGCCAAGGAGGGGACCCTGGACTTCGAGCCGCCCGAGGGGCCGTTCGGCTCCATCGTGGCCGGCGCCGTCGGCGAGCGGATCAAGTACGAGCTGGCGGAGCGCACCGGGTTCGACACCCACGTCACGATCCTGGGGCACATCCAGCGGGGCGGCAGCCCGACCGCGACGGACCGGATCCTCGCCAGCAGGTTCGGCGTCGCGGCGTCCGACGCGATCCACGCGGGCGCCACGTCGAAGATGACCGCTCTGGTCGGCGACCGCATCGAGCTCGTCGACATCGCCGACGTGGCGGGCCGGCTCAAGGTGGTCCCAGAGGATCTGCGCCGGGTCGCGCGGGCCCTCTACTGAGGGAGCCCGGCTGCTCGGGCGGGCCCACTACTCAGGCAGGCCCCACTACTCGGGCGGGCCCCAGTAGAAGAGGTCGAACCGGTCGGCGCCGGCGGCCACGGCCTCGGAGTAGGCGAACGCTCCGTCGTAGAGGGCGTCCCCGATGATGATGCCGTCGAGGCCGTGCGGGACGAGCTCGTGCAGCGCGTGCAGGTCGCCGAGGTGGGAGACCCCGCCGAAGGCCATGACCGGTCGGGTCGTGTGCGCGCAGAACTCCGCGAGCAGGTGGCGGTCCCCGTGCTTCCAGTGGTCGGTCTCGGCCCGGTCGGTGACGACGAACCGGCCGCAGCCGGCGCGCTGGAGGTGTCCCGCGACCTCGAGGACGTCGGGCCGGCGGATGTCGAGACCCACGGCCAGCCGGTCGTCGCGGGACCCGACGGCGGCGAGCGCCCAGTCGAGGTCGACGGCCTCGATCACGACCCGGCTCGCGCCGGTGGCCAGCGCCGCGGTCAGTGAGGCGTCGTCGTGGATGTCGCCGGAGTACTGCAGGTGGGCGCCGCTGCGCACGATGTGGTGGTGGTTCGCCGGCCCGCCGTCGATCGCGTCCTGGTCGATCACGTGGATCCAGGCGGCGCCCTGGGCCACCCACCCGGAGATCGCCTGCTCCGGCGTACCAGTGGCGTCGGAGGCGCCGTAGCCGTGCGGGGGGAGCCGCGTCTGCGACCCGGAGATCGTGACGACCGGCAGCAGGGCGAGTGGGTAGGTGGCCATGTGCGAACAGTAGCGACGACGGACCGGAGCGACCGGCGCCCGGTCCGTCGTCGCGACGTGCTCACTCGGCCGCGGGGGCCTCGGTGCTCTCCTCGACGACCTCGAAGACCTCGACGACCTCGCCGTCCTCGTCGAGCGTGGCGATCGCGTCGACGGTGCCGTCGCCGTCCACGTCGACGAGCAGGACGTCGGCGGTGCCGTCGCCGTCCTCGTCGATGGCCACGACGGTCTGGCCGTCCGCGGTGGTCGTGATGACTGCGTCGACGGTGCCGTCGCCGTCGATGTCGACGAGGGTGACGGAGCCGCCGTCGTCCTCCAGCACCACGACCGCGTCGACGGTGCCGTCGCCGTCGATGTCGACCAGTGCCACGGCCTCGACCGTGGCCTCCGCGGCTGCCTCGTTGTTGTCGCTCATGAGTCGGTCGACGTCCTCTCGCTCGGTGCTGCCCCGCGAGCGCGGGACGGTGTCACGTCGAGACGGTAGGGCAGCGTCGGGCGACGCGCGACGGCAGGTGCCGGGGAGTCGCTGGTCAGGAGTAGAACTCCATCAGGCCGACGACGCTGCCGGCCGCGGCACCCACGACGAACACGAGGAACGGGATCCAACCCATGAACTTCGGCATGGCCCCATACTCGCGCGTCGACGCCCCGTCATGCAGCCGGGGTGGCGGCGCAGGGTGCCTCACCCGGTCAGCGTGAGCGTCGCCACCAGCGGCAAGTGGTCCGACGCGGGCACGGTGCCGATCGCGACCGAGCTCACCTCGAGACCCGTCGTGAGCAGGATCCAGTCCGGGCGGTCGCACGCGCGGATCGGCTGCGCCGACGTCGCGCGGCAGCGGTCGCCCGTCGCCTCGACCACGTCCACGAGCCCCGCGAGCTCGGCGACCTCGGGCTCGTCCGGGTGCAGGTTCAGGTCACCGGCGATGACCGCCGGGGTCGTGCTCCCGACCACGGCGCGCAGCGCCTGGATCTGCGGCGCCGAGCGGTCCTCGAGGTGCGAGCCGACGACGAGCAGCGGCTTGCCCGCGACGTCGATCCGTGCTGCGGCGTAGCTGCGCCGCTGCCCGCCGACGTCGGGCAGGATCCCGGTGCCCACGGTCGTCATCGGCAGCCGGGACAGGACGAGGTTGCCGAACTGGTCGTCGGCCGACCCGACGAAGAGCGCGGTGAGACCGAGGTCGTTCTCGAGGTAGGCGGCCACGTCCGTGCCCGCGTGGATCGCCCAGCCGCGGCCCACCTCCTGCAGGACGACGACGTCCGGACCGAACGACCGGATGACGTCGGCGATCACGTCCGGCCGCACCTGCCCGTCGGTGTCGGCGGCGCTGCGGATGTTGTAGGTCATCACCCGGACCGTCGGGCTCGAGGCCGTCGTCACCACGGTGCTGGGCCTCGTGAGCCAGAGGCCCACGGGGACCACGACGGCGAGGCCGAGCGCACCGGCGACGAGGGCTGCGAGGGGGCGACGTAGCTCCGGCAGGGTCGCGGGCGAGGAGCTCGGACGCGACGCGCGCACGGCGGCCAGCCCGACCGCCGATGCGCCGACCAGCGCGATGACCCAGCGCGGGAACGGCAGCGCGGTGTCGATGTAGAACTGCCAGAGGAAGATCAGGACGAGGGCGAAGGTCGCCGCGGCAGCCGCCTTCGCCGGCCCGGCCACCGGACGCGCCCTCGCGGGCTCCTTCACCTCGCCGAGGAAGGCCACGCCGAGCGCGAGCGAGACGGCGACCTGCGCGGCGAGCACCGCGACGACGGTCGCGACCCCGGTCACGACCGCCACGGCCACGACGGCGAGGGCGGCGCCCACGGCCACGGCGACGGCGAGCCCGCGCGAGGACAGGACCCGCGGGGCGAGGATCAGCGCGGCCAGGGCGGTGGCGTCGCCGACGAGGACGACCAGCACGCCCAGCCAGAACGGGATCGATCCCACCGACGAGACGAAGCCCGGCGCCTGCAGGAAGAGGACCTGCAGCGCCACGAACCCGCCGAGGCCGAGGACGGCGGGGAACCGCGCGCTCGAGGTGCGCGACGGACCCTCGAGCCGGGAGGCGAGGATCCAGCCCACCACCAGCGCGGCGATCGCGGGCACGGCGGCGACGAGGGCCCACGCGACACCCGGGTGCCACACGAGGTCCCATGTGTACGTCGCGCCGCGGATCGCCGTGTCGACCGTCAGGCCGACCAGCAGCGAGGCGAACAGCCAGTGCCGGCTGATGCCGACGGCGGCGAGCCGGTCCAGGACCAGGGTCACGCCCGCGAGCGACAGGACCGTCGCAGCACCCGCGGCCCAGCGCGAGATCGGGTCCGCAGCCAGCACCGCGACCACGCCGACGGCGACGAGGACCACGCCGGCGATCACTCCGGCGCGCGGGCCGGCCCGCCAGGCGAAGGCCGCCAGGAGCGGTGCGCAGTAGAGCACCAGCCCCACCGCCCCGACCCCGGGATAGCTCCAGTCCTCCCCGATCACGTAGAGGATCGGATAGAGGGAGCGCAGCACGGGTGCCACGGCCACCACGAGCAGGGCCACCAGCACGAGCGGCAGCAGCGGCTGAGCCGACAGGACGGGGTTGTGCGCCTCAGAGGCTCCCACGACCGGAGTCTCGGGCGGCTCGATTCGAGTCATGACCGCCTCCACGGACCAAGATCACGCTACCCGCGCGGGGTCCGGTGAAGCGCGCCCGACGGCGCTGGATCAGCCGGTGATGACCTCGCCCGGGACGACGCGCGGGTCGCTGGCGTCGACCCGGCCGTTCTCCCACATCCGGTACGCCGAGGTCGCCCCCAGGAGCGACGCGACCAGCCACGCGGCCACGGCCGCGTCGTCGGCGAGGCCCGGGATCGTGAGGATCGCCTCGGGCAGCAGATCGACCGGCGACACGATGTAGAGCACGGCGGCGAGCATGAGCAGCAGGCGACCGCGGCCGAGACCGTCGTAGTCGCCCTTGAGCACGTCGCGGACCATGCGGGGGATGGAGCCCACCCGGGCCATGAACCCGGTGGGGCCGTCCTGCATCGCCGCGGCAGCCGCTGCGGCCGCTGCCGCCTTGCGCCCGGTGCTGGCCATGGTTCCTCCGTGAGGGTGTCGTGCGCTCGACCGGACAGACGCCGGCCTCGCGGCCGTGGTTCCCGCGACGCGGGTCCCCCAAACCTCGGCGCTACGCCGAGGCCGCCTCCCGGGCGGCGACGAAGGCCTCCACGGCGCGGTCGACGTCGGCATCGGTGTGGCCGGCCGAGAGCTGCACGCGGATGCGGGCCTGGCCCTGCGGCACCACGGGGAACGAGAAGGCCACGGCGTAGACACCGCGGGCGAACAGCTCCTCGGCGACCCGGCCGGCCACGAGTGCGTCGCCGAACATCACCGGCACGATCGGGTGCGAGCCCGGGAGCAGGTCGAACCCCGCGGCGGTCATGCCGGCACGGAAGCGCGCGGCCGCGGCGTGGACCTGCTCGCGGAGGTCGGCCGAGGTCTCCAGCAGGTCGAGCACCGCGAGCGACGCCGCCACGATCGGCGGGGCCACCGAGTTGGAGAACAGGTAGGGGCGCGCGCGCTGCTTGAGCAGCTCGACGATCTCGCGGCGCGCCGCGACGTAGCCGCCCGAGGCACCGCCGAGCGCCTTGCCCAGGGTGCCGCTCACGATGTCGACCCGGTCGCGTACGCCGAAGTGCTCGGGCGTGCCGCGGCCGGTCGGCCCGACGAAGCCGACGGCGTGCGAGTCGTCGACCATCACGAGGGCGTCGTAGCGGTCGGCGAGGGCGCAGATCTCGTCGAGCGGCGCGAGGTAGCCGTCCATCGAGAAGACGCCGTCGGTCACGACCAGTCGGTAGCGCGCGTCCTTCGCCTCGACCAGTCGTGCCTCGAGCTCGGCCATGTCGCGGTTCGCGTAGCGCAGCCGCTGGGCCTTGCACAGCCGGATGCCGTCGATGATCGAGGCGTGGTTGAGCGCGTCGGAGATCACGGCGTCGCGCTCGTCGAGCAGCGCCTCGAACACTCCGCCGTTGGCGTCGAAGCACGACCCGAACAGGATCGCGTCCTCGGTGCCGAGGAACTCCGCGAGGCAGTGCTCGAGCGTGCGGTGGATCGTCTGCGTGCCGCAGATGAAGCGCACCGAGGCCATGCCGTAGCCCCACTCGTCGAGCGCGGTGCGCGCGGCGTCGAGCACGCGGGGGTCGTCGGCGAGGCCGAGGTAGTTGTTGGCGCAGAGCACGAGGACGTCGCGGCCGTCGGCGTCGAGCACGTGCGTGCCCTGGGGCGAGGCCATCACGCGCTCGGGCTTGAAGACGCCGGTCTCGCGCATCTCGGTCAGCCGCCCCGCGAGCTCCGCGCGCAGGCCCGCCAGGGTCGATGCCGTCGTCATCGCGCCACCTTCCGTCCGGGGTCGACCGTCACTCCCACGAGATCACGACCTTGCCGCCACGGCCGCTCGCCGCGGTCTCGAACGCCTGCTCCCACTCGGTGAAGTGGAAGCGGTCGGTGATGACCGGGGAGATGTCCAGGCCCGCCTGCACCAGCACGGACATCGCGTACCACGTCTCGAACATCTGCCGACCGAAGATGCCCTGGATCGTGAGCATCGAGTGGATGACGCGGTCCCAGTCGAACTCGATGCTCGTCGACGGCAGACCGAGCAGCGCGATGTCGCCGCCGTGGGCCATGCACGCGATCATCGAGTGCAGCGCGGCGGGCGCGCCCGACATCTCGAGCCCGACGTCGAAGCCCTCCAGCATGCCGAGGTCGGCCATGACCTCGGTGAGCGACGTCGTGGTCACGTCGACCGCGCGGGTGACCGCGCCCATGGACCGCGCGAGCTCGAGCCGCTCGGGGCTGATGTCGGTGATCACGACGTGGCGGGCACCCGCGTGCCGCACGACCGAGGCCGCCATGACGCCGATCGGGCCGGCACCGGTGATGAGCACGTCCTCGCCGAGGACCGGGAAGGCGAGCGCGGAGTGCACCGCGTTGCCGAACGGGTCGAAGATCGCCGCGACGTCGGGGTCCACGGGGAAGCGGTGGCGCCACACGTTGGTGGCGGGCACGGCGACGTACTCCGCGAAGCCGCCGTCGCGGTCGATGCCGATGCTCACGGTGTGGGGGCAGAGCTGACGACGGCCCGCGAGGCAGGAGCGGCAGCGACCGCACACGATGTGCCCCTCGACGCTCACCAGGTCGCCGACGTCGACGGTGTCGACGCCGTTGCCGAGCGCCTCGACCCGGCCGGCGATCTCGTGGCCGAGGACCACGGGCGGACGGATCGCGCCCTGCGCCCAGGTGTCCCAGCTCCGCACGTGCAGGTCCGTGCCGCAGATGCCGGTGCGCAGCACCCGGATCAGCACCTCCCCGGCACCGACCTCGGGCTCGGGCACGTCGCGCAGCCAGAGCCCCGGGCCCGCCTCGACCTTGACCAGCGCCTTCATGCCCGTGCCCTCCCCTCGAGCCGACCCCCTCACCCTTGCACCTCGCGAGGCCCGGTCGCAGGCGGGTTCGCCGGGGTCGCGCGCGGGCCACCGGCATACGCCGAAACGCGGTGGCAACACGGCGCTGGTTGACTTCCTCCCCGGGACGGCGAGGGGAGGCGAGCAGGTGAGCACGCACGCACGAGGGCCGATCGACCAGCTGCTCGAGGACGTGCGGCTCTCGGTCGCCTCGCTCGACGGCGGCGAGGTGGCGACGTACATCCCCGAGCTCGCCAGGGCCGACCCGGGCACCTTCGGCCTCGGGCTCGCCACCCTCGACGGCCAGGTCTACGTCGCCGGCGACCTCGTCCCCTTCACCATCCAGTCGGTCTCCAAGCCGTTCGTCTACGCCCTCGCCCTCGCCGACCAGGGGCACGACGCCGTGCTCGCGAAGGTCGGCAACGAGCCCACCGGCGACCCGTTCAACAGCATCAGCATCGACGAGCGCACCGGCCGCGCGTCCAACCCGATGGTCAACGCCGGCGCGATCGTCACGACGTCGCTGTTGAGCGGCGCTACCCGCGCCGAGCAGCTCGAGCGGGTGGTGTCGGGACTGTCCGCGTTCGCCGGGCGCCCGCTCGACATCGACGACGAGGTGTTCGCCTCCGAGCGGGCCACCGGCGACCGCAACAGGGCCATCGCCTGGTTCATGCGCTCGGCGGGGCTGCTCGACGACGACGTCGACGAGCAGGTCGACCTCTACTTCCGCCAGTGCGCCGTCGTGGTCACGGCGCGCGACCTCGCGGTGATGGCGGCGACCCTGGCCAACGGCGGGGTCAACCCCGTCACGGGCGACCAGGTCGTGCCGCGCGACGTCGTCGCCTCGGTGCTGACCGTCATGACCACCTGCGGCATGTACGACTACGCCGGCGAGTGGCTCTACCGTGTGGGGCTGCCCGCCAAGTCCGGGGTGAGCGGCGGCGTCGCTGCCGCGCTGCCCGGCCAGCTCGGCCTGGGCCTGCACAGCCCCCTGCTCGACAGCCGCGGCAACAGCGTGCGCGGAGTGGCTGCGGCAGAACGGATCTCGCGGACCCTCGGGCTGCACCTGCTGCTGCCCAGCGAGCGCACCCGCAGCGGAATCCGGCGCTCCTACCGCGACGACGTGGTGCGTTCACGTCGCGGCCGCACCCGCGCGCAGACCGCTCTGCTCGACGCCGAGGGATCGGCGATCGCCGTGGTGGAGCTCACCGGCGACCAGGGATTCGCGAGCGCGGAGCTCCTCGTGCGCCTCGTCCTGGAGGACCCGACCCCGACCGGCTGGTGGATCCTCGACCTGCGCCGCGTCACCCGCATCGACACGGCCGCGCAGACGCTCCTCGAGGGTCTCATCGCGCAGCTCGTCGCCGCCGACGTCGCGGTGGCGGTCGTCGAGCCCAGGGCCGACACGGCGCGTGCGGCCGCTCGCGCCCTGGCCGCCGGCGTCGAGCGCTGCGCCGACCCGGACACCGCGCTCGAGTGGGCCGAGACGGCGCTCCTGCTCCACCACGGCCTGGTCGACGAGCTCCCCGAGGGCCTCGTGCCGCTCGCGCAGCAGGACCTCCTGCACGACCTGGCCCCGGACGTCGTGGCGCAGATCGAGTCGCGGGTCGGCACGCACGTGTTCCACGCCGGCACCGTGGTGTTCGAGGAGGGCGCCGTCGCCGACGGCCTGTACTTCATCGGCGCCGGGCAGGTGAGCGCCGACGTCCGGACCCGCTCGGGCCCGAGGCGGCGCGTGTCGACCATCGCCGCGGGCTCGTCGTTCGGCGAGCTCGCCATCGTCGACGGCAAGCCGCGCAGCACCCGCATCAGCGCGCTCGAGCCGACGATCTGCTACGTCCTGACCCCCGAGGCGTACGCTGACCTGCAGGCGAACGCGCCGGTCGCGTGCGCCGAGCTCACCCGCACCATCGCGCGCTCGCTGTCCCAGCGGCTGCGCTACTCCACCGCGGACGTCGCCGCCTTCGAGGAGACCTGAGCCGCCGAGCGCTCGGCCGGGCCCGGACCTGGCCGGAGTTGTCCGTTTCTTGGATGTGCCCCGGACGAGAACGGGCAGGCCCAGGCGCAGAGTCGGACCTGTCGGAGGAACCACCCGCGTCGGGTGCCGAGGGGACAGCGACAGGGCTCGGCGACGACGAGGGCGAGAACTGAACCACCCACCCCGCGTCGGCACGGGCCCCCACCTCGGGCTGACGCGAGACCCCCGCCGCGGCGTCCCCTGCGGCGGGGGTCTCACCGTCCACGCGGCCGGTTCTGACGGATCGGCCCCACCCCCATCAGCCGGAGGGTCAGATTGTGAGCAACCGCAGTGCGGCGACCGCCGGGGTGTGGGATGAAGGACGCGTGTCGCACGCATCCCCGGACCGCCCTCGGGGCTGGTTCGCGCGCCTTCGCCGGCGCAGGGAGCCGGCCCAGACCCAGAGCCAGACCCCGGCCGAGCCGACCATCGACCTGCGCGACTCCGCACGCCAGAGCGCCGAGGACCCCGCCGTGGTCCTCGAGCAGCTCACCCGGATGCGCGACGCCGGACTCATCACCAACGCCGAGCTCGACCGCGAGCGGCGCACCCTGCTCGGCTCCGGCGGGAGCGGGCAGCGTCGACCCGACGACACCGACGGTCGAGGATCCAGCACCCGGGACTGACGCTCGGTGAACATCGCCCGCGCGGATTCGACCGACGACGTCACCGTGCGTTCCCGGAACCGTCATGGACCTCGCGGATCCTTGCCCCGCAACGCAGGAGAGGCCCCTCGAAGTATGAGTTCGAGGGGCCTCTCCATCGACCGTCGGCTGACCCCGGGCAAGCCCGGGACCGGCACGACCCGCGGGTGTCACCGCGACCGCCGCACTCGTTCCGGCAAGCCGGACGTGGCACGAGCGGATGTCTCCCCACCGGTCCTGACGGTCCCCTGCGCTGACACCCGCAGCCGGTGAGGTTGCCCCCTCCGGGATGGACCGCCGTTCTCCGATCGAGCCGCTTCCCTCCGCGGTTCCCGCCCCCGAGTTGCCCCGGTGCCGTTCCCCGCCTCGTTCGGCGTGGGGCAAGTTCTAGTCGCCTCCGGTCAACCCCCACAAGGGGTTTCTCCGACGAATTCTTATGCACAGGTCCACGCACAGGATCGTCCACAGCCGCGCGTGCTCAGCGGCCACGTCGTACACACCCCTGTTGACAACATTCGTGGATAACCCACCCCCTGCCCGCCGTCGCGAGTACCTGACGCAACTGTCGCTGCGGACAGCCTCAGAGCGACAGTTACGCCAGGTACTCGCGGGCGACGGACACTTACGTCAGTGACGTCGGGACCAAGTCGGCGAGGAGGTCGGCGACGAGGCCGATGACGTCGGGGTCGGCGCCCATCGACATGTGGGTGGCCGAGACCTCCACGGTGTCGGCCTGCGGGTCGAGGCAGGCACGCCAGTCGATGACGCCGTCGTCGAGGGAGAACACCGAGGTGTAGGGGATTGCGGCGAGCACGTCCTGCTCGAGCAGCGCCTTGATCTCGCGGGCGCAGTCGCCGCTGAGGCAGTCGTCGCCGAGCAGGCCGGGTACGCCGAGCGCGGAGAGGCGCGTGATCAGCTGCAGCTGCGCGGCGAGCGTGGCGTTGACCGCGAGCGGGTCGGTGTTGGGCGTCCCGAGCGTGGTCAGGGACGCGACGAGGTCGGGACGGCGCACGGTCACCACCTTGCCGAGAGTGCCGCCGCGCGACCAGCCGACGACCGCGACGCGACGCCCGGTGCGCGCCGCGGTGGCCTCGAGCCGGCGCTCGACGGCGTCGGCGAGCTCACGGGTGCAGCCGACGTTGGGCGCGATGCCGGAGCGCGCCGTCCAGTGGCCGCGACGGCGCAGCTCCTCGGCCATCGGCGCCAGGGCGAAGTCGCCGGACATGAAGCCGGGCACCAGCAGCACCGGCACCCGGTCGGGGTCCGGGGTCGTCTCGACCCGCTGGTGCGGGAGCAGCCGGCCGGCCACCTTGAAGACGGAGAGGTTCTCGCGCACAGCGGTGATCACCGGCGGGTGGAAGCCCGTCGGGTGCGTGAGGAAGTCGCCGAGCTCCTCGAGCGAGCGACCCACCGGACCGGACATGCCCCCCAGTGTGCGACACCGGCGCGCCCGCGGCACGCGGTCCGGGCCGCTTCCCCGCCCGATTCCGGCCCATGGCCACGGTGCAGCGGGGTCCTCATCGGGCTCACAGGGTTCTCACGGAGTGCAGATCGGGACCCCACCCCGGCCCGAGGCCGTTGCCAGGGAACCGCCAGCGGGCGCCTCGACCTTGGATGCATGACCACGACAGCCGACTCCCCCATGGTGCAGGCCGGGCCGCGCGCCCGCCTCGCGGACCGTCACCCGCCGGTGCTCGACGTCGTCGTGCCGGTGTACAACGAGCAGGACGACCTCGTCCCGAGCGTCGAGCGCCTGCACGCCTACCTCACGGCCCACCTCCCCTACTCCTTCCGCATCACGATCGCCGACAACGCGAGCACCGACGCGACGCTCGCGCTCGCGGTCGACCTCGCCGACCGGCTGCCGGGAGTCGCGGTCGTGCACCTCGAGCAGAAGGGTCGCGGCCGCGCGCTGCACCAGGTGTGGTCGCCCAGCGACGCCGAGGTGCTCGCCTACATGGACGTCGACCTCTCGACCGACCTCGCCGCGCTGCTGCCGCTCGTCGCGCCGCTCATCTCCGGGCACAGCGACCTCGCGATCGGGACTCGGCTCGCCCGCGGCTCGCGCGTGGTGCGCGGCCCGAAGCGCGAGGTCATCTCCCGCTGCTACAACCTCCTGCTGCGCACCACGCTGGCCACCCGGTTCTCCGACGCGCAGTGCGGCTTCAAAGCGATCCGCGCTGACCGCGCCCGCGAGCTGCTGCCCCTGGTCGAGGACACCGGATGGTTCTTCGACACCGAGCTGCTCGTGCTCGCCGAGCGCAGCGGCCTGCGCATCCACGAGGTGCCCGTCGACTGGACCGACGACCCGGACTCGCGCGTCGACATCGTCTCGACCGCGGTCGCGGACCTGAAGGGCATCGTGCGGCTGGCCCGCGGCATGGCCTCCGGGCGCATCCCGGTGACCGGGCTGCCGGCGTACGCCGGGGACGACGTCCCTCGCGGCCTGACCACCCAGCTCGTGCGCTTCGCCGTCGTCGGGATCCTCTCGACGCTGGCGTACCTCGCCCTGTTCCTCCTGCTGCGCGGCCCGATGGGCGCGCAGGGCGCGAACTTCGCGGCGCTGCTGCTCACCGCGGTGGCCAACACCGCGGTGAACCGTCGCTTCACCTTCGGCGTGCGCGGCGCGGTCGACCGGTTCCGCCACCAGCTGCAGGGGCTC